>Ga0082335_1000918_pt1 | contig 68315 bp, 54 predicted proteins | sample Subgrocontami58m_FD_72375 | JGI IMG/M metagenome (GOLD analysis project Ga0082335, IMG submission 72375) | Subsurface groundwater microbial communities from S. Glens Falls, New York, USA - GMW37 contaminated, 5.8 m (SPADES assembly) (version 2) ... | reverse complement strand
GGGGCGGAGAATTTTGGTCCGATGGATATTTTATCAATACCGTAAGCAAATTTGGTGATGAAAGTACAATATCAAAATATGTAAGAGAACAAGGCCTTGAAAAGACATATAAAGTATTACAACGCAACTTACCCTCTTTTAGCGGGGGCCTCGATACCCCGCTGCTTGCGGCGGGGTAGTTCATTAATAGTTTGTTAGCTTATTGGGAGCGAGTAGCAGAAAAGCATCCACCGCGGCCTTTGGCCTCAATATTTGGTGGCGCCTCGATATGTTGAGGGATACTTGAAGGTAAAACGTCCCTTTAATCACTGGCGGTCAGCATCATGACAATCTCCGCTGCCGATGACCTGACGGTGTCAGAAAGGTCCTCACCAAACCCTACCGTCTCCGGCTGTATGCATACGAAGTCGACCCGGGCCCGGGTATCTTCTGCCACAAGCCCAGATATGACCCGCAGGGGAAATCTGTGGGTGCTTATGGGATTTTCCGGCAGCAACTCTTCCGGTATGGCGCGTACCTCACCCGGTTCGCCCGCAAAATCTGCGGCGTCTATGATGACTAGTCTTTCCGGCCTGATTGCTATTGCCTTCCATAGGATATCTTCCGGCCTTTCCCCTGCATCAAGGATGATGAGCCGGCTCTGGGGCCGTTTTATCGTTGCGGCGATGTAAGGCCCAACTCCGTCGTCGGACCTGAGCGGGTTCCCCACTGTGATGACGAGCAGCGTACCGCTTAATGCGGGTTTGAGAAGTTCGATTATGTCAGCAGTTAACAAAGGTCACCTTTAGAATGTGGGTGGAGCAGGAGATGCATGGGTCGTAGGCCCGGACCAGCATTTCGAGGGCCAGGGTAATCTCTTCCTTACTTTTGTCCATAATCTCTGGGACCAGCTTTTGCATGTCGTGCTCTATATTGTTCAGGTTCTGGTTTGTAGGTATTATGCAGTTGGCGTTAACTATAACCCCTTTCCCATCTATCTCGTAGTTGTGGTAGAGTGTACCCCGCGGGGCTTCCACAGCACCCACACCGTTACCTCTTGCTACGCTGATATTCTTCAGTTCCTTTACGCCGCCCACCATTTCCTGACTGTAATCCAGACCGTTCTGCTGCAACTCTTCGATGATGGCAAGCGATTCCTCGAGACAGTGGACCCATTCAACCAGTTGTGCCACGGTATTAAGGTATGGATTTGTGCATCCGGGCCTTATCTTAAGTCTTACGGCTGCTTTTTTGGCCAGGGGATGGAGCTTATCGTAATTCATGTTCAACCGGGAAAGGGCTCCCACCGCATAAGCGTCACGGCTCAGCTTTGTATGCTTTGCCGATGAGTGAGGCACGATAAACTCATTGGTCATGTCTCTGTAATTTCTCTTATTCATTCTAATCCCTGCCGATGAGCCCAGATCGCCGGCAAGGAGCGGGTAAACAGGACCATCGCTAACCAGAGACACATACTCGGTCTCTCGCTCAAAGACGGGGAAGGTCAAGGCGGAAACCAGTTCAACCGTTGCCTCTGTATCGCCTCTGAGGCCGGCAAGAAGGTTGTACATGGCATCAAGGTCCTTTGCCAGCGGGATTTTAGTAAAACCACCGATAATGGCGGTTATGGGATGGACGTGCCGTCCCGTGAGGATGTCGCAGGCATTGTTTATCTCTTTTTTCATCCTTAATGCCCTTCTTACCGCCTCGTTATGGGTCTTTAGCATTGGCATGATGCTCTTGGCGCCGACCAGGTCAGGCACAGCTAGGATGTATATGTGAAGGATATGACTGTCCAGTATCTCATAATTTAGCATTAATCTGCGGAGCTTGGTCGTCTGCTCGGTCGGTATGATGCCGAGAGCTTCTTCCGCAGCCTGGATGGAAGCCAAGGTATGGCTGCAAGAGCATATCCCGCAGATGCGGCTGGAGATATGAGGGGCCTCAAAGACCGACCTTCCCCGGAGCATCCCTTCAAAGAACCGGGGGGATTCTATGATGTCGAGACGGCACTGCTCAAGCCGTCCTTCCCTGATGTTCACGACGATGTTGCCGTGCCCTTCAACCCGCGTCAAGTATTCTAAGTTTATCGACATATCCTTGTGCATTCTATCTCTTCTCTCTGCACTTGTTGTACATCCCCAGCCTGTTCATTATCTGATCAAGGGGAACATTGTATCTGGTAAGGACATCCTGCAATCCTTTCTCATTGGGGTTGCTTACCATCCCACGGCACCCAAAGCAGATGTTCCCGTTGTTCACACACCAGGAGTTGCAACCTCCCCTGGTAAGAGGGCCCAGGCAGCTTACGCCTCTTTCATACAGACAGACGTTCTCGTTTTTCCTACATTCCATACATACGGCATCATCCGGGACATGGTAAGGTATTCTTTGGCGGACCGCCTTTATGACCTCGTTGAATTCGGGGAGATATATGGGGCAGCCGTTAACAGAGTAATCTACCCTGACCACCTCATGCAGCGGCTTCGTCTCCTCGGTGGGAAAGAAGCGATAGCTGGAACCGTAGACATATTTTCCGATCTCCCCCGGGTCAAAACTGTTCTTAATCCCGTTTACGCCGCCGATGGTGGCGCAGGAGCCGTACGCTATGAGTACCTGGCATCTCTCCCTGATTTTCTTTATCCTCTCCGCTCCGTGGGCGTCTGTGATGCTCCCTTCCACGATGGCTACGTCGAAGTCTCCATCCCACTTTTCGGACATGATCTCCCTGAACTCCACTACATCTAAGACACCCAGAAGCTTAAGTAACTCCTCCCCGAGGTTTGCCAACTGGAGCTGGCACCCCTCGCAGCAGGTAAAATCAAAAAAGGCTACCTTTGGTTTTTTCATATCACAAGGCCTCTTTTAGATGCTTTATGTCGCGATAATTGAAGACCGGGCCATCTGTGCAGCAATAATAACCCTGTATCTGGCAGTGGCCGCACTTTCCCATCCCGCATTTCATATGCCTCTCCAGCGATACCAGTATCTGGCTCTCCGGGATGTCCTTTGCCAAAAGCTCTTTGATCACAAACCCGAACATGGCGGGAGGCCCAACCACGATACCGAAGGTCCTTGCCGGATCCAGGTGAATACCAGGTATGAGCGAGGTTATCACGCCGACATGCCCTGTCCATTCGGCGGCGCCTTTGTTCAGAGAGCCCTCATAGTGGACGTCCATCCTCATCATCCATTGCGCAAGCTCATCACCAAATAGAATATCCTCCAGGGACTTGCATCCCAAAAGGATATGCACCTTGCCGAAATCCCGCCTGTTGTCAAAAACGAAGTTTATCAATGATCGCAAAGGAACGATTCCCAGCCCTCCGGCGATGATCAGCAGGTCATTTCCCTCCAGTACCTTTATGGAGAAGCCCTTACCGAAAGGTCCCCTTATCCCGATCTCGTCTCCTGCCTCAAGCCGGTGCATCGTCGCGGTGACTCGGCCCGCATCTCTGACGCAAAGCTCAAAAGAGCCGCGGTTGGTGGGCGAAGAACATACCGAGATGGGCGCCTCGCCCACCCCGAACATGGAGACCATGATGAACTGGCCGGGCTCATGATCCAGGTACTCACCGCCATCGAGGGCAATCTCGAAGAGCTTCTCACGGATCGTCATCTGTCGGGTCCTTATGACTGTTCCCTTCCTGATCCCGTAATTTGAGTCGTTTATAACTGTTCTTTCCATATTACTTTGCCTGTTCCTTTGTCAGGGCGTTCAGGGTTTCTTTAAGCCTTATCCCCGCCATGCAGGTGCGGCTGCACCTCCCGCATCCGGTACAGAAGAACCGGTGATATTTATCCACCGGATACCTGAATTTCCGGTAATAGCGGTGCTTCTGTCGGTCGGCTCTTTCCTTACGAAAGTTGTGATTGCCGACCACGCTGGCAAACGGCTCCCCCTGGCATGAATCCCACACCCGGTAACGCTTGCCGCTCTTCAGATTCAGGTTCATCTCGTCCTTTACATCGAAGCAGTAACAGGTTGGGCATACATTGGTGCAATTGCCGCAGGCAAGGCATCTTTCTCCCAGTTCCTCCCAAACCTGGCTGGCAAAGGATTTGTCAAACAGCGCCGGTATCGTTCCGGGATCTATGGGCACCTCGTTTTTGAATATTTTCCTCTTCCTTGCCCTCAGGGATTCCAGAGCCTGCAATTGTTCAGCAGTGGCGGTCGCAAATAATTTAGCGGCCTCGATGATCTCTTCCCCGGCCTGGGTGCTCACATGAACCATAAAGTATTCACCCATATCTGTGAATAAAAGGTCATAACCGCCGTGAGGGAGATTGGCGTTTACCAGGGTGCAACTGGCGGAGGCATCGCAGTAATCGTTGCACTCCAAGCCAATAATGGTAGTCTCCCTCTTCCTGGTCAGATAGTTGAAGTCCCTGGGACGGGTCGAAAAGACCATATTCAGGCACTGAATCCCCGCAATGTCGCAGGTATGGACGCCAAAGATGGTGGTTATTTCATGTTCGACCACCGGTGTTGATTCCAGCCCCTCGCCGATCTTAAATTTAAGGAGAGTCTCTCGCTGGGGCAGGAGATATTTCTTGGGAGGAAGAATTGTCGGAATATAATTGACTGCGACCTCATAACCCGCGGTTACCTCCGCAAAGGCGAAGTTGTTATACCCTCTTGCAATCGGGGCCACCAGCTTCCGGAGCTTCGCTAGTCTTGAGATGAAGTCGTTGAAGTCTTCCTTCCGAAGCATCACATAACGGTTTGAGCTCATTGCTAACCTTCCTAAAGCGAAGATGATATTTAGTTACCTTGGTGAAATTGAGCATACCATCTTGCCTGATGCTCCGGCAGAGAATCACCGTCCCTATCCCGACTTTCTACTGTGACCTGTGACCCGTGCCGCGCGCCGTTGGAGGCGCGTGATTTCCGCCAGCACATCTTCGGGGTTGGTTTCCATTTCAAGATCTGCGTCCGCAAGGTTGCTATCCTCATCGTTGCTGATGCCGATTTTGTTTTGGATGGCATGGAGCATTTGCAACACCCGTGTCAGCTCATGTTCGGTAAGCAGCGCGGTATGTAAACCCAAATCGGTGAGACGTTCGGCTTCCTTGGCTAAGAGGTTCTGACTGATGAGGACAAATGTTGCCAGAAATATCGCTTCCAGTGACACGACCATCGTCAGGAATCCGTATGGATAGGGGTCGAAAGGGCGCATGCCGAGATGGCCGGTGTTGAGAAGAAACCAAACCAAAAACCACACGATATGCACATAAAAGAAGAGCATACTACCAGAAAAAGTAGTCATGGCGTTGGCGATGCGGTCTTGCAAACCTTGCTCATGGACTGCCTTCTGGCGGAGTTGGATAATCTTGCGAATGTTCCGCTCAATCACATTGGACAGTGCCGGATTGTCATCTTTGTGGTCTGCTATTTCCTTCTGCAACAAACGCGCTTCCAACATGTTATGAACGCGGGTCAGCACTTCAAGGAGATCAAAGGGTTTGCTGACGAAATCTCTTGCGCCGGCCTGCAGCGCGCGCAGCTTTTGGCCCGGATCGGCAGTTATGACGAGTATCGGCGGGTAGTCGTCTGTTGCGCTTTCCCTCAGGCCTGCCATCACTTGGAAACCATCCAGACTGGGCATGCGGATATCGAGCAGGATCAAATCATAGCGATTTCTACGATAAAGCTCGCCGACTTTGTGCGGGTTCGTCGTGGCGGCAATGGAAGTATAGCCGGCGCCATGCAGCGCACGCTCAAGCAAAATTACATTGGGTTCCTCATCGTCAACGATCAGAATGGCGGCGTTAAGGATATCGGACGAGCTGACCATAATTACTCCTGCTTCATTTCACCAAAAGTGCCGCCAGACCCAACAGCATTCCCATACTCACCACGTTAGTGACGGTGGTAAGGAAAATGCTGGAAGCCGTGACGGGATCGGCACCGAGCCGCTTCAGGATGAGTGGCACGATGGCGCCGCTGATGCCGCTGATGACACAGCTGCCGATCATGGCGAGGAACACGACGGCGCTGAGCATCGGGGCGTGGTGCAAATGCTGGATGGCGGCAACCACATACATGCCGCCCGCCGCCACCAGGCCCACGAGCGCCCCATTCATTAAGCCGAGCAGCGCTTCTTTCCTGACCAGCGTTTCTTCCTTGCCCGCTTTCAGATCACCCAGAGTGATCCCGCGCAGGGTGATCGCCAATGCCTGGCTGCCGGTGTTGCCCGACTGGTCGGCCAGCACGGGCAGAAAAATTGTAAGAATCAACAGTCGGTCGATGGTTCCCTGGAAAAGGCCCACCACGGCGGCGGCGAGAAAGGCCGTGAGCAGGTTGAGCAGCAGCCAGGGGTGACGAAGTCGCAGGCTCCGTAACCAATGAGTGGCAAGGCGTTCGTCATTTTCCACACCCACCATGGCGCCGGGCTGGAGGCTCAACTCGACGGACCGTTTCTGTTCCGCCACGATTTTATCATAGAGGCGCTGGACCTCGTCACTTTGGCGACGGATCAGCTCGTGACTGGCCTCCACTTCCTGCACCTTTTGCTCCAGTGCTTTGCTTTGGCGCTTCGATTCTTCATGCAACAGCCGCACATCCAGCAGGTTGTGAACCCGTGCCAGCAGCTCGGCCAACTCAAAGGGTTTACTGACGAAATCCTTCGCCCCGGCTTGCAGCGCGCGCAGCTTTTGCTCCGGCAGTGCAGTGATGATGAGGACTGGCAGATAACTGTCTGCTTCGATTTCCTTCAGTTCTTCCATCACCTTGAATCCGTCCATGCCGGGCATCTGGAGGTCGAGCAGGATCAGGCCATAGTGGTTATTGCGGTGCAGCTCGCCGACATCACTAGGATCCATCGTGGACGCGACGGAAGTATACCCGGCACCGCGCAGCATCCCTTCGATCAGCAGTACATTGGCTTGCTGATCGTCGACGATCAGAATTTTGGCGTTCAGAATATCGGCTGCGTTGACCAATGAGCGCCTTCTTTCTTATTCAATACTCTGACCGACTTTCTGTTCGGCAAATTCAAGCGCCACATCTAGCGCCTCCATGAACTCACTGACCTTGAGGGGCTTGGTTATATAGCGGAAGAATCCCGCCTTCAGGCCCCTCTCGATGTCAAGGGGCATGGCATTGGCACTGATGGCAATGACGGGAATGCGCGCCGTGACTGGATCTTCATGCAGCGCTTTCAGGACTTCGAAGCCGCTGATGTCAGGCAGATTGATGTCCGTCAGGATCACATCGGGCGAGGATACGCGTGCCATGTCGATGCCGCTCATCCCGTTCACTGCGGTCAGCAGGCGAAGATCGGGGTGGCGCGCGATGATTTGCTCGACCAGTTTCAGATTCGCCGGGTTGTCCTCTACATAGAGCAGTTGGTGAAGCCGTGCGCTGCGCGGTGCATGGGGTTGGGCCAAGGCCGCGGCATCGCCTCCTTCCGGGGAAATGTGTGGTTCAGCAACCGCGATGAGTTCAAACCAGAACACGCTGCCTACCCCGACGGTGCTTTCCACACCGATCAAGCCCCCCATCAGTTCAATCAGTTGCTTGGCCACCACGAGGCCAATCCCGGTCCCTTCTTCAGCGCCCGCCTCCTGGCCCAGGCGATTGAATGCCTGGAATAGCTGCCCCAGCTGTTCCAGGGACAGCCCCATACCGGTGTCTTTCACACTGACGCGAATGCGTCCCGGCGCGCTTACCGTGCATTCCACCTCCACTGCGCCCTGCTTGGTGTTGTATTTGATTGCGTTGGAAAGCAGATTGATGAGCACCTGCTTCAGCCGGATTCGATCGGCACGAACAAAGTAAGGGATGTCGCACCAGTGAAAGGTCAGTTTGATGTCACGCTGTTGCGCCTGTGGTTCGAGCATCCCCTGGCATTCGAGCATGACCTCGGCCAGCGATACCGGCTCCTCCGACAATGGTACCTGCCGGGACTCAATCTTCGCGAGATCGAGGATCTCGTTGATCAACTTCAGCAGATGCCATCCCGCCTGAAGAATTTGGGCGATGCTTTCTTTCTGGGCGGGCGTTGGCGGCAAGGCATCGGACTCCATCAGCTGGGCGAACCCAAGGATGGCATTGAGCGGGCTGCGCAGCTCATGGCTCATACTGGAAAGAAATTCAGATTTGGCGAGGTTGGCTTTTTCCGCTACATTCCTGGCGCTTTCCAACTCACCGTTCTTTTCCTGGAGCACTTGATCGAAGCGTTTGCGTTCGGTTACATCGCGCGCTGCGGCGAACACGCCCTGCAGTTTGCGGTCCCGATCGTAGAAAGTGGTCGCATTGTACGACACTACCGTTTCCTTGCCGTCCCTGGCCCGTGCGGTGAGCTCGTAGTTGGTGACCTTCTTTTCGCTCAACACCAGCTTGATGCCCGCCTCGGCCCGCTCCGGATCAGTGAAGTAATTTTTGAACGGCGCACCGATCAGCTCATCGCGCGTGCAACCGGTGAGCGCTTCCATCTGTTTATTGACGTCGGTGATGATGCCGGACGGATCGGTGGTCATCAGCGCGTCGATGTTGGCTTCGAAGAGGGAACGAGTGTAAAACTGATGGTCGCGTAAGCGTTGCGCGAGCTGTTTCTGCTCTGCCTCGATCTCCTTGCGTGCCGTATTATCCGTACCGATCAACAGGTAGCCGATGATGGCACCTTGGTCATCACGGAGCGCGGTGACCGATACGACCGCCGGAAAGCGGCTGCCATCCTTGCGGATGTAAGTTAATTCATAGATATCCTCGATCCCGCGCGAAGCCTTGAAGACCAGCGCCTCAAATCCCGGTGCAATCATGGTGCCGAGTTCCAAGCTCAAGGCCTTCGCGCGCGTGATCACTTCCTGGGGATCGGAAATATCGGCCGGGGTGACCTTGTCCAGCACTTCGGCAGCCGCATAGCCCAGCATGCGCTCAGCCCCGACATTGAATATCTGTATGACGCCCTTTTCGTCGGTGGCAATACTTGAGAAATTGGCACTGTTGAAAATGGCGTTTTGCAAGGCGCCCGCTTTTAGCAGTGCCGCTTCCGCCTGCTTGCGCGCCGTGTTGTCCGTACCGATTAGCAGGTAGCCGATAATGGCGCCTTGGTCGTCACGGAGCGCCGTGACTGACACGACCGCCGGAAAGCGGCTGCCATCCTTGCGGATATAGGTCAATTCATAGATGTCCTCGATCCCGCGCGAGGCCTTGAAGACGAGCGCCTCAAACCCCGGCGCAATCGGAGTGGCGAGTTCCAGACTCAAGGTTTCAGCGCGCACAATCACTTCCTGGGGATCGGAAATATCGGCCGGCGTGATCTTGTCCACCACTTCGACAGCCGCGTAGCCCAGCATGCGTTCGGCCCCGACATTGAATATTTGAATGACACCCTTCTCGTCGGTGGCGATACTCGAAAAGTTGGCACTGTTGAAAATCGCGGTCTGCAAGGCCCCTGTTACGAGAGCCCCTTTGCCCCCGGCAATGCGCTGGCGGCAGGCGGCATCCCGGAACTGGGCCGTGGTGATAAGGCCCGCCGCGATCAACATTTCACCTAGATGCTTAGTCTCCTGTTGCATATAACCAGAACCTTTCTGTGCATGATAGGATTGGTATCAGTCTATATTTGTCTTTAACAAGACGCCATAAAGCAAATGGCGCGCCAAGAATCGATGAAAAATCATAATGTTAGATTCATTCTTTAATAACAGAGCATTAGGTAAATAGGAGAGATTATCCGCGATGGATGAAAGGATTACTTTAGCCTCAAGATTTGGTGGAACCTCAGCATATTGAGGGATACCTTGAAAGGAGTCTGCCCCGGTAGAATTGACTTTCTATGAACCCAGTGTTACGGTTAAGTCATGTACAGGAAGATCCTGGCCGCAGTCAATGAACATGTGAACTCCGAGATCGCCGCGCGGTATGCATTGCACCTCGCGAAACAGGCGCGCGCGCGTATCTATTTCTGCTCCATCGGGGAGAAGGGTATCGCTGGCAAGGACTTTTGCACGGCAGAAGCAGCGGTCAAACGATTGTCCGCTCTTGCCAGAGAGCACGGCGTGCCGTCCGACTGCATACTTAATACCGGTGATCCATTCGTGCAGCTCGGCAAGGTCGCAGTTGCCGAGGACATCGACCTTATTTTCGCCGCAACGCGGCATGAGGACGTTGAAAAACGCTTTTATACCCGCACGATAGCTAAGCGACTGCTGCTCAGCTTGTCCTGTTCCGTGGCCCTTGTTCGGGTTGTGCATATGGGGAGGATCCACCCCCATGAAATCCTCGTTCCGCTCAAGGCGCACATCGATCATATTCCCGACCGCGCCGAATTCACGGCCACGCTGGCCAGGGCCTTCGATGCCAAGGTCCAACTCCTCCATATCACCGAACCCATGAGAAAGTTCTTCCCGGGCGAGATACATCCCACACCGGTCGAGTGGGCTGACAAGATCCCGCCCGACATTTCTCGCTTCATCAGCCATATTGACAGCCAGGGTGTTGAGCATGAAAAACGGCTCACTGCCGGACGCACGGGCAGGACCATCGCCGTTGAAGCTGCCGCGCGGCACCACGACCTTATCATCATGGGCGCCAGTGAACGAGGTCACCTGGGCTTTCTGCTACGGGGGAACCCCGTGGAGGAGGTTCTGCGCGAGACCCCGTGCAACCTGATCATATTTAAACCTTGACGGTGATACAAGGAACACTCTTGGAGCTTGCGTTTCCCATCTAATATATGAATATAAATGAACTTACTGAAGAAGACGTCTTCCGAACCTTGGTTTCCTCGGCCCAGGGGCTGAGCAGGTCGGAGGTGCAGCGGCGGCTCGTGGAATTCGGCCGCAATGAGATCATCGCGGTAAAGGGGAAAAGCCTTGTGCTCAGGCTGCTCGGCCAATTCACCCACTTCCTGGCCATCTTGCTCTGGCTGGCGGCTTTTTTTTCGTTCCTTTCCGAGTTCCTCAAGCCCGGCGAGGGCATGCTTACCCTCGGCATCGCCATCGTGGCCGTCATCGTCATCAATGCGGTCTTCACGTTCATTCAGGAGTACCGCGCAGAAAAGGCGCTGGCGGCGTTGAAGAAACTTCTTCCCTTTAACGTAATGGCTATCCGGAGCGGAAAAGAAAGTGAAGTCCCCGCCGAGGAGGTCGTCCCCGGCGACATCATAAGGCTTGCCGAGGGAGACAAAGTCCCCGCCGACATCCGGCTTATCGAGTCAAGTGCGCTGAAGGTCAATAACGCCCCCCTCACCGGCGAGTCGGAATCGATACTCCGTAGCATCGAACCCTGCCCGGGCGATCCCATCAATAGCCCGAATATCGCCTTCGCCGGCACAACCATAGTGAGCGGGAACGGTGTCGGGATCGTCTTTGCCACGGGCATGCGCACGGAGTTCGGGAGGATCGCGCTGCTGACGGAAACTGTGACGCCGGGCCTCTCGCCCCTCCAGAAAGAGATCGTGAAGGCGACAAGGATCGTCGCGGTCATTGCCGCCGTGGTCGGTGTGTGCTTTTTTATCCTTGGTATTGCCATCGGGAGAACCTTCTGGGCGAATTTTATTTTCGCTATCGGCATCACCGTCGCACTCATCCCCGAAGGCATGCTTCCGACAGTCACACTTGCGCTTGCCATGGGAAGCCAGCGCATGGCGAAACGGAAAGCACTTATCAAGACTCTCTCCTCTGTCGAGACCCTCGGTTCGGTAACGGTGATCTGCACGGACAAAACCGGCACGCTCACTCAGAACAACATGACGGTGGCAAAAGTATGGACCGACGGTGAGCTCCTTGAACACCAAGCCCCCGCCATGACCGGTACCACGCCTCGTCTCCTGCTCACCACCGCCGCCCTCTGCAATAACGCACGCTTCGCTGACAACCAGTACCGCGGCGATCCCACGGAAACAGCGCTTCTCAAAGCTACCCGTGAGGCTCTCGGCGACATCCCGGCGAAACGGTTATTCGAGATCCCCTTTGACTCTGACCGGAAGATGATGACGATCGGCTGTGTGCGGGAAAGCGGCGCCATGGCTTTTTCCAAGGGCGCTCCGGAGCGGATACTTGCCTTGTGCAGCCACCTCATGATCAAGGGAGAGCGCAAGCAGCTTGCGGATGTAAGCCGGGAAGACATCATTAAAGCAGAGCAGATGCTCATGGATATGGGGCTCCGGGTGCTGGCTTTTGCCTCCAAAGAGCTCCCCGCCCCCACTTCCCTCGTACAGCAGAACGCTGGTGGGGAGGAAGTTGTCGCCAGCGACCTAGAAAAGGACATGACATTTCTCGGGCTGATCGGCCTTCAGGACCCGCCGCGGTCCGAAGTGCCCGAGGCCATAGAAAAATGCCATCGTGCGGGAATCCGCATCATCATGATCACCGGCGATGGGAGCCGGACCGCCTTGGCCATTGCCAAACAGATCGGGCTGGTACAGGGAACGCCGGTGATCATCGAAGGTTCCGCATTCGACCTAATGACTGATCAGGAATTGATGGATAAGCTGGAGAGCAAGGAGATGATCTTCAGCCGCATGACGCCCAAACACAAGCTGCGGGTGGTGTCACTCTTGAAGGACAAAGGTGAAGTGGTCGCAGTGACCGGCGACGGCGTCAACGATGCGCCAGCGCTGAAGAAGGCGGACATTGGTATTTCCATGGGCCTGGCGGGCACCGACGTGGCTAAAGAAGCCTCGAACATGATCCTGCTTGACGATAACTTTGCCACAATCGTGAATGCCGTGGAGGAGGGACGCACGGTCTACGAAAACATTAAAAAATTTCTCACCTATATCTTTGCGTCGAACATCCCCGAGGCGGTGCCGTACCTCGGCTATATCCTGTTCAACATCCCCCTGCCGCTCACGATTCTCCAGATCCTGCTGGTCGACCTGGGCACCGACATGCTTCCCGCTCTCGCGTTGGGCGCCGAAAAGCCCACGCCCGGCGTCATGCAACAGCCGCCGCGCAAAGTGAACGAGCGATTGCTGAACTTCCCACTCCTGGCCCGGGCCTATCTCTTTCTCGGCCCGATTGAGGCCGTGGCCTGCATGTTCGGGTTCTTCTGGGTGCTCAATGCCGGCGGCTGGACATGGGGAACCCTTCTCCCGGCCACAAACTTTCTGTACCTGCAGGCGACCACGGCCTGCCTGACGGCGATCATTGTCGTCCAGGTCGCGAATGTTTTCGCCTGCCGTTCGTCCCGGGACACGCTGTTCACGGCCAGATTCTTCACGAATAAGCTCATCTTTGCCGGCATCGCTGTCGAACTGGCACTCCAGCTCTTTATCGTCTACCATCCCCTGGGAAACAAAATCTTTTCCACGGCCCCGCCGCCGCCGGGCGCCTGGCTCGTGCTCATCCCCTTCGCGTTCCTCCTGCTCGCAGCCGAAGAGGGCAGAAAGCTCGTCATGCGGCGATTCAAACCACTCTGAACGTTCTCCCCGCTCTAATGTCCTTTTTGTTTTATTCGCCAAAGCTGCAAATAAACCAGGTCTTTAGCACCTATGTTTTATCTTGTTCCATTTCGTGTTCATGAGGCGGCAGCACTATAACGTTTTTTTCCTCTTCGGTTTGTATAATATGAACTGCATAGGAAGCGGGTTTTATTTTTCCGCCATAACATTCTGAATAAACCTGGGTAAATTCTGCACCGAAATAAAGAATAGCCGAAGTATAATAAACCCACACCAGGATGACAATGATGGAGCCCGCTGCTCCATATGCTGAGCCCGGAGCAACTTTTTCGATATACATCCCGATTAAAATTTTTCCGACTATAAATAATGTGACGGTAAAAAATGCGCCAATGCGAACATCTTTCCAGCCTATTTCTACATCAGGTAAAAACTTGAAGATTACGGAAAAGAGTACGGAGATAATAATGAAGGTGAGACCAACATTAAAAATATTGATCATTAAAATCGTCAGATCTGGGAAATACTTACTCAATTGATCACTCAGGGCAAGGATTAATCCATTAATAATCAAAGAGGCAATTAAAAGAAATCCAAGGCTTAGGATCATAGAAAAAGATAATACCCGGTTTATCAGCAGCTTTTTCCAGCCCTTTTGAGGTTTTGCTTTTACGCGCCAGATCCGGTTCATGGAATCCTGTATTTCGATAAAGACACCCGTAGCGCCAATAAATAAAGTGATTACTCCGATAATTACAGCAAAAGTAGTATTTTTTTGAAGACTTATCTGGCGGATAATGTCCTGGATCTGTAAAGCTACCTGATTGCCTACCAGACCATTTATTTCCTGAAATAACGTTCTGTTTATGGCATCTTCACCATAAAAAAGGCTCGCCAGGGAAATAAGCATGATGAGCAAAGGTGCCATTGCAAAAACTGTATAGTAAGCAAGAGCAGCACTCATTGTTAAAGCCCTGTCTTCCATAAAAGCGTTGAAAGCGGCAATAATCAAATTGCCGCTTTCCTTTGCCAACTTTAAAGTTTCTTTTATCTTCATTTCAATTCTCTTTCTTTTCTTTTAGCTTATTGACCGGTGAACCGTTTTACCGCGTCACGAACCGATGCCTGGTCAAACTTCAGCCGGAGCTTTATGAAAGGCCCCTCGGCGGTGAAATCAGCCTGAGAAAAATCTCTGTCCTTGAAACCCATGAAATTATATCCAACACTTAACCATATATTCTTTACAAAGCTACATCCGACAGAGGCGCCGATACCGTATTTTAACTGGTTTGCAGACCATGAGTGAAGGGCGTTTCCTCGGAGCCCGATATCCCATCTTTTGGTTACATCGTATCTTCCCTCTAGTCCTATCAGGTCTGTGTAGCCGCTATAGTCATTGCTGTCGATGGTTTCTTGCACATACTTAGAACCGTATTGCAGCGAAAACTGCGTTTTGTGATCTGCCTTGTAATTGGCATTTATGTTATTGATGATCCGCCGGCTGTCGAAATCGAAACTGGCCCCGTTCTGCTTATCAACAAGGAAATCCAGGCGATCGAGGATTATCCAAGGGGTTTCCTTTGGCCTGTATGCCAGGCCAAAACGGAGATCGTCGCTTTCCTTCCCCGCCCCGGACGAATATTCAGTCCTGAACACCTGCAAAGCCGCAGCCAGTCCTATGCCATCCTTAAATTCCCCATATACCCCGGAGAAGACCCCGATCCTATCCTCGCTATCCGAGTTCCTCGTCTCGATTCTGGCTGTCCAGGACCATCGTTCTTCCTTATATGCGGTTCCCAGCGAGATAGCGGTAAAATCTTCGCCGCCGGAAGATGGCGGGACATTGATGTTAAACTGATCGTTGCCGGGGTGCTTCATGGTGAAGCTGCGGTCCATTCCTCCATCGACGCTCCATTTTTTGTTTATCTTATAGGCCTGCTTCAGACCGGCGACAGCGAAGACACGTGCGCCATTTTCGTTATACTGCTGCTCCATGGAAGAGATGATCTGGCCCCCGGACCAAGGCGAGGCCTTCATTCCTATCCTGGTCGTTTCCGTGTCTTCATTCTCTCCCCTGGTAAACTCCTGGGCCACGAACAGTGTCGCTGTATCGTTAAGCTTGTAATCGGCTCCCAGTGTCGTGCGGGTCGGAAAGTCGCTGTTTGTATTTCTCAGCAGCGATTGATCATGATCAAGCTTGAGGGCAAGGCGATCTTCCATTAAACGTAAACCGCCGCCGGCGGTGATCTGATCGGAACTGTTCACATCGCCGTTGCCGAGGTCGTCTGCCGCGTGTCTCAGGCCGCCATGGAGGTCGTACTTTTTTTCCGCATACTGTACCCACGCCTCAGCCATGTCTCTCACAGCATCTACCGATAAATTATACTGCCTGTATGCATCGCCCTTGATGCTTAGCTTCTCATTTACGCGATAGGCGCCGTCAAGACCGAGCTTCCTGGTCCCTGTTTCGCTTCCACTTTGCTGGCCCAGACCGAAAGCCCGATCCTGTTCCCGAACATAGACATTTCCTTCCAGTTTCTCCGACCGGTGCGACAGTTCCGCAAGGTAGGCTTGTCCTGAACCTTTCAGGTAGGTATTAGTCGTTGCCAGCTCCGTCCTTACGCTCGTTTTGTTATTGATCTTCAGCGTGGCGTCGATGCCTTCCAGGTTGCCCGTTCCTCCGACGCCTCCCTCATGGACATGGGTGGCGCCAAGCTCAAGCCTCTTATCCATAAACCTGACAGCGCCCCTGCCGCCGTAATTGTAGGCCGTATCCGTCTTGTCAAACGACTCGTAGTCCACGACTATATAGATCGGGTTAAAGTTCTCATCCTTGCTGAAAACAGGGGACTTGAAATAGAAGCTCCCCGTTTCATAGTCAAGGCTGTAGTCTATGTACCGGCTCAGTTTCTGGGATGATAGGATGACCTCGCTACGGAAGCGGTCTCTCGTCTCTATGGTCATAGACTCCGAGTTCATTACTATATTTTTCCTGGAAAGCCTGTATAAGCCAGATGTGCCGTCTCCCCTTATCTCGTCTTTTACGAAGGCCTGATTCGTGTCGCTGACGAAGACATTGAAGTCGAACCGCTCGCCCTTCATTTCCGATTTCAGGCCGTTCAAATTGCGGCTGTACCGCGATAATTCCGTTACGTTAAGCCCGGTTTGGAAATCACCGAAGAGGGCGTAAAACTTATCTCTCTCCAGCTTAACATAGAGGCTCCTGGCACTGGCGGCTTCGTACCCTTGCTGGGTAGCATCGCCGTAAAGAGTGTAGTATTTGTTCGGATCGATTAGCTGGTGCAGACTGTCATTATTCCTCGCGTTCCCGTTCTTGTCGGTGTCATAAGCCATGGTGAGGAGCCACTTCCCCTTTATCATCCCCTTGGCAAAGAAGGCCAGTCTGCCCTCCTTATAGTACCGATCATCGATATCCGAGTTTCCTAGGCTCTCCATGTTGCTGGAGATCGTATTGTAGCCTGCGGTTCCCTCTGCGAGACCTACGATGATCCAGTCACGCTCTCCCGGGGTGAGCCAGGTGCGGACCTCATTTTCACCGCTGATGAGATTGAATCTAAGCGTGGCCTCGCCGGTATGGGAGGTCGGCAGGATCTCAATAAGGGTAATGCCGTCCGCACCAACCACGTATTTCAATCTCTCGCTCTTGGACATATTCAGCGGATCATTCTGCAAGTCCGCAAATTTCTGCAAAGGCAGATAGGGCGGATTGACCTTGTATTCGCCGATTACTCCCTCCCTTGCCGGATGCCCATCCTTATCCGTCAGACGGACGGCAATTACAGACGGCGTCTTCCCGTCTGCTGTAAGCCTCGACAGCTCAGGAACAGGCGCGGCTTTGACAGGCGGTCCCGAATAATGTATTATGCGTCCGATCCGCTTCTCTTCGTTGCCATCCCGCCCATATTCCACGGCCTCAAACAGGTTGTCCCCGTCCTTTAAATGAATTCCTATCCACAAGCTTATCGCTATCCGGTTATCACCCCGCTTTGTTACCCCATCGAGATAAAGGGGATCCACCTCTGCTCCGTTCATGAGGAGCCTTAGCTTCTTCTCCGGGTCATGCTTTATGGCTATCTTTACGCTCGGGATGGAAGGATGGAAGCCCTCATCTGGCCATACAAAGGCAAAGCCTGGTTCCGCCATTCCCAGCCAGAGGCTGTTAAATTCAGGCATTGTCCGGCCTTTTATTCCTTTCTCTCTTTCCTTTTCCACAGGTCCTTTTATCTCAACAGACGGCGCTTTAGGATTCTGGATCGCGTAGAAATCGGCGCGCCACATGGTCCCTCCCTGGAGATCCACGAACTGGGAATAGGGGGTTCCGGCAAACCGGTCATTCTCCCTGCAGGAGATTAATTCGTAATTTTTGGGGATGGTGTCAAGGTCAAGTTGGACGATATGCGTTCCCGGCTTGAGGCCCTCAAAGTGGAACATCCCCTGCTTGTCCGTCACTTTATACGTACCATCCTCAAGATAGATGCGTACTCCCGCCACACCGTCCTGATTGTTTAAACTTCCTCTGCCCGGCTCGGTAGAGGATTGAGGTGCGGGGTGATTTTCGCAACCAGGAAACACCCGGCCCATGATAATGGTCTTGCTCCCGAAGAGATCTTCCTTGACCAATACCACGGCCTCAACCGTATTGGAGACCGCCCCGCCGCTGCCGGTCGCTACGGCCATATTTATTGCCTTGCCTATCCTTGCTCCCGCAGCTATCTCCATCACATATGTTATCTCTGCCTTATTCCCGGCGGCAAGGGTTCCAATATTGAATGACAAAGTACGGCCGTCGCCTGATATGGCCGGATCCGCAAGCGCCAAGCTATCCATCTTTGCCGACCCTTTACGATAGCGGAAACCCGGAGGCGGTCTGTCCGTTACTACGATACCGGATATAACGGCAGCGGCAGCATTCTCGGCGACTATTCTGTATTGCAGGAAATCACCTATGGATACGGTCTGCTTCCCAGCGGTCTTGGTCAGATACAAGGAGCTTAGGATGGGGTCTATGGGAATATCTACCGGCAAGGCCGGTCCGGCGCTGACAACGAACTCCTCTCCCCTTGATCCTGGCTCTATTGCAAATGAGCCAAGGGCCAGGAGCAGCGGTGTTGGTACTATTGACGGTGCCCGGTATGCCGGCAACGTTGTAACAGCGAGGCGGTATTGCCCGGGTTTAACGAAGGGAAATCTGTAGGCTCCCGGTTTAAAGATGTAGACCACGCCACTACTGTCCGAAGCAGTTCCGCCGCTAATAACAGTTGCAGGATAAATACTCACACCGTCATCGCCATAGACGACGGCAGGATTGCCGGAGGCAGTATCAATCAGGGTAACCACTATCCCGTTCACCGGCTGGCCGGATTTGCTGTCAAAGACCATCCCCGCCGGATCGATAAGGGCCGTCGCCTTTACGGTATCGGTACCGTCTTTCGAATCCACGTAGGTGGCGACGATGCTGTCACCCGCGTGTACGTAGAGAACGCCATTCCCGTTGTCAGCAGGCGTGGCGATAGACGTCCATACATATCCGACAAAGAGCCCGGTATCCGGACCTGTCTCAGTAAGGACAAGCACCTCCTTTTCGCCACTGCCTTTAACCTCCAGGGTCAGTAGAATGGTTTCCGCAACTGTCGTATCAATGTTCTGATCCCCATCGCAAAGCCTGAGGAAGAGCGGCTCGTTTCCATGATATACATTGGCCTTTTTGAGGGGCGCCGGATTGCTAATGTCCAGCGGAGATGTGGAGCCTAATGGAACCGGGGCGGGCAGGGTGCTATATGATCCCGATGTGTCGAGATACTTTGTTGCGCCTACTTTTACCGCTTCCGCATCAGGAGACAGCGGGGTGTATTTCAGATACTCCAGAGTTGAGGGGGTCCGCACGATAAGGGACGCGGCGCTTGAATAAGAAACCTTCGGCACCGTTCCGATCGAATAATCGGCCCTTGCGGTGTTGGTGACGGTTTCGTTGCTGAAGGCTGAGGTAGCAAACAACAGACTGAAGAGGGCAGCGAAACAGATGCGCCGCGCCGCGGCCAATATGTGAGACATATTGATCAATGTGCTTACTCATTCCTCACTGGATAATGACGTTGAAGGTAAGCGTTACGGTCTCACCGGCTTTCAACTCGCCGGCCGCGTAGCTGCCCTCCAGCGGCAGCACCGTTGCCAGCGTTGCCGTGACGTTTTGTCCAGTGATATCAACACCGTCCGAGTCGGCGCTGGCGGTAAAATACTGATTTGTGCCGTTTAAGGCACGCGTCGAACCGGTTACCACAACCTTGAAACCCTTTCCCAAGGCCGACTCATTGGCCAGGGCTGTCAGGGGGCCGGTAAGCGTCGCGACTTTCAGATTGGGATCAATCACCGTATTGGCGTTCAGTCCGTCCGTGACGGTCGTAAGGACGGCCGACGACGCAGCCGCAACAGCATTGGTCACTGTGATCGTGTACTTGATCAAAGCGCCCGGAATGGCTTTGGGCGTGTTGTTATAGTTGACAGGGTCCCAGATGGTCGTGGCAGTCTTGGAGAAGGACAGGACTGACGAAGAGACCTTATATGCGCCTCTTATGGAGTCTGCGCCATCCCTTGCACCGGTAGGATCATCAGTGCCTGCCGCATCGGCAAGCACAATATCGGCAGAACAAGAGCCGTAGCTGCTGGTTATTGAACCCGCAGTCCCCGTTTCAATGGTCGTGCCGTCCACCTTGTAGGTTCTGGCTAAAAGACCATACGTGGCGACATCACCGTTAATCCGCGCTACCGGTATATTGGAGACTACAGTTGCCGAATAGGTTCCACTCGGAACAAGAACGCCGGTAGTGACGCTCGCCACGCTGACGGCTCCTATTCCCGGCGTGGTCGCATTAAAATTGTCTGTACCTCCGAAGGGATCCGCCCCTCCCACTGCTTCCGTATAGGAAATAACATACCTCTGGTTTGCATTGCCGGTGTTGGTAACCATAAAGGTCAGTGCCTGATTGATTGCACCGGGGGGAACAGACACATAGCTCGCGTCCGTGCGTGTCACGGTGAGATTAACCTTATTACCCACCGTAAAGGATGTAGTGGAGTTTATCCCTGTTTGGGAGACGCCTCCCACACTATAGGAGAGAGCAACCGTATTATCGATAGGCGTGCAGGCCGGCGTCAAGGCCATGGCCCCCGGCGGCGCCATGACCGCCAATGTCCCGATAAGGAGCATCAGCAATCTGTTCTTTCTTTTCGTTTCCATTTTTTTACCTCCTTTGCTTTTGTATTGTTTAAGTTCTTTTTTTATCCCTCACTTCACCCGCGCCCTGAACGATACGCGCCCCGTCCCTTCCGGAGGCAGAGGCTTGGACAGGGTCCACCTGATGTGGGTGTAGTCAGCCGGGCCTGCGGGTCTTTCCTTTCCCTGCTCCCCCGTTACGTTCAGATTATCCGGAGCGCTGAAGCTCTTCCCCTGGTCTACGGAGAATTCGATCTTCGTTCCACGTCCTTCCGCAGTTCCGTCAATATAGGACATATGTTCAGGCACGGGGTTGTTAATGACTATCTTGGAAGCAGGTTCCTGGCCGTTGTTAGAGAAATATGTCGTGAAGATGACGGCATCACCGGGCGTCACATTCGCCTTAGCTGCCTCCACTCTTTTGACCTCCTTCTCCCCTTTGTCGTTTTTGATAGAAACTTCGACCTCGGCGACGGTTTTAAGTTCGATAGCCCCTTTGTCAGCCGCTTTTGCCTGGAAAGGCAGAAGCATCAGCAGGGATAAAACAATCAGCATCTTTTTTCTCATTGGCAAACCTCCTTTAAACGTTATCTTATTGGGGCAAGGCGGTGCCTCACCCCCTACAGCCCTAATTAATCGTTACGTCAAATACTATCGTCTGCACAGCAGACGCACTCGTCATATTCCCAAGGTTCACCGTAACAGTTCCGGGAGTTGTCCCCCCCACGTCGCCGGCATCGCCGTCCTTGCCATCGCTCTGCGCCGTGCCGTTTAACTTCAAAGTTCCGGCATTGTATGTCGTATTTGTGGGAATGGGGTCGGAGATGACAACGCCGCCGGCGGTTCCGCTCCCTGTGACCGTTACGGTGATGGTATAGCGGAGCGTGGCGGTCCGTATCGTCTTTGGACAGACCGTACAATCAGCATAGTTCGGGGGGGTACCGTTAATTACGCCGTTAGAGGGGTCCGAGTAAACAAGCACGGTCTTTCCAACCGTAAGGGTTATTGAACCGACAGTGTATCTTCCTGATGTCGAATGCTTTCCGTCCCGTGCGCCATCGCCCGCAGCGCTTCCCGCTATGTCGGCAAACACCACGTCTACCCCGGCAGTGTTCGCTCCCGCAGTCTGCGCGGTTACGGTTGTCGTGCCTGCATCCACCGTGGCTGCAACGAGGTTGTAATCCGCGGTCTGCCCGTCTGTCGCTCCTCCCGGCGTATCCGCAACTATCAGGAGTTTAATCGTTTCATCTGCTGCGACATCGCCGAAAGTGCCCGCATCCGCATAGAGTGTATCTGTTGCATCCCGGGCATTTGGAAGGACGCCGCTGTCCCTGTATATGCGAACGTTGCTCATGGCGATGCCGGCCCCGTTCGTCGCTGACAATGCATACCGCTGGGCCGTGTTGCCATCGTTCCTGAGAACAAAGACAAGCGCTTTGTCCGTTGCGCCAGGCGTTACCGAGACATCCGCATTTTTGGTCACCGTCAAGTTGACCTTGTTGTCCACTACTACAGTTGTTGCAGACGTTGCTGTCAGACCGGCGGCTGTGCCGACTTCATAGATCAATGTCGCTATACTGTTTATGGGAGTCCCGGAAGCAGTCCCGATCGCATGGGCCGCCGGCACTGGAAGATAAATCAGCGCCAGCAATGCCAATATGGCGAGCTTCCTTTTCATTTAAATCGTCCTTTTGTTTCATCCGGGGCCCCCATACCTTGCGGGGGCCGGCCCCTTTTTACTTCACCCTTATCCTGAACTTCACAGTAAAGGAGGGGTTGCTTGTCCCGTTCGAGGCACCGAAAATGCCGCCTAAAGAAATCTTTAAATGCGTAACCGTTGCATCGCATTGATTTGCATCGGCAGTAGGGGAATATACGTATGATGCAGCGCCGTTGTTGGAAAAGGAAAGATTGTCCACGGCGCTGGCGAGGCTTGCGAAACCATAGCTGAGCCCGCTTGCCGTTGCGCCATCGGTAAAGAGCACCGGCCCCGAACCGGCGCCGTTTATGTCTCCCACAAAAAGCTCGGTATTGGCCGGTATCGGGTCGGTAAGCACCGTCGTATTATTGTCAACCGTCCCCGCCCCCGTGTTTGTTACCATGATGGTATAGAGCATGAATGAACCAGGTATTGCCTTGGGGCTGGATAGGCCGTTTAGGGGATCGGAATATGTCTGCACCGATTTAAGCACGGTAATGCTAGGCAACGGTGAGCTCACGGAGATGGTGTTCGTATTTAACGACACGGCGCCGTCACCGGCCACCCCCCGCGCCAAGACTCTTCCGGACACCGTAGTACCGGCATTCAGTGTGATGTCGTGGGCGGCAATAATGGTTCCTGCAAAGATGGAGGTTGTGCCGAGCGTGGCGGAAGTGCCCACCTGCCAGAATAAATTGTAATCTTGACCGCCATTGGTCACGAGGACAGAGGAACTGCTTGCGGTCGTGAGTGTGCTCCCTATTTGGAAGATGAAGACCGCATTGGCGTTGCCCTGGGCGTTGAGCGTGAGGGTGCCGGTCAACTGAGCCGAAGTGGAAAAACAATAGACCCCCGCGGTGAGTGTTTGCCCACCCAGATCTTGACCCGTCAAGTCTTGGGTGCATGCCTGTCCTGTCAGATTATTATACGCAGTGGCGGCGGCAGTTTGCGCGTTTTGCGCGGCCGCATCATTTGCATGGATTGTCCCCCCGGTTACGGTCCCCGGAGGAAATGCGGTGACTGCGGCACCGGGGCTGACACCTAAGTCTCCGCTGACGGCGGTCATACCGGTATTGGTCACCGTCGATCCGCCCAGTACCGCGAAGCTACTCGCTACGCCCAATGGTGGCGCAGTCGCGGCCAATACCGGGGAAACTCCGCAAAGAAAGGCGGCGAAGCCCAGGTTTGCCAAGAGACTCAAACCCCTTGTCCGGTGAAGGATGTTTTTGATTAATACGGGGATTCGCCCCAGACTGCGCAATCCGCTATTTAACGTTCTTTGCCGGTATGGGGTTTTCGCCTTTGGCATAAGCCCTTCTCATTATCGGTACAGTTGTTATAGCCGCACACCAACCACGCAGCTATAGACTCATTTGGGTGAGAAATGATCACGATGACAGCAGTACAATAGCAAAGGGCCTGCCAATAATCGGCGGGAGATCAGAAGATTAAATTCAGCTATTAACAATAGGGGTTAGATTAATAGGAGAGAACAGCAGAAAGTATAAAGTGATGTGTTTGGCCTCAATATTTGGTGGAACCTCAATATATTGAGGGGTAATCAGCAGGTACGCTGGCAGGGAAAGTCGACTCTTTTTGTCTCCCTCGGACAATCGAGCTTATGAATACATGACCGCTTCAGGCATACTCCTGACTGGTCAGAGCGTACATCTGTGATTTAATATGGCCCAGCAGATCGGCCGGTTCAGGCAGTGCCGTGAGTCCTCTTAGGAAGGCGATCTTTGCTACTGCCAACGCGATATTGAGCGACACCTCACGAATGCGCGACAAGGATGGATAAATTCGCCCCAGCTTAAAGTCTTCCGCCAAAACCTGTTCATCCAGAGCTTTGGCGGCCGCTGCGAACATTTCATCCGTAACACGGGATGCCTCCGAGGCAAGAACGCCCAACCCGACACCGGGAAAGATGTAGCTGTTATTCGCCTGGCCCGGCACAAAGGTTAGGCCGTCCATTAAGACCGGTGGAAAGGGGCTGCCGCTGGCAAAGACGGCACGCTTATCTGTGAACCGGTAGGCTTCTTCAGCGGTACACTCCGATCGGGAGGTCGGGTTTGAAAGCGCAAAGATAATCGGGCGTTTGTTGATCCGTGCCATTGCCTCCAATACCGCAGGCGAGAAGGCGCTCGGCTGGCCTGCCGCCCCGATGAGCACTGTTGGTTTGACGGCTTTTACGACCGAGAGGAGATCTTGATGAAGAGGATGGTCTTGGGCGAAATGGCGTTTGTGCGGAGATAGGTCGGTGCGGCTGGTAACGACGAGCCCCTTGGAGTCCACGAACCAGCAGCGGCTGCGGGCCTCATCGTCGGAAAGGCCTTCCTCGACCATTGCGGAAACGATGAGGTGGCCGATACCGAGGGCGGCCCCGCCGGCACCTAAAAATACGAACCGCTGTCTGGTAAGTTTGCCGCCGATCATGCGCAGGGCGGATAACAATCCGGCCAACGTCATGCCGGCGGTCCCCTGGATGTCATCGTTAAACATGCAATATTGGTTCCGGTACTTTTCCAGCAGGCGGAAGGCATTCAGGTTGCCAAAATCTTCAAACTGGATCATGGCGCGGGGAAACAGTTTAACGGTTGCCATCATGAACTCATCGAGCAGGGCGTCGTATTGATCACCCCGCAAACGCGGTTCCAGCAGGCCGATATAGCTCGGATCGCACAATACTTCGTTGTTGTTGGTTCCCACATCTATCATGATCGGCAAGCATATTCCTGGATCGATACCCGCGCAGGCCGTATAAAGCGATAATTTACCCACGGGAATTCCCATGCCATTCGCCCCGAGATCACCCAAGCCGAGGATACGTTCACCGTCGGTGACAACGATGACACGAACATCGCGATGGGGCCAGTTTGATAAAACCTCTTTAATATGGTTCCGATCGTACTTCGAGATGAAGAGGCCGCGCGGCCTTCGGAAAATTCTGCTGTACTCCTGGCATGCCAGCCCGACGGTCGGAGTATATACGATGGGGCTGAGTTCCGCCATGTTATCGCTTAGCACACGATAGAACAGCTTCTCGTTGCGATCTTGCAGGCCAATCAGATAAAGGTATTTTTCGAGGTTGTTGGACTTGCGATGAATATTGTGCATTACATGTTCTGCCTGTTGCTCTTGTGAGAAGATGCGGGGTGGTAACAATCCGCGCAATCCGAGTGCATCACGCTCCCCCGCCGTAAAGGAGTTCCCCTTGTTCAGACTCGGTTCGTGCAGTAATTCGATCCCTTTCGGAAGTTCTGCAATTCTTAACTCATGATTAGACATTGTTTCTTCCCCAATTTCTTTTAAAGGGGATCCTGTCGGATAATGACCAGGATCACGGAGACGGTAGTTGCAAGTGGCTTGCCAAGAAAGACAGTAAAGCAGAAGTTTGGAATCGCTCTTTATTAACAGGAGATTAGATTAATAAGAGAGAAGATCAGAAAAGTATAAGATGATGCCTTGGCCTCAATATTTGGTGGAACCTCAATATATCTTGAGGGATAATCTGATGGGAATTCTAAATGCTAAGCTGACTCTTTTGTTTCCGGCCTGGCGACACGGAGTTTATGCATCCTGGCTCTTAAGGTACTCGGGTGGAGGCCCAGGATCGCTGCGGCCCCGTCCGTTCCCTCGATGCACCAATGGGTTTCGGAAAGGATTTTAAGAATTTGGTTGCGCTCAGTCTCTTCCAAGGTCCTTACGGTGGAGGAAAACGCGGGGGATGAAATCTCCAGTTTATCGGTCAGGTGCAAGATTGTGCCGGGGCACAAGATCACGGCCCGTTCAATGATGCTTTCCAACTCCCGGACGTTCCCGGGCCAGGGATAATCCTGCAGAGCCTTCATCGTTTCCTTCCGGATCGACGTGATCGGTTTGCCCAATTTCTTGGCATACCGCTCCAGGAAAGCTTGGACCATCAGCGGGATGTCTTCTTTCCGTTGCCGCAGGGGTGGGACAGTGATGGGGAAGACGTTAAGTCGATAGTAAAGGTCCTGCCGAAACTTGCCTTTACGGACCTCTTCCTCCAGGTTGCGATTGGTTGTGGCCACGACTCTGACGTCAACTTTGACGGTATGGGACGAGCCCAAGCGCTCAAACTCTTTATGCTGAATTACCCTGAGCAGCTTGGCCTGCACCTCCAGCGGCAGTTCCCCGATCTCGTCCAGGCAAAGGGTGGAACCATGGGCAACTTCGAATCGTCCTACTTGCCGGGTATCGGCCCCGGTAAATGCCCCCTTCTCCCGGCCGAACAATTCGCTCTCAATCAAATTGTCCGGCAGGGCGGCACAGTTGACCGTGATCAAGGGTCGTTCCTTGCGGGGACTCATGTGATGGATGGCGGCAGCGATCAACTCCTTCCCCGTACCGGTCTCACCAAGGATGAGGACCGTTGTGTCCACAGGAGCAACCTGTTCCGCACGATAGAGAACATACTTGAGACCATCGCTTTGCCCGAGAATATTCTCGAAGCGATGTTTCATTTTGTTCTCGTGACGGAAATAAATATTCTCCGCCTCCAGTTGGTCTTTCATTGTTTTGATTTCCGAAAGGGCCGTCCGCAGTTTGACCGTCCGCTCCTCTACCTGCTGCTCGAGCCTGTCATGGGCTTTTTGCAGCGCCCCTTCCAGCATCTTACGCTCAGTGATGTCCACCATGACGACAATAATTCCGATGATGGTACTATCGTTAGGAGAGGTTAATGGGTTTACCCTCACGAGAAAGGAAAAGAGCTCGTTATCCCGATGCTTGAATGTGACCTCAACCGCGTGGGAAAATTTGTCACTCACTGCGGAGAGAAGAAAAAAGGGAGCCCCGTCGGCATAGAAGAGGTGAAATGTCTCATCAAAGGTCTGGAAGAAGGGGCTTCTACCGAAGAGCCTATTGGTCGACTGACTGGCGCGGATGATAAGGCCTTGGTGGTCGCAGAGAACAAATATTTCCGCAGCTTGATGGAGGATTTGAGTTGTCAGTCTTTCCTCAGCCAGCATCTCCTCATTGCGCTTTTGTTCCGTCAGGTCGGTTACCACCATGCATACCGCACCGAGCATATCCGGATGCTGAAGGGAACTTAAGGAAAGAAAGACAGATACAGAATTTTCATCTCCCGTCTGCAAGGCCAGTTCCATCTTACTGCACCCCATTAAACCCCGCTCGAACAATGCCTTAAATAATGGAAGGTCTGTTGATGAAAGGTATCGGTCGATTGAAGATCCTACGACTTTTTCCAGAGACGATTTGACGATATCTGCAAAACGCTGGTTACAGAAAAGGATCGTGCCGTCGGAGGCCAGGGTGACGGCTCCTTCGTACATGGTTTCGACCATGACCCTGTAAGGATGATCGGCGCCCGATAGTGTAAAGACCCGATCTCCTTCCGCCGTTGAGACAACCAGTCCATCCACCTCACCGCTTACGATAGCGCGCAGAGTTTCCTCAGCTTCCGTCATCCGCGCTGTGAGTTCCTGCAAATCATCCAACAGTTGCTGGCGTGTTCTATGTGATTTGTTCATTGAACGTACTCATGAATTCTTGGATTGCAGATCAATACCGACAAGAAATCTTTCCGTGTCGGACATGTCGCCGATAAGCTTCCGGAGTGGCAATGGGAGTTTCTTGATGAGCGTTGGGGTGGCAATAATCTGCTCTCCCTTGGCCAGCTTGGGCTGCTGGTAGATGTCTACCACTTCAAGTTCATAGCGGCCTGCCAGGTATGTTTCACAGAGCTTCTGAACATTGGTGATAGCCCGGGTTGATTTTGGGGTCATCCCTGTGACATAGAGCCGCAGGACGTACTTTGCCTTTACTATCTTGGCAGCAGTTTTTTCGAATTCTTCAGTGCTCGTTTCCCTTTTTTTCATATCTACAGATGTTACTCCAAAATTGAATCTATAATCCAGAGCCGGGACGAATGTCGAGTCCCACGAGCACGCGCTCTGTGTTAGCCAGATCCCCGATAATCTTTTTAAGCGGTTCCGGAAGCTTCCTTACCAGGGTCGGTATCGCAATAATCTGGTCCCCTTTGGCGAGTTGGGGATTCTTTAAGAGATCTATCACTTCAATGCGGTATTGCCCCGCAAGGTGCTCTTCGCAGATCTTCTTTAAATTAGCAAAGGCCGTAATCGATTTCTGGGTCTGTCCCGCTACATATAGCCGGAGATTCCAGCTTGCTTCTGTCGCGTCGGTCTTTGCTTTCTTCGCCTTTTCCGGTGAGACAGCCTTCATCTTATTTTCCTTTCCCGCTTCGTTTGCGCGTACTTTGCCGGACCGTTGAAGGTTCCCTTTTGCGAAGCTGCCCCATTTTTAATCGGTCTTTTGCCAGGACAGCTTGTCTTTTTTGCTCTTCTTCTGCCATCAGATTAACTTCTTCAGTTTCCACATCGAACTGGGCACGCAGCGCGGCGATCTTTGTTTCCAGGGCTTTCCTCTTGCGCTCCTGCTCGCGGAGCCTGCGCTCCACCTCGCGTCTACATACTACCTCACCGGCATTTTCCGCGGCTTCCCGGGCGACCCGGGCACTGCCCGTTAAGACCTCGCCGGAACCGGTATAGATATCAATCAAGTCAATGCCCTGGTTAGTGAGCAGGAACTCTTGAATCTGGTTGGAGTGGGCCATGCCGCGGGACTTCAAAATGTAGAGGCCCCGGTTGCGTTCCCCATTGAGTTCGATGTCCCGGAGGAGAAGCCAGGTGTCGATCAGAGAAGATATCTCTTCACTCGTGTGTTCCAGGCTGCCGCCAAAATGGGTGAGGTCTGTTAGGAACGTGGAGATCTTCTTCATCTTCAAATGGTCGATCAGGCGCGTTAAGATGGACTTGACCTCTGATGCTGTTCCCGCGGCGCTTAGGTTGCTGATCGGGTCCACAACGAAAACCTGGGGTTTGAACTCGTCGATCACCTTGTGAAAGGTCACCAGATGCATCTCCAGACCGTAAAGTGAAGGGCGGGCTGAATGAAACTTGAGGAGACCCTTCTTCACCCATGGGGCAAGATCAATGCCGATGGAACCCATGTTCCGGACGATTTGGGTGGGAGATTCTTCGAAGGCAAAATACAGGCAACGCTCACCCCGCCGGCAAGCGGCGTCGGCAAAGGTCGCCGACATACTTGTTTTGCCGGTTCCTGCTGTACCGGAAACGAGAATGGTGCTGCCCCGGTAGAACCCCTTCCCATCCAGCATGGCATCCAACCTGGGAACGCCCGTGGAGATGCGCTCCGTGGAAACGGGGTAGTCGAGCCCCAGGGAAGTGATGGGCAGGATAGAGATGCCGTTCTCGTCAATCAGGAAGGGATACTCGTCCGTGCCGTGGGGTGATCCACGGTACTTGACAATGCGCAGGCGGCGGGTGGAAATTTGCTCCTCAATGCGGAAGTCGAGGAGGATCACGCAATCGGCGACGTATTCCTCTAAACCATAGCGAGTCAGCAGCTTATCCCCGCGTTCCCCCGTAATGATGGCCGTCATACGGCGGTCTTTCAACCAGTTAAACAACCGGCGCAGCTCTGCCCGCAGGATAGCGGTATTAGACAGCCCGGAGAAAAGTGCTTCTATGGTATCTAAGACAACCCGCTTCGCGCCGATGGCATCAATGGCGCACCCCAGGCGGATGAATAATCCTTCCAGGTCGTACGAACCCGTCTCCTCAATCTCGTTTCGCTCGATCTTGACGTGGTCCGTGGCGATGAGATCACGCGACATCAGGTCGGGAAGATCGAAGCCAAGGGAGAAGAAGTTCTTTGCGAGATCATCCGCCGACTCCTCGAAGGTCATGAAGACCCCGGGTTCTCCGTAATCCACGGCGCCCCGCAGGAGAAACTCCATGGCAAAAAGTGTTTTGCCGGACCCCGCACCGCCGCAGATCAGGGTTGGCCTGCCTCGCGGAAGCCCCCCCTTTGTGATTTCATCGAGCCCCTTGATGCCCGTCGGGCATTTTTCAAGAACATCAACATTGTGTTTTACCTTAACCATCAGTTATCTCCCAGTACCTTTACCAATCTGCAGTAATACCTATTAAGAGTAAATCCTATTAAGGTTGCTCACGAAAAACCCATTAAAGCCTTCAAGGGGATAAAGTGAGAGGTGATATCCCATTACTATTATATAATTATATATTCATATAACAAATAATTTATTATCTTGCCATAGGGAAAATGCACGGAATTTGTTGACAACACGGAATTGTTGGCAACACGATATCTTGCCGGCCGTACTGGAGATTTGCCTTTCTCATGCATCATGTTTATTTTAGATTGTTGGCAAATCTTGAGAATGCAGTGAATTGAAATGTGCAATTGAACAATCCCGCAAAGCGCAAAGTGGGGGACGAATAGGCCATCAAAATTCTGAAGGGGCTTTTAAAAACTTGCCTTGATATTCATACCCGTGATTTGAAATAAGGTGAAAAAGGAGAATGAAGAGACTTAGATTTGCCAAAAGATCGATTAGACCGATTTTTCGACCGGTAAGTTGGCTGCGGGCTCTCAATACAAGGCGAAGGAACCTCAAAGTCCCAATAGATACTTCCACTAATGCGCCGCCGGAACCCGGCTTGAGCTTAAAGATAATGAGCTTTAATATTCGCCGGGGAACGAAGCGGGATGGTAGAAACAGATGGGTATTTCGCCGCCATCTTGTGCGTGAGGTTTTGACCCGATACCACCCGGATGTTCTGGGCCTGCAGGAAGCGTTAGGCTTTCAAATTGTGGAAATTCATTCCATGATGCCCGGATACAAAATGAGCGGTATGCAAAATTCGGGCGGTGAGAAAGTGTTGCACAATGCCATTTTTTTTAATGCGGCACGCTTTGTCCTCTCGGAGCAAGGCATCTTCTGGTTTTCCGACACACCCGATATTCCCGGTTCAAAGGGATGGGGAAATATCTTGTCGAGAACCTGCAGCTGGGTGCGGCTGATCGACAAAGGTTCTCAGCAGCCTTTTTATTTTTATAACATCCATTTGGATCATCTTTCCCAACATTCGCGGGGAAAAAGCGTTGTCTTGCTGATGCAGCGTATTCATGCCCGTTCTTACCCCGATGATTTTGTCCTGACAGGTGATTTTAACGCTCGGGAAGGCAGCGCGCCCATTAAGTATCTAAAAGGTAAAATTTTTTTAAACGTCAGGAATCAAGGTAAAATCTTAAATCCCGACCCATTGCGAGACACCTTTCGGGTTCGATATCCGAATCTGCGAAATGCCGCCACCTTCCATGGATATCGCAGATTTTTCTTCCGTTTCAAACTCGACTATACTTTTGTCCCCTCTTCTATCCGGGTAATAGATGCGAAAATTATTCAACTATGCTTAAAAAAGTGTTATCCTTCGGATCATTTTCCGCTATTTACCCTAATTGATATGCCTTTAAATTTTGCTTCCAGGGAACAAGATGCCTTGGGCAATGAATAGCTAGCTAGGGTTGTAAGGCTCGGATTACATCCAGTGGTCAATTGAATGGGCAAACCGTTCTCTCATCTTCAAGAATAAGGGTCTTTCTTCCCACTCTTCCCATTTTATCTCAATGGACTCCACCGCATGAATCCTATTTTCAGTTGTTTGGTTTCACGCATGATTTCAGTTTGCCATCGATGTAGAAAGAAATAAGACCATCTTGCTTGCATCCATTCTTGTCTATGGTCGCCGGCGTGGCGAGCACACAAGATTCTAAGTTGCCGTTATCATAAAAGCTAACAGGGCGATCATTTTTGCATCGGATATTATTCGCATCATAATCATCTTTGAGTTGGCAAGCTTTTAGCGATCCGTTGTTATGAAGGACAACGTTTGCACCAGGATTACAAATTGATTGGTCAATGGCGTAAACATTAAAACTAGCTAATACTGAGATCAATGCTAAGCTCGGGCAAAACAAAAGCTTTATAATTTTCATAAAACATTGCCTCCCTTCCTCCCCTTGATCTCCAACCATCGCCCTTTCGGAATATTTTTTTCCATGTTCACCCTTATTTTGGTGAAGCGGTCGCTCATGGCCAGTCCATCAAATTTCTTTTTTCCCGACGAAGTAACCTATTTCACGATCAGATTATTCTTTACGGATTTAACCCCTTTGACATCCTTTGTTATTTCACCTGCTTTATCAATAGCTTGCTGAGAATTTACGAAGCCGCTCAGTTGCACGGTGCCCTGGTAAGTTTCGACGCCGATTTCAAACGACTTGAGAAAATCATCTTTTGCAAGCAGAGATTTTACCTTTGTCGTTATGACTGCATCGTCAACGTATTCACCTGTACTTTGACGTGTAGGTGTTGATGCACAGGCTGCAAAGGTCGCGATAAGCATTAGAAGCACTAAAAGATGGACAAGATATTTCTTTTTCATAGCGGTTACTCCTCTCTTTAAGTTTGTTGTTAAATAATTAGATGGTTCCCTGTATTTACAACGGCCGTCGCCCTTGAATAACTCTGACCAGTACGGTGATGATGGCAACGACCAGCAGGATATGGATAAAATAACCCATTGTATAGCCTGTCACCAGCCCCAGCAGCCATAGAATTATCAGTACAACAGCAATCGTCCACAACATTTCATCCTCCTTTCTAACTATACATACGCCTTACCTGCTCATGGGGCAGGGATGATCATACCTTGCCGGATGTTTACACCGTCATTCTATAAAGCTACCTCAAATCCGCCCCATCAGGATCAGGATGATCAAAATCAGAAGAACCAAACCGAGTCCACCGCTGGGATAGTATCCCCAGTTCTTGCTATGAGGCCAGGTAGGTATTACGCCAACTAAGGCGAGAATCAAAATAACGATCAGTATTGTACCCATATCTTTTTTCCTTTCCTGTTATTTGGTTTTCTTGTTTCTTCGCTAACAATGGCTGCCCGTAGCGAGCAATAAATGGGATTGCCATAATATCTTTTTTTTCTATCCTTATTTCGCGTATCCTGCTGACGATTTTTGCCAATTTGACAGTATCTTGGTATTCCGGTTCAGCTTTGTCCCTAATATATCCATAGTTCTTCCGCAAAAGCCCTAAAAGTTTCTCGCTTTTTCCTTCGAGCTCACCAAGACCGTTATCAGTGAGGTAGCCCCACTGCTCTTTAACCGTCCCCTTGATCTCCAGCCATTTCCCTTTCAGAATATCTTGATTCATGTTAACCCCATAGGTCTTTGTATATATAATACGTGCCATTAGGGTTATAGACAATGGTAATTAGTCGTAAGATTATTGGTAGCAGAATCCTATTGCAGGAGTTTTACACAATACATGGTTCATTATTACTTCCCATAGGCAAGCATCTTATCGGCATAAGGCTCAGTTTATAACCAGTGGTCAAGTAAATGCGCAAACCATTCTCTCATCTTAGAGAATAAGGGTCTTTCTTCCCAATCTTCCCATTTTATCTGATGGGACTCCATAAGATCCTTGGCAAATGTCTTCTCCATTTCAACAGCGAATTCACGGCTCAGGACAACTGCATTCACCTCGTCATTGCTTAATGAGCTTCGGTAGTCCATGTTGGTAGAACCGACCGTTGACCAGACACCGTCAATGACAGCAGTTTTCGCATGCAGCAAGGCGTTGCGGCGTTCGTATATCTTTACTCCCGATTTCAGCAGCTCGGAATAATTATACCGCGCTGCATCTAAGGCCAGCTTGGAATCGGTGGTCCCGGGAAGAATAATCTTTGTGTCAACACCTCTCTTGGCCGCATCCATGAAGGCCGTCAGTAACTGGTCGTCGGGTATAAAATAGGCATTCGTCAGATGAATAGAATGCTCCGCAAGCGTGATGGCGGCCACATACACGATAAACGTGATTCTGTTGTCCGAGCCTGGTGTGCTGCCGACGACTCGCACCAGGGCATTCCCATCTTCTTTCATCCTTGGGTAGTAGTTCTGTTCGGATAGTGTCGGCCCATTCTGTTTAGACCACGTGTCCAGAAAGAGCTTTTGGAATTCAGCCACAGCGGGACCTTCAATTTGAACGTCCGTGTCACGCCAGGGCAGAGGTGTCCCTCCTCCTTTTTTCCTTCCGGAAAGCTTACTTGAGTAAACGCTACTGATATTGATGCCGCCGGAAATGGCGATCTTGCCGTCGACAATCAAAATCTTGCGGTGATCCAGATGGGCCAGGAACCAGTTCCCGTACTTGATCGGATTGAATTCGACTATCTGAATTCCTCCGTCCCGCAAGCGCTGAAAAAAGGCAGCAGGATTAGCGAAACTGCCCACGCTGTCATAAATGAGATTGACCTGGACACCTTCCGCCTGTTTTTTCAACAACAGGTCAGAAAATTTGCGGCCCACGTCATCATCATCAATGATAAAGGTTTCAAGGTTGATATGGTCTCTGGCACTCTCCATGGCTTTGAACATTGCGGCATAGGCAGCTTGGCCATCGGCGAGGAGAGTGACTTTGTTTCCCTTCGTCAGCGGGCTTTCGGTAACCGATTCTACCACGGCAGTGTGGCGTTCCAGAATGTCCGTCGGCGCGACCGATCGCTTCAGTCGTTCCATGATGGCTTTGCTCTGGTTTGGAGATAATACTCCTTTGGCCGAGACGATTTGGTGCGGTTCTTGGACTGCCGGCGCGGCGTCAATCTTTTCAGAGACCTTCGGCAGAGTCGCACATCCGCTGCCGATACCCAAGATGGAAACTGACAGGAGCAACAAAAAAGGAGGTTGTATATGGCTCATCTTTCTATCCTCCTTTGCTACTTTCTGAACAGCACCCGCGTGCCGGGCTTCACCAGGCCGGCAAGCCTCAGCGCGTCCCAATTGGTGAGCCGCACGCATCCGTGCGATTGCGTGCGGCCGATCATCGATGGTTCCGGGGTGCCGTGCAGACCGTAATGTTCCTTGGAGATGTCGATCCACACAAGCCCTACGGGATTGTTGGGTCCGGCGGGAATCGTGGCTTTCGTATCCCTCGGGTCAGCGTTCCAGAAGAGATGGGGGTTGTAACGGAAGGTCGGGTTGAACTGCACGCCGTTGACCTTCCACTTGCCGATGGGGAGCGGGTCGTGCGCGCTGCCGGTGGTGACGGGCGCGTAGAACACGACGCGGCCGCTTGCATCGGTGACGGTGAGTGCGGACATACTCTTCGTGACGGTCACTACGACAGCCGGCTTTGCGAACACGGGCTCCCGGGCGGGGTCCGCTTCGGGTGCGGGCTGCTCCGGTTTATTCACGGCGGGCCTCGATGGTACGACCGGCATCACCATTGCCTCTACGTTCGGAACCTCGATCTCCTCGCCTTCGGCAAAGAGGGCGTCAGGGTTCATTTGCTGCAGGAACGTCGGCGTGCTGTGAAAGCGCTCCGCTATTGCTTCGAGCAGCGTCGTGTACCCGAGAACGGAAAGGGATGCCTTCTGCACCATGTCGGCGGGGATTGTCACAAAGGGACCCGCCGCGTCCTCGGGGGTGATGCGATAGCGAGCGACCGGCTCTACCACCCGTTCCTGCTTGCCCTGTTTCTGAAAAATGCCAAGCGCCTTCTTCGTGTTGGCGCCCATGCGCCCGTCGATCACGCCGGGCGAGAAGCCCGCTCTATCGAGCATGACCTGCACTTGTAGTACATTGAGGTACGCCGGCGGCTGAGCGGCAGCCGTGATCTGGGCAAGCGCCAGGAGCGCGATCATCATCTGTAGTATCTGCATCAGTTCATTCCATCGTCACAACATTCCCCTTGTAGGTGCCTTGAGGAGATGACCTGGATCTGTGTGCGGTTCCCGACCCTGATGCAGGTCCCGTTGGGGGTGATCAGCTCTCCCCTTCCCCGGCCGCCTGAAAAGAGTGTATCCTCCCTGCGTTGATAAGACTATGCTGTGCGGCCATTTCGCCTGCACGTTTTAATCTCTGCCCTGTCCGCGGCCCCTTCCCTTGCCTTCATCGTGACCTTTACCCTTGTGCCGGACTTCTTTTGGATAGCGATCCCTTGGCAGATCGACCCAGGGGCCGCCCCGCGACCGAGAGTAGTACCACCGGTCATTGTTGTAATAATAGTGAAAATCACCGTGGACATAGTATGGGTCTTCCAATTCCACAACTATCGGAAGGGGAGGCGCGATACCGATGCTGGCGCCGTGAGGTCCCGCAGCCACAAAGCACCCCGTACAGAGCAACACTGCCAATAAAAATGTAAACCATAATTTTTTCATCATATCCTCCATGTATTAGAATTACCATTATCCCCGGAACAAGGACCGGAAACAGTATCCTTTTCTGGTGCTTTATTCTTTGGCTCGAATTCCGATGATGACCAACACAATTCCGCCCGCAAGCGAAAGGCCACCCAAAATAGGTGACAACGGGATGGTCCTCCTGGTCTCATGGGTAGCTTGGATCGGGCCAATATCGATGATCTTCTCGCGGCTTGTGTAAGTAATGCCCTGATAGGCTATAGCCACTACCCCGATAGCGATTAAAGCAATACCAATAATGATTATCTGTTTCATAAGAACTTATCTCCTTTCTTCGCAGGTTTTCTAGTCCAATCGCTTGATTGCAACGTTCACCCGTCTACGACTTACTCAAATTTTGTGCCTGATCTCAGCATAATTGCGAGCCCGCGTGTCTCGTCATAACTTTCCAGTGCGATTTTGGCGAGGCTGGTCATGGGCACCGAAAGGATCATCCCAATCGGACCGAGAACCCATCCCCAGAAAACCATGGAAAGGAAGACAACCAGTGTCGATAAACTCAGGCCTTTGCCCATGAGTTTCGGTTCTATAATATTACCCACAAGGATGTGCACGACAACAAAGGCGAGGACTGTTAGCAGGGCAGAACCCACCCCCAACTGGACAAGAGCGAGCAGAGCAACGGGCAGGGCAGCAATGATAGAGCCGATATTAGGCACGTAGTTCAACAGAAACGAAAGCATCCCCCAGAGTACCGGATAATCTACTCCGAGGATTAAGAGCCAAAGCCAGATTACAACGCCAACGGTAGCGCTGATCAGGGTTTTAATGACCAAATAGCGCTTAGCGTCCCGGCTGAATTTTGCAATAGTAGCTAGAGTCCTCTTCGGATTATTTAACAAAATCTTTAATTTATTCGGAAAATCTTCTGCTTCCAAAAGGATGAACACTACAGTAAGCAGGATTAGAAACATATTGGTGATGACGCTGCTCAAGGCGGATAATATATCGCCTGCCAAGCTCATCACCCACCCCTGCTTGAAAATACCAACTACCTCTTTCTGGGGGATGTTAATACCTTTTTCACGCAGCCAGCTTATTACAGGAGCGATATGGGCCGCTAATCGTTCTTGATAGTCGGGGAGGGAGCTCAAGAAATCACTCAGCGAGGGGCCTATCAATACTCCGAAGAGTAATCCTGCAAGCAGAATGGCCACCAGAATAAGGGAAAGCGCAAGGACTTTCGGTAGCCCCTTGCGCTGCAGCCAGAAGAATGGCGAAGTGCAAATGACGGCAATGAACACCGCCAGAAAAAAGGGTACCAATAGGGAGGCCGCCGCCTTCATTCCCGCTACCACAACGATAAAACTGGCTAGTATCAATAGTGCGCTACTTCGTTCCGCCATATAACCCTGCCTTTATTTCATCTAAAGCGGTTATTGCCAGCTTAAGGGAGACCTGGTTATAATTTTATGGTTTCCCGTTAAGTACAAATAACTAAGCTTTAAAACCGGTAACCGATGCCAGCCAGAAAAACGTCGGAATCCCGGTCATAATCAGCGACGATCCGGTCCCAAGTGCTCCTTATGAGCCAATGTGGGCTCAGCCGGTAGCTGGCGGTCAGCGAGACGATTTCGGAAAAAACAATGGTGCGCTGCTCACGGCGGCTATCTTCGGCTAAATAAAAACCAAAGCCGGTACCGAGGGCCAGGCGGTCATCGAAAAAAGGCTTTGCCACCCAGAGCTGGGTGGTGAGGCCGTGACGATCGATCAGGATGCTTCTTCCCTCATAAAGCACGCCTGCGGTCCACTCCACGTATCGCCATAGTCCTCGCCTGTATTCAATGCTGCCTGCGGCCGAAGTCCCGTCGCCGGGGATGTTTACGACCGTTTGACCACCAAAGACCGTCAGTTCGTTCTTGGTCGTTTCCTCAGTCTGGCGAGGCGCTTTGAGATCTGGTCCTGGCGAGGGAGGTGAGTCGAGCTGGTAGCCGATGCCGGCGAGCACCGATAAGGTATCGAAACTGTTGGCGCCGCCCTTGACCCAGGAGCCTTGCAGTTGATAAATCCAACGATTTTTTGTGTACCAACTCGCCAATAGGTTGACCATGGTCCCCCAACCGTGAATATCGGCGGGCGCTCCGGCAGGGGGGCGGTCGGTGTCATAATAGAAGATGGGACCGGCACCGATGCCCAGTATTAACTGCTTGTCGATCATGTTTGTGCGGAGCCATAGATTGGCGGCATTCCCATCCCGATGGTGCGAGATAAAATGCCCCTGGTTCACATAGGAAAGACTATAGGCGAAATGCTCACCAAGCCCCTCCATATATCGGACTTGCCAAGCTCCGGTATTCTGCACGGGGTTATTTGTCACCCCATAACCGCCGAGGAAGACAATTTCCCCAGCATAAAGCGGAGAAGTCAGAAGAACAAAGAAAATCGAAAGAACAACACGTAACACGAACTGCCTCCCTTTTACGTTAGCCCGCGCTTTTTCAGTTGTACTTCTGCGTCGGCCTTATTAAAGCCATTCATCTCGAATATAGCCTGCCAAAGCCGATTTTCTTGAAGACGTCGTCCGTGGTCTCGCCACCAGGCGATCTTCCCCTGACCTTGATCTCATCCCACAATTGCAAATGGCCTGCCAAAAGCCGAAGGGAGGTCAAAAATTGGGAATAGCCATCTAATAACAATTGCTTAGATCGAGGTGAGAGACAAATAGTAATGTATGAAATGTTTCGTTCGGCCTCAATATTTGGTGGAGCCTCAATATATGAAGGGATGCTTTGAAGGTAATTAGACAGGCTACGTTGTGGAGAGACACCGCTCAAGCACTGCTGCCCTGGTTAATCGATTCGGACAACATTTGCCTCAGCTCTTCACCCTGCACTATTCTTCTTCCGCAATCGCCTATTTCCCGATCAGATTATTCTTTACGGATCTTGCCGTTTTAACGCTCCGTTTATAACTGTTCACCTTTTTTTATCAGCAGGGTCCAGAACGCTGTCTTTTCCCAAGACTTCATAAAATCCTTTTCAGGTATGAACTTACTCTCATCTTTTCCGGAATTTACAATCACGCCATCCTCATCATACCCGACAACAACCATGAAATGATTTAACTGATATACCCAGAAGCCATAATCTACCAGCACAATAAGCGGATAACCTGAATCTATATTTTTTTTCAGGTCATTCATATTTCCTGCATATTGCTCTGCAAGTAACCCTTTTTGTTGCGGATAAATCGCCACATCAATGTTTAAGGTCCCTTTCGCAGATCTGCTGTATATCCCCTTGGCAATATCATCAGGGTCAACCTCTATCTTCCAGTAATTCATCACCCCGGCAAGAGACGCAGGTCCGCACTGATAAGCCTCCTGAGCATAGAAAGGAACATCATGGATAATCCTGTGATACCTTGATTCAGGCATAGCGCGGTGGCCGACGACAGCGCAGGCTTGCAAAGACAATGTGAGCAACACAAAAAATAAATAAGCAGGCACATATGTTGGGCATGCCTGCTTATTCAGGGACTGAAAAAATCTTAGCTTCATTTTATTGTGTTACCACTACCCGGTGGCCGGTGAGCTGGATGAACAACACCACAAGTATGGCTATTACCAGAAGAGCTATCACTACGCCGAGACCATCTCCCCCAACCTTCATCTCATCTATCTGAAGCGCCAGCTTGTGTATCTGCTGGTCGCTAAGCTGGGCAAGCCTGCTGTTAATCTCTTCCTGCGTGTATCCCAATTTTCCAAGCCTTTCCCCGACCATCTTAGTTTCCAGCACTTTCTGTATCCTGTCAAGGTCCACAGCCCTGTCAGCCGGCGAAAACGCTATTATATCAGAAGGAGCAAATCCCGCCTCAACATTTGGGACGATACCAATAATAAACATGGTTACGACAAGACACCTGGAGATTTGTTTCATTAACTTGCCTTTCATTTTTTTCACCCTTCCTTCGCTGTTATAGGTTATGAAACTTCCTAGTCGGCATCGATATCCCCTCCTTCGGGCCAAAGGTGAAATTATTGATATTTTTAACAAACAGACGGAAGTAAATCAATGGTGGTTAAATAGAAGTCAAATGGTGGGCATAATCTACCATATCGCTTTTTTCCTTTTGACACCTTAAGAACTTTAAGATAAATAACCAATCAAGAAGTGTATTCAAGATTATGGTCTCAGTAAGCCTCACCAAATCTGTACCGGTACAATTGTTCTCGAAAAATAAAAAAAAGGATTGACCAAGGAAGCAGGTTCTCGGACTCAGATAATCGCAGCCCCGGGGTGAAGGCTGCATCCGGGATCACGGTGCGAGGTAGGATTCTTGCTCTGATAGACGGTGCAAGACCCTGCGGACCATGTCCACTGTCCGATTGCTGCGGCCTCATGGCAGAAAGATTATGCACGCGGTAATGGCCAAAAAAAAACCGGCAAAAGCACCCAAGGCGAAAGAGCAACATGAACAGACCCTTGCCTTCCCGATCATCGGGATGGGCGCTTCCGCGGGAGGGCTGGAAGCATTTGAACAATTCTTCCGCCAAATGCCTCCGGCAAGCGGCATGGCCTTCGTCCTGATTACCCACCTCGATCCGGGTCATGTAAGCCTGATGACCGAGATCATGCAGCGTGCCACCGCGATGCCCGTTGCCGAGGCGAAGGACCAGGTCCGGGTGGCGCCGGATCATATCTATGTGATCCCGCCAGCCCGGGAAATGAGCATTTTTCACGGCACCCTGCAGGTCAACGTGCCGGAAGCGCCTCGCGGGCAGAGGATGCCGATCGATTGTTTCCTGCGCTCCCTGGCGGAAGAGCAGGGAGAACGGGCGATCGGCGTAATTCTTTCCGGGACCGGAACGGACGGGACGCTTGGCCTCCGGGCCATACACGGTGCCGGGGGAGTCTCCTTCGTCCAGGATCCAGCCACGGCGAAATATGACGGTATGCCCGCAAGCGCTATCCAGAGCGGTTTTGCCACCTATGTCCTGCCCGCCGAGAAGATGCCGGAACTGATAATTACCTATGTAAGAACTTCTTTCGGCAAAAAGGTAAAATCTGTAACAATCATTCCCGCCGTTGCGAATAATTTAACCAGGATCTTGATGCTCCTTAGGGCTAGAACGGGCAATGACTTCTCCCTGTACAAAAAGAGCACGATCCTGCGCCGCCTCGAACGGCGCCTCAGTATTCACAGCATCGAAGATCTGGATACCTATGCCCGGTACCTTCAGGATCATCCTGAGGAGGTGCGCGTACTGGCAAAGGAATTTCTCATCAATGTTACCAGCTTTTTCCGTGATCCCGCAGCCTTTGCCGTCCTGAAAGAAGATATCCTGCCACAGCTCTGCGCGGACAAACCGGAAAATGACGCCTTGAGAATCTGGGTGCCCGGATGCTCAACTGGGGAGGAGGCCTACTCGATCGCCATTGTCTTGCGGGAGCACATGTACGCAGCGGGCAAGGAGTTCAAAGTCCAGATTTATGGTACGGACATCGACGAGGAGACAATTGCCAAGGCCCGTACCGGCGTTTACCCGCCTAATGTGGCCGCGGACATCTCCGCAGAGAGGCTGAAACGGTTTTTTATCAGGGAAGAGGGTGGTTACCGCGTCAAGAAGGATATCCGGGAGGTGATCGTTTTTGCCGTCCAGAATGTGATCAAAGATCCACCTTTTACCAAAATGGATCTGGTCAGTTGCCGCAACCTCCTCATTTATCTAGAGGCAGAACTGCAAGTTCGGCTCATCGCGACGTTTCGTTACGCCTTGAAACCGGGCGGCATACTCTTCCTGAGTCCCTCGGAAAGTATCGGGGATCAGAATGACTTCTTTAAGCAGGTCAGTAAGAAATGGAAGTTCTACCGGGCCACGGCATCTGTTTCCCCGCACATCCCGGCGACGGTACGGCCTATCATCGGGGGTGGCGAACAGGCGGCGCAGGACCTTGACGAGGCGCTGAGAAAGGTGACTAAGACCAACTTTGCCGAACTCGCCGAGCGGGCCTTACTGCAATCCTATGCACCTCCGTCGGTAGTTACCGACGCGAGAGGCAATATACTCTATGTGCATGGCGACACGGGAAAATACCTGCGGCCGGCGCCGGGTCAGGCTAGCCTGAATGTCATAGATATGGCGCGCGAGGGCCTGACGTTGGGAATCAAGTCCGCCGTTTTAAAGGTGGCCGTGGAAAAAGGGCCGGTGGTCTGCCCGGGTTTGTCGGTTAAAACGGATGGCGGGAGCTAGACAGTGACCGTTGCCGTCAGCCCGCTGCCGAACCCCGCTGCTAACCAGCCCTTGCTGATCCTGTCGTTCCGGCCCCCGGCGACAACGGGGAAACCGGCACGGGCGAAACGGCCAGCCAGGGCGGGACGACCACAGTGCCCGCAAGAGCTCGAACAGGAGCTCCTGGAGACGAAGTCGAAGCTGCATGCCACCGTCGAGGAAGCACAAGCCGCTAGTGAAGAGCTCAAATCGGCCAACGAAGAGCTACAATCCACTAATGAAGAACTGCAGTCCACAAATGAGGAAATCGAGACCTCGAAGGAAGAACTCCAATCGGTCAATGAAGAGCTCTTGACGGTCAATACGGAATTGCAGTCGAAGATCGAGGAACTTGCGGCGATACAGAACGACTTGAAGAACCTCCTTGACAATACGATGATTGCGACCATCTTTCTGGATGAACGCCTTGTCATCAGGCGGTCCAACCGCGAGGCCGCCAAGATATTTCGCCTGGTTGCCTCCGACGTCGGACGCTCCCTCGGCGATATCAAGTCCAACATTGAGGGAGAGGAATTCTTTGAGGCTGCCCAAGCCGTGATCGAGACGCTCCTGCCCTGGGAAAAGGAGGTGCAAGCAAAGGGCAATGAGTGGTATCTGGCCCGGATTTTTCCTTATCGAACGCTGGATAACGTCACCGAAGGGGTAGTGCTGACGTTTACCAACATCACCCGGCTGAAAGAGAGTGAGGACGCTGCCAGGCAGGCGCGAGACTATGCTGAAAGTATCGTGGATACGGTTCGGGAACCCCTCATGGTGCTGGATGGGAACTTGAATGTGGTTTCCGCCAGCCGGTCGTTTTACAACTACTTTCAGGCAACGTCACAGGAAACAGTTGGCAGCTATCTCTACGAGCTTGGCAATCGCCAGTGGGACATCCCCCGGTTACGGGAGTTACTGGAGACTATTTTGCCACGCCACAAAAGCTTTGATAACTTGGAGGTGGAACACAAATTTCCGACCATCGGGTTCAGAAGGATGCTGCTGAATGCCCGGCGTATTTCCGGGAAAAAAGGCGAGACGCAGTTTATCCTTCTGGCAATGGAAGACATTACTGACCGCACCGTGAAGAGAAAAACAAAGCCTGAAAAACAAGGAAGCCATGAAGAGAGAGAAGAAAAAGCCTGAACTGAGGGACAGGGCTGAAGAGAAACTTGCCCGAGCGCCCGGCGCATCACTCCCCTTAAGCGGGAAAACGCCGGAGGAGATCATTCATTAACTTCAAGTGCACCAGATCGAACTGGAGATGCAAAACGAGGAGTTGAGAAGGACGCAACTCTCCCTGGAAGAATCCCGGAGCAAGTACCTGGACCTTTATGAATTTGCCCCGGTGGGATATTTTACACTGACCGACAAGGGCTTGATCGCCGCGGTGAACCTCACGGGCGCGGGGCTCCTGGGGGGTGCGCGCCAGAAACTGCTGAACGGCCGTTTCCGGCGTTTTGTGGCTCCCGAGGACCAGGGCGCGTGGGACCACCATCTCCTGAGCGTGCTCAAGGGGGAGGAGAAGCAATCCTGCGATCTCCACCTCAGGCGGGTGGATGGGTCCACCTTGCCCGCCCATCTGGAAAGCATCCGGGTGAGGACTGGCGACAGCGCCCCGTTGGTTAATGCCTTGGTGAGCGATATCACGGACCGCTGGCGGGCGGAAAAGGTAATTGCCGCACAAAATAAGGAGCTGGATGCCTTCAACTACTCCATCTCCCATGATCTGCGGGCTCCCCTGCGAATCATCGACATCTTTGCCCGGATGCTCCAGAAGGAACTCGCGGAATCGACAAACAGCGAGATACAGCACAAGATCGAGGTGATCCGCAAGCATGCCGCCCGGATGAACCTGCTTATTGTCGATTTACTCGCCTTCTCCCGCCTGGAAAGACGGGAGCTCGCGGCAGCGCGGGTGGACATGGGCGGCCTCGTTCGCGATGCTTTGGAGGAAGTTGGGGAGGCTGATCAGGAAAGGAAAGTAACCTTTCACATAGGAACCCTGCCACCTTGCTTCGGCGATCGCATCCTCCTCAAGCAGGTATGGTTAAACCTGCTCACCAATGCCCTGAAGTTCACGAAGTTCAAGGAGATGGCGGATATCCAGGTGGGCGGTTATCGCGACGGAGACAGCGGGGTCTTCTTCGTCCGGGATAACGGGACAGGTTTCGACATGCAGTATAAAGACAAACTTTTCATGGTTTTTCAGCGGCTTCCGACTGCCGAGAAATTTGAAGGTACCGGTATCGGACTGGCGATCGTTGAGAAGATCATCCTCCGCCACGGGGGAAAGGTTTGGGCCGAGGGAGAGGAGAACAAGGGCGCCACGTTCTATTTCAGCATACCGGCGCTTCCGCCGGAGGAGCAACGGTAGACTGATTGCAGAGACCTATTTCCCAGATAGATTCCATTTCCCATGATGCAGGGTCAATGATTCATTCGCCGGTAAAATACCTTTTTCACCACTTCCGCCATAAAGATATATAGGATCAGGATCAGGGCGAGGATCAGGAGAAAGGAAGGGCAGTTCATCCATTTCCGCATCCACGGCATCCGTGGCGATCGTCATCTCGGGAAAATCCGTCATCAGGTTGGTGAGCAGGATCTGCTTGGGCAAGAGCGGGAGAAAGGGCAGGAAAAGGGCAGGAAAAGGGAGGCTCCCGCCATGCTGAACATGTTACCGAAATTGGCGCTGGTGGACATAAAGACGTATTTCAGGGTGTTGGCAAAGGTCGTCCTGCCCTCCTGCACGCCTTGCACGAGTACGGCCAGGTCCTTTTCCAGAAGCACGATATCCGCCGCTTCTTTGGCCACATCCACCGCCGTGTCCACGGAGATGCCCACATCGGCCGCATGGAGGGCGGAGGCATCATTGATGCCGTCCCCCATATACCCCACGACATGTCCCGCCTTGCGCAAGGCCAGGATGATGCGCTCCTTCTGATTAGGCTCCACTTCCGAGAAGATGTCTGTTTCTGTTACCTTCCGCAGCAGGGCGTCGTCACTCGTTTCCCGGAGTTCACTGCCTGTTAGAATTTTTGCCGATCCCATGCCCACGTCCTGGCTCACTTTGGCGGCCACGAGACGATTGTCACCCGTAATAATCTTCAACGTCACCCCCAGTTTTTTGAGCCGGTCAATTGTCTCGGCAATGTCTTTTTTCGGCGGATCGAAAAAAAGCACAAATCCAAGGAGCGTCATGTCCTGTTCGTCGCCCTTGCCGATGACACCGCGGCCTTTTCGACGGGTAGGTTTCACCCGTCATGGTTGCCTCATCCACAAAGAGGTCACGGGATTCCAGGATCAGACAATCAGCGGGAATGGCGTCGCCGGCATTCAGGAGGACGATGTCTCCCGGGACGACATTTTCCAGGGGAATTTCCTGCTGCGACCCGTCACGAAGCACCGCGGCCTTGTTCTTGACGATGGACAGGAGCTTTGCCACCGCATCAGCGGCGCCCCGTTCCTGCCAGAAGCCGAGGAGGCCGCTGATCAGGACGATCACCAGAATGATACAGGCGTCCACGGGATCACGGAGGAAGAAAGACAACCCTGCCGCAAATACGAGAGTGAGGATGATCGGGCTTTTAAAATGGGAAAGCAGCAGGGCCAGGACATCGGACCGCGGCTCACTCATCTTCTTCGAGCCCAGAATCAGGGCTTCGACCATACTATAGAACACCCAAAATTTCTTTATGTTTTGCTGCATCAATGGTATGCTGAAGAAAGAAAAAGGGACTTCGCCGCGAGAGAGCAAGAAAAGAGGTGACACAAATGGAAGAGGTAAAAATTATGGGGCGTATCACGGCACACCCGGACTTGATGGTAGGAAAACCCACTATTAGGGGAATGCGCATTACCGTCGAACAGATCCTCAAAGCCTTGGCTAACGGTATAACAACCGATCAACTCCTCGATGAATATCCCGAGTTGGAAAAAGAGGACATCCGGGCCGCTCTTCTTTATGCATCGCAATTGGTCGACGAAGAACGCGTTTACGCTGTTGGTTCAAATTAATCCACTTACAGGTGACTATGAAGTTTCTGGTGGACGTGGGTGTCGGCAAAAAGGTCGAAAACTGGCTGAAGGAAAACAGTTTTGATGTCCTTGCTGTGAGAGACATTGACTCGTGCGCAAAGGATTTACAGATATTGCAATGGGCAAAAGATCAGCAGAGGATGATCATCACTATGGACAAAGACTTCGGCGAACTGGTTTACAACTCAGGGAAGCTTCATTCCGGGGTTCTGATTCTACGCCTCGAAGATGCCGATGGTGATACCAAGGTCACAGCCATCAAGAAAATACTTACTGAATATTTCGATAAAATCGAATTTCGTTTCTGCGTATTTCAAGACGGGAGGCTCAGGATCAGAGGATAATGCTTTGGGAATCATTTGGGGAAAATAATTGACAATCTCGATATGCTCCGATGCCAGATTAACATCATACTGTGTCCCTGCGCAAGGTGGGCATTGCCGGTTCTCTGCTCTAGCCGAAGTTAACCGCCTGCGGCGGGGATTCTCACCTCGACGGCGTGTTCCTGATGGTCGTCAACGAGGATGATCGTTGTATCCTGTTGCGGGGCGCCGTCGACGGTCAGGAGCGTTTCGCCGTCGCCAACCTGCCAGAGCCTGATAACAATGTGGTAGACTGTTTCCCGGTAACGGTAGTGTACTGTGAAGCCCTCCCAATCCGCTGGGAGAAGCGGTGCAAAACTCAATTGATTTGCCGTAAGCTTCAGCCCCAGGAGGGATTCCACGATCAGCCGGTACATCCAAGCGGCGGAACCGGTGTACCACGTCCAGCCGCCGCGGCCGGTGTGCGGTGAAAGCGCATAGACGTCGGCCGCGACGACGTAGGGTTCCACTTTGTAAGTCATTATCGATTCGGGAGACAGCGCATGGTTCACCGGATTGATCATGGCCATCAGTTCCCAGGCGCGCCGGCTGTCGCCTAATTTTGCGAAGGCCATCGCCATCCAGATCGCCGCATGGGTGTATTGCCCCCCATTCTCCCGCACGCCGGGGACGTATCCCTTGATGTAGCCGGGATTCAAATCAGACTTGTCGAAGGGCGGGTCCAGGAGTTGGATCAGCGCCCGCTCCCGGTGGACCAGGTGCTGCTCCGCCGCTGCCATGGCCAGGCGCGCGCGTTCGGGATCGCCGGCGCCGGAGAGAACAGACCAGCTTTGCGCAATCGAATCGATCCGGCATTCGGGGTTTTCCGCCGACCCAAGCGGCGAGCCGTCGTCGAAGTAAGCGCGTCGGTACCACCCGCCATCCCAGCCATGCTGCTCGATGTTCCGGCGCAGCTGAGCCGCCTCCGCTTCGCACCGTGCGGCGAAGGGCAGATCGCCGCGCCCGCGGGCAATCTCAGCGAATTGCCCAAGCGAATCATATAGGAAAAACCCCAGCCAGACGCTTTCGCCTTTACCCTCGGCGCCCACCTTGTTCATGCCGTCGTTCCAATCGCCGGAGCCCATGAGCGGCAAGCCATGCTCTCCATAGTTGAGACCTCTCAGGATGGCTCTTGCACAGTGTTCATACAAACTGACCGTCTCTTGAGACCGGACGGGCAGATCGTAATAGGAATCCTCATTCGCGTTTAGCGGGCGGCCCTGGAGGAAGCGGATGGTTTCATCCAAGACACCGTAATCCCCGGTACTCCGGACGTAGCGGCACACCGCCAACGGCAGCCAGAGGTAATCATCGGAACAGTGAGTGCGCACGCCGCGACCTTGAGGAGGATGCCACCAATGCTGTACATCTCCCTCGGAGAATTGACGGCCCGCGGCCAGCAGGAGGTGCTCGCGGGCGAGGCGCGGCTCGGTATGGATAAGCGCCATCGCGTCCTGCAATTGGTCGCGAAAACCGAAGGCGCCTCCGGACTGGTAGTAGCCGCTCCGCGCCCAGAGGCGGCACGCCAGCGTCTGGTACATGAGCCAACCGTTAGTCAACATGTTGAGGGACCGGTCGGGTGTTTCCACGTTCACGGCGCCGAGCGTGTGCTGCCAATATTGCCAGACTGTTTCCAGGGCGCCACGCGCGGCCGCAGCTCCCCGGAAGCGGCGGACCAGGTTACCGGCGTCCTCGGGGTCCCGCCCGACGCCTAGCCGGAAGACGATTTCACGTTCCTGCCCGGCGGCCAGTTCGAAGGGAACCTGGATTGCGGCACAGGGGTCCAGGGCCGCACCCACCCTGCCGGAGAGCCGCACCCGGGTCATCGCGGCCGGACTCCGCAGCGTGCCGTTCCTACCCAGGAACTCCGTCCGGTCGCCGCTTACCGTCCGGGTCGCTTCGTCCACGTCGAAAAAGGCGGTCCGGTCGGGGAATTCCGTATTGTAGGGGTTACGCGCGAAGAGAGCGCCGCTGTTGGTGTCAATTTCGGTGGTTACATACATGGCAGATTTGGGCCGCAGATCTCCCAGAACCCACTCCGCATATCCGGTTGCAGAGAGCCGGCGTGATCGGCCTGACTCATTTCTCACCTTCAAGACTGTAAACTTAATCGATGCGTCCATGGCCACGTAAACCCACACCTCGGAGCGGATACCGCGTTCTGTGTGCTCGAAGACAGTGTAGCCGAATCCGTGCCGGGTGACATAAGGCGTCGCCCCGCGGCTGGGCAGCGGCATGGGGGACCAAACGTGGCCACGCTCTTCATCGCGGAGGTAGAACGCTTCCCCGCTCGCATCGCTCACGGCATCATTGCACCAGGGAGTGAGGCGAAACTCGTGAGCATTTTCGGCCCAGGTATAGGCAGAGCCGCTCTCGGAGATAACGGTCCCGAAGTGTGGATTCGCAAGGACATTCACCCATGGCGCCGGAGTCACCTGATCCGGCGTGGTGGTAATGATGTACTCGCGGCCATCAGTGGTGAAGCCGCCGAGTCCGTTGAAAAACAGCAGATCGAGGCGAGGCATGGCGGCAACTGCCGGGGGAGCGCCACGATGAGTCCGGCTCGGCGCGAGGGATGGCGTAAAGGTCGGCAAGGTTAATTCCAAGAGGCTCCGACGGTTGATCTGGTCCGCCAGCATCCCCCGGCTGTCGGTGACGATGGCGCGGGCGACCGTTTGGAGCAGGATGCGTTCCTCGATCGATATCTGGTCCGCCGGCCTTACGAAAATGCCGCCCGGTTGATCCGTCAAGTGGGCTCCCACACCTGCGGCGATGAGCCCCATAATTTGGTCCTGGAGTTGTTGTCGGTAACCGGCGTGATCTTCGTTCCAGATCACCAGGTCCACCGCCAGCCCTTTTAAGCGCCAATATGTATGGGCCTGTATGAGTTGGCGTACCAGGTCAATATTGGCCGGATCTTCGATCCGCAAAAGGACGATAGGCAAATCGCCGGAAATGGCATAGCCCCAGAGACCGGATTGCCCGCGGTGATTCTTGATGATGACGTTCGTGTCGGCACGCAGGGAAGCATTGGCATAGAGCACAGAGCCGGCGAGTTGTCCATAGAGCTGTGCGTCGCCCTCCGTGGCATTGATCTGCCGCAAGAAGATATCGCTGTGCGTCCATGCCAGGTCGAAGACCCGATCCGCAAGACGACGATCCTGGTACTTCCCGACTAAGCTCAAGGCTGCACCGCGAGTCTCGCCGATGCCGGAAACAATATCGACCGTTGCCGTTTCTTCCGCATCGAGGGTGATGCGATAACGGATCGCGACAATCGGATCCAGTACAGATCCCTCACTGCCGGAGAGGGCCTCTGCTGCGCCCATTGCTTGCGGGTCGACAACAGTATGGCCGCGACCGATGAACCGCAGGCGATCCGTTTCATAAGAGATTTCTCCGATGTCCGCGCCGTGCACGGCCATCAAATGAAACATCCAGGGAGCGTGCTCGCCCTGGGAGCGGGGCCGGCGCGTGCAGAGAATCGCCCGTTGCCCACGGATGATCTCGGTCTGCACAAAGAGATTGCTGAACGCCGGATGCAGCGCATCTGCCGCCGGCGAGGCGAGGACGACCTCCGCATAACTCGTGACATCAATGGCTCGGCGTTTCCCGGAACGGTTGATGATGGTAATGCGGCGCAACTCGATGTCATCCTCGGGCGAAACGGCAATTTCTGTATGCGCATCAAGGTCATGGTCACGGCAACGGAACTCCGCTTTCGCCTCCGAGAAGATCGTTTCGTATTTGTCCGCTTGTTTGAGCGCCGGCTGATAGGCCGTTGACCAAAATTCGCGGCTCGCCACGTCCCGGAGGTAACAGAAGGAGCCCCAGTTATCGCAGGTACTGTCTTCGCGCCAGCGGGTGACGGCTATGTCTTTCCAGCGGCTGTACCCGCCGCCTGCGTTTGTGATCATCACGTGGTATCTGCCGTTCGACAACAGGTGCACTTCCGGTTTCGGCGTGTTCGGACTGCCAAACACGCGTAACGGCGCCTCCGCGCCCGGCGATTCAGCGTGGCCGGAGAACTCGGCGGTGTGCGCATAGAACGCCGTTGCCTTGGGGATTCGCTCCTGGAGCAGCAGCATAGTTGCCTGAAACATGGGTTCCGACTCAAATCGCTTCTGCATCGGACGGTCCAGAAGCACATAAGCCAGAGAGAGGAAACTCATCCCCTGATGATGCGCCATGAAGGAACGGACCACGGCGCTTGCTTGTCCGCGGGGCAGGCGTGAAGGAGTGTAGTCGATTGCCTCATAGAAGCCATACTTTCCGACAAAGCCTTCCGCCGCAAGTCTTTCGAGATTCAGGCACGCCTCTTCGGGAGCTACCATCAGCGCCAGCGCCGAGGCATAGGGCGCAATGACCAGATCCTCGGCAAGCCCGCGTTTTAGGCCCAGGCCGGGCACGCCGAAGGCGCGATACTGGTAGTTGAGATGAACGTCAGTCGCGTTGTAGCCGGATTCCGAACTACCCCAGGGTACCCCGCGTTTCCTCCCATAGTCGATTTGCCGGGCCACCGCCGTCTTGCAGGTCTGGTCAAGCAGCGTGTGTTCGTACGTTGGCATCACCAGGAGCGGCATGAGGTATTCGAACATCGAGCCGCCCCACGAAAGGAGGATCTGCTCTCCTCCGGCAGTGGTAAGCAGTCGTCCTAAGGCAAACCAGCTTTCCTGTGGCAGCTGTCCCTGCGCAATCGCGACGAAGCTGCAAAATCTTGCTTCGGAAGCCAGCAGATCATAGTAACTCTGGTCCCGCCGACGTTCACCAACGTTGTACCCGATCGCCAAGAGATTACATGCCTTGTCGAAGAGAAAGTCGTATTCCATATGGGAGAGTTTGTCGATTTGCCGTGCCAGTCCTTCGATAGCCGCAATTCTTGCCCTGGCACGTTGGCTTGCCATCCCGATATGGGGAGGGGCACCCTGTGCCCCTCCCTCAAGGTTGGCCAATTCGCGCAATGTCGGGATTCCATCGAAATCCGGCATCTCGCGGGGCCCGTCCGGCGATGCCGGTAATGATGACCAAGCGGTGAGAAACGTTAGTTCATCGAGCGCGTCCTGACATTGCCGGCTAAGGGCATGCGCCCACCACGGCGCCTGGCTCTCGGGGTCTGCGGCGAGGACATTGACGCCGGCGGCCACTTCCATGGCGGAGGTTGCCAACTGATCAAGGCACAGCCGCGCCTCCGCGATCGTGGTGGGAGGAGAATCGATTGCGGACTTCAGCAATTTTTGCAGTTGCATTAGTTGGACCGATGCGGCCTTGCCATGCAAGTCCCCAAGGACACCGGCCGTGTCGCTGATTCCCTCAAAAACTCGTGATCCCAGAATCCGGTCATCGGGAAGGGCGAGCAGTCCCTGCCGCAATGTCAGCAGGTGGCCGACAAGGTTGCCGCTGTCTACGGTCGAGATGTAGGTAGGTTGCAGAGGTTGCAGAGATTGCGTGTCGTACCAGTTGTAGAAGTGACCGCGGTGTCGTTCCATTGCTTCCATCGTCTGGAGGGCATTTGCCGTGCGCTCGATGAGTTGTCCCGCCGGGAGGTAGGCGAAGTCGTAGGCGGACAAATTTGCAAGCAGGGACAGGCCCATGTTGGTCGGCGACGTGCGATGGGCAATTACAGCCGCGTGATGCTCCTGAAAATTGTCAGGAGGTAGCCAATGATCTTCCGGGCCAACGAAGGTTTCGAAAAACGCCCAGGTCTTGCGGGCTAGCTTCCGGAGAAAAGCAGTCTGATCAACCGTCAGCCTTGCTTCGCGACGAGCAAGAGGCCGGCTGATCCACCAGGCGACAAAAGGAGAGATAAACCAGAGTCCCAGGATGGGCCCGGCTACCGCTAATGTCTCCGGCCTCGAAATTGTCAGATCGATGAACGCGGCAACCGCAAGAACCGGGGCGATCCACATGGCTCGGTAAAAAGAACCGAGGTCCATGCGGTCGCTGCCATATCGTTCTTCGGACGTACTCCATTCGAGAAGCCGTTTCTGGGTGACCAGCATCCGCCAGCCCGTGCGCACAATCGCATCGAGACTGAAAAACGCCTCATAGGGAAGGCAGGTAAGCGTAAATGCCGCCTGAGCAAAGTTGCGGCCGGCCGACTGCAGGTTGGCATCGAGGTGCTGCTTCAGAAGCACATCGTCCGGCTTCTGAAGCGCTTGGAGCAAAGAAGTGATCAGAGAAGGGACAAGGATGATTCCGAGCACAGATAGAGTCCAGAGACAAGGCGCTGGCAAGACAGTCCAGCCCGAGAGCAAAAGGAGAAGCAAGGACGCGGGCACGAGACTGCGCCGCAGGTTGTCGAATATCTTCCATTGGGACAACCTTGAGAGCGGATTTTTTTGCAGGCGCCCATCGGGACCGGGGACACCCGAGCGCAGCCAGCGCAGGAGCTGCCAATCACCGCGAATCCAGCGATGCCGGCGGCTCACATCCGCATTGTAGCGAGAGGGATATTCCTCATAGAGCATCACATCGCTCAACAGTCCCGACCGCACGTAACACCCTTCCAGAAGATCGTGGCTGAGAATCCGGTTTTCAGGGAAACGTCCTTTGAGCGTCCATTCGAAGGCGTCAACCTCGTAGATGCCCTTGCCGATGAAGGAGCCTTCGCCAAACAGGTCCTGGTAAACATCGGAAACGGCGCGTGTATAAGGATCGATGCCGGGCTCGCTGCCACACATGGCTGCATACCGCGAACGGTACATGCCGGGTAGGCTCACGGCTACCCGTGGTTGAAGGATTCCGTATCCCTCGCGGACAGTCTGGTTGCCTTCGTCGGAGCGCGGACGATTCAGGGGATGCGCCATGGCACCCACAAACTGCCATGCCGCATCGCGTGGCAGTTGTGTATCCGTGTCCAGGGTGATCACATACCTCACGCTCGCTAAAGCGGTCGTGTCACCGACGACGAGGGAAAAACGCTCTCCCCCATTTTCCCCGCTGCGCAGGAGGGCATTCAAATCCGCAAGTTTCCCCCGTTTGCGCTCGTATCCCATCCATATCCGCTCCTGCGGATTCCAGCGACGAGGGCGATGGAAAAGGAAGAAAGTGCCACCTTGGGCACGGCCGTACTTGATATTCAGCTCTTCGATCTTTTGTCGAGCCAGCCGCAACAGCGGTTCGTCCTCAGGAAGCGTTTCCTCTTGTGCGTCCCGGAAATCTGTCAACAGGCCAAAGTGCAGGTTAGCGTCCCGATTTGCCAGGAACCGCACTTCCAACGCCTCTGTCAGTTCAGCGATACTTTGCTCGGTTCTGAGCATCGTCGGAACCACGACCAGCGTGCGGAATGCCGGGGGGATGCCTTTGGAGAAGTCCAGGCGCGGCAGCAACTGGGGTATCGCCAAGAGCGTTGCCAGCCAATTCACCAAGGCAACCGCAAGCTGGCTTACGCTTAGAACTGAGAGAAACACGATCAATGCAATTGTCCATCCCGACAACACACCGACATGCGCCTTTGCCAGCAACCCCCCAACGAAGATTGCCGTCAACAATGTGATTGTACTCAGATAGAGGAGCAAAGGAAAGCGGCGGTAGCCTCTCCGCAGATGTTCAGATAGGGGAAGGCGTACCGAAAGCGCCTGTTCGAGTTGGGGCAATCCCTTGTCGAACAGGTAGAAGCCGACATGCGCCGCGCGATCATCGTCGCCATTCCCGTCCGCACCTTTCTGCGCCAGCCCGATTGCCATGCGTGCTACTTCGCTCTCGGAAAAGCGGCTGTGTTTCGCGATCTTTTCCACGACATGGCGGTAACGGTCCCGGGTAGCAAAATCCATTTTGCCGTAAACGCCGCCGGAATCCTTACGCAGAGTTTGGTCGACCACGCTCATCGACTCGACAAACTCCTGCCAATCCATCACGCCCAGGAAACGCAAACTGCCGATGCTGTTGCTCATGGATACCTGATCGGCAGCTTGTTGTTGGTTCTCCGCCTGCACCATTTGCTGGATCGTCTGGCCGCACTCGGACAACTGCTGCTCAAGCCAGGTAAGCGGCATTGATAGAGCAGGACCCTGTCCCTGCAGGCGGCGCGTAATTTCCGCGATAAACGAGCTCACCAGCGGCGGGTTGGAACGTGCCATGTCGGCGATCACCAGAATCAGGCCTTTCGGGTCCTTGGCGGCGCTCTCCGTCATCCGATCTGCCCAATAATCGGCCAGGTTACGGTCGATGCGATCGGTGGCGATCCGGGCGGCAACGCGGCGGAGATTCTCGATCAGGGCCAGGCGCAGCATGATGGGAATAGCCCACAATTCGCCCAGCTTCAGTGCGGTGACGGTCTGGTAGGCGGCGACAAATCTGCTGAGAATCTCCGGATCTACCCGTCCATCGCCGTGGGAGATCATTTCCAGCGCAATGTCATAGACCCGCGGCAGACCCGCCGATGGACCATGCAACAGGCGAGGGAGTTCCCGGCTGTACCCTTTCGGCAAGTGCCTCCGGGCGGTGCGAATCTGCTCTTCAATCAGATAGAAGTTGTCGAGCAGCCATTCCCCAGCCGGCGTAATCCGGCGATCTGCCTTTACCGCCTCCGTCAGCAAATCTTGGACGCCGATCAGGAGGCCTTCATTCTCGGCCAGTCGTGTCAGAAGCCGATCCGGCGCGTGTCCGGGACTTAACGTATGTGAGTCTGCGAGGGTCTTGCCATGCTGCTCCATCTGATCGGCGCTGAATAACTCCTCGCGAAGAGGCGGCTCGAAACAGGCGAACTTTTGTGCTAATCCCTTGTCCCGAAGGCTTGTCCACGCCCGGGAAAGATTTTCTAAGATGACCTTGCTGATAAACTTCACTTTTCAAACCTTTCCATTATTGGGAGAAACCTCGGCCAGCAGTTGCGTGGCGGAAACGGTTTTTTATAATTCCTTGCCAAAAGGAGGAAAAAGAGGCGCTGTTCAGGCGCTGCTGCCCAATCTGTTACTTGTCGCACAAAATCCAGTTACAATCCATTTATTCCTCTCCCTGAGGAGCTACCGGAAATATAAATTCTCACAAATAAGCAGCTACCGAAGCGCCCCGTTCTCTTGACACATGGACAGTCGTTTAATTGCAAGATGGTTTGATTTTCTTATTGGAGGCAACTATTTCCTGGAGAATTTAAGACTTCTTACCAGATTGCCAAACTGCAATCATGGTACCTTCCGCTCTTATGGCAACCTACATGGAGTTCTTCTCTTCATCAACAGCTCCCTTCTTGGAAAGATTGTCATCGACAAGCCTGTAAAACAGTTCGACGTAGTGCTTATCTCCGAATGTAGGTACTCTGATGACGACGGTAGTGACACTCTTTTCGAGCGGTAAGACATCGATGTGCATAGGAACACTTTTCTTCGTCTCCAGGGAATATCCTTCCTGCGGCGCCGATTTTATTAACGTTGCTTCAAGTTTCAACTGGTCTGAAGCTCGCATCACTGCCCGATAGACCGTGTCGGGATCAGAGGCATAATATTTTGTCGCTTTGCCACTTTTCCAGACAACATAACCTTCGTAGGCTGGTCCCATCATGGGAAGAAATGATGCAAAGGGGAGTGCCGCGCATCCTGATATTAAAGTAATAACTAATATCAGATATCCTGCCACTTTCCTAACCCCGATAAACGCGATAAGGGGGATAGATATGAGCATATTAACTAAAACCAGCAGGAACATAAATATCCTTTTCATCTGCCTCTCTTTTCATTGCTCTGCCGATCAGGTTGGCTTTTGTTGTTATTTCTCTTATTGGAAAGCCAAGTTTCGTTAAGTGCGCAGGTTACCAACATTTCTTGCTAATCTAACTGCCGCGCGAAAGTAAATCAATGGGGGTTAAAAAGAAGCCAAGTGGTAGGTATAACCTATCATAACTGCTTGTTAAAGACCGGATACACATAGTGCTCATCAATTCAAATAAGCAGCTCAATTACCGTTCTGGTGGCAGAATAGGCAGAAGTCGCAACGATGGTTGAGGAGAGTTTCAGCGCCGGTTGGCTCTTACCTCGGCGCCGGCACCGATCCGGCATAAAACACCTCACATTTTCCGCTGGTAAAGAGGCGCTTGGCCTGCCTGAGAAGGTTAAGCGCCGGTCCTGCCAGGGATATCAGGATGTTTGGCTTCTCCACCACCGGTTTCCGGAAAGGGCCGCGGATTTTCTGCTGTACCCTGGAACACCCCTGGGCGTCGATGAGTGCGATGGTCACGTCATCGAAACGTTCGTTGACAAAATCAAGTCTTCCTTTGAGAGCGATTCTGTTCTGTTTGGTAGCCATGGCCACGTCCCTGGCCTGCGCTATGCCGCGGTCGACCTTCCAGTCGGAGCGGAGCTTCGTGATGCTGCTGCTGCCGCCCGCCCCCCGGAAGATGCTCGCGAAGCTGTACGCCTTCGTGACCGCAATGCCAATTGGACCGGCAAAAAAGAAGGCGCCTGCATCCACGAGGTTGAAGTTCTGACTGGACTCAAACCGGGCAAACTCCCGGTCGAGGTCGTTACCGTAGAGCGTGAGATTCTCGCCCCGCAAAGCTACCTCCCCTCCGGCAGTCAGCTTTATCTCTTTTGCGGAATTCCCCCGCATCGACAGGGTTGCCGAGAAGTTCAGCGTTCCTGCCGCGACCTTCTCCGGGGAAAGGGTTTTAAGATATGCCCCGAGCTGAAACTTTGACAAGGAGGAGTGTATGGCATACCGGGGAACGGGTTCAGAAAAATCTATCTTGATGCTGCCTGTGCCTTCTCCGCCGAAAAGGTGCAGCGTGACCGGTTTGAAAGTAAAGATGCCATCCTTGCCCTTGCAGGTGAACTTCACGTCGGAAAAAGTGAGGTCCTTCCTCCGGATCTCCCGGCAGGAGAATTCTGCCGTGAAGGTAAGATTCGTCAGAAGCTTCTTATTATTGCCTCCTGCCATTTGCAAGTTGCGCACGTCGAGCTTGAAATTTCCCACCTCGAATCTTTCCCCGGATTGCTCGTCCACATAGAGGAAAACCCCGTCAGAGAAGGAGAGATTATCGAGGCCCAAGACGGCGAATGCCCCTTGCGCCTCCTTCCTTTTTTCGAAATTGAAAGCGCCATCGCGATTGCGCTTTATGGAGATGCGGGGGTGCTTAAATTCAACCCTTCTGACTCGGACCTCCTTGTGGAGAAGAGGGAAGAGAGCGATCTCAAGGCTGGCTTTTTGTACGGCAGCGATGTCCAAACCCCGATTCCGAATGAGCACGTCATTAAGCCTGACCTGCAAGTGCGGGAAGAATGCGATTTCCAACGGGCCGCCGACCCGGACCTCCATCCCCAAGGCATCCGAGGCGGCCCTTTCCAACCGGGGTTTGTAGACACTGGTATCAACAAAAAAAATTAGAGCAACAGAGATGAGGACGAGCAGCCCCATGAGCCCGGCGATCATAAAGAGGATGCTTTTCAGTAATTTTGACATCCAAGCTCCTATTTCTTGAATCTGCTATTCCTTCTCCCCGTGCGCTTGCGATAGAAAGAGTTCACACTCCTGCCGACATCTTTCAGGAGAATCACCTGCTGTGACCCATCCCAAAGCACCGCGGCCGTGATTCCGACGATTTCTGGATCTCCCCTTCTTAAGGGTCAAGTGAGTCAATTTATAACACATGTTGATGCTCTATCCAAGGCCTATAACCACCATTCATCGGGGCAGAGCGTGGCCCCTTCTTTCTGGGTAGCTTATAACGGCCACTAGCCCCTTAATTGACGCTCATTTTATTCCGCCGATAAATGGCTCATTATTACTCCGGCCATTAGACGCTAACGCTGTCTTTCTTCTGCGGCAATCGTTGTCGGTTGCTGAAATATAGCCAGGACGATGCCTGCTGCCGCGATCACTGCCCCCCAGGTCATGGCAAAGCGGAAACCGTCCAGCAAACTTGTCATTCTTAAAGACAGCAACATACCAGAGAGGGCGACACCAAGTGACATCCCCAGATGCCTCACCAACCCCAGAATAGAGGATACAACACCCCTGGATGACGGTGGTGCTCCTCCCAGCATGGCACTGTTATTTGGGGAGACAAAAAAGCCCGCTGCCAGACCGCTCAGGATCATGAGCATGGCCAGCCATGTTATCCCGCTCGCTCTCGTGAGTTGCGCTTGAAGGAACAAAGAGAGCATATAACATGTCATACTGGCAATGCTGAGCGGACGTGGTCCGAGCCGATCCGACAAATGGCCCGCAAACGGTGCGGCAAAGACCATAACGAAAGACTTTACGGTAAGGAGCAATCCGGCAGTGCTTATGGAAAGACCGAGCACCTGTGTTATATAAAAGGGGAGCAGGAATGATATGAAAAATTCACAAGTGTAGCCAACAATACAGACTACGGCGCTCAAAGAAAAACTGCGATTACGGAATAGTGACATGCGGAGCAAGACGGGTTCCTGCCTGTTTTCCAATCCCAATTCATGGCGGGCAAAGAATACGCCGGAAGCTATGCCCAGGATAATCAGGACCGGCCGCAGGAAAGCGTTCCTAATGCCTACGTCTGTGATCCCCAATAATAGTGATATGACAGCAGTAAAGAGCAGAAAGGCGCCCAGTAAATCAAAGCGTTCTTTTCGCCCTCCCGTGGAAGGAGAAACCAGCCAGAGCGTAGAGAAGAAAAGCACGATGCCGATCGGCACGTTGATCCAGAAGGCAGCCCGCCAACTCCAATAATAGGTGATAAAACCGCCCAGGGAAGGACCGGCGATCAACCCCAGGTAGGTCAGGATCAATTGGAGGCCGAGGACCCTGCCGAGATTTTCCGTAGGGAAATTCATGATCAGGATAGCCGGAGCCACGGCAATCAGCATGGCGGATCCAATTGCTTGAAAAATGCGGAAGCCGATCAACAAACCTACGGTTGGAGCCAAGCCGCATAGTAGGGAAGACAAGGTAAAAGAGAAAATACCGAGGAGATAAACCCAGTTATGTCCCCATAAATCTCCGAGGCGTCCAAATATGGGCAGGAAACCGCTGACGGCAACCAGGTAAGCGAGCGACACCCATTGCACAGCAGTAACGGAAGTGGAAAAATCCTTTTGCACCACTGGTACAATTATTGAGGAAATGGCGCTGTCAACGGCGCCCATGAAAGAGCCGACGCCAATGATCAGAAAAACCGCTATGTGTTTCCAATTAATTTTCATAATCGTTGCGCTTCATACACTTTCTTTCCCCAACTGACAAGGTATATAGAGACAGGAAGGCATCTGGCATTTCCCACCATATCTTGTGGCTATTATTTCCACCTGCGAAAATCACCTGGCTATTATTTCATTGACATAAAGGCGTTTTTTCTTATACTCCCTCCATCAAAAGGAAAGGCCTTCCGGCAAACCATAGGAGGTTTTCAGTGTGCAAGTGAATTTTGGAAGGGTTAAAGCCATCATGGTAGTCTTATCATTACTTGCGGCATCATCATTCATGGTCGCCGGCAGTGTGAGCCCGGCCTATGCCGAGGACGACGCGAGCCTGCAATGTGCCAAGGAGGAAGCAAAGACGGTTGTACATGCGACGGCGTTTGGTCTGGCGGAGTTGCTGAAGGGAGTAAAGGGCACAAAAGAGGGGATCGAACTGATCCGCAGTTTTATCAGTCCCATACGCTTTTATGGCGACAACTCGGGATATTTCTATGTCTACGACTACGACTGCGTGAATATTGCCCATACCGTGCAAAAGGATCTGCAGGGCCGCAACCTCAAAGACCATAAAGACAGCAAGGGCAAGTTTGTCATCCGCGAACTGAGCGCGGCGGCGAAACAAGGCGGCGGTTTTGTGGAATACTATTGGCCGAAAGCCGGTGCGAAGGGTGAATCCAGGAAGATAGGTTATGTGGAGCCCATTCCCGGAACCGCCTATTTCATCGGCACCGGCGTCTACGTGCCGTAACTTTCTTTAACGTATGCCCGTGCAGTATAAAGGCGGTGCACGGCGGGGATGTATTTGTGCAGCAGAACGGTTACGCCATAAGAACGATGATGCGGCAGGAAATCGATATCGCCGTCGATTGGGCGGCGGCGGAAGGATGGAATCCCGGACTGCACGATGCCGATTGCTTTTACGCCGCCGATCCGAAAGGTTTCCTCATTGGATTGCTTGATGATGAGCCGGTGGCTGCGATTTCCGCCGTGAAATACGGCGATTCCTTTGGCTTCCTCGGCTTTTACATTGTCAAGCCGGAGTATCGCGGCAAAGGCTACGGAATCCGGATATGGAATGCCGCGCTTGCCTATCTGAGCGGCCGCACCATCGGGCTGGACGGGGTCGTCGCGCAACAGGGCAACTACCGGAAGTCGGGATTTATCCTGGCCTACAGAAATGTCCGGTATCAGGGATCGGGCGGCGGATCTTTTACTAATGGCACGGGGATCGTTCCGCTGGCGACGATTCCTTTTGATGCGCTGTGTGTCTACGACCAACCTTTTTTCCCCGACAATCGTACGCGCTTCTTGAAATGTTGGATTGATCAACCCCGCAGTACGGCACTGGGCATCCTGAGAAACGGCAAACCCGCGGGCTACGGGGTTTTGCGTTCGTGCCGCTCCGGATACAAGATAGGTCCCTTGTTTGCAGACGGTCCGGAGTTTGCGGAAGAGCTATTCTTAGCTTTGCAGGCGCATGTTCCTGAAGGTTCCCCCCTGTTCCTGGACACGCCGGAACTGAATGCGGCGGCGGTAGATCTGGCGAAGCGGCACAACATGACCGTGGTGTTCGAGACCGCCCGCATGTATGCGGGGAAGACCCCCGATTTGCCCATAAATAGGCTGTTCGGCGTGACGACTTTTGAACTGGGCTGAGCGCAATTTTTCTTTCATATAAACATTGACAAGGAGTTTTTTTATTGTGCCTATTACCAGGCGAGGGTTTCTGAAGGTTTCCGGAATGGTGTTGGCTGCCGGTGGTCTCGGGATAAGCATCAAGCCGATATCCGCCTATGCAAAACCGTTGAAAATCAAATATGCGAAGGAAACCACGACGATTTGCCCTTACTGCTCCGTGGGCTGCAGCATCATCGTATCCACAACCGGAGAAGGCAAGATCATTAACACGGAAGGTGATCCCGACAGCCCGATTAACGGTGGTGCCTTATGCAGTAAAGGCAGCGCTCTCTACCAGATGGGTACAGGCAATAGCAATCGCCTGACCAAACCTCTCTATCGGGCGCCCTATGCCGGCGACTGGCAGGAGGTTTCCTGGGAATGGGCATTGGATAAAATCGCCAGGAATGTAAAAAAAAGCCGGGATAAAAGTTTCCGTCTCACCAATGACCAGGGGCAGATCGTGAATCGCACCGAAGGTATTGCTTCCGTGGGAAGTGCGGCCCTGGATAACGAGGAATGCTACCTCTACCAGAAATTCTTAAGGGGTTTGGGCCTGGTCTACATAGAGCATCAGGCGCGGATTTGACACAGCGCAACGGTAGCGGCTCTGGGAGAGTCGTTCGGACGCGGTGCCATGACGAATCACTGGACCGATTTTCAGAACAGTGACTGCATTTTGATTATGGGCAGCAACCCCGCCTCCAATCATCCCGTCTCCTTCAAATGGATCACCAAGGCGGTGGAAAGGGGCGCAACGCTCATCTGCGTCGATCCGCGCTTCACGCAGTCGGCCGCGAAATCCCATATCTATGCTCCCCTCCGGTCGGGCACCGATATTGCCTTCCTGGGCGGGATGATAAAATATATCTTGGATAATCACCTGATCCAGGAAGAGTATGTCAAAAATTACACCAACGCCGGTTTCCTGGTAAACCCCCTGTGCAAACTTCCGGGTGAAAACGGCGGGGTTTTTTCCGGATTGCAGGGTGAAACTTATGACAAAGACACCTGGAGCTATCAAAGGGATGCCGAGGGTGCAATCAAAAAGGACATTACACTCCGCGACCCCTCTTGCGTATATCAATTGTTGAAAAAGCAGTACGGCAGGTATTCGCCCGAGATGGTATCCCGGATAACCGGCACGCCCGGGGACAAGCTGCTTGAGGTATATAAAGAATACACAAAGACAAGCCGTCCCGATAAGGCGGGAAACATCCTCTATGCCATGGGCTGGACGCAGCATACGGTGGGCACACAGAACATCCGGGCCATGTCCATCATCCAGACGCTGCTTGGAAACGTGGGTATTGCCGGCGGCGGTATTCAGGCCCTGCGCGGCGAATCGAATGTTCAGGGTTCCACGGACTTCGGTCTCCTCTTCAACACGCTGCCGGGCTATCTGGCGGCCCCCCTGGCATCCCATAGGACTTTGGCGGTTTACAATGAAAAGCTGACACCTAAGACGACGGAACAAAGGAGCCTCAACTGGTGGAAAAACTTCCCCAAATACAGCGCCAGCCTGTTGCGTGCCTTCTACGGCATGAACGCCTCCCTGGAGGAAGCCTATTCCTACCTGCCCAAGGTGGATGACGGGGTGGATTGTTCCTGGCTTTCTCTTTTCGACCAGATGTACAAGGGGCAATTCAGCGGTTTTTTCGCCTGGGGCATGAATCCGGCGGTCAGCGGCGCCAATGTATTTAAAGTAAGGCAGGCCATGACCAGGCTGGATTGGATGGTCAACGTAAATCTCTTCGACAACGAAACCGGTGACTTTTGGCGCGGACCCGGCATGGACCCGAAAAAAATAAAAACGGAAGTATTCCTGTTGCCTTGCGCCTTTTCCTTCGAAAAGGAAGGCAGCATTACCAACAGCGGCCGGCTCATGCAGTGGCGGTATAAAGCGGTCGCACCTCCCGGAGAAGCCAGGCCGGACAGTAAGATCATTACGGAGCTATATTTCAGGATCAAGAAGCTCTATGAAAGAGAGGGCGGCCCCCTGCCGGAGGCCATTACCCGGTTAGCCTGGAACTACGGCACGTCGGACGTGGACGGCGGGCGGGCGGAAGTAGATATTCACGCGGTGGCGAAAGAAATCAACGGTTACTTCCTGGAAGACAAGATAGATCCGGCCAGTAAAAGGGCCTTCAAAAAAGGGGAGCCGGTCCCCGCCTTCGCCTTCCTGCAGGACGATGGTTCCACGTCCTCAGGTTGTTGGGTCTACTGTAATTCCTATGCCGAACAAGGCAATATGTCCGCGAGAAGGGGCAAAAAAGACGCTTCCGGCATCGGTCTTTCTTCCGAATGGGCATGGAGCTGGCCCATGAACCGGAGAATTATTTATAACGGCGCTTCGGTAGACATGAAGGGTGTCCCCTGGGATGCAAAGAGGGCCGTAATTTCCTGGGACGGAACAAAATGGACGGGCGATGTCCCCGATGGCGCGGGAAACCCGGGCTCAGAAAGGGCGCCTTTCATCATGAAGCCCGATGGAGTGGCAAGCATCTTCGGACCGGGCTTGGCCGATGGTCCCTTTCCGGAACATTATGAGCCGCTGGAAAGTCCCCTGAAAAAAAACCTCCTGTCGCCGCAAATGAACAATCCGGTGATCAAGAGATGGGACCGGCCGGGCGTGGGAACAGAAATGGATATCGCCAGGAGCGCCGATCCGCTGTTTCCCATTGTGTGCACGACCATGCGGGTCAGCGAACACTGGCAATCCGGCGTCCTGACAAGATGGCAACCCTGGCTCGTGGAAATGGAACCTGCGCTGTTTGTCGAGATGAGCGTTGAACTGGCAAAAGAAAGAGGCATTAAAAACGGGGAGCAGATATTCATAAAATCGGCCCGCGGCCAGGCCGAAGCCATCGCGATGGTTACCGCCAGATTCAAGCCTTTTACCATAGACGGCAAGATCGTCCATCAAGTCGCCCTGCCCTGGCATTTCGGCTGGGCGACCTCGGCGACCAGGCTCTACGGTCCCAAGGACAAGAAGCCGGAATTGTTTACTTACGGAAATGCGGCCAACAGACTGACGCCGACCATCGGGGACGCGAACACCATGATCCCGGAAAGCAAGGCCTTCATGGTCGATATCTCCAGGAAAGGGGCGGCATAAATGGCGGAAAGGGTAAAGCTTATCGACGTAGCAAAATGTATCGGCTGCCGGGGTTGCCAGATTGCCTGCAAACAGTGGAATCAACTGCACGCGGGATCGACGCATAACAGCGGTACGTACCAAAATCCGCCCGACCTGCAGGCGAATACCTGGACCTTGGTCCGCTTCCGGGAAGTGGTGGACGAGAACGAGAAGGTAAAATGGTTGTTCCGCAAAGACGGGTGCATGCACTGCACTGATGCCGCCTGTGAAAAATTGTGCCCCGTAGGAGCGAGAGTGCACCTGGATTATGGAGCGGTAGCGAGGATCGATGGAAGATGCATCGGCTGTCAGACCTGCGTGAGGGCCTGTCCTTTCGGCAAACCCCGGTATAGCGAGGAGGCAAACAAGGCATACACCTGCGATCTCTGCCCGGACCGGGTAGGGGACAATCTGCTTCCCGCCTGCGTCAAGGCCTGCCCCACGGGAGCGCTCCTGTTCGGTGAGAAAGGGGAGATGCTCAAACTTGCCTACCGGCGGGTAAAGGAACTGGGAGGAGCGGCCTCAGTTTATGGAGACAAGTTCTTCGGCGGCACCCATGTCATTTATGTGCTCGAGGAAAAGGTCGATCTCTACGATGCCTTGCCGGCAAAACCGCAGGTTGCCGCTGCGACCATATCCTGGAGGGCGTTGCTGAATCCCTTCCAAATCATGGAAGCGGGCGCAGGATTGGCCTCGATCGCGGCGGCATCTTTTTTGAGACGGGCACGCCGCATGTAAACCCCATTCAACCCAGTCAACCGTAAAATAGCGAAAGGATCGTGAAATGATAAAATTAAAGATATATACCCTTTCTTTGATCATTTTCATCGGCATCGGCGTAGCGGTATATAAAGGTTTCAATGCCTGGGAAAACAGCCAAAAACATGACACTTCTGTTCCGCCGGTACAATCCTCAATTGGTGAACCATCATCAATTGAGGGGTTGGCAGTAAGAGGCGAGAAAGTATCACCAGAGGCGCTGACGTCAAAAGCTGAGAAAGTATCATTCGAGGAAGGTTTAGCAAGAATTCAGCAAGCAAATACAGACCAAAAAAAACTGGCGGATCAACTCGACTTCAATGCACTGATAGAGCATTTACGAAAAGGGGAACTGATAGACCTGATAGAGCATTTGCGAGGAGGAGTTCAGGCAAAGCAGGAAGTGCCTGTGCGAAAAGGAGTTCAGGCAGAACAGACAGGAAAAGATGTCACCAAGGAAGTGGAGGCAGAGGTAGAGCGTTTGAAGGCAAAGTAACGACCAATGGGAGTCTCTAGACGCAGGACAATGCTGACGAAAGACATCCGCCGCTTCTATAGCTTCCTGTACTTTGTTATGGCGACACTTTTCGTTGTTATAGTAGATTTCAGCTGGAAATTGTGATAGTAAAACCCCCATATTGTCATAGGCCATTTAAATAAGTTCCATCCCGTAACACCATGCAGGGGGGAAATATGGACTGGCGGTTAAGACCCCGTTTTTACAAAAGAACGGGGTTTTGTGCTTTGAGGGACCAAGATGAATATAGTGATATGTCCGAACCTTACACCGATTTGGAATCGTCTTATACAGTCTGTATAAGACGGGACTCGCTAATAGGGATAAAAGATATTTGCAATGATTATAATTGCGTATGCGTAAATAATGCAAGGTGCAGCTATATAAGACAGATGGTAAATTGGTGCCATTAACGGTATATACAGACTGTATATTAATTGTTAGACGCCAGGAAAAGGAGATCGCGCCGATGAAACCGCTACTGATCCTTTGGCAGAGACTTGTAAGCTCCGAGGGCAAGACGTGTGATCGCTGCAATGCTACATATCAAGAGATGCAGCGCGCAGTCGAAAAGCTCAAACAATCCCTCCGGCCGTTGGGCATTGAGCCAAGCCTCGAGATAAGGGAGATAGATGAGAGGTCGTTCAAGGCCAACCCCTCGGAATCCAACCGCATTTGGATTGCGGGAAGGCCAATGGAGGAATGGCTCGGTGCAAGCGTCGGAAGCAGCCCCTGTTGCTCCGTCTGCGGGACATTAGAGTGTCGAACGGTCGAGGTAGAGGGAACTATCTTTGAAACCATCCCCGAAAAACTCTTCCTCAAAGCGGCTTTGGTCGCTTCCTCCGAGTTGTTAAGCGCCGGGAGCGAGGGGCACGCGCCTTGAGGTTAATGCCATTGGCGCAAAGCCTGAGGCCATCATCGATAAGCGATGGCGTCTAACCCGCGAATCGACACGGACCCTCAACAGCGGCGCTTTGCGCCGCCGTTTCGGGCCGGTCATTCGCAACGTTAGAAATCTGGAGACGAAGTGAATATCTATATCGATGAATCGGGCTCCTTCGTGAACGCTTCATCGGTGGGTGCTTGGAACGCTGTTGCCGCCCTTGCTGTTCCCGAAGCTGCGGAAGAGAAGATAGACCAACTCCTTACCCAACTGAGAAAAAGAGGGACGGGGTCAAAAGAGGGACGGGGTCAGGTCTTGCAATACAACAATTTTGTGTTAATGCAAGACCTGACCCCATGCTTTCCCCATGCTTTCCCAAAGTAATGCAATTTGATCCAAGAGGCGAGACTTCGTACAACCTCCGAGTTCGATTCGATGATGGCTCGGAATTGGCTGGAGGAGGTGGGTACGCTGAAGCAGGCTATGAGTTCCATGAGACAATCACTGACTCGGCAATAAAGACGGCTACTCGATTGCCCAGTCGCTACTAACTGCCAACAAGCTGCTGCACGAGGACCGCTCGCTACACTCGGGGCCTGTGAGCCGCGGCGTTCGACCACAAAGAATCATAATAGATTTTCTCGACTAATCATAGCAAATATGCTATAAGGCTTTCATGAATTGGGCAATCACTTACTACAGCGAGTCGGTTCAGAATGAAATACTTGCTATGCCTGCCGGCTTCCTTGCACGCTTCCTCAAATACACCGATCGCATGGAGTTGTATGGTCCTGATTTGGGAATGCCCCACACGCGCTCGATGGGTGAAGGGCTATTCGAGCTAATATTAAAGGCAGCGGAGGGAATTGCACGGGTATTCTATTGTACAATGATTGGTAAAAGGATTGTGATGCTTCACCAGTCCACTAAAAAAACAGAAAAAACACCGCCGAAAGAACTTGTCATAGCAAGGCGGCGATTGAAGGAGGTCAAAGATGCTCACTCATAAAGAACTTAGGGATCGCGCCCTTGGACGCCCGGAGGTAAAGTCCGAATATGATCGGCTTGACGAAGAATTTGCTTTTCTTGATGAATTTCTAAAGGCACGCTCTTCCGCCGGGATCACTCAAGCGGAAGTTGCTCAACGTATCGGAACAACACAATCCGTAATTGCTCGAT
>Ga0082335_1000917_pt1 | contig 68344 bp, 71 predicted proteins | sample Subgrocontami58m_FD_72375 | JGI IMG/M metagenome (GOLD analysis project Ga0082335, IMG submission 72375) | Subsurface groundwater microbial communities from S. Glens Falls, New York, USA - GMW37 contaminated, 5.8 m (SPADES assembly) (version 2) ... | reverse complement strand
GATGCTCGTCGTCGAGCAGAACGCGAACGTCTCGCTCTCGATCGCAGACCGGGGCTACGTGCTCTCGACCGGCCGCGTCGTGCTCGAGGGGAAGGCGGCCGATCTGCTCCAGAACGAGGAGCTGCGGAAGGCGTACCTCGGCCGATGACGGGGGCACGCGTCGCCGCGCAGGGCGTGATCCCGTCGCAGGCGGGGTCGGAGCTCGCGCTCGACGCGGTGCTGCTCCCCGCGGGCGCCTCCGCGGCGCTCGGAGGCAGCGGGGACGACACGCTGCTGTTCGTCTTCGCCGGTGAGGGGACGCTCTCGCTGGGCGCCGAGGAGCACGCCCTCACGGCCGGGTCGGCTGCGCTCGCGGTCGCCGGCGAGGAGGCACAGGTGACCGCCGGGGCCGATGGGCTCTCCGCCGTCTGTGCGACCGTCGGCCCGGCAACCGACCGGCACGCGCCGTTCGGGCAGCGGGACACGGTCGTGCCGATCGAGCTCGTGGAGGCGGGCACCGCGACCGGCAAGCGCTCCTTCCAGGTGCTCTACGGCCCGCACAACGGCTCGACCCGCGCAACGCTCTTCGTCGGGTACATCCCGCCCGGCCGCGCGCCGTGGCACTACCACCTCTACGACGAGATCGTCTGGGTCTGGCAGGGCGCCGGCCGCTTCCACCTCGGCAGCGGGGTCGAGGAGCTCGCCCCCGGGTCGGCCTTCCGGCTCTCCCCGCGCGAGGTGCACATCGTCGAGAACCTCTCGCCGGACGAGGAGCTCGTCATCCTCGGCGTCTTCGCGCCCGCGGGGAGCCCGTCGGCGGCGTACCTGCCATGACCGCCGTCGGCCATGCGATCCGCGGCGAGTTCCCGATCTTCGCCCACACGACGTACCTCAACTCATGCTCGCAGGGAGCCCTCTCCCACCGCGTGCGCGCGGCGTACGAGGAGTACCTCGACGGCTGGGACGCGAACGGCGCCGAGTGGGAGCACTGGGTCGAGCGCGCCGAAGCCGCGCGCGGCGCCTTCGCTTCGCTGCTGCACGCAACCCCCGACGAGGTGGCCGTGACGACCTCCGTCTCCCAGGGCGTGAGCGCGATCGTCAGCGCCCTGCCGTTCGAGCGCGGCGGCCGGACGAAGATCGTGATCAGCGAGCACGAGTTCCCGACCGTCGGCCAGATCGCCCACGCTCAGGAGCTGCGCGGGGCGGAGGTCGTCCACGTGACGCCCGAGGCCGACGGCTCGATCCCGGTCGAGCGCTTCGCAGCCGCGATCGACGAGCGCACGGCACTTGTCTGCTGCACGACGCTCTCGTACCGCACGGGCCATCGCCACGACGTCGCCGGGATCGCCGCCGTCGCGCGGGAGCGCGGCGCGCTCGTGCTCGCCGACAGCTACCAGGCCGTCGGCGCGATCGATCTCGACGCGCACGCGCTCGGTGTCGACTTCGTCACCGGCGGAACCGTCAAGTACCTGCTCGCCTCGGCGGGGCTCGGCTTCCTCTACGTGCGCGGCGGGCTGCTGCCGGAGCTGGTGCCGACCCAGACGGGCTGGTTCGCCGACGAGGACATCTTCCAGATGGACATCTCCGACTACTCGCCGCACGCGACCGCCAGGCGGTTCGACGCGGGCACGCCGCCCGTGCCCAACATCTACGGGGGCGTCGCGGGCATGGCGATCGTCGAGGAGGCGGGCCTGCCTGCGATCGAGGCCCATGTGAGCGCGCTCGCGGCACGGCTGATCGACGGGCTTGCCGAGCTCGGCGCGACCGTGGTCACGCCGCGCGACCCGGCACGCCGCGGCCCGCTCGTCTGCGTCCGCTCGACCGACGTGAACGCCCTCGTCGCCGAGCTCGCCGCGGAGCGGATCGTCACGTCGATGCGCGACGACAACCTCCGCATCGCGCTCCACCTCTACAACGTCGAGGAGGACGTCGACCGGGTCCTCGCCGCGCTCGCGCGGCGCGCGCACCTCCTGGCCTAGAGCTCGTTCGCGGGGTCGCCGGCCGCGAGCACGTCCCGCGCCCACTCGCGGCGCTTCCAGTCCGGCACGAGCGGCTCGCAGCCGGCCTTCGGCACGAAGCGTGAGCGCTCGACGAGCTCGAGCTTGTGGATGTAGCGCGGGCAGTTCGGAAAGACCTGGGTCGCGCGCACGCGCACGACGAGCTGCGCCCGCGGGTAGTCGGGCAGCAGCGGGTCGTCCTCGGCGATCGACGCCACGCCGTTCAGCCGCAGCCGCTTCTGCAGCTGGAAGTCGACGAAGAGCAGGCCGACCTGCGGGTTTTGCCGCGCATTCCCCATGGACAGGTACATGCCGTTGCCGTCGAAGCTCGGGAAAGCGATCGTGTGCTCGTCGAGCACGCGCACGAAGCCCGGCTCGCCGCCCTTGTAGGAGCAGTTGGGCCGGCCCTCCTCGTCGGCGGTCGCGAGGAAGAACATGTCCAGCCGCTCGATGAACGCCTTGTCGTCGGCGTCGATCGTGTCGGAGACGAGCCGCTCCTCGATCCGGTCGGCGAGGCGCCGCGTGTCGAAGCGATCCTGGAGGGAGCGGCTTCCCTCGTTGTAGATGCCGTCCATGCGGTCATGATGCGCAGCGATGAGACCCTCTGTCTACTGCTCGCGGCGCGTGCCCGGGCCCGTGCGCGACGAGCTCGAACGCCTCTTCGAGCTCGAGCTCCACGACGCCGAACGCCCCCCGCTGCGCGAGGAGCTGCTCGCCGCCGCCGCCGGGCGCGACGGGCTGCTGACGATGCTGACCGACCGCGTCGACGGCGAGCTGCTCGACGCCGCCGGGCCCCAGCTGCGCGTCGTCGCCAACTTCGCGGTCGGCTACGACAACGTCGACGTCGCGGCTGCGACCGCGCGGGGTGTTCTCGTCTCGAACACGCCCGACGTGCTCACGCGCGCGACGGCAGAGCTGGCGATCGCGCTCCTGCTCTCGCTGCGGCGGCGCGTGACCGAGGGCGACCGCCTTGTCCGGCGGCGCGAGCCATGGCTCATGGCGCCGACCTTCATGCTCGGCCACGGGCTCGAAGGCGCGACGCTCGGTGTCGTCGGCAAGGGGCGGATCGGAGCCGAGACCGCCCGCCTCGCGGGCTGCCTCGGCATGGAGGTGGTCTTCACCGGCCGCTCGGGCGGGCTCCCGCTCGACGAGCTGCTCGCGCGCGCCGACGCGGTCAGCCTCCACTGCCCGCTGACGCCCGAGACGCATCACCTCATCGACGCGGCGGCGCTGCGGGCGATGAAGCCGACCGCCGTGCTCGTCAACACCTCCCGCGGGCCTGTCGTCGACGAGGCGGCGCTCGCCGCGGCGCTGCGCGAGGGCACGATCGCCGGGGCGGCCCTCGACGTCTACGAAGCCGAGCCGGAGGTGCGCGAAGAGCTGCTCTCGCTCGAGAACGTCGTGCTCGCACCGCATCTCGGCAGCGCGACACACGAGGCCAGAGCCGGGATGGGAATGCTCTGCGTCGAGGGGCTCCGCGCCGTGCTGCTCGAGGGCCGCGCCCCCGCCAACGCGCTCAACCCGGAGGCGCTCCGGTAGGTTCCATCCGTGCTCGTCGCCTGCCTTGGGGATTCGATCACCGCCGGGTCCCCGTACTGGGACCCCGATCCGGTCGTGCGCGCGCGGATCGACCGGGCCGTCGACGAGCGAAGCCAGTGGCAGTGGTGGGCCATGCGCAAGGACACGCGCTTGACCTTCCGCAACTGCGGGGTCTACGGCCAGCGCACGGACGAGATCGCCGCCCGGCTCGACGATGCCGCCGCAGGCGCCGACGTGCTCGTCGTGCAGGGCGGGATCAACGACATCGCGCAGGGCCGTCCGGTCGAGACGGCTGCGGCGAACCTGCACGAGATGGTGCGCCGGGGCAAGGAGCTGGGGCTTCCGGTCGCGCTCGCCGAAGTCCTCCCCTGGAACAACGGCTACTCGAAGGCCGACAAGCCGATCCGGGACCTCAACGCGCGCGTCGCGGCGATCGCCGCGGAGGAGGGCGTGCCGCTGCTCGCCTTCTTCGCGACGCTCGAGGATCCCGAGCGGCCCGGCCGGATGCGCGAGGAGTGGACCTCGGACGGCGACCACCCCTCGGTCGAGGGCTACCGGCGGCTCGGCGAGCTCGCCTTCGAGCTGCCGGCATGACCGCGCTCTACGGCTGCCAGTCCATGACCGGGAAGCTCGAGCGCGTCCTCGTTCGCCCGCCGCAGCCCGAGGACGCCGCGGCGTGGCTCGAGTACGGCTGGCGCGCCGCGCCGGACCCGGTGGGCGCAGCCGCCGAGCACGAAGCCTTCCGGGCCACCCTGGAAGACGCCGGCGCCGAGGTCGTCGTCTCGGAGCACGATCCCGGCAATCCGGACGCGATCTACACCTACGATCCGGCGCTCGTCGGCGACGCGGGCGCCGTGCTGCTGCGGCCGGGCAAGGAAGGCCGCCGCGCGGAGGCGGCCGCCACCGTGGCGGCCTTCGAGCGCGCCGGTGTGCCCGTCGCCGCGCGGCTCGAGGCGCCCGCGACCGTGGAGGGAGGCGACACGCTCTGGCTCGACGAGCGGACCCTGCTCGCCGGCTGCGGCTACCGCACGAACGCTGCGGGAATCGCCGCTCTCGAGGCAGCCTTCCCCGGCGTCGACGTCATCTGGTTCGACCTGCCGCACTACCACGGCGCCGGCGAGGTGATGCACCTGATGAGTCTCATCTCGCCGCTCGACCGTGACCTCGCGCTCGTCTACCCGGCGCTCGCGCCGGTGCGGCTGCTGGAGCTGCTCGCCGCGCGGGAGATCCAGACCGTCGAGGTGCCGGATGGGGAGTTCGAGAGCATGGGCTCGAACGTGCTTGCGCTCGCCCCGCGGGTCGCGCTCGCGCTCGAAGGGAACGACGAGACGCGGCGCAGGCTGGAGCGGGCCGGGGTCGAGGTGCTCGTCTACCGCGGCGACGAGATCTCGCGCAAGGGCGACGGCGGGCCGACCTGCCTGACCCGTCCGCTCAAGCGCTCGTAGCGCCTTGTGACATATTTCCGGGATGGCGCGAGAGGGCAATTTCGCAGCGCGCGCGGGCGGCTGGAGTGCCGCGCACTGGAAGACGGCGACCCTCGCGTGGCTCGCCTTCGTGATCGGCGCGTTCGTGATCGGTGGGCTGGTCGGCGGCAAGAAGCTGGCCGACAGCGACACGGGCTCCGGTGAGACGGCCCGGGCGCAGGCCATGCTCAAGGCGGCCGGCTTCGTGCAGCCGGCCGCCGAGAACGTGCTCGTGCAGAGCGCGACTTTGCGGGCCGGCGAGCCAGCGTTCCAGGCGGCGCTCGCCGCTGTCGTCGAGCGGCTGAGCCTGATGCCGGACGTCCAGAACCTCGTCTCGCCGTTCGCGCGGGGTGCCGAGGGCACGCTCTCGCCGGATCGCCGCTCGGCGCTCGTCACCTTCCAGATCCGCGGCGACGCGAAGGACGCGATCGAGCCCAAGGTGATCGAGCCGATCCTCGCGGCGGTCGCCGCCGCGCAGGCCGAGCACCCCGGCTTCCGGATCGAGGAGTTCGGCACCGCGAGCGCGACCTACGAGCTGCGGAAGACGATCGGCGAGGACTTCCGGCGCGCCGAGTACCTGACGCTCCCGATCACGCTCATCATCCTCGTCCTCGCCTTCGGCGCGCTTGCCGCCGCGGCCATCCCCGTCGCGCTCGCGTTCACGGCGGTGCTCGCGACGCTCGGCCTCAACGCGCTCGCCAGCTACATCGTCCCGTCCACCGACGCAACCGCGTCGATCATCCTCCTGATCGGGATGGCGGTCGGCGTGGACTACTCGCTCTTCTACCTGCGCCGCGAGCGCGAGGAGCGCGCCCGCGGCCGCGGGCAGCGCGCCGCACTGGCGATGGCGGCGGGAACTTCGGGCCAGGCCGTCCTCATCTCCGGCGTGACCGTGATCATCGCCATGGCCGGGATGCTCTTCGCCGGCAACGCGATCTTCACGACCGTCGGCGTCGGCACGATGCTCGTCGTCTTCGCGGCGATGATCGGCTCGGTGACGGTCGTGCCGGCGCTGCTCTCGAAGCTCGGCGACCGGGTCGAGCGCGGCCGCATCCCGTTGGTCAGCCGGCTCAGGCGCGGGGAGGAGGCCGAGCGCCGCCTCTGGCACGCGGTGATCGGCGGCGTCCTGCGCCGGCCGTTGCTCTCCGCGGGAATCGCGGTCGCGGCGCTCGTCGCCGCCGCGGTGCCCGCCTTCGGCATGAAGACGAAGCTCCCCAGCTACACCGATCTGCCCAAGAGCCTGGCGATCGTGAGGACGTTCGAGCACATCCAGGAGGCGTTCCCCGGCTCCTCGATCCCGGCGGACGTCGTCGTCAAGGCGGACGACGTCACCTCGCCCGAGGTCCAGGCCGCGATCGCGGCGCTGCGCGAACGGGCCGTCGCGAGCGGCCGCATGGGCGAGCCGGTGACCGTCATCGTCAACGACGCCAAGACGATCGCCCGTGTCGACATCCCGCTCGCCGGCTCCGGCGACGATGCGATCTCGTTCGCCGCGCTGAGGGAGCTGCGCAGCGACCTGATCCCGGGCACGCTCGGCCAGGTGGAGGGGGTCGAAGTGGCGGTCACGGGCCTCACCGCCGGCACGAGGGACTTCAACGACGTGATGAAGCAGCGCGCCCCGATCGTGTTCGCGTTCGTGCTCGGGCTCGCGTTCCTGCTGATGCTCGGGACCTTCCGCTCGCTCGTGATCCCGATCAAGGCGATCCTGCTCAACCTGCTGTCGGTCGGGGCGAGCTACGGGTTGCTCGTGCTGATCTTCCAGCACGGCTGGGGAGCCTCGGTCCTCGGCTTCGCGGGGCATCCGCCGATCGTCTCGTGGCTGCCGCTCTTCCTCTTCACCGTCCTCTTCGGGCTCTCGATGGACTACCACGTCTTCATCCTCACACGCGTCAAGGAGCTCGTCGACCGCGGCATGCCGACCGAGGAGGCGGTGCAGGACGGGATCTCCGGGACGGCCGGCACCGTCACCGCCGCGGCGGTCGTGATGGTGGCGGTGTTCGCGGTCTTCGCCTCGCTGCGGACGATCGACATCAAGCAGATGGGGGTCGGGCTCGCCGTTGCCGTCCTGCTCGACGCGACGGTGATCCGCGGCGTGCTCCTGCCGGCGACGATGAAGCTGCTCGGCGAGTGGAACTGGTACCTGCCGACGTGGCTGGAGTGGATTCCGGAGCTCGATCACGCACCCGAGCCGGAGCCGGCGGCGGCCTCGGGGCAGCAGGGCTTGTAACACCTTGTGAGATACTGAGAACGAGGCCTCGTCGGAAAGGTCGGCCTGTGAAGGGGAGCAATCTCGCCGGGCGGGTCGGCAGCTGGAGCGCGGCGCACTGGAAGACGGCGCTCGCGGTATGGCTCGCGTTCGTCGTCGGGGCGTTCGGCCTCGGCAGGGCGCTCGGGAGCAACCAGCTGCACGAGGCCGATACCGGCTCGGGCGAGTCGGCCCGGGCTGAGTCGATCCTCGAAGCGGCCGGCTTCGAGCGGCCGGCGACCGAGAGCGTGCTCGTCCAGAGCCGGACCGCGAGCGCGGCCGATCCTGCGTTTCAATCTGCGCTCGCCGGGGTGCTCGAGCGGCTGAGCCCGATGCCGAGTGTCGAGAGCATCCGTTCGCCGTTCACCCGTGGCGCCGAGGGTCTCGTCTCGGCGGACGGCCGCTCGGCGCTCGTCCAGTTCGACGTCCGCGGCAAGGCGCAGGACGCCGAGACGCCGCAGGTGATCGAGCCGATCCTCGCGGCCGTCGCGGCCGCACAGGCGGCGCACCCCGGCTTCCTGATCGAGCAGTTCGGCGCTGCGAGTGCGAGCTACGAGCTGAACAAGACGGTCGGGGAGGACTTCAGGCGGGCCGAGTTCCTGACGCTGCCCATCGCACTGTTCATCCTCGTGTTCGCTTTCGGCGCACTCGCCGCCGCCACCATCCCGGTGGTGCTCGCGTTCACGGCGGTGATCGCGACGCTCGGGCTGAACGCCATCTTCAGCCACCTCGTGCCGACCTCGGACTCCACCGCCTCGGTCGTGCTCCTGATCGGCATGGCGGTCGGCGTGGACTACTCGCTCTTCTACCTGCGCCGCGAGCGGGAGGAGCGGTCGCGCGGGCGCGCGCCGCGCGCCGCGCTCGCGATGGCGGCCGCGACCTCCGGCCAGGCGGTGCTCATCTCCGGGGTGACCGTGATCATCGCCATGGCCGGGCTGCTCTTCGCGGGCAACGGCGTCTTCACAACCCTTGGCATTGCCACGATGTTCGTCGTTCTCGCGGCGATGATCGGCTCGGTGACGGTGCTGCCGGCTCTCCTTTCGAAGCTCGGCGACCGGGTCGAGCGGGGCCGCCTTCCCTTCTTCGCGCGGCTCGGGCGGGGCGAGGAAGAGGCGGAGAGCCGATTCTGGAACGCCATCGTCGGAGGCGTCCTGCGCCGGCCGGTGCTCGCGGCACTGCTCGCCACGGGGGCGTTGCTGCTCGCGGCCCTGCCGGCGCTCGGCATGAGGACGAAGCTGCCGGGCTTCACCGACCTGCCGCAGAGCCTGCCGATCGTCAAGACCTACGAGCAGCTACAGCAGGCGTTCCCCGGCTCTCCGACACCGGCGGTGGTCGTCGTCCGGGCTCCCAACGTGACGGCGCCACGGGTGGCGCAGGCGATCGAGGAGCTGCGCGCGCGGGCGGCCGCGAACGTCCGCATGGGCGAGCCGGTCAGCGTGGCGGTCAGCGCCGACAAGACGGTCGCCCGCGTCAGCGTTCCGTTCGCGGGGAGGGGAGCCGACCGGATCTCGAACGCGGCCCTCGAGGAGCTGCGCTCGTCTCTGATCCCGGCCACGATCGGCAGAGTGGACGGCGTGGAGTCGGCCGTCACGGGCCTGACCGCGGGGACGAAGGACTTCAACGACGAGCTGAAGGCACGGGTGCCGTACGTGTTCGTGTTCGTGCTCGGCCTCGCCTTCCTGCTCCTGCTCGGGACGTTCCGCTCGGTCGTGATCCCGCTGAAGGCGATCCTGCTGAACCTGCTCGCGGTCGGGGCGAGCTACGGCATCCTGGTGCTCGTCTTCCAGCACGGTTTCGGGGGGCCCTTGCTCGGCTTCACAGGGCAGCCGCCGATCGCTTCGTGGCTGCCTCTCTTCCTCTTCGTGATCCTCTTCGGCCTCTCGATGGACTACCACGTCTTCATCCTCACGCGGGTCAAGGAGCTCGTGGACCGGGGCACGGCGACGGAGGACGCCGTGCGTGCCGGGATCGCCGGCACCGCCGGGACGGTCACGGCGGCGGCGGCCGTGATGATCGCGGTCTTCGGCGTTTTCGCTTCGCTGCGGACGATCGACATCAAGCAGATGGGGGTCGGGTTGGCCGTCGCGGTGCTGCTCGACGCGACCGTGATCCGCGGGGTGCTGCTGCCGGCGTCGATGAAGCTGCTCGGCGGGTGGAACTGGTACCTCCCGCGCTGGCTGGAGTGGATCCCGGAGCTCGACCACGCCCCTGACCTCGAGGAGATCGAGGCGCTCGAGCGAGCCGCGTAGCCGCACCCCCGACGAGCCACGTATCGCCGTGTTGAGTGGTTCTAGTCCCTCGGATCGGCCTCAGTCTCCCGCTCCGGCTCTGTCAGGAGCAGTTGACGGTGTCAGACACCTTCAACCCAGGTTGACGCGGAGCCGCGGCCCGTGCGAACGGGTCCCGTGCCTGGCACCTGAGGGTCTCAGCGGCCCGGAGGGATCCACAGCGATCGCTCCGTCACCGCGATCAGGCGCCACGGCAGCCCGCGGAGTGGATCCTCCGTCGCGGTGAAGCGCCCGAACGCGAAACGGACGTAGCTTCCCGCGGGCAGGCGCCCCGGGCCGGAGAAGACGCCCTGCCAGCGCTGGCCGGGCCGCAGGAGATCCGGAAGCTCCGGTACGAACCGCGTTGCGATGAGTGCGGGTGTGACCTGTCCCCGCGCCACCATCTCCCGCCACTCGTTCTCCTCGCCCGTTGCGAGCACGATCAGGCCGAACTTCGTCCCACCCGGAACGTGGGGTCGGCCGATGCGCCACGCGATGCCGGTGCGATTGACGACCGAAGCCTCGACCGACCAGGACGACAGCTCGAGGCGGAGAACGCGCACCTCGAGCTGGAAGCCGACCCCGTCGGCGCCGTCGAGCTCGGCGACCGCAGGCCGGAGCAGCTGCGGCTCCGCGAAGCGCACGGTTTCACCGCCGCCGCAACCAGCGACCGCGACCGTGAGAAGGAAGCTGAGCGCGAGCCTCTGCACTACTCGACCAGCGACAGCTGCTTGAAGTCGGAGAGGCCGGAGACGCCCACGCCGACCAGGCGCAGGGCGCCAGGGCGGTCGCGCAGGCCGCGGTCGAGCAGTGCGCACGCGAGCTCACCGATCTGCCCGGCGTCGTCGGTCGCCGCCTGCAGCGTCGTCGAGCGGCTGCGGATCGAGAAGTCCGCGTAGCGGAGCTTCGCGGTCACGGTCCGCGCCGACAGGCCGCCGCGCCGGAGGTGAGAGGCGACCTCGACGGCCATCCGGCGCAGCTCGGCGTGCAGCGCAGCACGGTCGGACACGTCGCGCGCGAATGTCTCCTCGGTCGAGATCGAGAGCCGCTCGCCGCTCTCCTCGAGGTCTCGCGGATCGATGCCCCGCGCTCGGTCGCGCAGCTCCGCACCCCATTTGCCGGGGAGGAGGGCGCGCAGGTCGAGGTCGGAGAGCGAGGCGAGCCCGCCGATTGTCGCAACACCACCGGCTCCCAGCCGCTCCTCCGCGCGCGGGCCCACGCCGGGAAGCACGCGCACGGGCAGCGGCCCCAGGAAGCGCGCCTCGGTCCCGGGCGGGACGACGGTGATGCCGCCGGGCTTGCGGCGGTCGGACGCGATCTTTGCGACGACCTTCGACCTGGCGACGCCGAGCGAGCAGGAGAGCCGCGTCGCCGCCCGCACCGAGGTCTGCACCGCCTCCGCGGCCGCGCGCGCCCGCCGGAACTCGGACACGACCGAGCCGAGATCGAGGTAGCCCTCGTCCAGCCCGGTGCGCTCGATCCGGGGCACGACCTCGCCGATCGCCGTCCAGACGGCCTGCGAGTACTGCCGGTAGAGCGAGATCCGCGGCCGCACGAAGACGGCCTGCGGGCAGCGGCGCAGCGCCTCAGCGGCGCTCATCGCCGAGCGGATGCCGAATCCACGGGCGACGTAGTTCGCGGTCGCGACGACGCCGCGGCCGTGCGGGTCGCCGCCGACGACGAGGGGCTTCGCCCGCAGCTCGGGGTGCTCGAGCTCTTCGACCGCGGCGAAGAACGCGTCGAGGTCGAGGTGGGCGAGGATCGGCACCCTCACAAGGCTAGATGGGCGCACCGACAGGCAAGATGGATCCATGGCTGCCCACGCTCTCCCACCGCCCGCCATCGTCCAGCCCGGCCCGCACGAGGCCTCGTTCGGGCTCGTCACCGGCACGGCTGCCAGGGGGACGACGAGGCTTGTGATCCGGGTCGGCAGCTCCGTACTCGCCGACCGGCCGCTGCGGGGCCGCAGCTTCTCCGTCCGCGTGGCCCTGCCACGGCGCGACGTCCGGCTGCGGGTCACCGGCTACGACGCACGCGGTCGGGCCGCCTCGGCCGAGGTCGGACCGGTCTTCGGCCTCCCGCGCAGCGCGGAGCCGCGCTCGGTCACGGACCGGGAGGATGCCGTCCTGGGCCGCAGCGTGCGATCGCTCGCCTCCGCGTTCCCCGGCACGGCCGGTGTCTACGTGCAGAGCCTGACGACGGGCGCCGGCGCAGCCTGGAACGCCCGCGCGCAGTTTCCCGCGGCCTCGACGCTCAAGCTCGGGATCGCGGCCGCGGCCCTGCGCGCCCACGAGGGGAAGCCGGCGGAGGGCTCGCGCGTGGACGCGCTGCTGCGCTCGATGCTCTGGTACTCCGACAATGCCGCTGCGAACGCGCTCGAGGTTTGGCTCGCCGGCTCGACGAGCGGCGGCTCGGCCCGCGTGAACGCCCTCTTCGCCGAGCTCGGGCTGCGCGACACGATCATGTACGGCGGCTACGAGACCCGCACGCCGCAGGGCCCGATCCCCGTGCGCATCGAGAGCCAGCCGGCGTTCGGGCGGGGCAAGCACACGACGGCGAGCGACCTCGCGGGGCTGGCGCGGGCGGTGTGGCTCGCCGCCGAGGGCGAGGGGCCGCTCGCCGAGCGCGCCCGCGGCGCCTTCACCCCTGCCGACGGCCGCTACCTGCTCTATCTCCTCGCCCACGTCCGAGACCCGGGCAAGCTCGACCGTTTCGTCGGCGGGCAGGCGGGCGTCTCGGTGCTGCACAAGGCCGGCTGGGTGGCCGCGGCGCGGCACGACGCAGGGCTCGTCTTCTGGCCGGGCGGCGTCTACGTGGCCGCGGTGCTCACGTACGGCCGGGGCGTCGGCGTCGCCTCGGACGTGCTCGCCGGCCGCGTGGCCGAGGCCGCGCTCGAGCGCTTCGCGGCAGTCAACCCGCGCACCGGCTAGGACTGGCCTGAACGCGCCGAAGGCGCCGGCGTAGGGACCGGCGCCTCCAGCGCGCGTTGGGCTCACGGGAGAAGCTACTTCTTGCAGAGCGCGACGAGATTCGTGGTGCCGCCGGTCGAGTTGTACGTGTAGCACCCGACGTCCGGACCGACGAGGATCTTCGCGTTCGTGTTGATGTAGGGAGCGATCGGAGCCGCGTTCTTCATCAGGTCGCGGTCGATCGCCGCGTACTCGTTCGCCCGGGCGTCACCCGAGAGGAGCGCGGCCGCCTTGAGCCGCTTGTTCCAGGAAGGATCGTTGAAGTAGCTGAGGTTGTTGTTGTTCGTCTCCTGGATGCCCGTGCCGTCGAAGAGCTTGTTGGCGAAGTTGTACGGATCCAGGTAGTCGGCACCCCACCCCTCGAGGCTGATGTCGAACGGCTCGCCCTTCGTGGCGGACTTCGTGTTCTGCACGACGCGGTCGTACGTCCGGATCTCGACGTCGACGCCGATCTGCTTCAGGTTGTACTGGACGACCTGTGCGACGGTCGGGCCGAACGACGAGTTGAAGGTGTACATGACCGCCTTGCCACCGCGGGTCGCCCCCTGGGCGAGGGCCTTCGCCTTGGCGAGCGACGTCGCATTGACGCCGGCGAGCGGGTAGACGTCCCAGTCCTTGTACCCGAGCATTCCGGGCGGGAGGACCTGATCGGTGCGACCGCCGCCGAGGAACCCGTGCTGGCGCACCATCTGCGGCCGGTCGATCGCCCAGTTGACGGACTGCCGGAGCTTCGTGTTGCCCTTGAACAGTGGCCGGTCGTTGTTGAGCGCGAGGTACCAGAGGACCGTCTGCTTGCGGATGAAGAAGCGGCCCTTGTTGATCCCGTACTTCTGCACGAGCTCGGCTGCGGCCGCGGGCGGGACAGCGCCCACGTCCACCTGGTTCGACTCGAGGCGGAGCTTCGTGGCGTCCAGCGAGTTGCCGATCGTGACCGCCATCGCGTCCACGTTCGCCGGCCGGCCGAGGCTCTTCCACGGCTCCTGCTTGGCGTTCCAGTACGGGTTACGGACGATGAGAGCCGTCCGGCGCTGCGTCCACTCCTTGAGGTAGTACGGCCCGGCCGAGACGAGCGGTGCGCCGACGCCGTTCGGGTCGACCGGCAGGCTCAGGGGGATCGCCGAGAAGAACGGCATCGTCAGGCGGGCGATGAAGTCCGGTGCGACCCGGGTGAGGGAGATCGTCAGTGTGTTCCCCTTCGCCTTCACGCCCGAGGCGGTCGCGGCCTTGCCGTCGAGCACGGCCTGGGCGCCGACGACGTCGCCCAGGAACGACGCGGCAGGCGACTGCATCTGGGGCCGCAGCGCCCGGTTGATCGCCCAGGCGAAGTTCGCGGCCGTGACGGGCTTGCCGTCGCTGAAGCGGAAGCCCGGCCTGACCCTGAACGTGTACGTCTTCCCGTCCGCCGAGATGGACGGGAGGTCGGCGGCCGCCGCGGAGATGCGCGTGCCCTCGAGGCCGTCCTTGTCCGGGTAGGACACGAGCGTCAGCTGGGTTGCCCACTCGAGCTGCCACGAGTGGGAGAAGTACGCGAGCGACGGGTCGACGAAGTCGTAGTCGTTGCGGTTGTCGACGCGGAGCGTGCCGCCGCGGGCCGCGGCGCCCTGCGGGGATGCCTGCGACGACGGCCCGGCGAGCGCGGCCGCCGTCAGGAGCGCTGCGCCGGCCGCTGCGAGAGCGGCGGTCAGCATGGATCTGCTCTTCATGTGACTCCTTTCGAGGAATCTGGGTCTGCTCGCCTCGCCCACTCGGGGCGCCCGGACAGGTGAGGATGCGCCTGCGGCCCCGGAGTCACCTCGGAAGCGAGGCGGCGGCTGCGCGTGCGCCCTGGGCGGGCGAGGCGAGCGCTGGGGTGGTCCGCCAGAGAGGAGGCCCGGCTGCTCTGAGGGGCCTCCTCTCCGGCAGGAGGGCACGTTCCAAGGAAACCGAAGTTTGACCTGACTACACCGAGTGGAAGCACGTCGCTTGCCCGCCTTTCCGTCTCTCTCCCCGCCTGGGGTGACGGGGAAACGAGTCAAACGCGGTTTACTTGGACTTACCTTGAGACGCGCAGGGCTTCGGATTTGTTAGCGGCGCCGGCGGTTCCCCGCTAGTAGGGGTTCGGCACGGCCACCCAGAGCACGCGCATCGGCTCGGAGTCCGACGCGTTGCGCCACGTGTGCGGCTTCGGCAGGTCGTACGTGATCGTGTCGCCCGCCTCGAGCACGTGAGTCTCGCCGCCGACCTGGAGCTCGAGCGAGCCCTCGAGCACGTAGACGAACTCGACCTCCCCGGGCAGCGAGTAGAGCTCGTCGCCGGCGCCCGCGCCGGGAGCGACCTCGGACTCGATCGCCTGGAAGCGCCGCTCCTCGCGCGACGAGAGCAGGAAGTTGTTCGTCGGGAAGTACAGGTCCACAGGGGGTCGATCGGCCTTGCGTACGAGCGCCGGGGCCGGGTCGCGCTCGAAGATGTGGCTGAGCCGGATGCCGAGCGCGTCGCAGATGCGCGCGATCGAGGAGAGCGAAGGCGACGTGCGGTCGCGCTCGAGCTGGCTGATGAAACCCTTCGTCAGCCCCGTCGCGGCCGCGAGCTGCTCGATCGTGAGGCCGCGCTCGCGGCGGAGCGCACGCACGCGGGCACCCACCTTCGGAGTCTCGTTGCTCGCTGCCAGCGGCGCAGCCCGGGGCACGCGCCGATCATACGGCGAACAAACGAGGCGTGTTTGCGAGCGTGCCGCTTCCGGTACACTTTCTGTAGTTACTGGTTGAAAGAGAACCAGCGAAAGGAGTGTCCGTGCCGAAGCTGCTGCTCGTCCCGCTCGACGACATCGTCGTCTTCCCGAACATGAACGTCACGCTGACGATCGAGGTCGGCAACGACGACCGCGTCGTGCTCGTCCCCAAGCACGAGAGCGCGTACGCGAAGGTCGGCACGGTCGCCGAGGTGACCGACAAGGTGCAGCTGCCGGGCGGCGGCATGGCCGTGGCGCTCTCCGGGCTCCATCGCGGCGTCTGTGGCGCCGCCGAGAGCGACGCACGCGGTCAGCTCCGTGTCGACGTCGAGGAGCGCGAGGACGACCAGCCGACGGGGGCGCGGATCCGCGAGCTCGAGCAGGAGTACCGCGCGGTCGTCGAGGAGATCCTCGACCTGCGCGGCGACGACGGCCGCATCGCGGCGTTCGTGCGCTCGATCGTCGCGCCCGGCGCGCTCGCCGACACCTCCGGCTATGCGCCGGACCTCACGTTCCCGCAGAAGGTGCAGCTGCTCGAGGCGCTCGACGTGACCGAGCGGCTCGAGCTGGCGCTCGCCTTCCAGCGCGACCGGCTCGCCGAGATGCAGGTGCGCAAGCGGATCCGCGACGACGTTGAGTCGGCGGCCGGCAAGCAGCAGCGCGAGTACATCCTGCGCAAGCAGATGGAGTCCATCCGCAAGGAGCTCGGCGAGGACGAAGGCTCGGTCATCGAGGAGTACCGCGAGAAGATCGAGGCCGCCGGCATGCCCGAGAAGGCGCGCGAGCAGGCCGACCGTGAGCTCTCACGGCTCGAGCGGACCGGCGACGGCTCGCCGGAGGCCTCGGTGATCCGCAACTACCTCGACTGGATGCTCGCCGTCCCGTGGTCGCAGCGCTCGGAGGAGCGGCTCGACCCGCAGTACACGCGCGAGATCCTCGACACCGACCATGCCGGCCTGGAGGACGTCAAGGACCGGATCGTCGAGTACATCGCGGTCGAGAAGCTGCGCAGGGAGCGCGGCATCGAGCCCGACAAGAAGTCGGGCACGATCCTGACGCTGATCGGGCCGCCCGGCACGGGCAAGACGTCGATCGGCGAGTCGGTCGCGCGCGCGCTCGGACGCGAGTTCCAGCGCTTCTCGCTCGGCGGCGTGCGCGATGAGGCCGAGATCCGCGGCCACCGGCGGACGTACATCGGCGCCCTCCCCGGCCGCCTCGTCCGCGCGCTGCGCGATGCCGGGACGATGAACCCCGTGATCATGCTCGACGAGGTGGACAAGGTCGGCGCCGACTGGCGCGGCGACCCCTCGTCGGCGCTGCTCGAGGTGCTCGACCCGGCGCAGAACCACTCGTTTCGCGATCACTACCTCGACGTCGAGCTCGACCTCTCGGAGGTGTTCTTCATCGCCACCGGCAACGTCGTCGAGACGATCCCGGCGCCGCTGCTCGACCGGATGGAGGTGATCCGCTTCGACGGCTACACGACCGACGAGAAGGTCGCGATCGCGAACGGGTACCTCTGGCCCCGGCAGGTGAGGCGCAACGGCCTGACGGAGGAGGAGGTCTCGATCGGCGAGGAGGCGGTCGCCACGATCATCTCGGACTACACGCGCGAGGCGGGCGTCCGCCAGCTCGAGCGCGAGCTCGGGACGATGTTGCGCAAGACGGCGACGAAGATCGCGTCCGGCACGCTCATCCCGCCGGTCGCGGTGGGCGTTCCCGAGGTGCGCGAGGGGCTCGGCAAGCAGAAGTTCTTCCGCGAGGTGGCCGATCGGACCGCGGTGCCCGGGGTCGCCACGGGCCTCGCCGCGACGGTCTTCGGCGGCGATGTGCTCTTCATCGAGGCGACCGTGATGAAGGGCGGCGAGAAGCTCGTCCTCACCGGCCAGCTGGGCGACATCATGAAGGAGTCGGCCCAGATCGCGCTCTCGTACGTGCGCGCGCACGCGAGCGAGCTCGGCATCGACGACGGCGCGTTCGACGAGAAGACGTTCCACGTGCACGTGCCTGCCGGCGCGACGCCGAAGGACGGCCCGAGCGCGGGGATCACGCTCGCGACCGCGCTGGCCTCGCTGCTCACCGGGCGGCCGGTGAAGCACACCGTCGGCATGACGGGCGAGTTGACGCTGCAGGGGCGGGTGCTGCCGATCGGCGGCCTCAAGCAGAAGGTGCTGGCGGCGCACGCGGCCGGGCTGACCGACATCGTCATTCCCGAGCGCAACCGGGCCGATCTCGACGATGTCCCCGAGAACGTCCGCAACGAGCTGGCGTTCCATCCTGTGATGTCGCTCGGCGAGGTGTTCGAGCTCGCGCTGGAGCCGTCGCGTGACGTGGCGCTGCCCTAGCCGCGCCCCCGTCCCGCCGGAGATGCGGCGGGCGGCCGAAGTGCTCGAGGGCCGCTGGACGGTCTCGATCCTCTACGCCTCGTACGCGGGCTGCACGCGCTTCAACGAGTTCAAGCAGTCGGTCGGGAACATCCCGCCGCGGACGCTCGCGCTGCGGCTGACCGAGCTGGAGCAGGCCGGGATCGTCGAGCGGGTGCTCGTCGACACGCGCCCGCCGCGGGCCGAGTACCGGCTCACCGACTCCGGCCGGCGCCTGAAGGCGGTCGTGGACGCGCTCGAGCTGTGGGCGGACGCCTGAGCCTGCGGCCCGGCCTCTGGCGGCCCGAGCAGCCGTACCTGAACACGGCGAGCTACGGCCTGCCGCCCGAGCCCGCGTGGGAGGCGCTGCAGGAGGCGCTCGCCGACTGGCGCGGCGGCCGGACGAGCTGGGAGGCGTGGGGAGTGGCGACCTGGCGGGCGCGCGACCTCTTCGCCGGGATCGTGGGCGTGCCGCCCGGGCGCGTGGCGACGGGAGCCTCGGCGGCCGAGCTCGTCGGGCTCGTCGCGGCCTCCGTGCCCGAAGGCGCCCGCGTGCTCGCGCCCGAGCACGAGTTCACGTCGCTCCTGTGGCCGTTCCTCGTGCGCGGCTGCGAGCTGCGGACGGTGCCCGCCGCCGGGCTCGCCGGGGCGATCGACAGTGCGACGGACGTCGTCGTTCTCAGCGCGGTGCAGTCCTCGAGCGGCGAGGTGGCCGACCTCGGCGCGGTCGCGGCGGCGGCGCGGGCGCACGGCGCCCTGACGGTCGTGGACGCGACGCAGGCGGCCGGCTGGCTGCCACTCGCGGCCGGGCGCTTCGACGCGGTTGTGGTCTCGGGCTACAAGTGGTTGCTCTCGCCGCGCGGGACGGCGTATCTCTCCCTCTCGGAGGCTCTGCTCGACCGGGTGCCGGCGCTCCACGCCAACTGGTGGGCGGGCGACGATCCACACGGTTCCTACTACGGCGTCCCGCTGCGGCTCGCCCCCGGCGCCAGACGGCTCGACACGTCGCCCGCGTGGTTTTCCTGGATCGCCGCCGAGCAGTGTCTGCGCGTCCTCGCGGACGTCGGGATTGAGGCGATCCATGCCCATGACGTCACGCTCGCGAACCGCTTCCGCTCCGGGCTCGGCCTGCCGCCGGGCGACTCGGCGATCGTGTCGGTCGAGGTGGCGGGCGCGGCGGAGAAGCTCGCCCGCGCGGGGATCATGGCCGCGACGCGCGCGGGCTCGCTCCGCGCGTCCTTCCACCTCTACAACGGCGAGGACGACGTGGACGCCGCGCTCGACGCGCTCACCGGCTGACGCCCGGCGCCAGGCACGAGCCATCGCCCGCCGAGACATGCCTGCGCACGACACGTCCGAGGGACAGGCCCTCGGACGTGTCCTCTCCGGGCAGCGGCCGGAAAGCGCGTCGCGCGCCGTCGGGCGGTTCTACCGTGAGGCGCCGGCGGAGACGCGCACCGGCGCGAAGCGCGCCGTGAAGTGGCGGAGCGCCGGCGAGGCCGGGTCGTCCCAGACCAGGTCGAGTCCCCGGATCTCGTCTCGCCGGGCCGCGATCTCGGCCGCCGCCTCGACGACGAGGTCGAGCTGGCTCGCCGTGTACGTGCGCCGCGGGATTGCCAGGCGGGCGAGCTCCAGGCTCGGGTGCCGGTTCTCGCCCGTCTCCGGATCGCGGCCGGCCATGTTCGAGCCGACCTCGACGCAGCGAACACCTCCGGCCGCATAGAGCTCGCACGCGAAGGCCTGCGCGGGAAACCGCGCCGGTGGCACGGTCGGGAAGAGCCCCGCGCAGTCCACGTAGACCGCGTGGCCTCCAGGCGGCTGCATCACCGGCACGCCGGCCTCCTCCTCGAGGCAGCGGGCGAGCTCGGCCACCTGGCCGGTGCGGTGGGCGAGCAGCTCCTCGTCCACGCTCTCGTACAGGCCGACGGCGATCGCCTCCAGGTCGCGGCCGGCGAGGCCGCCGTACGTCGGGAAGCCTTCGAAGATGATCAGCTGCGTCTTCAGCCGCTCCAGCAGCTCCGGATCGCGACAGGCGACGAAGCCGCCGATGTTCACCGAGGCGTCCTTCTTCGCGCTCATGAGAGCGACGTCGGCGAGCGCCAGCTCCGAGCGGACGATCTCGGCCACCGACCGCTCGCCCTGGCCCGGCTCGTGCTGCTGGATGAACCACGCGTTCTCGGCGTAGCGGGCGATGTCGAGCACGAGCCCCTTGCCGCGGCTGCGCGCGAGCACTGCGGCCTCGGTCAGGTTCTCGAGCGAGACCGGCTGGCCGCCACTCGTGTTGTTCGTGATCGTGACCAGCACGAACGGGACGCGGGCGCCGTCCGGGCCGTCGAGCAGCTCCTCGAGCCGGTCGAGGTCGATATTGCCCTTGAACGGATACGGGCTGCGCGTGTCCGCGGCCTCGGGGCAGGCGAGGTCGAGCGCGCGGGCGCCGGAGAGCTCGGCGTGGGCGCGCGTCGTGTCGAAGAACGCGTTCGAGGGGACGATCGCCCCGGGCTCGAGCGCGGCGCGGAAGAAGACGTGCTCGGCGCCGCGGCCCTGATGGGCCGGCAGGACGTGGGGCATGCCGAGGACGCTCTCGATCGCCGCGGCGAACGCGTCGTACGAGCGGGAGCCAGCGTACGACTCGTCGCCGCGCATCAGCGCCGCCCACTGGTTCTGGCTCATCGAGCCGGTGCCCGAATCGGTGAGCAGGTCGATCAGCACGTCCTCGGCCCGGATCGAGAAGACGTTGTAGCCGCTGCGCTCGAGGATCGCGCGCCGCTCCTCCCGGGTGGGGACGGAGATCGGCTCCCAGGCGCGGATCCGGTAGGGCTCGGGCGGAGGACGCATCGGCATCGCGGTCCGAGCGTCGCGGAACCCGGTGCCACGCGGATGGTCAGAACTGATCACGAGCAGATCGCGCGCGGGGTCGAGGTGGGCCGGACAGGGATCGAACCTGTGACCTTGGGATTAAAAGTCCCCTGCTCTACCAACTGAGCTACCGGCCCCGGGCCGAGTATAGGTCGCATCTGTCACACTTCCGACGATGGATTCCGACAAGCCGCGCCTGCGTGGTGTGTTCCATCAGTGGGCTTTCTTCGCGGCCGTAGCGGGGGGAATCACACTGCTCACCCTGGCCGACGGCGCTCGCGCGCGCGCCGGCGTCGCCGTCTACACGGTCTCGCTCGCGGCGATGTTCGGCGCGAGCGCGCTCTACCATCGCGTCCCCTGGCGGTCGGCGGCGGCGCGCGTGTGGGCGCGGCGCGTCGACCACTCGATGATCTTCGTCTTCATCGCCGGCTCGTACACCCCGTTCGCGCTCCTCGTGCTGCACGGCAGCCTGCCGGCGGTCGTTCTCGCGGTGGCCTGGGGCGGCGCCGCGGTCGGGCTCTTCTTCAACCTCGTCTGGATCCACGCGCCGCGGTGGCTCGCCGCGACGCTCTACCTCGCGCTCGGCTGGGTCGGGGTCGTCACGTTCCCGCAGCTCCTCCAGCACGGGGGGGTCGCCCCGACGGTCCTCGTGATCGTGGGCGGCGGGCTGTACACCGCCGGGGCCGTGATCTACGCGCTCGGCCGCCCGAACCCGTTTCCGGCAACACTCGGCTTCCACGAGATCTTCCACCTGCTCGTGGTCGCGGCGGCGACCACCCAGTTCGTCTCGATCTCCCTCGTCGCCTCCTAGCACCTCCTTCAGCTGGCAGACTGAACGGCATGGAGAAGGCGACATTCGGAGCCGGCTGCTTCTGGGGCGTCGAGGTGGCGTTCCGCAACGTGCCCGGCATCACCGACGCGGCCGTCGGCTACCTCGGCGGCACGCTCGAGAGCCCGTCCTACGAGGACGTCTGCTCGGGGACGACCGGCCACGCCGAGGTCGTCCAGGTCGAGTACGACCCGGCGCGGGTCTCCTACGACGAGCTGCTCGACGTCTTCTGGCGGGTGCACGACCCGACGCAGCTCAACCGGCAGGGCCCGGACCGCGGCACGCAGTACCGCTCCGCGATCTTCTTCCACTCCCCGGAACAGCAGCTCGCCGCGCTCGCCTCGCTCGCGCGGGAGCAGGCGCGCACCTCCGGCCGGATCGTGACCGAGATCACGCCGGCCTCCACGTTCTACCGCGCCGAGGAGTACCACCAGCGCTACCTCGTCAAGCACGGCCGCGCGCACTGCGCCATCTGATCCGGCTATCCTCGGCCGGCCGCCCCCATCGACTAGCGGCCCAGGTCGCCACCCTTTCAAGGTGGTAGCGCGGGTTCGAATCCCGCTGGGGGCACTCTCGCTTTCCTGGCCGGGCGGCTCCCGCCGGGCGGAGCCCGGCTCCGCCGCCCTCGCCCCGCTCGCGCCGCTCCAGTCGGGGGCCCGTGCTCACGCACTGTTCCCCCTCCCTACGCGCCGCGAGCGAGGCGCCAGGAAACCGAGAGGGCTGTCTCAGGAGGAGCACTCCTGTTGTGATCGCCACGACGCGCTGTGGCCGCAGACGATGTGGCTACGCCGGGCTGCTGGCCCGTTCGACGACCGCCGCGAGCTTTGCGCGCACCTCGGCGGCGACCGGCGCGACGTCGTCGTTCCCGACGAGCGAGAGCATCCGTTCGGCATCGATCGCGGAGATGTGCGTCTGGCCGTCGCGCCGGTAGACGACGACGTTGCAGGGCAGCAGCGTGCCGAGGTCGGGCTCGGCGAGCAGTGCCTTGTGGGCAAGCGGCGGGTTGCACGCGCCGAGGATCAGGTACGGCTCCTCCTCGACGCCGAGCTTCTCGCGCAGCGTCGCCTGCACGTCGATCTCGCAGAGAATGCCGAAGCCCTCCGTCTTGAGCTCGTCGCGGACGCGCTCGACGGCGACGTCGAACGGCAGGTCGGTTGTTGCCTTCAGGGTGTAGCCGGTTGCGAGCATTCGCATTCCTCCTCCAGGTAGCGGCGGCGGGCTTTCTCCGCCATCAGTTGATGTACCCGCGCCTCGGGCGGTTTCGGCACCCGCTCGTCGAGGTGGGCGGAGATCGCGTCCTCGCCGACGACGACCGTGCCGTCGGGGGCGACGAGGATCGGGATGGTGTCGTTGCCGGTCCGCTCGCGGAGCAGGACCCGTTGGTCGCGCTCGGCGGGAACCTGGCGGGCGACGTAGTCGATCCCGAGCTCGGTCAAGCGCTGCCGCACGCGACGGGAGGCGGGGCACCACTCGGTTTGCCAGAGCTCGTCCATCAGGTGTGGCCCTCTCGGGACGCCGCACGTGCGCGGCCGTCCACGCTTCACTACTTGTCAACTACATCGTTGTACAGTAGCATAGCGGATAGATGGGCGTCCTGCCAACTGCAAACGCAAGGAGTGGACACACAATGGATGTGAGCACAGAAACCTTCGAACGTGACGTGATCGGCCGCTCGCGCGAGCTTCCCGTCGTTGTCGACTTCTGGGCCGGCTGGTGCGGCCCCTGCCGCGCCCTCGGCCCCGCGATCGAGTCCGAGGTCGCCAAGCGCGAGGGCAAGATCGAGCTCGCGAAGGTCGACGTCGACGCCGAGCAGGCGCTCGCCGCCCAGTACGGCATTCAGAGCATCCCCACCGTCGCCGTCTTCCGCGACGGCAAGCCGGTCACCGGCTTCGTCGGGGCGCAGCCGGCCGCGGCGATCGGCCGCTTCCTGGACGACGCGATCGCAGCGCCGGGCGAGGCAGCCGGAGGCGCGAGCTAGGGATTCGCCGCGCGCAGCGCGTCCCGCAGGGCTCCGCGGGACGCCGCTGCCGTTGTCTAGCTCCCGTTCGTCGGGTAGACGGGCGGGAAGACGAGGTCGCGCCAGGAGCCCGGGAGGCGACCCGGAAGCTGGCCGGTCTTGCTCATGAACGTCGCCGTGCGCAGCAGTCCACGCGGGCGGGTCGTGTATTCGATCGCCGGGTTGCCGATCCACTGCTTGAACTGACGCGCGGTCGGACTGCCGCCCGCATCCTGTTGCAGGATCGTGGCGACCTGCTCCGGATTCGTCTTGATCAGCTTGATCGCAGCCTGGATGTCCCGGTAGAGCTGATTCGAGAAGGCCGGGTACTCGCGGTAGAACCCCTCGGTAACGACCGCGCCGAGGAACGTGTGCGCACCGAAGTACTGGAACGAGCGGGCGACGACGTGAGCGCCGCGGACCTTCTCCTGGAACTGGAAGGGCGGCGAGGTGAGGTGCGCGTCGATCTGGCCGGCAATCAGGGCCTGCATCGCGTCGGGGTGGTCCATCGACACGATCGTCGCGTCGAGCGCTTTCGCGTCGCCGAGCCGTACCTGGGCCATCTTGCGCAGCACGACGGCCTGGATCGAGGTGGGGCCGGGCATCGCGATCCGCTTGCCACGCAGGTCGGCGAGCGTCTTGATGCTCGGATCCTTGGCCATGAGCCAGAGGTCGCCCTCGTTGAGCGGCGCGAGCAGCTTCCAGTCGACGCCTCGCGCCCAACCGAGCAGGAACGGGCCGGTCCCCATCGCGCCGAGGTGAATCTGGCCGGCGATCACCCCGTTCGTGATCGCGGCTCCCGAGGGGAGCACACGCCACTCGATCTTCATGTTCGGGTAGCGGCGCTCGAGCGTCCGCTGTTCCTTCAGGATGATCAGGGGGGCGTATCCCATCCCCGGCTGGTAGGCGATGACGAGCCGGTCGGGGGTGGTCGCGGTGCGACCGCCGAAAGCGCTCGTCGCCGCGACGACCGTCACAGCGAGGGCCAGCAGCATGAGCATGGTGAGACGGAACTTCTTCATCAGTCGACCCCTTCGTCTGGTGTTCATGACCTCTGCATGCCCCAGCGGACGATGGTGCGGCGCTCGAGCAGCCCGAAGAGCAGCTCGAACGCCACCCCGAGCACCGCGATCGTCACGAGCGCGGCAAACATCCGTCCGGTGAACAGGTAGAGCTTCGCGTTGTTGATGTAGGTGCCGAGGCCGCCCTCGCCTCCCACGACGCCGAAGACGAGCTCGGCCGCCACGACCGTCCTCCAGCCGAACGCCCACGCTGTCTTCAGACCGGTGATCGCGCTCGGCAAGGCCGCGGGTGCGAGGACGTCCGTGACGAGCCGGACACCCGAGAGCCCGATGTTCCGGCCGGCGGCGACGATCGCCGGGTTCACGGTCTTGAAGCCCGTGGTGAGGTTGATCGCGATCGGCCAGATCGTCGCGTTCGCGATCGCGAAGAGGATCGCGTTCGTCGAGAGCCCGAACCAGAGGAGCGCGAGCGGGAGAACCGCGACGCCGGGCAGCGGGTTCAGGATCGCCGTCAGCAACAGCAGGATGTCCTCGCCGATCTGCGTCAGGCTGGCGGCGAGGGTGAACGCCGCGGCGACGACCACGCCGATGCCGACCCCGGTCAGCAGGATACGCAGGGTCTCCCACGTCGCCCGCGCGAGCGAGCCGTCGCGCCAGCCCGTGACGAGCGCTTCGGCGGTGTCGCGCGGAGAGGCGAACAGCAGCGGGTTTCCGCCGAACTCGCTCCAGCTGACGTACGCCTGCCAGAGACCGACGATCGCGGCGAGCAGGATCAGCCGGCGCAGCCACACCGGCAATCGCGACCAGCCGGCTGCCCGCGGGCGGCTGGGAACCGCAGCAGTGGACACGTCAGGCGCCGCCATCGATCTGCTCCTCGTGCCGCGTTCCGAGCAGATCCCGCAGGTGCAATCGGGTCTCTGCGTACAGCGGCGAATCGGGTGCCCCGATCTCCCGCACGTCCACGATCTCCGCGACGCTCGACGGCGAGCCGGTGAGCACGACGACCTTGTCGCCCACGGTCAGCGCCTCGTCCATCGAGTGCGTCACGAGCAGGAGCGTCGTGTGCGTCCGTTCGACGATTCCGTTCAGCTCCTGCTGCAGTCGCGCGCGGGTGATCATGTCGAGGCTGCCGAACGGCTCGTCCATCAGCAGCATCGCCGGCTCGAGAGCGAGGGCTCGAGCGATGGCGACGCGCTGCTTCATCCCTCCGGAGAGCTCATGCGGGTACCGGTCGGCGGACGCGCCGAGGCCTGTCAGCTCAACGAACTCGCGGGCACGAACAGCAGCCTCCCGGCGCTTCGACCCGTTCACCCGCAACGGGTACGCGACATTGTCGAGGACGGTGCGCCAGGGGAAGAGCTGATCGAACTCCTGGAAGACGACGGCGCGGTCGGGGCCGGGCTCGAGTCGAGTGCGACCTCCTACGGTGATCGTGCCGCTGGTCGGCTTGATGAAGCCGGCGACTGCCTTGAGGAGGGTGGACTTCCCACACCCCGACGGACCGATCACGATCGTCTTCTCGCGCGCGCCGACGCTGAACGTGACGTCCGAGACCGCCAGCGTGAAGCCTCCTGGCGCCCAGTACCCGAGTTGCACGCCGTCGACCCGAAGGACTGCCGATCCTGTCGCTTGCGCGCGTTCCTCGGTCGTCACCATAGCCATAAGCAAAAACCATGCTAGTCATAAAGAGAAGTGTGCGTTCCGGGAACCGACTCCCCCTCGACGCCCTCGGTTCTCGGTAGCGCCCCGAAGCGCCTGTCAGGGCACGCCCGGATGCGCCGCCGCGCGCCGTTCGCGACCATGGCGGGACGGGCGACATCCCGGGCCGCGGGCCGTCGCTCGACGGTGATTCCGCACGAAGGAGGAACGGCCATGAGTCTGCTGGACAAGGTGAAGGCCGGCGCCGAGCAAGCCGCCGGGAAGGTGAAGGCCGGAGCGGGGCAAGCGGCGACCAAGGCGCGCGAAGAGGTCGAGGAGCTCCAGACCAAGCGCGAGCTCAACCAGGCCACCTTCGAGCTGGGGAAGAAGGCGCTCGAGCTTGCCGATCGTGGCGAGCTCTCGCACGCCGAGCTCGCCGTCCTCGTCGACAGGGCCCACACCCTGAAAGCGCAACTCGAGGCAGAGCAGCACAAGGAGCCCTGAGCTGCCGAGGTTCCTCGGGCGATGGCAACCACCGTGACGGCCACGGCTCCGGTGCCTGCCCCCGTCGTCGTCGACATCAACGACCACGTCGTCGGCTTCTATGTGGGGCGCGGTCGCAGCGCTCCGTCCCCGCTCGCCGCGACCGGGGAGAACTGGGTCGACGGCGGCGCGTGGGGGCTCGGGGCGATCAACTACGCCGTCCACGCGGGCGACAGCGCGCTCGTCTACGACACGAGCACGCTGCCCGCGCTCGGTCGGTGGCAGCGGGACTACCTGGCAGAGACGAAGGGGATCAAGCACTTCACCGTCGTGCTGAGTCACTGGCATCTCGACCACATCGCAGGGAACTCGGCCTACGCCGACAGCACGATCGTCTCCCTCGCTCTGACCCGCGACGCCCTGGTCGAGCATCGCCCGGCGATCGAGGCCGGCACGCTCTGGGGCTCTCCGGCGCTGGAGGTCGTGCTCCCGGACGTGACCTTCGAGGACACGCTGGTCGTGTACGTGGGCAGCCTGAGGGTCGAGTTCCACCGCTTCAACATCCACAGCAGGGACGGGAACGTGATGGTGATCCCGTCGGACGAGACGCTCTATGCCGGCGACACGCTCGAGGACACGGTCACCTACATGGTCGAGCCCGGCGACATACCGACGCACGTCGCCGAGCTCGAGCGGATGCGCGCGCTCGAGATCTCGACGATCTACCCCAATCACGGCGACCTCGACGTGATCGCGAGCGGCGGCTACACCAAGACGCTGATCGACGCCATGCGGGAGTACGACGTCAACATGCTGGCACGGGCGCGCGAGCCCGGGTACCTGACGCTGCCGATCGAGGACGTCGTCCCCGAGGGACTCGCGAGCGGCGCCGTGACCGTATTCGAGCCCTACCGTGCCGTCCACGCCAACAACCTCGCGCTCGTTCGCGACTACTGGGAGGGCGAGGCGATCCCGGCCGTCTCGTGACGCCCTGGGAGACGCGCAGACCCGGGAGGAGAGGCCCCGCCGATGGCGGGGCTCCATCCTTCCCGGCTGGCATGATCTGTCCGGTCGCCCAGGTGCCCGCCGGGCTGGGGAGGGGCAGCGCGCCGTCGAGCCACTCGCATCTCGAAGGGGAGGACAGGATGAGGAGACTGCTGCGACCCGCCGGTGCGCCGTGAGCGAGGCCGCGCTGGCGAGGGCTTCCGGGCCTGCTCCGGTCGTGATCGACGTCAACGACCACGTCGTCGGCTTCTACGCGGGGCGCGGACTGACCGGCGCGTCTCCCGTCGCCGGGATCGAGGGCAACTGGGTCGACCGTGCCGCCTGGGAGCTCGGGACGATCAACTACGCCGTCTACAAGGGCGTTCGCGCGCTCGTCTACGGCACGAGCCCCCTACGCGGCCTCGGGCAGTGGGAGCGGGACTACCTGGCAGAGACGAAGGGGATCCGGCACTTCACCGTCGTGCTGAGCCACTGGCAGCTCGATCACCTCGCCGGCCTCCCGTGCTTTGCCGACAGCACCATCATCTCCCTCGAGCTGACGCGCGACTACCTGGTCGAGCACAGGGCGGCGATCGAGGCCGGGACGCTCTGGGGCCCGCCGGCGCTGGAGGTCGTGCTCCCGAACATGACGTTCAGGGACAGCCTCGTCGTGTACCTGGGCGACCTGGAGATCGAGTTCCACAACTTCAACATCCACAGCCGCGACGGCGTCGTGATGTACATCCCGTCCGACCGGGCGCTCTACGTCGGGGACGCCCTCGAGGACACGGTGACCCTGGTGCTCGATCCCGGTGAGATCCCCTCGCACATCGCCGAGCTCGACCGCCTGCGGGCGCTCGACGTCGAGACGATCTACCCGAACCACGGCGACCCCGACGTGATCACGCGCGGCGGCTACACCAAGACGTTCATCGACGCCACGAGGGAATACGACGTCAACCTGCTGCAGAAGGCGCACGAGCCCGGGTACCTGACCATGCCGCTCGAGGACTTCATCCCCGAAGCGCTGGCAAACGGTGCCGTCTCCGTCTTCGAGCGCTACCGCGCCGTCCACGCGAACAACCTGAAGCTCGTCCACGACCACTGGGAGGGCAAGTCGATTCCGACCGTGTCGTGACGTCTGGAAGCGCAGGCCGAGGTACCCAGAGGAAGCCCCGCAAGGTGTGCGGGGCTTCCTCCGCTTCGGATCAGGGTGTCGCCGCCTCCATCAGAGCCGATTGACGAAGACCGGCTGCGTCCAGGCGACGCCTCCGTCGGAATCCTCGACGCGGACGCGAACGTAGAGCTCGTCGCCCTTGAACGAGTACGACGGGCTGAACGATTGATCGACCTTCAACACCTTGCCGTCCTTGCCGATGAAGTACGTGCGGTAACGGATCTCGTTCTCTCCGGGTTTCGACCATCCGAGATCCGCGATGACCGTCGAGGGCAGCTTCAGCCGAATTCCGCTCTTGTCGACCGCGTAGCTGGAGAACTTGATCGGAACGCTCGTGAAGTGGCACACCGAGTAGAAGTCGCCGCGGCTGAAGGCGGCGACGATCGGCTTGGTAGCGAGCTTCGACGCGCGCACGAAGATCGAGCAGCGCCCGGGATTGGCCGGGTACCGCATAACCCCCTGGCCGTTGGGCATGAAGGTCAGCTGGGGACCGAAGTCGTAGAAGTGATGCGAGTCGTCGTCAGCCACGGCATAGAGGACGCGGCCCGTCGACAACACCCGATCCCAGATCTCCTCGGTGGACAACCTGCCGCCACCGCCGAGGTCGTTCATTCCGGGCTCGCCGTTCCGAATCTCGAAGTGGCGAATGAGCTTCGGGTCGGTCTTGAGCAGGTCCTCCGCGGTGATCGACCAGTTCAGGTTGGGATGAGCCGCGTAGGGAATGACGCCGGCCTTGCGCATGCTCTTCGCGTAGTAGTTGAGAATGCCGGCGGCCGGCGCAGCGGGGATCTCGAGCTGTTTGGGCATCTGCGCCTTGGAGGGATCCCCTCCGAAGCCCATCACATCGATGATCTTGTTTCCCGGCTCGACGCTTGTCTCGACGCCTGGAATGACGAGGAACCTTCCGGGGTCGTCGAAGAGCGCCTTGAGCCCGTTCACGGGCTTGTAGTGATTGAGATCGGTGATCGCCGCGAAGTCGTAGCCGTGATACCGGTACCACTTCATGGCGGTGACCGGGTCGGCCCAGTTCGCGTGGATATGGATCTGGCCGCGGTACCAGTTCTCAGCGGCCGCTTTCTGCGTGGTGGCCCTCTGGGTGCCGGCGCTTGCCTGTCCGCCGAGCTGCAACGCGCCGGACAGGAGAAGTGCCAGGCAAGCCGCGAGTAGGCCACCGCTGATCAAGAACCTCTTCATGACGTCCACCTCTTTGACAAAACGCTCGTGGTCGTGAGACAGCCAGCTCTCCGGCGCGGTATCACCCCCCAGAGGCGGCGACGTCCAGCGCGCCCTGTCGCGGTGCCTGCGTTCGGGTTCCGCGGCGGTCAGCCGTGCGCCCGAGCGCGCCTACGGGGAGGCTGACCCGGCAATCGGGTCGGAGGTCACGTCTGGCCGCTGCGTCGCTGCGGTTCACGATCGCTCTCCAGAAGACCAACGTCTGACGTCAAACAAGTCTACGGCGATGCGATGGGCAGACATCCGTGGAAGTCACGGATCTCCTGTACGTGAAATCCCGCTTTGGGGCCATGCCGCACGCGGAGCGGTGGGGAGAGCCGCGGGCGCGGCCCTCCCCACCGCTCGTTCTCGGGTCTAGCGGGCGACCGCGTGCGCGGGGGAGTACCCGGCGATCTCCGACAGGGCCTCGTCGAGGCTCATCCTCGCCCCGTTCTGGAGGTAGTCGAGCTGCGTGAGCGCGGCCTCGTGCGCCTCCACGCTCGAGCCGGCGCAGCAGTCCTCGACCACTTTGATCCGGTAGTCGCGCTGGTGGGCTCCGGCTCCGGTGTAGTGGACGCACACGTTGGTCGCGTCACCGCAGAGGATGAGCGTGTCGTTCGGGAAGACGCCCAGCCCGTTCAGCACGTATTCCAGATCGGTGCCGATGAAGGCGTCGTACCTCGGCTTGGTGACGATCAGATCGTCCGGCTCCGGGGCGATCTCCTCCATGATCTCGACGCCGTGACTGCCGATCAGGCAGTGGTCGGGCTCGTTCCCGTCGAGCTCGCGGCCCATGTCGATCCTGCTCGGGCGATGAACCTCCTGCGTGTACACGACCGGGATGTCCGCCGCGCGGCAGGCCTCGATCAGCGTCTTCACCTTCGGCAGCATCGCCTTGCCGCCGACGCAATAAACGGCGCCGTCCTCGTCGATGAACTCGTGCTGGATGTCGATGACGAGCAGCGCTGCATTGCCCTTGATCATTGTCTCTGTCTCCAATCTGGCCGGCGGCTCACATCAACCAGCCGGTGAGGGCCCGAACGATGGATCCGGCCACCATTCCGAGGAACGGGTCGAAGGTCATCGCGGTCACGACCGTCGTCACCGGGCCTGCGAAGGGGTTCTGGTCGCTGACGACGCCACCGACGTTGCCGGAGAACGCGGCGAAGGCGCCGAGCAGGAAGAGGAACCCGGAGATCGCAGCCGCCGGGACGTACATCGCCATCTTCGGGAGCAGTCCCAGCAGCAGGACCGCCGCCATGATGAACATGAACAGCGCGCCCGAGGCCATCGGGTTCGGAGCCGGAGCCGTGCCCGAGATGATCGGCTCGAGCGGCGGGCCGCCGAAGAGGCCGGACGCGGCCCCGCTCAGGCCGGCGGTGATGTTGGTGTGGTTGACGTTCGTCGAGGCGCCCGCGATGTCGGCGTCGATCGCGGAGTAGGCGATGCTCGTCCCGACCCGCAGCGCGAGGAGCGCCAGCGCGCCCCTGATCACGATCACGTCCGTCAGGAAACGGAACCTGTCGAACGGGAACAGCCGGATCTTCTCCCTCGAGGTGTCGATCTCCAGGGGCGCGACCGGCCTGATCGTCCGGAGCACGAAGGAGACGACGAGGGCCGCGCCGACGCTGGCGCCGAGCGCGTAGACCAGCCCGTTCGCGTTCGTGGTGAGGGGAAGGTAGGTGACCACCGCCACCACGACGGACACGCCGCCGACGATCTTGTTCTCCTTGAACAGGTCGTAGGCGACGAAGGACAGGATGACGCCCACCCCCGTGAGCATCCCCGCCAGCACCGTGCCCTCCACGAAGGAGACCAGGTGGCTGTAGACGCCGGCGACGCCGAGGACGAAGCCGACCAGACCCGCGAGGAAGACGATCTGCGCCATCTTCACCCACTCGCGGTTTGCGAGCCTCGACACGACGGTGAGCGACTCCACTTCGAAGGAGACCGGCACGAACGAGCCGAGCCCCAGCATCAGGAAGCCGCCCACGAGGAAGCCGAGCCCCGCCGGCTGGGCGGCGAACCCCAGCGTGAGGGCGACGAACCCTTCGCCGATTCCGTCGGCGAGCTGCACGAGGGCGCCGACGAAGTCACCACCCTCGAGCGCCCAGGCGGTCCCCGAGCCCGCCAGACCCAGGACAAGCAGCCAGCCGATCACAACCATGTCCTCACCTCTCGTTCCTTCGTCGAAGTGCCATTACCGTCCCCTACATCCGCTTGCGCACGACCGTGAAGCGCAGGAACCGTGCGGCGACGTCGATCACGGACGAGATCAGCGGTTCGTTGCCGACCGAGTAGTGGGTCTCGAGCAACCGGAGCAGAGGATCGCCCTCGGCGAGACCGAGGGGCTCGAGTGTGTCGCCGGTCGCGCCGACCGCGGTGATCTCCACCACCGTGTGGTCGATCGGCGAGCGGCAGAACTCCTCTGCGAAGGCAAAGATCGAGTCCGGGACGTCCGCCGCGTCGAAGGGCCGCTCGACCTCGCCTGCCGGGACCTGCTCGACCAGGTGTACGGCGGGATTGCCGTCGGCGCAGAACAGGCGCTCGATCAGGAGGAGCGGGGTGCCCTCCGGCCGTCCCAGCCGGCGGGCGACCTCCGCCGAGGCCGGGGCCTCACGGATCTTCGTCCACTCGATGCGCGGCTCGTATCCCGCCTCTCGGATGAGATCGTAGAAGCCGACGATCCGGCTGAGGGAGGTGGCACGCACCACGTGGTGGTTGATCCGCGTCCCGACTCCGCGCAGGCGGCTGACAACACCCTCCTCCTCGAGCGAGCGCAGCGCCTCCCTCACGGTCCCGCGGCTGACGCCGAGCTCCTCGGCGAGCCGCTCCTCGCTCGGCAGGAACCCGTCCGGGAAGCCCCCACTCGCGATCGAGTCGAGCAGCGCGACCTTCGCCTGGTCTCCGCGCCGGCGCGTGTCGAGCTTGCGCATCCTGACGGGCTCCCGCTCCGCCTCCACGGGCGACAATGTAGGACATCCGATATCCGACAGACATCCGTGGAAAACGCGGATCTCGCGAGGCGCCGCCGGTTCGCCGTCGCTGCCTGGCGCGGCATGGCATCCTGACCCCTCCGGGCGGTTAGCTCAGCTGGTCAGAGCGCCTGCTTTACACGCAGGAGGTCGCAGGTTCGAGCCCTGCACCGCCCATCCGGGAAACCCGTTTCAGGAAGCGGGATTCCCCCGCGCGACGTTTCCCACCGGGGCAACGTCCCCAGCCTCGTCCGGGCCGCTAGTGCCCATTGGTGCCCAATCAGCGCCTCGAACGAGGGCGTCCATGCGGGCGCCCGTGTCCCGGCTCCGCTCCATCTTCCGGGCGTACACCTCGAGCGCGAGCGCCGAGGACGTGTGGCCGAGCTGCGCCATGACGTAGGCGGGCGATGCGCCGGCCTCGTAGAGCAGGGAGGCGAACGTGCGCCGCAGCGTGTGGTTCGTGACGCCCTCCTGGATCGGCGCCTTCCCGGCCGTCGCCAGCTTCGTGTTCGCCTGCGCGATCGTCTTGCCGAGCACGCGCACCCGCACGTTGTTGCGGTCGCGGGCCGTGCCCCGGCGGGTCGGGAAGACGAGGTCGCCGCCGCCGATCACGAGCACACGGGCGCGCGCCTTGTGTGCCTTCAACTCGTCGAGCAGATCCGGCGAGAGCTCGAGGACGCGAACGCCGGCGTCGGTCTTCGACTCGGCGACGTGCAGCCGCCCACGGGCGAGGTCGACGTCGCGCCAGCGAAGGCCACACGCCTCCGACACCCGCAGGCCGGCGAGGATCATCGTCGCCAGAAGCGGCCGGTGCTCGCCTGCCGCATCGAGAAGCGCCCGAACCTCGTCCAGCTCGAGCCACGTCCGCCGCGGCCTCTCGGCCTTCAGGCGTCGCCGCTTGCCGCGCGCCGGGTTGCTCTCAATCCATCCGTACTCGACCGCCTGGTCGAGCACGCGGGCGAGGACGGCGATCGTCTTGTTGATCGACCCGTTCGAGAGCGGCCGCTCGACGAGGCCCTGCTCGCGCTCGCGCACCTTCGCGACGCGGTAGCGGTCGATCTCCTCGGCCGTGATCGCCGAGAGCCGATGGTGGCGGAAGGCGGGCAAGAGATGCCCCGAGAGCGCCCACTCGAGCGCCTCGATCGACCGCGGCCGCAGCTCGCCGCGGCGCGCCTCAACGTACTCGGACGCGAACGTGTGGAAGTCAGGTTCCTCCCTTTGCTCGACGACCGGCGGCGGCTCCGGCGGCTGCCATCGGCCACGGCGAACGTCGGCGAGCACGTTCTGTAGTTCCGCCTCGGCTTCCGCACGAGTCGAGGCCGTCGTCGTGACGTAGCGGCGCTGACCGCCTGCGCGGAAGCGGAGTCCGAAGGTCGTGCCTCGCGTCCCGTGGCGCGCGATGACGGATCCTGTTGCCTGCCTAGCCATCTAGCCCTCCTTCTCTTTCCGGTAGAGGTTCGGTCCGGGCGTGAAGTTCGCCCGGCCTCTCGTGGTCGGTGCGAGGAATCCGAAGTCTTTTCGCGCACGCTCGACCTGACGCTTGATCGTGTCGTAGGCGACGTACTTTCCCAGTCGCTTCGCCTCCTCTTCACGAAGGGCCTCTACGACGTCACGGCGGCTGGCCTTTGCGAGCTCGATCGCTCGAAGCGCGACCCCGCGGTAGTGATCGGGCGGGTAGCCCTTGCGGCCGCGTCGGAGGGGCAGCTTCGCCGCCTCCCTGGCCGCGCGACGCGCCCATTCGACTTCCTCGAGAGTGACGGACCAACTGAGCGGCTCGTCGGCGATCATCTGGACGACGTCGGCCGCCGTGCCAAGTCGCGTTCGCGCGAGATCGCGGATGCGTGCGAGCGGCACGCCTCGGAGCACCATGCCGGTGACCTCCACGTCGCCTCTATCGAGGTGCTCGACGGCGACGCGGTCGAGGACCACCGGCCCGCGCTTGGTAGCCCGGAGGACTGCGCGGATGAGCCACGGCTCCGGGCGCGCGTGCTTTGACGGCGCGATCGGGTGGACGGCAAAGACCGCCGCCATGACGGTGCCGTCGGCGAACACGGACGCCGTGGCCTCGTCGTCGCGCTCAGGGTCGGGGCGCTTGACGAGTACCCACGGTGGAGGTTCGTTGACGGCCTGCGGGCCGCGCCTCCTCCAGATGACCGCGGGCCAGCGGAGCTGATCGCGCTCGTATTCGGGGAGAGCGGGGAGTTGCCGCTGATCGCTTGGTGATCTACGTGCCACAGAGCCACGGTAAACGACGGGGAACAGAAAGTCAACTAGTTTGACGCTTCTCCTTGCTAGGTGACTTTCGGCTGCACCATTCCCTCCCTTCCCTAGTCCCGGGCAAAGCGTCAAGCTAGGGAACATGAGCGTGACCTTGGAGCAACTGTCCCGGCGGATCCAGACGAGGCGCGACTTGCCCCCGCCACCCGTTCGGAAGGCTCTCCGTAAGGCGGCCGGCGTGTCCCTGAGCGAAGTCGCCGGGATCGTCGGCGTGACGCGCCAGGCGGTCAGCCTGTGGGAGGCCGGAGAGCGAACGCCGCGTGGTGCGAACGCCGCGGCGTACCTGGAAGTCCTGCGCGAGATCAAGCGAGCGGTGGCGGCCTCGTGAGCAGCGGTGACCACCTGCGCGCGTGCAGGTCGCAATCGATGTCTCCGCGTGGAGACATTTGCCGAGTCTCGAACGTCTCGGCGCTTCCCGCCCCCTCAATGCGAGAGCCCAGCTTTTCGCCAGGCTCAGGCTCTCGCGACAACAACCGACGTGACCCAGAATACCATCACCCCCACACGGAACCGACCGGCTGACCTCCGCGACGTGTACGCGCGGATCGTCGCGGCCCGCGAGGCGCTCGACTGCGACAACGTCGGCGAGGCGCGCGGGATCCTCGGCGACCTCGAGAGCGACCTCGGCCGGCTGCTCGGCGTCGACCGGCGGCCATACGCCTGTCGCGTCTGCACTCTGACGTTTAGGTTCCCCGGCGAGCTCTCGCGCCACGAGGCGAGCGGGCACCCGCCCGAGCTGACCGATGTCGAGCGCGAGGAGGCGAGGGCGGTGTTCGCGGCCGTCACGCCGGAGCTGCACCGGATCGGCCTTCTACCAGAGGAGGCCGACCGTGCGGCCTGATCTCGTCGCCGTCCGCGAGGCTTTCGAGTCCTGGCTCTATGTGCCGGACCCGGGCGCGCTGTACGCGGTGCTCGCCACGGCCGCCGCGCATCGCCTCGACGGCGACCCGACGTGGCTACAGCTCGTGTCGCCATCCTCCGGTGGGAAGACGGAGATCCTGAACGCGCTGTCGGCTCTCCCCGAGGTTCACCATGCCGCGACGCTGACGGAGGCGGCGCTGCTCTCCGGCACGCCCAAGCGGGAGAAGGCGGCCGACGCAAAGGGTGGGCTCCTCCGCTCGATCGGCGACAGCGGCGTGCTCTGCCTCAAGGACTTCGGCAGCGTCCTCAGCATGAACCGCGACGCTCGCGCGGCGCTGCTCGCGGCCCTCCGCGAAATCTACGACGGCGCCTGGACGCGGCACGTCGGCACGGACGGCGGACGCGCTCTTCACTGGAGCGGCAAGCTGACACTGATCGCCGGCTGCACCCCCGCGATCGACCAGCACCACGCCGTCATCGCTCAGCTCGGCGAGCGCTTCTGCATCTACCGGCTGTCGGTCGACGATGCCACCGAACACGCGCGCCGCAGCCTCGCCCACGCCCGCCATGAGAAGGCCATGCGCGCAGAGCTCCGCGACGCGGTCGGCGGATTCTTCGACGGGCTCACCTTCACCGCACCCGACCTGACCGCCGGCGACATCGAGCGGCTCGTCGCGCTCTCAACGCTCGTCGTCCGCTGCCGCAGCGCCGTCATCCGCGACGCCTACTCAAGCCGTGAGATCGAGCTCGTCCCCGACGCCGAAGCCCCCGGCCGAGTCGTCGGGACGCTCGAGCGCATGCTCGCCGGCCTGCGCGTGATCGGCGTCGACCACGAAGAGGCGTGGCGCGTCGTCGTGAAGGTCGGACTCGACTCGATGCCCGCGCTTCGCCGCAAGGCGATCGAACTGCTCCTCACGAGCGGCGGCGACCAGCGCAAGACGAGCGAGATCGCCACCGCCTGCGGTCTCCCGACGAGCACAACCCTCCGCGTCCTCGAAGACCTCGCCGCCCACGCCGTCATCCAACGCTACTCCGGCGGAGGCCAAGGGAAAGCCGACCACTGGCAGATAGCCGCCTGGACAGCCGCCCAATACCAAGCCGCCACTTCCCCCGAAACGTCAGAAGTCCATCTATACGAAGACCCCTCTAAAGACCCTGACCGCATGTTCAACAACATATCGGGTGAAGTTGCTCCCCTCGGTGAGCCGATTGAGGAGCGAGGCGTGAGCGACGGCTATGAAAACGCGCGACTGGCCGAAGTGGCGCTCGACGTGACCGGCGCGTTCGTAAACGCGCGCGAGGCTGAGCCCTTGAATCCCAACGACGCGGAACCCGTCGTTGGCCTAGATCCCGTCCTCGAGCGCGCACCCGAGCCGCTGCTGGACGTCATGGAGGCAGCCCGGCTCACCATCACCGGCCACGCCTGGGACGAAGCAACATCCGAGGACGCGATGCGCGACGACTTCCAACAACTCCAACACTCAGCGAAGACGACGGGCACGCTCGACATGGACGCAGTGCTCGAGCTATGGCGGGCTGAGCGGGGGCGGCGGTACGGCACGGCGGCCGCTGTGGAGACGGCATGAGCGAGCGAACGATCCCCGTCACCAACTTCAGCCGCCGTGTGAAGCTTGCCGGCCTACCTGTCGACTGCCACCTGCGAGTACAGGTGTACGAAGCCGCAGGACTTGCAGATCCGAGCGCGACAGACCACCAAGACGACCTCACCGCTGAAAGCGTCGAGGTCGAGCCGGTCATCGTCTCCGACCTCGATCAGTGCAAAGCGTCCCGCTGCGTGGTCGACGTCGCTGCTCCCGCACGAGAGGCAATGACGCTGAGCGTCCGCGTCGGTCAGTCGGTTGTCGAGCTCGCGATGGTCCAAGGCCATCGGAGCGATTCTCTCAGCCGCTGGCCAGCGTGGCTAGTAGGCGTGGTGCGGTGGCTCCGGCGCCGAGCCGGAGCGATCGCGGAGGCGGCGAAGTGAACGTCGGGCAGCTTCACGCGCCTGTCGGCCTCGTGGACGCTCAGGGGCTCGCGGACTACCTCGGCGTCACCCGCGCCTACGTCTACGAGCACGCGCCCGAGCTCGGCGCCCGGCGGCTCGGCTCAGGACCTCGAGCGCGCCTCCGCTTCAGCCTCGCTGACGTCGATGCGGCGCTGTCCTCCTGCTCCATGAGCAGGGGGTCAGAACCACCCGCGAGCCGCGCGGCTGGGCCGATTCGGCGTAGGCGCCGCACCGCGGATTTGGGCACTAGCGTCGAACTTCTGCCAATTCGCGGCTCGTTTCGGGCCGCCGGCGACTCAGGACGGGCCGCATGATCGCGTTCACGGTCCACGGCGAGCCGATCCCGCAGGGCTCGAAGACCCGGACCCGCTGGGGCGGCATCCGCGAGGACAACCCGCGGACGAAGCCGTGGCGGGCCACCGTCGCCGCGGACGCCGCGCTCGCCATGAACCGTCGGCCGCTGCTCGCCGGCGCCGTCGCGCTCGAGGCCGTCTTCACGTTCCCGCGGCCGAAGGCGCACTACGGGACCGGGCGGAACGCGGGCACTGTGAAGGCGAGCGCGCCGACGCATCACACGAAGACGCCCGACCTCGACAAGCTGCTCCGCGCGCTCGGCGACGCGCTCACCGGGATCGTCGTCCGCGACGACTCGCAGCTCTCGCGCGTCACGGCGACCAAGGTCTACGGGAAGCCCGCGCGCGTCGAGGTTCGTGTCGCCGAGGTTGGAGATGAGGCCGCGCTACTCCGGGTCGGCGGCGACCGATGACGCCGAGCACAAGCAAACGGGGAAGGGCAGGCTCGCTCCTCCTGACGCGAGTCGCCGGCCTCCTCGTTCGTCGCCTGCGCGCCGGGGCGGACGCCGCCGTGCTGGGCACGACAGGCACGGCGACGGGGGGTGGGGGTAGGGGAAAAAAGTCGCTGATGGAACTGGAGTCCCGCTCTGCTAAGGATCCACGACGGTCGGATGCGGCAACCACAAAGGAGGCCGCCCCCTTGACCAAATCATGGGACTCCGGCTCGGATCCGCACCGGCCGCAGAAATCGCCGGACCCGCGTGTCTCCGTCGCCGGTACGGTGCGGGGCATGACCGACGAGCGGCGGTACTCGGAACTCAGCGAGCCGGAGAAGCTTGCGCGCCTGTGGCAATTGCTGCCAGGCTATGTGGCGGCGGTCGCACGCCGGGAGGGCGTGACTCCGCACCGGGTGCTTGAGGTGTTGCGCGAGCGGTTGCCTGACGACGAGACGTGGTATGCGGAGCTGGCGGCGATCGACGCGGGGGTGCGTGAAGCGCTCTCCGACCCGTCCGGCACTATGGAAGCTGACGAGGAGGCGATGTAGCGATGGCGTTCGCGAGGATCAAGACGTACGGTTTCGGCTCGGGGAAGGGCTACTCGGCGATCGACCGGAACCTCGCAGGCGCCGGCGGCTACCAGGGGTATCAGGCCACCCCGAAGAAGCCGCGGGTGATTTCCTACCTGTCGCAGGGGGCGACCGCCCCGAGGCCGAAGGCGACACCGTTGGCGTCCACCACGCCCGGCTACGGTGGCCCGACGAACCCGGACGACACGCCGAGGGCGGCCCCCATCGCGGCCCCGGCGGCTCCGGCCCCCGCTCCGACTCGGGAGACCGCCCCACGCGACCCGAACGTCAACTACGAATCAGACCCGATCCTCCAGAAGATCAGGAAGGCAGCGCAGGGGCAGCGGGATACCGCGCAGTCGGCGGCGCGCACCCGCAAGGTGCAGCTTGCGACGCAGCTTGGCGACACCGGGTTCGCCCGTGAGCTTGGCCTCTCGGACGCGGAGACGGCCGCTGCAGCAGCGAACCCCCTCTCGGATCTCGCCCTGCTCGGACGGACAGAGGAGAAGTCCACCGCCACCTTGGAGGACGCGCTGAACAAGGCGAACCTCTACTTCGGCGGGCACCGGGGCACGCAGCTCGGCGAACTCGCCCAGAACTTCCTCGGGCAGCGGGCAGGCGCGCTCGGGGCCGCCCGGCAAGGCTACGCCGGGATCCTCGGCGACCTACTCTCGAGCGAGGGTGACGCGGACCGGATGGAGCTCGAAGCGGACGCGGCAGCGTACGGACGGGAGCTCGACCGGCAGCGGGCCGGTGGCGCGGGAGCGCCTGCTGGACCTGCTGGCCCCGGCACGCCGCCCCCGCTCCTCCCGCCGGATGGCCCGCCGCCGGGCACTCCACCGCCGCTTCTGCCGCCGGGAGGTGGCGACCCAGTTCGCGGGGCCGCCTCGATCGTTTCCGGTTTCGGTGGCGCGACCGATCCGAACGATCCGCTCCGGATCAACCTGCTCGCCGGCCGCGCTCGCCCCGGCGCCGCTACGGCAGCGGCTCCGCTCGCGCAGGGAAATCCGCTGCTCCGAGAGCTGCTACTCGCCCGCGCACGCGAACAACGGCTCGGCTTCTAGCAGGCCGCGTCGGCTCGCACGTAGGCGACGACCTGGCGGAGCGTTGCAGCGCGCTCCTTGGGTCTACGGCCAGATGCCGTCGCCGGGCGTAAGGTCGAGTGCACCGCCGGAGCGGCACTCCGCAGACCAGTAGGCCGGGTAGCTCGTCTTCTTGAGCGGGTAGATCGCCGTCCAGTTGTAGTCTGAGGCGGTTTTCGCCTCCTGCTCCGATGCACCGAGGCGCTTCGCAACGCTCGTCACCGCCTGGAGTCCGTAGCAGTCCGTTTCGGCCTCGTCGAGGATCCCCTTCAAGTGGTAGCTCTCGTGGGCGAGCGTCCAGAGCGCGTAGGGATAGTTCCTCCACTCGTCGGCGCCCGGGCACTTCACGACGATCTCGCGGACGTGTTGCACGGGCACGGTCGTCGTCACGATCCGGACCTTCCAGACGTAGACCGGCTTGCCCTTGCGGAGCACGGGCTTGCCGTTCTTGAGCAGCGGCTTGCGCTCGCGGACGCGCTTCTGCTTCTGCACCCACTCGGTCACCGTTTCGGTGCCGTTGTTGCACCAGTAGGCGGGCTTCGGAGTCGCGGTCGCGTAGCGGTCGAGGAACAAGCAGGCGGACGGCGATAGTTCGGCGAAGCCCCACCAAGGCTGAGCATATCCTGCCGCGGAGCCGATCCTGTACGTGGCCAATAGTTGCGCCCAGTCGTACTCTCCGTTGCAGCGCACTCCCACCGGTCGCCCGGCGATCTCGCTCGCGACCTGGCCGAAGAGCCGCTCAGCCTCCGTCTCGATGTTCGCGCCGCCCTCCCAAGGGAGCGGGCGCTCGCCCTCGGCTCTCGCCGACGCAGCGGCAAGCGCGCTCGACACTCCGAGCAGGACTACCGCCAGCACCGCAAGCCGTCGCCTAGTCATCGTCTCCGAACTCCTGTTCGGCGCACTTCGGGCAGAACGTGACCGCCTGCCCCTCGTCGTCTAGGTACGCGCGCCAGCCCTTCGCCTCATCGTTGGCAACGGTAGCGCAGTTGCCGCAGATCAGCGGTTGGCGTGCGTTGGTAGTGGCTCTCACGTTCTCTCCGCCCAGGATCCGCGGCGCCTCCGGTGAGCAGCGGCGGCTCGAACGTGAAGACGATGCGCGAGCGGAACCGCTATCGAGGGTTCCCGGGACCGGTCGAGCCACGCTTGGACGGCGCTTTCGGGGTAGAGGCGGTCTTTGCCGACACGGACCGTTTCGACCTCACCTGCGGCCGCGAGACGTCGCAGGGTCTCGGGATGGATGCCGAGCAGCTCCGCGAGCTCCGTGCCCTTGTAGTGCTTCTCGATGGCCATTACGCACCGCCCTTTCCCACCGTCCTTTAGTCGGACGATCTTGGCGCAGCGCGCGGCGCATGTCTACCCTCTCCGTGGCCCTCGAGGCTCGGCGGAGGCCCTTGGGGGCTCGGCTGCGTCGGGCGACGTTCCGAGTTGGTCGGGCTAGCTCCGAGGGCCACGGGAGAGGTTGATCTAGTCGAGTGTCGCAACTACGCGACCGCGTCTCTATCCCTCGCGAGGGGCAGGCCCATGTGGGGCGCGGCGATCCTTACCGCGTGCGCCCGGTTGTGGGCGCCGAGCTTCCCGAGGATGTGCCGGACGTGGCTCTTGACGGTCTCCTCGGCGATGTAAAGCAACCGTCCGATCATGATGTTGTTCGCCCCTTCGGCGACGAGCGCGAGCACCTGCCATTCTCGGGGCGTCAGCGACTCCGGCCCCCACTCGCCCTCACGCGCTGAGACGAGGTTGCTCGGCTCACGTCGGACGGTGAGCCCCCGTAGGCGCTCCAGTAGATCCGCGTCGAGATGTGCTGCCGGCTCAGGGTTGCCGTCGTCCGTCCACGAGACGCGCGCTTCGATTGCGGACATGTCCGCTTCCTCCCTAGCGCAACGCCCTCCGAGCAACGCGACTGGACCGCGCGCCCGGAGGGCGTGCGCAGTCTGTCAGATGGAGCGGAGGATGCCGGGTCCAGTCCAGCATGGGCGGGAGCGTACTCCGATCGGGTGGCCGGCACAAGGGACGCGCTGCGCGACACGTACACGTCACGCCCTCCCCGCGCCCGTGAGAGCCTCCTGCGGGCCTCGCAGGCCGTGGCGCGGAGGATTCCATCGGCCCCGGCTCTCACCGCTCTACGGCAAGCGCGCCCCTGAGCGGCCCGGAGACGCGCCCGTAGCCTCTCAGGCGGCCTCTGCGTGCGAATCGTGACTTCGCGGCCAGTTAGCTGGCGGCGCGATTCGCGACGACGAAACGAACGAGGGCGAGGAGGTCCTCGCTCAGATTCTCGAAACGAACGCGCCCTGACTGCGTCAGATGGGGAGGAAGCTTCGCGAAGAGCTCGTCGGCGAACGATGGCGCGATCGCATCCACGCCCTCGAAGTCCAGGACCACGTCATTGGTCGCGGCTGCGGCTTCGACGCGCGCTCGGAGATCCTCGGCGAGAGTCCGCGTCGTCAGGACCGAGCCGAGTTCGTCAGCCAGCTTAAGCATTGTCATCTCGGTTGTCGGCATCTTCGAGCTCCCGGTAAACCCTGTTGATGTCGAGCGGATGGTCCATCCTCGCGCGGAGTGCGACGATGGTCCCTGGGAAGGTGTTCGTGCGGCCAAAACCCTCCTCTCTCGATCCACTATAGACCTCGCCGCGGCCGGAACGAAGCAGTAGCACGCCGCCGTTTTCTCTGAGGAGTAGGCGCGTGATGTAGAGCCCGATCCCCGAGTTGCGTCCGGTCGTGTTCCCGGTCACGCGGCGCTCGAGGGCGGTCTTCACGGCTTCCAGGTCGTCGTTGATGTGCGCATACGCGGGGTTCTTCGTGAGACTCGCGCGGATCCCTACGCCCAGGTCAACGATCGCGACCTCGATCTCGCTGCGGCGAGGCCACGCCTGAGCCATCGCGAACCCGCCAAGAGGGGTATCAGCGTGATTGAGGACATTCTCGGCGAGCTCGTCGAAGCAGATCCGGATGGAGGCCCTCGCGACCGTGTCTGTCACGCATCGCTCGGCGACGGCATTTGCCATCTCGGCCGCGACGAGGTGATACTCGTCACCCGCGAAGTGCTGGCACGGCCGAAAGCCGACAGGATCCCGGCGCTCGAAATCCTCCTCCCAGTCGGCGGCGTCCTTCGTCACGAGCCTGACGAAGTCCATTCGCTCGAGGTAGTGGCGCGTCAGGGGCGACCGCGGCATATAGAGGCTAGCGTTCTCGGCGAGAAGGCCGGCCTGTGTGATGCGCCTCAGCGCAGCTGTCAGGATCGTTAGCGCCGTTGGGCCGACGAAGGCGAGGCGCTGGAGATCGATCTCAACAGTCGCAGGCTTCGTGAGCTGGAGGATCGGCAACACGTCGCGGATCAGCCGCTCGATCTGGGAGAGCGGGTAACCGCCCGCGAGGCGAAGTACGACATCAGGGCGACGAGGGACACGGGGCACTCCGTCAGTCTCCCTCGTGTTGTCCTCGCGCTGCAACTCCCCCACGCGAGAGCGGTCTGGGAGGCTCCGTAGGCGTGGAACAGCCGCTCCCGGAGGCGCTCGGCTACCCGTTCCCCGGGTAGCCGTCGGCCGCGCGCTCGACGTCACGCGCCAGCGGGTAGCGCAGCCTACTCCGACCCAGCGACTAGTTCGCGCTCCGGCTCGGCTCGAGGAAGTCACGCCGTCCGCTTCGTCTTGAGCGGAGTGCGATCCCAGCTGCTGGACTTGAGTCAGCATGCGGTGTAGGGTCGCGCTACCCGCTCAGGAGGAACCGCGATGCTGCGTCTCGCAATCGCCGTAGCTGTCGGTATCGCCTCGCTCGCGACAGCCGCCGCGCTCGCCTCACCGGGAGGACTCGACTCTCGCGGCGGCCATCACTGCTGGACGAAGTGCGCCCGTTACGGCCTCTACACCGGCCAGTACCACTGCCACCGCGCGCCCTGCAACGCGTCGGACATCCGCACGCACCGACGGCACGGGCACTAGCCGGCGCTCGCTCGACTGGAGCGACGGCGGCTCCGTCCGGCACGCCTGCTCGCATATGCACTAAGGTTGCCGAGAGTCAGTGTCCGGCTAAAGGCTCAGCACCTCAGATGCCGACAGGAGGTGAAGATGGCCACCGCTCACGACGTCGCTGCCTATGTCCTGCAAAAACAGGGCCAGATTTCGGCGATGAAGCTTCAGAAGCTCGTCTACTACTCGCAGGCGTGGCACCTCGTCTGGGACGACGAGGTGCTCTTCGACGAGCGCGTCGAAGCCTGGGCGAACGGCCCCGTGGTGCGCGACCTCTACGCGCGGCACCGCACGAAGTTCTCGGTGCGGACGTGGCCATGGGGCGATCCCAACGCACTGGCTAACAGCGAACGGGAGACCATCGACGCTGTACTCCGCTTCTACGGCGACAAGCCGGCACATTGGCTGAGCGAACTGACGCACAGCGAGCCTCCGTGGGCCGACGCGCGCAAGGGCCTTAGCCCCGGCGATCGAAGCAGCCGCGAGATCACTCAGGCGGCGATGGCGGAGTACTACGGCTCGCTCTAGGGGCAGGGCTGCGCGCAAGCAACCGAAGGTCGGCTCGCTCCCATCGGTTGCTAAGACCCCTGCGGTAGCCGAGGACCCGGGCGCGGATTACAGGCGGCTATCCTGGCACCTGTCGATGGTCGATCTAGATGGCCCGTGGGGGTGGCGCAACCTCGGTCTAGACAAACTCGACGAGATTCACAAGAAGCTGTGTTCCTTCGAGAAGATGACCGTTGGACAACTCGTCTCAGGTCGCGGGCACCACAAGATCGCTGCTTCGAGCGTTTGCAAGCAAGCCCGCGAACGACTGGTCGAGCTTGAGCGTGACGACCTGGACGACCTCTGGTCGCTCCATCTGACGACCGTGGAGCGCGTGTGGGGGAGTATCACCGGCTCAACGTTTTCACTGCTCTGGTGGGACCCGGATCACACGGTCTACCCGGTTGGCAAATCGAATTAGGGGTTCACCGTGAAGCTCGGGCCGCGCGGACGCGAAGGCGATCCAGGGGCGCGACTCCGAGGGTTTGTAGCAGGCGGTCGCCTACCACTTATCGAGCACCACTTCCCGCTCGCGCGGCCCGACCTGCTCGACGGCGATCGTCTCCGTGGCGAAGCCGGCGCGCGCGCACGCCCACGACCAAAATCGCCCGGCAACGTCCGGTCCCGCAATCGAGCGAAGGAGGCACCGCGCCCGTGCTGAGGATCGACATGAAGCACTTGTCCGCGATCGACGAGATCGATCAGACCGACACGCAAACGATCGTCGCGCGTGTCGCGGGGCGCGTCATCCGGGTCACGGCCGTCTACGATCTCCGAGCGAGCAACTTCCACGCTCGCTACTACGAGCGTGGCGAGGCCGCGCTCGACGGGCGAATCTACGAGATATGGCACCCGCTCGACTACCCGGACGCCTACGGCACGTCGATTTCAGACTGCCTCCGTATGGCGCTCGGCTTCGTCTCCGTCACCAAGTAGGCGGAGGGAGACTCGCTCCGTGGCGGACGAACCGCAGACTCGAGAGGCGCTCCGATGCTGCGAGTGCCGCCGGCCCTGGCTCGCCGACTCGTCAACCGCGGCGATCAACCCACGATGGAGGACTGAGTAAAGCGAGTCTGCGGCCGAGCATGTGAGGGTGAGGATGCCGCGTGCTCTCGTGTGCTTACTGCTGGGCCATCGGCTCGGTCCGCCTGAGCGCGTTCTAGGTGTCGAAGTGCGCCGCTGCGTCCGCTGCGGCAAGATCGCCTAGCGAGCGTCAGCGAGCGGCTGCGTCTGGCGCGAAGGGGCGCGTCCGCGCGACTGCTCACCGAGGAGACGAACGCGCGGCTACTCGACCGTCCGCTCGGCGCAAATCACGGGTTGACCGTCTGCGCCCTCGACGATCTCCGTCACGACCGCCATGTCACCACCGATGTCGATCTCCTGGCCGGCGCCGGGAGGCTCGTCACCGATGTATCCCGCGATCGAAATCGCCGAGTGGGTTCCTCTCCGGGTGGTCAGGGAGACGTTCCAGGTTTTCATGCGGCGGAGCCTATGCCTTCGCCCGGGTGCGCGCCAGCACTTCGAGTGAGTAGCGGCTCGGTTGAATGGGCACAAATCCGCTTCTAGTGCCCAAACCCCCAGTAATCGGGCCGAATCGACGGGTATCGCGGCGAGCGCGGGGACGGTAGCGTGGGCCTGGAAACGGCTCAGCCATGCGGCAAAGAGAGCGGGGCGGCCTTGAGAGCCGCCCCGCTTTACACGCAGGAGGTCGCAGGTTCGAGCCCTGCACCGCCCACCTCGCGTCCCCGGTCGGCGGCGCCTCGCGCCGCTGCGCGCACCGGGCTCTCCGGGGCCGTATTCACATACTGTCCCCTCCGGCCCGGCACGCGCAGCGACGCGCCGGGAACGCGAGGCGCAGCGGCGCTCGCTCGAGCGCGTCCGCGGCGCTCAGACTGCTTCGAACTGCGCCTCTTCGGTCGAGCCTTTGAGGGCGAGCGTCGAGCTGTGGCCGCCCGAGACCGCCTGCGCGATCTCGTCGAACCAGCCGGCGCCGACCTCGCGCTGGTGGCGGGTCGCCGTGTAGCCCTGCTCCTCGAGCGCGAACTCGTGCTCCTGGAGCCGGACGTACGCGGACATCCCCTCCTCGGCGTAGCCGCGCGCCAGCTCGAACATCGAGGCGTTGAGCGCGTGGAAGCCGGCCAGCGTGATGAACTGGAACTTGTAGCCCATCGCGCCGAGCTCGCGCTGGAAGCGGGCGATTGTGTCGTCGTCGAGGTGCTTGCGCCAGTTGAACGACGGCGAGCAGTTGTACGCCAGCAGCTTGCCGGGGAACTCGGCGTGGATCGCCTCGGCGAACTCCTGTGCCTCCTCGAGGGTCGGCTTGGACGTCTCCATCCAGACGAGGTCGGCGTACGGCGCGTAGGCGAGCCCGCGCGCGATCGCTGCGTCGATCCCCGCGCGGACGTAATAGAAGCCCTCCGGCGTCCGCTCGCCGGTGACGAACGCGGCATCGCGCTCGTCCACGTCGGAGGTGAGCAGCGTCGCCGCGTCGGCGTCGGTGCGCGCGACGAGGACCGTCGGCACGTCGGCGACGTCGGCCGCGAGGCGCGCGGCGCCGAGCGTCCGGATGAACTGGCCGGTGGGGACGAGCACCTTGCCCCCGAGGTGGCCGCACTTCTTCTCGGCGGCGAGCTGGTCCTCGTAGTGGACGCCCGCCGCGCCGGCCTCGATCATCTGCCGCATCAGCTCGAAGGCGTTGAGCGCGCCGCCGAAGCCGGCCTCGGCATCGGCGAGGATCGGGACGAGCCAGTGCCGCTCGTGCGTGCCCTCGGACCACTCGATTTGATCAGCGCGTAGGAGCGCGTTGTTCAGGCGCCGCACCGTCGCGGGCACGCTGTTCGAGGGGTAGAGGCTCTGATCGGGGTAGACGGCGCCGGCGAGGTTCGCATCGGCTGCAACCTGCCAGCCGGAGAGGTAGATCGCCTTCAGGCCCGCCTTCACCATCTGCACCGCCTGGCCGCCGGAGAGCGCACCGAGCGCGTTCACGTAGTCCTCGGTGTGGAGCAGCTCCCAGAGACGCTCCGCGCCGAGCCGCGCGAGCGAGTGTTCGATCCGCACGGAGCCGCGCAGCCGGATCACCTGCTCGGCCGTGTAGTCGCGCTCGATGCCGCGCCAGCGCGGGTCCTCGGCCCAGGAGCGCTCGAGCCCGGCGGCCTCGCCGGTGCGGGTCGGGCGGTTCCCATTCAGGTGCTGATCGCTCACAGGTGCTCCTTCGGATCCGAAGTAAGGGATTCGGATCCTAGATGCAGCACCGGACGCCCGTCAACTCCGAATCCGGCGCTTTTCGGATCCAGAAAGAGGATCGCCGGCGTCCGGGCGAGCTGTCAGCGCGAGGCGGGCTGCGCCAGGATCCGCTCCAGCAGGTTCCCGGAGGAGAGCACGTGCTCGCGGGCGAGCGCCCGGGCGCCGGCCGCGCTGCCGGCGGCGAGGGCCTCGATGATCGCCCGGTGCTGCCGCTCGTTCGCGCGGTAGAGCTCGTCCAGCTCGGACGCGTCGTTCGGCGCCCAGGCGGCGGAGCCGGAGAAGCGCGCGCTCTTCGCCAGGCGCTCGATCAGCGGCATGCCGGCAACGCGGTAGATCACGTCGTGAAAGGCGTGGTTCGCGCGCACCCAGTCGGTGACGAGCCGGTCGCGGTCGCCGTCCGCGGTGGAGCGGCGGCGGAGCTCGTCCGTCAGCCACGCAAAGCGGTCCTCCGCCGCCTCGAGCTCCTCGAGGTCGGCGCGGGTGAACTTGCCGGCCGCGATCTCGGTCGCCAGGCTCTCGAGCTCTGCGCGGACGAGGAACGCTTCGCGCAGCTCCTCGCGTGTCAGCGTCCGCACGCGTACGCCACGGTTCGGCTCGAAGGAGACGAGCCCGAGCGCGGCGAGGCGGCGCAGCGCCTCGCGGATCGGCGTCCGGCTGACCGCGTAGCGCTCCGAGAGCTGCTCCTGCCGCAGCACCGTTCCGGGCTCGATGTCGCCGGAGACGATTGCCTGCTCGAGCGCGAGCGCGACGTCGTCGGCCTTGGTGCTGGTCAGCGTGGTCACGTGCTGAGTGTAGAAGGACTCGCGCCGGGCGCTGCCGGAGCATGCCGCGGAGAGCTTCCCCGACGCGGGCTACGTTGACACGTGGCAGCACGAGGCAGAAGATCGAGCCCACTCGACAGCTGCGGAGGTGAGGGAAGATGGGAACGAGATTTCTGACCCTCGTCGTTACCGTGCTGGCTGCGCTCGCCGCCGCGGGCGCAGGGGCCGCCGGCGGTGGCCCGTCGTGCACGACGATCCGAGACGGGACGCTCGTCGACAGCGCCGGAAACACGCTCGTCCAGGGCTACGACGCCTACGGCTACAACTACCAGGCGCACATGTTCAACGGCACCTATGACAGCTCCGACCGGGTGCTGGACGGCACGTACTGGGGTAGTACCGGCGACTACGTCGACGACAGCCTGATCATGAAGTGGAGCGACACCTGGCTGGCCAACGTCGACTGCAACGGCGACGGCAGGCTCGACCGTGGCCTCGTCGACGGCGTCGTCGGTGGGACGAGCCTCGGGTGGCTGACGAACCACCTCGCGGGCGACTACTTCGACGCCGAAGGCGTCGAGCAGCACTACACGTGGTTCGAGAAGATCGTCTGGGTCGGACCGGGCGGCCCCCTCTGGGGCGAGTACGAAGTCATCCAGCAGGTCGGCAACGACGCGGCGTTCGGCCTCCACGGCCTTCAGTTCAAGGTCGGGGCGCCGGGCTTCGGCCTGAATGACGGCTGGACGGCGAACTAGCCACTGCAAGAGCCCGGATCGGAGTTGCGCCTGACGACGGGGGCTCCGGCCCCCGTCGCAGTGCTCGGCCTCACGCGGCGGCGAGCGGGTCGAGCACGAGGATGCCCGATCCGTTCTGCGCCTGGGTGAAGCCGTACTGGTAGAGGCGCGGCCGCGTCAACCGGTCGATGGTTTCGAGCTCCGGAGCCGGGATCGCGCCGAGCCCCGGCGGCACCGCGCTGGGCAGCGTCTGCGCCAGCGGCCGGCGCAGCTCGCCTGCGACGTCGGCGCGGGTGAGGAAGACGGAGGTGCTCGCCTCGGCGTCCGGGCGCGGCGGCAGGAAGATGACGATGGAGTCCGCGGTGCCCACGTACTTGAAGGTGTAGAGCGCAAGCTCGAGCGCCTCGCGCCGTAGCAGCTGGTGGCGCTCCTCCGACGCCTCGCCCTCCGTGATCGAGCAGCGGTCGCCGAGGCCGCAGAGGACGAACATCAGCGCGTCTCCCGAGCGCAGGATCTCGATGTCGTCCTCCTCGGCCTGTCCGGTCGAAGTGTCCGGGCGCACCGCGATCGTCTCGAGCGGCAGCGTCGTGCCGTCGCTCGCCGTCGCCGAGGGCGGCCCGACGATCGCCGCGGCAAGCTGGTTGCCGCTCGGCAGCCGGTAGCGCTTCGAGACATGGTCCGCGATCTGCTTGGCCTTGGCCCCGTCCGACCCGTCCGGCTGCCAGCTCGACCACTCCGGCGCCGGCGGCTCGTCGGGACGGGTGGCGACGACGATGAACGAGCCGACGGCGCCGCCGACGATCCCGGCGAACACGATGTAGGCGAGCGCGAACCGGTATCGGTAGGCCGTGCTGCGGGCCCGCTCGGCCCGGTCGAGCCGCGCGGCCTGCCGCTTCGAGACAGTTGTGGTGACGGAGACGTGCGTCGGGGCCGGCTCGGGCAGCTCGGGCGAGGTGTCCGAGCTCACATCGTCGGCCATGCGCGCTCCTCGCGATAGTCGACGTCCGGCATCTCGAGCTGCTGCGCGTCGAGCAGCTCGATCAGCTCGTCACCGAACAGCTCCTTGCGCTCGGCGAGCACGTCGGCGATCCGCTCGACCGCCGCGCGGTTGTGCTCCACGAGGTTGTACGCAGCGACGTACGCCTGCCCGAGGATCTGGGCCGCCATCGAGCGCTTGTCGCGGTCACCGAGGACGCCGGCGATCGGGTTCTCGGAGAACGGCCCACCGCCGGAGGTGCGGTTCATGATCTGAAGGCCGATCTGCTCGAAGCGCTTGGCGATCTTCTCCCGCTCCTCCTCGATGTCCGTCGCCTTCGCCTGCCGTCCGGGCGGGCCGAGGTCGATCGCCGCGGGGCCCATGGCCGAGGCGCCGACCATCAGCGCGGCCTGCGCGGTCACCGAGAAGACGTCGCCGCCCACGCCGTTCGAGTTCTCGCCGTAGAAGACGCGCTCGGCGGCCATCGCGCCGAGGCCCCAGACGAGCCGGGCGAACTCGTCGCTGCGGAAGCGGCTGAAGCGCTCCTCCTTTTCGAGCGCCTGGTGGTGGCCGAGCGAGCCGCCGCGCATGCGAATCGAGAGGCGGGTCGACTCGGCCCCCTTCATGTAGACGTGGCCGCAGACGGCGTGGCCGGCCTCGTGGATCGAGACGGCCCGCGTCTCGGCCGCGATGTACTCGACGCCGATCGCAGTTCCGGCCTCGACGGTCGTCATGGCCTCGACGAGGTCCTCCCAGGTGAAGTACTCGCGCCCGCTGTGGTGGGCGATCGTCAACGCCATCGAGGTCACCTGCTCGATCATGGCCGGCGAGTAGCCGTTCGTGACCCGGGCGATCTCCTCGCGGCGCTTGCCCGAGTCGAGGTCCTGCGCGTGCGCGACCTTGCCCACGTAGAGGTCGAGGATGTCGAGCCGGTCCTGCTTCGTCGGCGTCCGGAACCACACGTGACGGCCCATCCGGCCGGGCCGGATGAGCGCCGGGTCGAGCCGGTCGATCGGCACGTTCGTCGCGCCGACGAAGTAGATCTGCTCCTTGCGCGGGCCGGGCGCCGGGAGGCGCAGCGACACCTTGCCGAGCCGGCGCGGAAGGATGTACGTCGCGTCGAGGAACGTGTTGAACCGGCTCGTCAGCGTGCGGCGCAGGAACGGCGGGTTGTCGATCCCGTCCATCACGACGAGCAGCTGGTTGAGCGCCAGGGAGCCCCCACCGCCCATCCCGGGGAACATGAAGCCCCAGAGCCCCGCGGAGCGGGCCGCGAGACCGGACGGGCCCGCCGGCTGCGGCGCGCGCTCGGCGAACAGCCGCTCCCGCCACGCCCGCGACTCGAGCACGAGGTCGCCGCTCGGGTTGAGGGCGCCGTTTGGGCCGAAGAACAGGTGGTCGTGGACGCTCAGCGGCGTGAACCCGCCGCCGCTGCCCCCGGCGCCCCCACCCTGCAGCGCCTGCCGGCGCATGCCGACGGCGTCGATCTCGTCGATGAACACGATGCACTGACCGCCCCACTTGCGCGCGAGCCGCTTCGCCTTGGCGGCGAGGAAGCGGACGATGATCGCGTCGATGCCGATGAAGGTCTGTGCGAAGCCCGAGCCGGGGATCGAGACGAAGGGCGAGTTGAAGCCCGTGGCGATCGCCTTCGCCAGCATCGTCTTGCCGGTTCCCGGGGCGCCCAGGAAGAGCAGGCCACGCTCGCGCTTGCCGCCCGCCCGCTCGAAGGCCTCGCCGGACTGCCAGATCGTGACGACGCGGCGCACCTCCTCCTTCGCCTCCGCCTGGCCGCGCACGTCTGCCAGCTTGACGCCCCACTCCGCGTCGCCCGGCTCGTAGCCCCGGATCTGCGAGATCCCCATCAGGAGCATGGGGCCCATGAGGATGCCGAAGTTGGCGATGAAGAGGAAGAAGACGAAGACGACCTGGATCCAGAGCGTGGGGGAGCTGAGAACGTTCCCGAGCCCGCCGAACATGAAGCCCCACGAGCCGAGCCAGGTCGCGTCCGCGTTGCCCTCCGCAGTCCGGACGAGCCAGATCGCCGTCATCAGAATGAGCAGCACGGCGCCGAGCCGGGCCTTCTTGTACCAGTACCACGCGCGGCGGCGGCCCATGATGTCCTCCCCGCGCAGCTGCTCGCTCTCGGCTCCGAACAGGCTCGGCCAGGGGATCAGCCGGCGCAGCCCGAGATCCACGATGCCGCGGAAGGAGATCACGACCGCGAGCGTGGCGAGCAGCGACGTCCACCAGCGCCAGCCGTTCTGCTGCGTGAACCAGACGAAGAGCGCGGGGCTCGTGAGGAGGGCAACGGCGGTTGCCGCGCGCGTCAGCCGCCGCCACGACTGGGCGAGCTCCTGCGACGAGGCGGCGGGGGATGCGCCGACCAGTGACTCCGCAACTGTCATCTCGGGAGTGTAATTCGCGCCTCAGCAGGAATCGGTTGTCGCGCCGTTAAGTCCCCGTGGTAGGAAGGTGACCGTGAGCGAACCCACTCAGGATGCGCGGAGCTACCACGGGCCGCGGTATCGCGCGCTCCTCCTCGACATCGCGCTCGGACTCGCGACGCTGGCGCTGCTCTCGTTCTCGGCCGCCGGGGACGGCCTCTACCGGGTCGTGGACGGTCTGCGCTGGTGGGCGGCGGCACCGCTCCTGGCGTTCCTCACCGTCGGCGTCTCGGCGGTCGTGCGGGTGCCCGTCGCGCTCTGGCGCGACCTGGCGCACGAGGGGCGGTTCGGCCTCTCGACGCAGACCGGGGCCGGCTTTGCCGTTGACCGGTTGAAGTCAGTCGCCGTCGGCGGGGCGCTGGCGGCCGGTTCGGTCCTCGGCCTCGTCGCTGCGGTGCACGCGGCGCCGTCGGCCTGGCCGGCGCTCGCAGCCCCCGTCGCCGCGCTCGTCGTCGTCGTGCTCACGTTCGTCGCGCCCGTCCTGCTCGAGCCCGTCTTCAACCGCTTCCACCCCCTCGCCGACACGGAGCTGGCCGACGCGCTGCGCGCCTTCGCGGCGCGCGCCGGAGTGCCGGTGCGCGAGATCCTCGTCGCCGACGCGAGCCGGCGCACGCGCAAGGTCAACGCGTACGTCTCCGGGCTCGGCTCGACCCGCCGCGTCGTCCTCTACGACACGCTGCTCGAGCGGGCGGGCCTCCACGAGCTCGAGATCGTCGTCGCGCACGAGCTCGGCCACCGGCGCTACAGACATGTCGCTCTGGAGACCGTGCTGGCGATGTCCGGAACGGCGGGGCTCGTGGTGGCGCTCTGGGGGCTGCTGCAGTGGGACGGGCTTCTCGCCGCGCTGGGAGCGTCAGGGCCCGGCGATCCTCGCATCGCCCCGTTCCTGCTGCTCTTCTCGGCCGTGGCCGGCCTCGCCGCGGCACCTTTCCAGTCCGCCCTCTCCCGGCGTTGGGAGTACCAGTGCGACCGGTTCGCGCTCGAGCAGGTGGGCGACCTCGCCGCCTTCGAGTCGGCCTTCGCGGTGCTCTCCGAGGCGAACCTCGCCGACCCCGCACCCCCGCGGCTGCTCTACCTGTGGCTGCTCACGCACCCGACGGTGCCCGAGCGTCTGGAGGCGGCGCGACGGGCTGCCCGGTCGGCTACGGTGCCCGCATGACACAAGCGACGCTCCACACCAGCGACGGCGCGATCGAGCTCGAGCTCTATCCGGGCGAGGCGCCGAAGACCGTCGAGAACTTCACGAAGCTTGCAGGGGAGGGCTTCTACGACGGCCTGATCTTCCACCGGGTGATCCCCGACTTCATGATCCAGGGCGGCTGCCCGCAGGGGACCGGCACGGGCGGGCCCGGCTACACGTTCGAGGATGAGTTCAACGAGCACAAGGTCACACGCGGCGCACTCGCGATGGCGAACGCCGGTCCGAACACGAACGGCAGCCAGTTCTTCATCGTCACGGCCGAGGCGACCCCTTGGCTCGACGGCAAGCACACCGTCTTCGGGCGCGTCACGAACGGGCTCGACGTCGTCGACCGCATCTCGCTCGTCGAGCGGGACGGGCGCGACAAGCCGGTGACGCCGGTCACGCTCGAGCGCGTCGAGCTCGCCTAGGCCGGGCGTCGTGCACGACCACGGGCGCAGGCTCGATGCCGACCGGCGGGCGCTCGGCGGCGCACTCGCACTCGTGCTCGGCTTCGCCGCGGTGGAGGTCGTCGGCGGGATCGTTGCGGGCTCGCTCGCGCTCATCGCCGACGCCGGGCATATGGTCACCGACGCGGGCGCGCTCGCGCTGGCGCTCGCGGCAGTCTGGCTGGCGGGCCGTCCCGCGTCGCCGCAACGCTCCTTCGGCTGGCGCCGCGCCGAGGTCCTGGCGGCGCTCGCCAACGGCGCGGGCCTCGTCGCCCTCGCGATCTGGATCTTCGTCGAGGCCGGGCGGAGGCTCTCCGATCCCACGGCGGTGCGTGCCGGCTGGGTGCTCGCGATCGGACTCGCAGGGCTCGCGGTCAACGTCGCGGCGGTCAGGGTGCTCCATCGCGCGGGCAGCGGCAGCCTCAACGTGCGCGCCGCCCTGCGGCACGTGCTCGCCGACCTCATCTCGTCCTTCGGGGTGATCGCTGCCGCGGCCGTCGTGCTCGCGACCGGCTGGGAGCGGGCCGACCCGCTGATCTCGATCGGCATCGGCGTGCTCGTGCTCGGCAGCTCGGGCGCCGTCCTGCGGGAGTCGGTCGCGATCCTGCTCGAGGCGACCCCGGGCGGGATCAGCGCCGAGGAAGTGGGCGCGGCGATGGCCGCTCACGAGGGTGTGGTGGAGGTTCACGACCTCCACATCTGGACGATCACCTCGGGCTTCCCGGCGCTGTCGGCGCACGTCCTCGTGGAGGCCGGTGCCGATTGCCACCGGATCCGGCTCGACCTGGACGGGCTGCTCCGCGAGCGCTTCGGCCTCGACCACACCACCTTGCAGGTCGAGCACCGGCCGGGACTCGTTACGCTGGCCCGGTGAACCTCGCGGGCAGGACGGCGATCGTCACCGGCGCCTCTTCGGGCATCGGGGCGGCGACCGCACGCAAGCTCGCGGAGGCGGGCGCCCGCGTCGCGGGTGGCGCGCGCCGCGTCGAGCGGCTGGAGACGGAGATCGCGCTCCCGCTCGACGTGACCGAGCCCGAGAGCTGCGCCGCCTTCGTGGCGGAGGCGGTCGAGCGGCTCGGCGGCGGCGTGGACATCCTGTTCAACAACGCGGGTCTCGCGCTCGGTCGCGTGCCGATCTGGGAGTCGGCCGAGGAGGACGAGCGCACGGTGATCGAGACGAACGTCAGCGGCCTGCTGCGGATGACCCGGCTCTGCCTGCCTCACATCCGAGACGGTGGGCACATCGTCAACATGGGCTCCGTCGCGGGCCGGCAGGCGTACCCGAGCGGCGCCTCTTACATCGCGGCCAAGTTCGCCGAGCGCGGCTTCACGTATGCGCTGCGGGAGGACCTGCTCGGCCGGCCGATCCGCGTCACGACCGTCGACGCGGGGCTCGTCGAGTCGGAGTTCTCGCTCGTCCGCTTCAAGGGCGACGCCGAGCAGGCGAAGGCGGTCTACGCCGGCCTCGATCCGCTGACGCCCGACGAGGTCGCCGACTGCGTCCTCTTCGTCCTCACACGACCCCTCCATGTGAACATCGACGAGATCGTGATCAAGGCGCTCGCCCAGTCGAGCGGCGCTCGCATCGTCCGCCGCGAGGACCCCGCGTAGAGCTAGGTCGCGGGAGCCTCGCGTCGCTTGCGCCAGTAGCGCTCGAGCCCGAGGTAGCAGTGCCAAAACGGCGCCGCGCGGTCGTAGTACGCGGCGTCGTCACCGGACTCCTCGACGTCGCGCCGGGCGGCTGCGAGGAACGTGGGCTCGTCCATGCCGCTCTCGATCCGGCTCGACCACGCGTGGAGCCGCTCGGAGAACCGGTCGAGATGGGACGCCACGTCGTCGAAGACGCCGAAGTGGACGAGCGCGAGCCGTGCGGGTGCTCGCCGGCGGATCTCCGCAACCGTTCGGTCCCACGCCTCGACGTCCACTTCGGGCGGCGGGCACGGCGGCAGGACGAACGAGCCGGGCGCGACGCGGACGCCCGCCGCGTCTCCGGCATAGAGCGTCCCGTCGGGATGGAGGTAGCACACGTGGTGCCCGGCGTGGCCGGGGCTCGGGAAGCAGTCGAGACCGGCGACCCTGTCGCCGACCACGTGGACGTTTTCGGCCGGCACCGGCGCCAGCTCGCCCCAGAGCGGATCGAACGTGTCCCCGTACAGGCGCCGCGCGCTCGCTTCGAGCTTCGACGGGTCGACGAGGTGGGGCGCCCCGACGTCGGAGACGTGCACCTGGAGCCCGGGATGCTCGCGCACGAGCGGGCCGGCGGCTCCGGCGTGGTCGAGGTGGATGTGCGAGAGCAGCAGATGGCGGAGATCGGTCACCTCGACGCCGCGTTCGCGCAGCCCCTCCCTCAGCCGCGGCAGGCAGGACGACGGGCCGCAGTCGAACAGCGCGAGGCCGTCGTCGGTCTCGAGCAGGTAGGCGCCGACGATGCGCTCCCCCTGGTGGAGCAGGTCGATCGGCTCGAGTGCCGTCATGTCCGCGCGGCGGAGCGGACGAGAGCCGACTCGAGGTCCGCGACCAGGTCGTCGGCCGACTCGATCCCGACCGACAGCCGCACGAGGTTGCGCGGCGGTGCGAACGGCGCGTCCGCGGTCGAGGCGTGCGTCATCGCTGCGGGCACCTCGATCAGGCTCTCGACGCCTCCGAGGCTTTCTGCGAGCGTCCAGATCCGCGTCCGTGCGACGAGCGCGATCGCCTCCTCCTCGCTCTCGGCGAGGAACGACACCATGCCGCCGAAGTCACGCATCTGCCGCGCCGCGATGTCGTGCCCGGGATGGCCCGGCAGTCCGGGGTAGAGCACCTGCTCGACGCGGGGGTGGCCGTCGAGGAACGCGGCGACGGCGCGTGCATTCTCGCAGTGCTGGCGCATCCGCACGGCCAGGGTCTTGATCCCCCGCAGCACGAGCCACGCGTCGAACGGGCCAGGGATCGCGCCGAGCGACTTCTGGAGGAAGCGCAGGCGCTCGGCGACCGCGGGGTCGCTCGTGCCGGCGAAGCCGCCGACGACGTCGGAGTGACCGCCGAGGTACTTCGTGGTCGAATGGACGACGATGTCGGCGCCCAGCTCGAGCGGCCGCTGCAAGTACGGCGTCGCGAACGTGTTGTCCACGACGACGAGCGCGCCGACGGCGTGGGCGGCCTCCGCGGCGGCCCTGACGTCCACGACGTTGAGCAGCGGGTTCGTCGGCGTCTCGAGCCAGACGAGCCGCGTGCGCTCGTCGAGGTGCGCGGCGAGGTTCTCGCTGATCTCCTCCGCGGTCAGGTACGTGAAGCCGTAGCCCTTCGGCTCGTAGACCTTCGAGAACATGCGGTACGCGCCGCCGTAGAGGTCGTTGACGCAGACGACGCGCTCGCCGGGGTCGACGAGGTGCATGACCGTCGTTGTCGCGCCGAGCCCCGAGGAGAAGGCGAGCCCGTGCTCGGCGCTCTCGAGCGAGGCGAGGCAGAGCTCGAGCGCGGTCCGCGTCGGGTTGGCGACGCGCGAGTAGTCGTAGCCCTTGTGGACCCCGACCGCCTCCTGCGCGTAGGTCGAGGTCTGGTAGATCGGCGTCGTGACGGCGCCCGTGGCGGGGTCGGGCTCCTGGCCCTCGTGGATCGCCCGGGTCTCGAAGTCCATGGACGCCAGGATAGTCGTCAGCGCCTAGGCTGACGTCGTGCGACGCCTTCTCTTCGCCGGGCTCGTCGTGGCGCTCGTCATCGCGAGTGTCCAGCTCTTCGTTCTGCGCTCCGACGACGCGGTCGTGCGCGCCGACGCCGTCGTCGTCCTCTTCGGCGGCCGCGGGAGGCTGCCGGTCGGCATCGAGCTCGTGGAGCGAGGCGTCGCGCCGGTGCTCGTCGTCTCGCAGGGCCGCGACCGGCGGTGGCGCTCGCCCGGGCTCTGCGATCGCCGGGACCTCCGCGTGCTCTGTCCCGTCGCGGACGCGGAGTCGACGCGCGGCGAGGCGCGGCTGATCGGCCGGCTCGCGCGCGAGCGCGGCTGGGACTCGCTCGTCGTCGTCAGCTCGCGCTTCCACCTGGTCCGTGCAGGGTTGTTGATCCGTCGCTGCTACGACGGCCGGCTGGCCATGGTTGGCTCCCCACCGCGCGTGTTGCGGCTGCCGTACGAGATCGCGTGGGAGTGGGCGAAGCTCGCACGCGCTGGAATCCAGCGCGGCTGCTGAGGCTCCTGTCGATCGGCCTGTCCCAGCCGCACCCACCGTCCGGACGAGGCCGCGTTCCCCGGATCGGGTAGAGGCGTCTGCCTGAATCGAGCATGGCCAAGCACGGGGCCCAGCACCGATACCTCAGGGAGCACGTTTCCGAACATCCCTGCGGAGGTCTCTCGATGCGGCCAACTCCCACCGACGGCCGGCGGCTCACCCCAGCCGAGGCGGAAGCGATCTGGCGCCGCTGGCGCGATGGGCGCGACAGGCGCTCCCGCGACCGCCTGGTCCTGGCCTATGCGCCGATGGTGCGCTACGTCGCCGGGCGCAAGGTGCGCGAGCTTCCCTCGCATTGCGATCTCGAGGATCTCGCCTCCTGCGGGCTCGTCGCCCTGATGGAGGCCGTCGATCGCTTCGATCCCGTCAAGGGGGCATCCTTCGAGCAGTACGCGTGGACGCGGGTCGTCGGGGCGATCGCCGACGAGTTGCGCCGCCAGGACTGGGCCTCGCGCTCGGTGCGCCGCTTCGGCCGGCGCGTCGAAAGGGCCCGCGACGAATGGATCGCCAGGAACGGCTCGGCACCGGCCGAGCACGAGCTCGCGGGCGCGCTGCAGATGGACGTGCTCGAGCTGCGCTCCGGCCTTGCGGACCTGGATCGCGCCGACCTCGTCTCGCTGAGCGCGCCGGCCCGCTCAGGCTTTGACAGCGCGACCTCGACCGAGCTCGTCGACACGATCGGCGCGCCTTCCGGCGCGGACGAGCCGGAGTTCGCGGCGCTCTCCTCCGAGCGGAGCGAGCTCTTCCGCTGCGCGATCGCGAGCCTGAGCGAGCGCGAACGCAGCGTGCTCGCGCTCGTCCACGTGCACGAGCTGCGGGGCGCCGAGATCGGCCGCAGGCTCGGCGTCAGCGAGTCGCGCGTCTCCCAGATCCTCACCGGGATCCGGCGGAAGCTGAAGGACGAAGTGGCGGCGTACGACTCCGCCCCCCGAAGCGTCGCCGTCTAGCCGCTCCGCTACTCCGGGGTGCGGCCGGCGAAGATCGCCGCGAGGCGAGAGGCGTCGATGTTGCCGCCGGAGACGATGCAGACGATCCGGCCCGAGCCGGCACGTCCCGAGAGCGCGGCCGCGACCGCGAGTGCGCCGGCACCCTCCGCGATCACGCTCGCCCGCTCGGCGAGCACCCGGATGGCGGCGGCCGCCTCGGCGATCGAGACGACGTGGCTGCCGGCGAGCAGCGGCCGCACGAGCTCCCACATCTTGGGTAGCAGGCCCTTGCTGCCGGCGCCGTCTACGAACGAGGGGCGGTACTCGACAGGGGTGAGCTCGCCGCCCGCGGCGAGCGTGGCGGCCACCGGGGCGCCCGTCTCCGGCTCGACCGCGTAGATGCGCACCTCGGGCGCGAGGGCGTTCAGCGCGCTCGCGATGCCGGTGGTGAGGCCGCCGCCGCCGTAGGGGATCAGCACCGAGTCGAAGGTCGCAAGGTCTTCGAGCAGCTCGAGCGCGACCGTGCCGTTGCCGGCCATCACGAGGTCGTCCTGGACGGGGTGGACGAAGAGGCCGTCGGCGCCCTCGTAGCGCCCGGCCTCCATCACCTCCCACCAGTGCTCGTACGGGACCTTGACGACCCGGCCCCCGAGCCGCGCGATCGCCGCGAGCTTCGCCTCGGGCGCGTGGTCGGGCACGACGATCGTTGCCGGCACGCCCGCCTCGCGCGCCGCCCATGCGACCCCTTGGGCCATGTTGCCGGCGCTCGTCGTGACGACCCCGCGCGCGAGCGCCTCCGGCGATGCCTGGCGGATCGCGTTGACGGCGCCCCGGATCTTGAAGGAGCCGATCGGCTGCAGGCACTCGAGCTTGAGCCAGATCTCGGCGGGTGCTTCGGGAACGTCGAGCCGGACGAGCGGCGTGCGCATGGCTGCTCCTCGGATCACCGCCCGGGCGCGCTCGATCTCGGCGAGCGGGATCAGAACTCCACCTCCGTTCCCGCGCCGGCGGCGCGCGCGCGGTCGACGGCGAGCTCGGCCGCGGCGAGATCCTCGACCGCGAGCCCGAGCGACTTGAAGACGGTCAGCTCCGTGTCCGCCGTACGGCCCGGGTGCGCACCGGCCAGCACCTCGCCGAGCTCGGCGCGGATGTGCTCCGGCCCGATGGCTCCCTCGCGCGCGGGGAAGAGGTAGTCCCCGGCCTCGCTGAGGGTGGACTCGCGCCGGTCCACGAAGAGGGAGGCGGCGACGACCGTTGCGGTGTCGAGCTCGCGCGTCGAGGGGATGCTGGAGCCGACGGCGTTCACGTGGGCGCCTGGGGCGAGCCACTCGTGGCGGAGCACGGGCTCGTGCGAGCTCGTCGTCGTGCACACGACCTCGGCGCCCGCGAGCGCCTCCTGCGCTGTCGCGCACGAGGTGGCTCCAGTCGCGCGGGCGAGCGCCCGGGCGTGCTCGGCGGTGCGGCTCCAGATCCGGATCTCGGGGTCGTTCAGCACGCAGCGCATCGCCTCGACGTGCGAGCGGGCCTGGACGCCGGCGCCGAGGATCGCGACGGTGCCGGCGCCGGGCCGCGCGAGCGCGCGCGTCGCGACCGCCGAGACAGCGGCCGTGCGGATCTCGGTCACCGGGGCGGCGTTCAGGATCGCCCGTAGCTCGCCCGTCTCGCCGTCGTGGAGGATGACCGCGCCCTGGTGCGAGTCGAGGCCCTGCGCCGGGTTGCCGGGGGCGACGACGATCTCCTTCAGCGAGAAGGCCGGCGCCGGACCGCCCCGGTGGGCCGGCATGATGCCCATCAGCGCTGACGTGGCCGGCGAGCGCATCACGAAGCGCAGCGGCATCGACAGCTCGTCGCGCGCGAGCGCTGCGAGCACGCCCGCCATTGCCTCGATGCAGTCGCGCATAGGCAGGTGCTCGCGCACGTCGTGCTCGGAGAGGATGAGGACGGTCACGGGAAGGAGGCTCCGATCCTCTCACGGTCGGTGGGCGTGAGCCCGAGCTGGAGAGCCGCGAGCGCCGGTTCGAGGTGCTCCGGCCGCCGCGGCCCGGCCACGATCGCAGTTACCTGAGCCTGCCCGAGCAGCCAGGCGAAGGCCAACGTCGCCGCCGTCGTCCCGCGCTCGCGGGCCTCGGTCTCGAGCGCCTCCAGCGCGTCGAAGACCTCGACCCGGCGCAGGTGCTCGTACGGGCCGGGACGCAGCGTCATCCGCGAGCCGGCGGGAGGCTCCTCGCCACGCCGGTACTTGCCGGTCAGCCAGCCGCCGCAGAGCGGGCTGAAGGGTGTGAAGCCGAGCCCGTGCTCGCGGCAGACCGGGAACACGTCCTCCTCGACCGCCCGGTCGAGCAGCGAGTACGAGTTCTGTGCCCACTGGTACCCGGCGAGCCCCTCCAGCTCGGACAGCTCGAGCGCCTCGGCGAGCTGCTCCCCGGTGACGTTCGAGGCGCCGACGGCGCCGATCTTGCCGGCCTGGACGAGCTCGTCCAGCGCCTGCAGGGTCTCCTCGAGCGGCGTGTCGGGATCCGGCTCGTGGGTCAGGTACAGGGCGACGCGCTCCACGCCGAGCCGCTCGAGGCTCGTGTCGAGCTGGCGCAGGATCCGCCGGCGGGAGAGCCCGCTGTCTTCGCCCTCCGCCATCGGGTTGAAGGTCTTGGTCGAGAGGACGATCCGGTCGCGCACGTCCGGCCCCTTCGTTCGCAGCCACTCGCCGATCCAGGCCTCGCTGCGCCCGCCGCCGTAGGCGTCTGCCGTGTCGAAGGTCGTGATCCCGGCCTCCCACGCGGCGTCCATGAGCGCGAACGCCGCCTCCTTCGTCTCGCCCTGCCCGAAGAAGGCGGGGGCGGAGCCGATCCCCCCGAAGTTGCCGCAGCCGAGGACGATCCGCGACACGGCGATGCCGCTCCTCCCGAGTGGGCGCTCCTCCATGCGCCGATCCTAGACCGGCGGCGGTTGCGGGCGCCTCGCGTTCACGGCCCGCTTCAGCATCTGCAGCGCGTCGTGCTTGCGGCCCTCGGCCTCGAGCAGTTCGGCCGCGCGCGTACAGGCGTCGGCGACCCAGGGGTTGGGCGCCGAATCGAGCAGCTCGAGGCCGAGCTCGTAGAGCTCGAGTGCCCGCGCGGCGTCGCCGCCCTCGCGAAAGGCGTCGGCGATGACGACGTAGCCGCGCGCCGCGTCGTGCGGCTCGCGTTCGGCGAGTTGTGCACACGCGCTCATCGCGATGGCCGCGGCTTCCTCGTGCTCGCCGAGGTGGGCGAGCGCCCGTGCCTCCTCGATCCGGTAGCGAGCCTGCTCGAGAGGGCTCGCGTCCTCGGCCGACAGCTCGAGGGCGCGGCGTACGAGCTCGCGCGCGTCGGCGTAGTGGCCCCGCTCCACCTCGATGTACGCGGCCATGTGGCAGGCGCGTCCCAGCCGGTAGGGGTCCTCGGCGCGCTCGAGCAGGCCGATCGTCTGGCGTGCGTAGCGCGCCGCCGCCTCCTGGTTGCCGCTCAGTGTGTGCAGGCGGGCCTGGGTCCAGAGCAGGTCGGCCTGCTGGTGCGGGTCGGCGTCGTCGAGCCCGACCAGGGCGCCGCCGAGCACTTCCTGCGCGCGGCCGATTTGGGAGCAGTCGATGTACGCGTTCGCGAGCAGGAGCGCGAATCTCGTCGCCCCCACCATGTCGCCGCGCGCGCGTGTGGCCTCGAGGCCGAGTTCGAACGGCCGTACGGCGCCTGCCGGGTCGCTCGCAGTCGCGTACGCGCGGCCGAGCGTCTCGAGGTCGGTGGGCTGGGCGTCGGCGCACAGCGCGAGCGACTGCTCGAGCGCGGAGATCGCACCGTGGGGGTTGCCGCGCCGGAAGTCGAGCTGGCCGAGCCCCGCGAGCGCACCGGCTCGCGCGCCGGAGCTCTCTGCCGAGCGATGCACTCGCTCGAAGAGCAGCTCGGCGAGTCGCAGGTCGTCGAGGCGTAGCGCGAGGTCTGCGTCTGCGAGCAGCTCCTCGTCGGTGCGGTCGTCTGCCATCTGCCATCTGACTGTAAGCCAGAGGGCCTCACCGGGCGACTTCGAGGCGGAACTCGATTCGAACTGGAAGGGGGATTGAGATGCGTCTCGTGCTCTCGCTGCTCGCCGCGGCCGGCGCGCTGCTTGCCGCCCTCGGCGGCGGCGGCCCGACCTGGCCGTAGGGACGGACCTCGCTCCGGGCGCCGGCGACGGCGCCCGGAGCGCAGGAATCGTGGCCCCGGCGTGTCTGCTGCCAGGCGAGCCCAAAGTCCTGGTCGAGCGTGACGGTGTTCCATGCCGGGGAGCACGAGGTGGATCACCCGGCCGGGCCGGGCGGCCTGCGCATCGGCAGGCGCCGCCGCGTGCGGCGGTACAGTAGGAAGCCGGCGAGCGCGAGCACGGCTGCGCCAAGGGCGACGAAGCCCGCGAGCCGGATGTCTCGCGCGGCGGCCTCGCCGAGGAGGTACGCCGCGGCTCCGACGGTGGCCGCCCAGAGGATCCCGCCGAGCGCGTTCCAGAACAGGAAGCGCTTCCACTCGAGCCTCGAGGCACCGGCGAGCCAGGCGGCCGTCACCCGCAGGAAGGGGAGCCAGCGGCCCAAGAAGACGGTTTTCGAGCCGTGGCGGGCGAAGAAGGGCTCGCTCTTCTCGAGCGCCGCCAGCCGGTGGTGGCGGAGCGGGCCGGGGTGCGTCAGCAGCCAGCGGCCCCCACGCCGGCCGAGCAGGTAGCCGGTGTTGTCGCCGAGGATCGCTGCCGTCGCTGCGACGGCGATCACCGCGGCGAGCGAGAGCTTGCCCTGGCTCGCGAGGATGGCCGCTGCGATCAGGGCCGTCTCGCCAGGGAGCGGCACGCCCGCCGACTCGCCCGCGATCAGCAGGAAGAGGCCGCCGTAGGCGACGACGTGGACGTCCACGTCGCAAGTCTCGCAGCCGTCGAGGCGGTAACGTCGCACGTGTGGCCCGCGCGCACACCCACGGCGTCGTCGACCGCTCCAGCGTCCGCTCGCGGGCGGGGATCCGCGCTGTCATGATCAGCCTCGGCGTCCTCGGCGCGACCGCCGTGGCGCAGGGGGCGATCTACGGCGCGAGCGGCAGCGTCGCCCTGCTTGCCGACCTGATCCACAACGTCGGCGACGCGCTGACCGCGGTGCCCGTCGGGATCGCGTTCTTGCTGCGCAGCGAGCGTGCCGAACGCTGGGCCGGCTTCGCCGTCGTCTTCGCGATCTTCGTCTCGGCCTGCGTCGCGCTCTATGAGGCGATCCAGCGGCTCGTCCACCCGCATGACCTCTCGCACCTGTGGGTGCTCGCCGGCGCGGGCGCGCTCGGCTTTCTGGGCAACGAGGCCGCGGCGGTCGTGCGGCTGCGCGCCGGGCGGAGGCTGAAGAGCCCTGCGCTCGTCGCCGACGGCCAGCACGCGCGCATCGACGGCCTCGTCTCACTCGGCGTGGTGGCGAGCGCGGCCGTCGTCGCGCTCGGGTTGCAGATAGCCGACCCGCTGATCGGCCTCGCCATCACGCTCGTCATCCTGCGGATCACCTGGCACTCGTGGCAGACCGTGCGCGGCCACGAGCATTAGGCGCCAGCGGCGAAGCGCTCGAAGCGGAGCGCGAGCCGCTCGCGGTCCGGCTGCCATGCCCGGCGCGCGGGCAGCACGATCGGCTTGGCGTGGAAGCCTTTGAGCAGCTCGAGCATCGGCCCGTCCTCGTCCTCGCGCAGCTTCCGCGCCACATGGACGGTGTAGTCGGGCGAGATGCCGACGAGGTTCTCGTCGAAGGCGCGGTGATGGATCGAACAAAGGCTGAGGCCGTTGCGCACGACAGGCTCGCCGCCTTCCTCCGTGTCGCCGACGATATGGGCGGCATCGAGTAGCCGGATCTCGCTGAGCCTGCAGATCGTGCAGCGGTCGCTGTAAGCGGGAAGGACGGCTCCTCGAAATTGGGCCTGATGGACGCGCTGTCTGACCTGTCGGACGACGTAGCGCCGCTCGTTCACGTCGTCGATGTGCACCGGCTCGCGCTCGTCGTACGGCCCCCGCATCTTTCCGAACGTGAGGCGCACGGTCCGCTCCTGGGGGTGATCCTCCTCGACGTAAACGGGGTACTCGGGCCGGTACCAGTTCGGGCGAGTTCCCATGAAGTAGACAAGCGGCACGTCGAGGAGGTGCGCTGCCCGCAGCCACGTGTTGAAGTGGTTGTCGATCGGCCCATCCTGGTACCGATACAGGATGCCGTCCGGCGTCTCGCTGTCCTGGTAACGCACCTGGCGGTAGGCGCTGTGCAGGGACAGCGCCGCCTTGCCGCGCTGTGCTTCAGCCGCCCGGTAGATGCCGTACGCCCTGTTCATGAACGGCACGTGCTTGCCCCGGAAGTTAAAGCCCAGCCTGAGTGCAGCCCAGGGGATGTCGGGGCCCCACTGCGCACCTAGGACGTCGAGCGAGTGGAAGCACGAGCTCCGAACTGCGTCGTCCCGCATCGGCCGATTCTAGGCTCGCGCTGCCGAAAGACGAAGCGCCCCGCACGTCGCGGGGCGCTTCGAAGAACAGGTGTGCGTGCCGGCTAGCTGCAGCCGGTGTTCGTGCCGCAGTCGCGGCACGTGTAGCAGCTGCCCGTCCTGACCATGCGGCCGCCGCAGCGGGCGCACTCGACCGCGTCCTCGAACGTGTTGAAGAGCGCGGTCTGGCCGGCCGGCGGGGCCTCGTAGGCGGCCGGGTCGCCGCCGCCGCCCTCGAGCGCGGCGTAGGCCTGCGCCAGGCGCGCCTTCACGTCGGGCGTGAGGATGCCGGCCTCCTCCTGCTGGTCGGAGGTGAGGAACTTCTTCCCCATCCAGCGGAAGATGTAGTCCACGAGTGACTTCGCGACGCGGATGTCGGCGTCGTTCGTCATCCCGGACGGCTCGAAGCGCATGTGGCTGAACTTCGAGACGTACACCTCGAGCGGCACCCCGTACTGGAGGCCGAGCGAGACGGAGATCATCAGCGAGTTCATCAGGCCGGCGAGCGTCGTGCCCTCCTTCGCGATCTGGACGAAGATGTCGCCGGGCGTGCCGTCGTCGAAGAGGCCGACGTGGATGTACCCCTCGTACTCGCCGACGCGGAATTTGCGTCCGACCTCGGTGCGGTCCTCCGGCACCCGCCGCCGCCTCGGGGCCGCGACGAGGGCGGCCGGGGGAAGCAGGGCGACCGAGCCGTCGGCCTTGCCGGAGAGCGGCTGGGCGACCTTGCAGTTGTCGCGGTAGATCGCGATCGCCTTCACGCCGAGCTGCCACGACTCGACGATCAACTGGCCGACCTCGTCCACCGTGGCCGTCTCGGGCAGATTCACGGTCTTCGAGATGGCCCCGCTGATGAACGGCTGGACGGCGCCCATCATCTTCACGTGGCCCATGTAGTGGATCGCGCGGTCGCCGATCGCGCAGTCGAAGACCGGGTAGTGCTCGGTCTTGACGTATGGCGCCCCGACGATCGTGTTCCGCTCGTCGATGTAGGCGACGATCTCCCCGATCTCGCCCGGCGCGTAGCCGAGCTTCTCGAGGGCCATCGGCACCGTCTTGTTGACGATCGTGATCTCGCCGCCGCCGACGAGCCGCTTCGACTTGACGAGCGAGAAGTCCGGCTCCACGCCGGTCGTGTCGCAGTCCATCATGAAGCTGATCGTCCCGGTGGGTGCGAGCACCGTCGCCTGCGCGTTGCGGAAGCCGTGCACTTCGCCGAGGTTGAGCGCGTCGTCCCACGCGCGACGCGCGGCGGCGAGCAGGTCCTCGGGCACGACCTCGGTGTGGTCGATGTTGCCGACGGCGGCGCGGTGCTTGGCGATCACGCCGATCATCGCGGCTGCGTTCGGGCGGTAGCCGGCGAACGGGCCCATGCGGTGCGCGATCTCGGCCGACTTGCGATAGGCGCGCCCGGTCATGAGCGCGGTGATCGCGGCCGCGTAGGCGCGGCCCTCGTCGGAGTCGTACGGCAGCCCGCGCGCCATCAGCAGCGCACCGAGGTTCGCGTAGCCGAGCCCGAGCTGGCGATAGGCCTTCGCGTTCGCGTCGATCTCGGGCGTCGGGTACGACGAGTAGCCGACGAGGATCTCTTGCGCGAGGAGCACGACGTCCACCGCGTGCTCGAAGGCGTCCACGTCGAGCTCGCCATCCTCGCGCCGGAACTTCATCAGGTTGAGCGAGGCGAGGTTGCACGCCGAGTTGTCGAGGTGCATGTACTCCGAGCACGGGTTCGAGGCGTTGATCCGGCCCGAGTTGGGGGTCGTGTGCCAGCTGTTGATGATCGTGTCGTACTGGACGCCGGGGTCGGCGCACTGCCAGGCGGCCTCGGCGATCTGGTGGAGCAGGTTGCGGGCGTCCACGGTCTGGACGACCGTGCCGTCGGTGCGCGCGGACAGGCTCCACTCCTTGCCCTCCGCGACCGCCTCCATGAAGGCGTCCGTGACGCGGACCGAGTTGTTCGCGTTCTGGTACTGGATCGAGGCCCAGTCGGGCGAGTCGAGCGACATGTCGTAGCCCGCCTGCTCGAGGACGCGCGCCTTGCGCTCCTCCTTGGCCTTGCACCAGATGAACTCCTCGATGTCGGGATGGTCGACGTCGAGGATCACCATCTTGGCCGCACGCCGCGTCTTGCCGCCGGACTTGATCGTGCCGGCGGAGGCGTCGGCGCCGCGCATGA
>Ga0082335_1000916_pt1 | contig 68345 bp, 61 predicted proteins | sample Subgrocontami58m_FD_72375 | JGI IMG/M metagenome (GOLD analysis project Ga0082335, IMG submission 72375) | Subsurface groundwater microbial communities from S. Glens Falls, New York, USA - GMW37 contaminated, 5.8 m (SPADES assembly) (version 2) ... | reverse complement strand
ACGCCGCCTGCACCCCCGTCATTTTCGAGAGCGCCGGTGACTCAGAGCGCTACCCCGCCTTCGGCTCCACGATCCACGGGTCGTCGGAGCGGGTGTAGCCGACCAGATCCTCCGGCTTGAAGAAGATGGCTATCTCCTTCCTGGCCGTCTCCTCCGAGTCCGAGCCGTGCACCAGGTTGCGGCCGATGTCTATGCCCAAGTCGCCGCGAATGGTGCCGGACGCCGCCTTGACGGGGTCCGTGGCGCCCATGACCTTGCGCGCTGCCTCCACGGCCCGCGGCCCCTCGAAGACCAGCGCGACGATGGGGCCGGACGTGATGAACTGCACCAGGCCCGGAAAGAAGGGCTTGCCCTCGTGGACGCCGTAGTGCCGACGAGCCAGCGCGGTGTCCATTTTCAGCAGCCTGGCCCCCACGATTTTCAGTCCCGTCCGCTCAAGGCGACTGATGATTTCACCGGCCAGACCGCGCTGCACGCCGTCCGGCTTCACCAGTATGAGAGTCCGCTCCATAGTTGTCTCCTTGCGTTGAGCAATAGTCCGTGTTGTTTGCGCGTCGCTTAATTGTACCGGATTCGTCGCACGCGCGTCAGGGCGAGGACGACCTCACCCCCTTGGTCCCCCCTCTCCAAATTGGAGAGGGGGAGAACTGAAAGGATGTCTTGGGAGGACACCTCCCAAACCCTCCGGCGGGCCGCCCTGCGGCCCTGCACCCTCTACGGTTTCCTCGGCGCAGTGATGGACGGGCGGCGCAGGTACAAAGGCTGAAGAGCGCCCGCGTTGTCGTGCTCCCCGCGGACGCGGACCGCAGGCGACGGCACTCCGGGGCGAGCGTGGCTTAGAGGTCCGTGTTGGAGAAGCGCTCCGGTGGAGAGCGCTCCTGAGCATCCGTAAAGGAGTGGGACCACCGCGCTGGTGCAATAGACCTATCACGGAGCCTCGTGATAGTGACGTTGCTTCATTGCCTTGCCTGCGCCTTGCGTGATACGCTGCTCGGCCATCGTCCCATGTCTCTCACGTTCACCATCGAAAGTAAAGCCTCATAATTCGGCGGGCGAAAATGAATATCAGCAATAACCCACTCCGTCGCACTGCCCTGGTCTGGACAGGGATTATCGTCCTGGGCATCATAGTCATCTTCATCCCCGGAATAATCGGGCTGGACGGGTTCGACGGCGGGTTTGCCCTTTGGTTGTTGGGCGGCTTGATTGCTATCACGGGGATAGTTGCCGCAATAATCTACAACGGGCTTGCAAATACGTTGGATGGCATATTGAAGGAAGAGAACCTCCTGGCTCGCTGGACATACTCTCCGGAGGAATGGCAAACATATACCGAAAAAGAGCATGCGGAAGATAACGCGGCAAGGAAGGGCCTGTTTTTGTTGATAGCCGTTATATCAGTAATCGTGGGGGTCATGTTGTGGATAGTGAAGCGCGATAATCCCCTGGTCATTCTTTTCACCATCCTGGGAATAATTGCCGTCGTCGGTTTGACAGCTTACCTGACAGCTTCCTCTAACTATCGGCGAAATAGGAAGTACCTCGGCGAGGCATACATTACACGGGATGGCGTTTATCTCAACCGCCAACTGCATATCTGGAAGGGCATCGGAACTCACCTGAACGAGGTGGTTTACGAAGATGCTAACCGCTCCCAGCCCATAATCAGGTTTGAATATTGCGCTCCGGGCATCCAAGGCCGCGCTTACGTTCCGTACTTCTATACCGCCCGCGTTCCGGTACCACGCGGTGAAGAGGAAAAAGCTAAACAAATAGTCGCGGAGATTTCAACCGCTCACATTTCTCCGAAAGCCACTTAATACTGGACGCCCTGGCAAAAAGTACTGATAGGTGACCTGCTCCCCGTTTTTCCAGAGTCCCACCGAGGTCCGTCCTGCCATTGTCAGGACGGTCATCCCACCCTTGGATACGAAGCCGCCCGGACAATGGTGCGCATCCCCTCAAGAGAGCGGCCAAGGGAGTGGGTACAACGTCCTCTACGGCTTCCTCGGCGCGGTGATAGACGGGCGGCGCAGGTACAGAGGTTGCAAGGCGTCCGCGTTGTCGCGCTCCCCGCGAGCCAGCCGCGCCGCGCCCAGCTCCGCCAGCGCGCCCGCGCTGCGCCGTCGCGCCGCCGGGGGCGGGACCAGCGCCAGCTTGCCCAGGCGCTCCCGCAGCACGGCCTCCATCGCCGATGTTATCTCCCCGCAGAACAGCGACGGCTCCTCCACGCGAGCGCACAGGACGTCCAGAGTCGTCAGGTGCTCCGGCTCCTCCTGTTGCCACACGCCGCCGCGCAGCCGGAAGCGCGCCGCCGCTATCTCGCCGCGGCCCGCGTCCACCATCGCCCACACGGGAAAGCCTGTGGCGCCGAAGGGGTACGCCGCCACTTCCAGCGTCCCGACGCCTACCAGGGGCAGACCGCGCGCGAAGGCGAGGCCCTTGGCCACGCTCAGGCCCACCCGCAGGGCTGTGAAGCCGCCCGGCCCCAGCGCAACCGCCAGTCCGCGAACGTCATCCAGCGTCACATGGACGTGGCGGAGCAGCGTGTCAATGGCGGGCAGCAGCTCGCGGGTGTGGTTCTGCTCGGAGACCCAGGCCAACTCGCCGAGGACGACGCCGTCGGCGTGAAGGGCCACGGCGGTCTGACGAGTTGACGTGTCAATAGCCAATGTCATCATGTGCGTGATGCCTTCGCCAGAATGTCGCGCAGGTTGTCCACAAGCGCCTCGTAGCGCGCTCCCACGGGCGCGAACCGTAGGCGGCGGCGCTCCGTCGCAAGCGTCGCCATCTCGATGCGCAGGTGCTCGGGGGCCAGCTCAATCGGCGCGCGGTCGGCCCACTCGACCACGGACACGCCGCGCCCCGTGAAGACCTCCTCCAGACCGAGGTCAAGCACCTCGGCGGAGGACTCCAGCCGATAGAGGTCCACATGGTACAGGGTCAGGCGCCCCCGGTACTGGTTCATCAGCACGAACGTGGGGCTGCGGACGAACTCCTCTATACCTATCCCCCAGGCGATGCCCTGGGTCAGGCAGGTCTTGCCCGCGCCGAGATCGCCCACAAGGTAGATGACCTCGCCACCGCGCAGCAGCAAGCCCAGGCTCCTGCCGACCTCCTGCGTCTCCCGCGCGCTGCCCGTGGTCACGTCCAGCATGGCTGTCATGGCCTGAAGTGGTCCCATCCCGGCCTGTTTATGGCCGCCACCGTCCCGTCCGCGTCCAGCAGCGTGACCATGCCCGCGGCGCCCTCGACGATGTCGCCGATGACCGTGACCGGGCAGGAAAGCGTCCGCCTCGCGCGTTCCACAACGTACGACGGGGCCGTGAACAGCAGCTCGTAGTCCTCGCCGCCGGAGAGCGCCAGCGACAGGGCCTCGTCCCCGAGCAACTGCCCCAGCGCGGGGTGCACCGGCACCAGGTCCGTCCGCATGCGCGCGGCCACGCGGCTCATCTCGCAGATGTGCCGGAGGTCGCCGACCAGCCCGTCGGACACGTCAATGGCAGCGCGGACGCCGCACTGGAGCAGGGCCTGGCCCTCCGCGACGCGCGGTTCGGGCCGCAGGTGCGCGCGGGTCAGGTACGCCACGGAGTCGGGCGACGACGCGGCCCGCGCCGGAACGCCGCCGTGCAGAAGGCGCATACCGCCCGCAGACGACCCCACGTAACCCGTCACGGCGACGACGTCGCCAACGGCCGCCGCGGAGCGGGTCAGCAGCCGCACGGGCCGTCCCTCCGGCTGCGACGCGGCCCCTGTGACGGCGACGGTGACGAAGAAGACGGGCGCCGCGACGATGTCGCCGCCGACGATGACGACGGGGTACCGGTCCGCCATCTCCAGCATGCCTTCGTACAGCTCGTCAATCGCGGACACGGGCGTCCGCGCGGGCAGGCCCAGGGTGACGACGGCGTACCGCGGCGCGCCCCCCATGGCGGCGATGTCGCTGACGTTGACCGCCATCGCCTTCCAGCCCAGGTCGCGCCACGTGCCGACGCCCGCCCGGAAATGCACGTCCTGCACCATCGTATCGGTGGTGAGCAGCTCGATGTCGCCGTCGGCGCGCCACGCGGCGGCGTCGTCGCCGATGCCCAGGACCAGGCGGGCGTTCCGCTGCCGCTCGTCCCGGGCGATGCGGTCCGCCAGCCGCTGGATGAGGCCGAACTCTCCGAGGTCACGCACTATCATATCGTTTCAATTATACGGGCCGCGCCTTCCCCTGAACAACGGCGGCGGGATGTTCGCCACGGCGGGCCGCGCACGGCGTACAATAGAACGCACAGGCAGAGAAGTCCGAGGTAGCATGGCATGTACCACCAAGACAAAAAGCCGACACCCTGGTGGCTGGTCGAGCTGTTCAACAACACCTTCGTGTTCTGGATTCTGGGCGCAACGCACGGCGCATGGGTCGGGGCCATTCTGGGCGTCATCGCGGGCAACGTCGTGGGCATTGAGGTGGCGAAGGCGGGCCTGACGGGCGCCGCCATCGGCACGGTGGTGGGCGCTATTGCCGGCGCGCTGGCGGGTGTCATCTGCGGAGGGATAGGCGGAGCGCTGTTCGGGCTCACGAAGACCGGATTTGTCATCCTGCGCGCCCGGTGGATGAGCCGCTACTAGCCCCATGCGCGCCCTCGTCGTGGCGGACGTTCACGGCAACCTGGCCGCCTTCGAGGCCGTCATCGCGGACGCCCGCCGCGGGGGCGGCTTCGACGTCATCGCCTGCGTGGGCGACATCGTGGGCTACGGGCCCGCGCCCGGCGAGTGCCTCACGCTGCTGCGTTCTTTCCCACACATCGCCGTCGCGGGCAACCACGACTGGGGCGCAATCGGCAAGGTCAGCCTGGGCGACTTCAACCCGGCCGCCGCGGAAGCGTGCCGCTGGGCAGGCGCGCGGCTCGACGCCGATCAGCGGACGTACCTGGGCGCGCTGCCACTGACGGCGACCTTCGGCGACCTCACCCTGGCGCACGGCAGCCCGCGCGACCCCATCTGGGAGTACCTGGTCTCCGAAAGCGTCGCGCGGGCGTGCTTCCCCCTCTTCAGCACGCCCGCCTGCATGGTGGGCCACTCGCACGTCCCGCTCCTGTTCGAGCAGCGGGCCGACGGCTCCTGCTCGGAACGCCTGCTGACGCCGGACGAGGCTGTCCCGCTAGAGGGGCGCCGCCTCATCATCAATCCGGGCGGCGTCGGCCAGCCGCGCGACCGCGACCCGCGTGCGGCCTACGCTCTGTATGACGATGAGGCCCACGCGCTCACCCACCGCCGTGTCGCGTACGACATCGCCGCGACGCAGGCGGCCATGCGCGGGCACGGACTGCCGCCGTCGCTCGTGGAGCGGCTGAGCTACGGCACGTAACGCCGCGCGCCCGCCGGTCCGCGCTCACGCCGTCCGTCGCCTCCCGTTCTGTCCCCTGTGCCGCAGACTCGGCCATCCCCGCCATGCATCCGGCGCGGGGCGCGCGGCGTATCACCAGATGACACCGGAAAAACTGGAGGAGGGAATCAATGATGTCAAAGCAACTCGCCATATTGGCCCTGCTGCTCGGGGCCGCCATCGGCGTGTCCGCGTGTACCGCGACACCCGCGCCATCTCCCGCGCCACAGCCGCCCGCTCCGGCCGCACAGGCGCCAGCGCCCGCCGCGCAACCACCCGCGCCCGCAGCGCCAGCGCCCGCGACCTCGTCCTCCGGCTCAATGATGGCCGATGAGACGAGCGTGATGGTCAGCAAGGACCCCACCTTCAACTCCATCATGACGGATGGCAAGGGCCGCGCTCTGTACCTGTTCACCAAGGACGAGATGAACAAGTCGAACTGCGTGGACGCCTGCGCCCAGCGCTGGCCGCCGCTCACCGTCAAAGGCGAGGCCAAGTCCGGCGCCGGCGTCATGTCCAAGCTGATGAGCACCATCACCCGCGCCGATGGCTCCACACAGGTCACCTACAACGGCTGGCCCCTCTACTACTTCGCCAACGACGAGAAGCCCGGCGACGTCAAGGGCCAGAACGTCGGCGGCGTCTGGTTTGTCCTCACCACGGACGGCGCGCCCGTCCAGAACGCAGCGCCGGTCAAGACAGCGAAGAACGACACGCTGGGGACCGTCCTCGCCGACGCCAGCGGACGCACGCTGTACCTCTACACCAAGGATGAGAGAAACAAGTCGAACTGCGCCGGCGCCTGCGCGCAGAACTGGCCGCCCCTGCTGACCAACGGCGCTCCCAAGGCGGGCGAGGGGTTAACGGAAGGCCTGATGGGCACCGTCACCCGCGCCGACGGCTCCACCCAGGTCACCTACAACGGCTGGCCCCTCTACTACTTCGCCAAGGACGGGAAGCCCGGCGACGTCAAGGGCCAGAACGTGGGCGCTGTCTGGTTCGTGGTCAATACAGACGGCGCGTTTGTCCAGAACGCCGCGCCGGTCAAGACAGCGAAGAACGACACGCTGGGGGCCGTCCTCGCCGACGCCAGCGGACGCACGCTCTACCTGTTCACCAAGGACGAGAAGAACAAGTCGAACTGCGCCGGAGCCTGCGCGCAGAACTGGCCGCCCCTGCTGACCAACGGCGCTCCCAAAGCGGGAGACGGCGCGACAGCAGACATGCTGGGCACAATCACCCGCGCCGACGGCTCCACACAGGTCACCTACAACGGCTGGCCCCTTTATTACTTCGCCAAGGACGAGAAGCCCGGCGACGTCAAGGGCCAGAACGTGGGCAAAGTCTGGTACGTGGTCGCCTCCAACGGGGAGGCCGTCATGCCCGCCGCAGCGTCCGCTCCATCCGCGCCCGCCACGGCGCCGATGTCCTCGTCCGCACCTGCATCATCCAACTCCAGCTACTAACGCCCGCCCCGCGCGGCACGAGACCCCGAGAGGCCTCCCTCGGGGTCTCGCTTTTTCCGCCACCATCCGCATCACGGATCAATCCGGCGTCCCGCCTCAGAAATACAGAGCAGATGCAGTCCTTCCGCGGAGGGACGCCGGAGGGTCTGGGAGATGAGGTATCCGTCATAAACGAAGGCATGAACTCCCAACGGCAAGGTGCGGGAATTGTTCACGTAATTGGCGAGACGGGGCGCTACCCGTGGACGCCCGTGGCGCCCTGCGCCTGACGTGGGTACGTCCTGAGCATCCTCCATGCCAGCAGCCCCAGAACGATGAACAGCGCCGTGTCGGCGATGAAGATTGACCGCACGCCGAAAGCGACGGTCATCGTCCCCGCGATGAACGCGGCCACACCGACGGCGAGCGCGCTCACGCTCTGGGCCACGCCAAACACCGCGCCCTGGCTCTCCCGCGCCACCGCGGAACTGAGGAGCGTATTCGTCGCCGTCAGAAGCGCGCCCTGGCACAGCCCGACAGCCCCGAAGACAATCGCGGCCGCGACAGGAGACCTGAGCCATATCTGCGGGAAATAGAGAGCAGAGGCGGCGAACGCCGCGACAAGGATGGCGATGGCCAGGCTGCGACCCCCGCTCAGCCTGCCTACGGCAAGCGACGACATGGCGCTGGCGAGGCCGAACAGGGACAGCGCGAGGCCCGCGAACGTGGCCGCCCCCTGAGTGGCCATGTCCTGCATGAAGACGGCCATGATGGGCTGCACCATGAACGGGCCAAAATAGACGATCAGCAACACCCAAAGCAGCGGCACGACGTTTGGCATGGCCAGTACAACGCGCATGTTCCGTAGCGGATGCATATGGCGATTTTCCCCCTGCGGAGGCTCGAACCGCTCGCGCACGAACAGCAACACGACGAGAAAACCGATGAACGCGACGCCCGCGGCCATGAAGAAGGGCGCCCTGTATCCCAGGGCGTCGCCGACCATGCCGCCGGGCAGCGGACCGGCCATGCTGCCGAGAAACATCGCCATCTGCACGAGGCCGACCGCGAAGGCGACGCGCGCGGACGGCGATTGGGACGCCGCCAGCGCGGCGGACGCCGCCGTGATGCCGGTCATGGCCCCGTACAAGGTCCGCAAGACGATGAGGACGGGCACGCTCGGCGCAAGGCCCACGAGAGCCGCCGTGACCGCGCCGCCCAGCAGCGCCCGCAACACCATCGAACGCCGGCCGAAGCGGTCGGCCAGCGCCCCCCACAGCGGGCCGGTCGCAAAAGCCCCGGCCCCTGTCGCGAACTGCGTGACGCCAGTCCAGAACGCCGCCCTGCCCGGCTCGCCCACGCCAAGCTGCTGGATGAAGAGGGGCAGAAGGGGACTCGCCGCATTGAACGCAAAGGCGCCGAGGAACTGGGCCACGACCAGAGCGTAGAGGCTCCGCTGCCAACCTGGGAGATGATGAATGGCCCGTGCGCTGGTCATAGACCTTTCCCGTCGAACGAGCGGCTAACCGCCGGCCTGCGTTCCAACGCGCTTTGCCGCCATTCTCCTGTACATCCACCACGCCCCCACTCCCAGGAGAAAGTACATGACCGCGTCCGCCGCGAATACGGACCGCACGCCGAACGCAATGGTCAGCGTGCCCGCGGCCAGCGCCGCGACCCCCTGCGCCAGCGCCCCCGCGCTCTGGGCCACGCCGAACACCGCGCCCTGGCGCTCGCGGGAGACGGACCCGCTGAGCAGCGAGTTGGTGGACGTGAGGAGGCCGCCCTGGCAGAGACCGACCATCCCAATCAGCAGAGCGGACAGAACGGCGGACTGGACCCATAGCTGGGGCAGAAAAAGCACGGACGCGACGCACCCGGCCGCGGCAACGACGACGAGGAAGCGATCGGTGCGGCCCCATCGCCCGATGATCACGGATGAGAGCGCGCTCGTAAGCCCCAGCAGCGAAAGGGCCAGCCCTGCGGCCGTCGCGGCCCCCTCCGTGGTCAGGCCCTGCATGAACACCGCCAGAACGGGCTGCATCATGAACGGCCCGAAGCGGATGACCATCAGCATGACGAGAAAGGGGATGACGTTGGCGATACCCAGGACCATCCCTACGTTTTGTATCGGGTTCTGGGCAGAGCCAGCCGCCTCCTCAGGCTTGAAGTCCTCGCGGACGAACAGAATGACGATCAGGGACGAGACGACCATGGTCGCGCCCATGACGAAGTACGGCGCGCGATAGCCAAAGGCGTCCGCGATGACCCCGCCAGCCAGGGGGCCGGTCATGGAACCCAGGAAGAACGCCATCTGGATGAGTCCCACCGCGAACGGGACTCGCGAGCGCGGCGCCTGGGACGCCGTCAGCGCGGACGTGGCCGTGCTCACGCCGGCGAGCACCCCGTGGATGGCGCGCATGGCGATCAGGAAGGCCAGGCTGGGAGAAAACCCCGTCAGGACGAGGACGCACGCGCCCCCGGCGGTCGAGCGCAGGACCATGGACTTCCGCCCGTAGCGGTCGGCCAGCGTCCCCCAGACAGGGGAAGCGAGAAAGGAGCCAAAGCCGCTGGCGAACGCGGCGACGCCCGCCCAGAAGGCTGCTTCATTCGGGTTCTTTGTCCCCATGTCCTGAATGAACAGGGGGAGAAGCGGCGTTATGCCGCTGAACGACGCCGTGGAGAGGAATTGGACTATGGTCAGGACATACAGATTGCGTTGCCAATTCGTGGCACGTCGCGCGGTTGTCATCAGAGCATTATAACCAAACTCCGATGGCATGGAGCGCGCTCACCACACGCGAGAACGCAGGTGACAATCGTGACAAAAGTTACAGAGGAAACACTTTGCACGGACTATGGTGGAGATGTACCATAGGATGTTCTGAAAGGAGGGAACACATGCAATCCGGAGCCACAAAACACAACGCGAAGCGGCGGATGGCCCCGCTGCTCTCGCTCGCTGGCGCCCTGTCGCTGCTGGCGTCCGCGTGCGGCGGCGCCGCGGCGCCCGTCCAGAGCACGCCCGCCGCCAGGCCCACGCCCGTCGTGACCATCAGCGAGATATCGAGGCACCCGACCGACATGCCCGACTCGGCGAACTACACCCTGTACCAGGACGGCCGCTGGGAGAAGCCCGTCGAGCGCAAGGGGCCGATAACGATAGAGGCCCACTTCCAGATCAAGGAGGGCGTCGCGCAGGTCGTGGACGGGACATACATGACCTACTGGACGTTCAACGGCGGCATACCCGGCCCGATGATTCGCGCCCGCGACGGCGACACCCTGGACTTCTTCCTGCAAAACCCCAAGGACAACAGCATGCCGCACAACGTGGACTTCCACGCCGCGTCGGGTCCCGGCGGAGGCTCCGTCCGGCTCGACACCGCCCCGGGGGCGACCAGCCACCTGAGGGTGAAGCTCATGAACCCGGGCATCTATATCTACCATTGCGCGTTCCCGGACATTCCCACGCACCTCGCGCACGGCATGTACGGGCTGGTGGTCGTGGAGCCGAAGGACGGGCTGCCGCGCGTTGACCACGAGTACTACATCATGCAGAGCGAGCTGTACACCACGGAAGGAGGCAAGTCTTCCGCCATCCTTCTGAAGAACAAGGGGCTTCTGGACTACTCCAGCGAGTACGGCAATCTTGAACAGCCGACCTTCGTGATGTTCAACGGCAGGCCGGACTCCATTGCAGGCTCACGGGCCATTGGGGCGCACGGCGGCAAGGTCAAGACGGGGGAGACGATACGTCTGTTCGTCGGCAACGCCGGCCCGAACCTGGTCTCAAGCTTCCACGTGATAGGCGCGATGTTCGACAAGGTCTATGTGGAAGGCTCGTTCGACCTGGTGAACAAGAACGTCCAGACCACGCTGGTGCCCGCGGGAGGCGCGGTCGGAATCGAGATGATGCCGGTGGTGCCGGGCGAGTACCTCATGGTGGACCACTCCATCTTCCGGACCCACAAGGGCGCGGCGGGTGTCATCCACGTGGAGGGGCCGGAGAACCCGGACGTATACAACTCGATTGACTACAGCAAGGGCGTGCGCGGCGGTCCCTAGCAGGTCGCGCGAATGCACAAGAACGGGGGGGGTGTCCCCGGAGAACGGGAACACCCCCTTTCGTACGTGGCGCACACAGCGCCGCGTTACTCGCGCAGGTACAGCCGCTCCGGGTCCAGCGCCCTGACCAGCGCCAGCTCCTGAGGCGTCGGGACCGACACGGGAGCGAGCCGCGGCGACACGCGGACCTTCCACCCGCAGCCCGCCTGGACGTCTTTCACGATCTCCTCCGCCGAGCGACCGGCGCGGGGGTAGTACGCCGTGAACACGAACTCCCCGCCGGCGGTCTCCTTCTCGAAGATGCCAAAGTCCGTGACACACGTGGAGACGCGCGCGCCCGACGACGTGACGTAGTGCACCTTGTCCACCATGCGCCGCGTTGACTGCCGCCCTATGACGAAGACCTCCGCCGCCTGCGACGAGGCGTCGTTGCCGCCGCCGGAGCCTGTCAGGAACGTCGTCTCGGATATCTCCGACGTGTTGATGTTGCCGGACTTGTCAATCTGGCCCGCGCCCAGAATGGCGATGCACCGTTTTGTGTGGCCGCCCACGTGGACAGCGTAGCCCTCCACCGTATTGTGCAGCATCGTGAAGTCCGCCACGGCGCGGCTGGCGCGGTGCACGACAGGCTGCTGGCCGAGTCCCGTCGTGCCGGTGATGAGCGTGGTCAGCCTGCCCTGCCCGGTCAGCGTCAGGTACGCGCACTCCCCCGCGAGCAGGCCCACGCCGACGCCCAGCAGGATGCGGTCGAAGCCCTTGCACGTCATGGTCTCCACGATTTTGCGACAGGAGGCGACAACCATCATCTCCGCGTTCGTGTACTCCCCGGCAGGCCCGTCCGGCGCAGCCAGGGCGCTCACCTCGATTCTCTCCCTGTTCTCGCGGCGGACGCGCGCCTGCGTTTTGAGACGGTTGAGGCGCTCGTCCCCCAGCTTCTTGAGGTAGGCCTCGTGGTCCGCGCAGGACAGGACCCATTCCTTGAGGAACTGATCGAGCTTCTCCGGTGACTCCACGGCGGCGGCGTACGTCCGCAGATAGTCGTCGTCCTGAATGTAGGTATCGAACTCGTCGAAGCCGAAGTTGTTCAGCAGGCCCGGGTGCGCCCCGAACGGCGTCGGGCAGACGGCGAGCGCCATGTGCGCCGGAAGGGCCGTCAAGTACGAATGCGCGCGGATGAAGTCGGTCGTCACGACCTTCTCCGTGGAGACGATGACCCCCCTGCTGGCCTTCGCGCCCCACAGGTTCTCGTCGCTCCCCAGGATGATGGCGTTCCCCAGCGGGTCCGCCGCCACCGCGTGGACAAACGAGACGTCCGGATTGAGCGCCTTCGCCAGACCGATGCGCTGGCCGCTGCCGAAGGGGTCGTCCATGGCGCGGAACGTGCCGAGCGCGGCGTTCGCGCTCTCCATCGTGCTGCCCAGGACGCTGGTCGTGGGCACGAAGCCCAGGCCCATGGCCCCGGCCATGAACCGCTGGATGATGCTGCAGTCCGACCAGTGCTCGAACTCGACCGACTTGCTCGCGTAGGCCCTCTGGACGACCTTCATGGGCCCCGCGCGCGGAAAGTGCTCCACGCAGGACGCGGCTATCACCTTCTTAACCAGCCCCGCGTGGATAAGGTCGCTTGTGTGCGTCCTGCCCAGCGCGACCACGGTGAGCGTGAACCGCGGGTCCTTCCCCCAGAACTGGCGCAGTACCGTCCGTATCGCCGCCCGCGGGCCGATGTCGAAGTGCAGGGTCATGCCCGGCCGGACGTGGCGCCGGACCGCCTCGTCCAGCGGCAGGAGTTTGTCGCTCATGTGCTGACCTCTTTATGCACCAAGCGTGGAGTGTCGGCTAATGGCCTCGCGAGGGCAGGAGCACGGTGCAGCGCAGCGTGGTCGTCGTCTCGTGCCGCTGGCTCTCCGCCGCCGCCTCTATGTCAACCAGATGCCCGCCATCACGCGCGTACTTCGCCGTGACCTTGCCCCGGAACCACTGCACGTCGCCCAGGAAGTTCGGGCGGCGAACCTGGACGTCCGCCCACTTGACGAAGCCGTCGTCGCCCATCCAGTTCGTGACCAGGTTAAGCGCCCACGAGATGCGCTGCCCGCCGACGTCGTACCCTCCGACGCCAAACCCGATCTCGCGGGCGAACCACGGGTCCCAGTGGACGCGCGCGGGCACGTCCGGAATGCCGCTGACGGGGTCCTTGATGGCCGCCTTCGGGTGCTTTGCGAAGTAGTCCCACCGTATCTTGTCGGTGATGCAGAAGTGTCCACCCCAGCCCTGGAACCATGCGAAGAGGGAGGTGACCGTCAGCGGCCCCTTGACCATCGGGCCGACGGCGTCGCCCACGTTGACGTCCTCCCAGTAGCGCGGCTTGGCTCCGCGCACCTCTTCGTTCGCGTAGGCGTCCCACACCTCCTGGAGCTGCGCCTCCGTATAGCGCGTAGGCTCAATCTCGGTGTACTTCTTCTTCTCCTTCGGCTTGCCGCGCTCGAAGCGGAAATAGTGGCCGGTGTACCTGGCGACGATCTCGCCGCTGCCCGTCTCGATGCGCGTTTCCCTGTCCTCCTGAAGGACGCGCTCCGCGTACGCGGAGCGGGGGCGCTCCTTGATGTCGAGGAGCTTCGTTATCGCAACGAGCTGCTCGCCGACCTTGAGGGGGCGGACCCATTCCCACGTGTCGCCCGCCCACAGGCCATGGATGCCCGGCAGTCCCCGCCCCTTGGTGCCCGGGTCGTCCGGGTACCACGAGGGGCCGCAGTTGGCGCTGTACGCGAACGTGGGAGGCGCTATACACGTGCCGTAGCGCGTCTTGCTGGCGTACTCGGGCCGCCACCAGAGCGGGTTCGGGTCGCCCACGCCGAACGCGAAATGCTTGAGGTTGTCCAGCGTGACGGCTGTATGCCAGGGGTTCTTGTACCGGGACTCGCGCCCGATGTTGGCGCGCATCCTCTCCACCATGCTGTCGTCAATCCTCGACCAGCCCGCGTCCTTCTGCTGTTCGGATGTCATATGCGCTTCCTCCTGGTATCTGTTCGCATTATTCCGATATGTACGGCAGGATGCCGTCTTGCGCACAGGCGAAACGAGCGCCGACCGGTGGCGACAATCCCTCTCGCTCCCCTTCTCCTGCGGGAGAAGGGGAAAGGAAAGCGTTCTTCGGGAGGACACCTCCCGAACCCTCCGGCAGGGGGCTGCGCCCCTGCACCCGCTTCTCAGCCGTCGCCCCCGGCGAAGAGGCTATCCTCCGCACTCCAACAATTCACCTGGAGCAGTACGTCCTCGACCATGCGCTGGACAATGCTGTCAGTCCACAGGGAACGAGGAGGCTTTCGCCGCTGACCGCTTAGACAGCGGAGGCCGTGACCCCTTTCGCCTTCAGCGCCTCGACGTCCGCGGCCGTCAGCCCGAGGACGCCTTCGAGCACGTAGCCGTTGTGCTCGCCTATGTTGGGCGCGGGCCCGTTGACGGAGTTGGCGTCCGTGGTGCCGGGAAGCCGCAGCGCCGTCACCTTGCCCACACGGAAGTCCGGCAGCTCCACAAAGTAGCCCCGCGCCTTGAGATGCGGGTCGGTCGCTACCTCCTCCAGCTTGGACGAGCGCGCGGCGGGCACGCCCGCCTTCTGCAACGTGTCCATGACCTCCTGGCTCGTGCGCTCCCGCGTCCATGCCGCCACAACAGGGTCTATCTCCGCCTGGCGCAGCCACCGCTGGCGCTGGTCCGCGAAGCGCGGCTCCTTCGCCATCTCCGGCCTGCCGATGGCCTTGCAGAGGGCCGCCCACTCCCTGTCGTTGCCCACCGCGACGACGGCCCAGGCGTCGTCACCCTTGCACGGATAGGCGTTGTGGGGCGCCATGATGTCGTCCCGGTTGCCGCGCGGCCCGCGATTGCGCCCGTTCATAGTGAAGTCCAGCACGGCCTCAGGGGCCAGGCCGATCATGACCTGGCTCATGGACAAGTCAATGTGCTGTCCACGGCCCGTGCGCCATCGCCGTTCGAGCGCCGCCAGAGTCAGGAGCGCGCCCGTCTTTGCCGCGAGCAGGTCGCCCCACGCGCCGCCGATGATCTTCGGCTCGCCGCCCTCATAGCCGGTGAGGCCGTTCAGCCCGCCAAACGCGGTCGCGATGGTGGCGTACGCGACGAAGTCCCGATCCGGGCCGGTGCGCCCGAAGCCGGACACGGAGAGCATGACCACGTCCGGGCGCACTCTCCGCACCTGGTCGTACCCCAGGCCGAACCGCTCCATCACGCCCGTCGCGAAGTTCTCCACGACGACGTCGCAGACGCTGATGATGTCCCTCGCCCTGCTTTGTCCCTCCGGCGTCTTCAGGTCCAGCGTGCACGACTTCTTTCCGAAGTTCAGCGGAGAGAACCACGATATGCGCGGGTCCTCGGTGTAGCGGTACTTCCTGTCCGCGCCCAGCGACGCGCGGCGCACGTTGTCGGGATGAGCGGGGTTCTCTATCTTGATGACGTCCGTTCCCAGCGCCGCCATCCACAGGGTCGCCGCGGGCCCCGCGAAGACCTGCGAAAAGTCCGCTACTCTGATGCCTTTAAGGGGGAGCCTCGGCATATCGTGTCTCCTTCACATGCAGGCGCGACTATATGACGCCCGCCGCCTTGAGCTTCGGAAGGTCGTCTTTGGCGTAGCCGAGCCTGCCGACGAGGATGTCTTCGTTGTGCTGGCCGAGCAGAGGCGCCGGCCGCCGGATGGCCCAGCCGCCCTCCGAGAGGGCCGCCGGAGCGCCGGGATACGCTACCTTTCCCGTCATCGGATGGTCCACCTCGACGAAGAAGCCCCGCTCCCTGAGGTGGCGCGAGGCCAGAAGGTCGCGCGGCTGGCTGACGGGCGCGCACGGCACGCGGGCGCCCTGGCACTCCCGGACGATCTCTTCTTTCGTGTGGGCCATGGTGTAGGCGCGCAGGACCGGCTCCGCGAGGCTCCAGTTGGCGGACCGTGCGTACCGCTCGGCGAAACGCTTGTCGTCGCCCCACTCCGGCTTGCCCAGAATGCGCGCGAAGGCCCGCCACATGTGCGTTTCCGCGACGTGGAACTGCACGTAGCCGTCCTTGCACGGCTGCAGTCCGCCGGCGCCGAAATGACCGGGCTTCTGGGCCTCACCGCCGGACCGGCGCTGCACGACGCCGTCGGAAAGGTACTGCGCCGCCCGGTGGCGCGTGTTGTCCGCCAGACATTCGTACTCGGAGATGTCCAGGTAGCCGCCCTTGCCGGTCTGGTGACGCCCGAAGAGCAGCCCCATCGTGGCTATGCCCGCGGTGACGGCGGCGAGGAAGTGCCCCTGCGAGCCGCCGCCGCGCAGGGGAGGCTCGTTCGGCGCGTCCTCCACCTCCTCCGGCGTGTCCATGCCTATGCCGCCCATGTGGAAGGCGATGAGGTCAGAGCCTTTGTATTTCCGGTACGGGCCCGTCTGGCCGAAGGGCGTGATGGAGGTCATCACCAGCAGCGGATTGACCTTCTTGAGGGCAGGATAGCCCATGCCCAACGACTTCATGTGGCCCGGCGGATGGTTCTCGATGAGAGCGTCCGCGCTTTTGACAAGCTCCAGGAAGATGGCGCGGCCCGTCGCCGTTGAGGGGTCAAGGGTGATGCCGGACTTATTCGTGTTCAGATAGAGGAACAGCCCGCTGCACTCCTCGTCCGCGCAGTCGTGGAAGAACGGCTCGCGCCGTCGCGCGGCGTCGCCCCGACCCGGAGGCTCGATTTTGACGACGTCGGCGCCCAGGTCGGCCAGGTACTTTGCGCACGCCGGGGCGGTGATGCCCTCGCCGTATTCGACAATCCGTAACCCACTCAGCATTGTGTCTCCTCAGCCCGCGAGGTATCCCAGGCTGCACTATACGATGTCCGTCATGCGCTGGCAACCGATTCATGGGACGACGCGCGCGGTCCAAAGGGCGCGGCGCCTCGCAAGAGCGACGTCACCGTCCCCGCAGGCGCGGGTCGAGCACGTCGCGCAGAGCGTCGCCCAGCAGGTTGAACCCGAACACGGCCAGCGTGATGGCGGCGCCGGGGTAGACCACCAGCCACGGCGCGCGCTCCGCGTACTGCCGCGCGGCGCCGGACAACATGTTCCCCCACGTCGGTGTCGGCGGCGGCGGGCCCGCGCCCACGAAGCTGATGGACGCCTCCACGATGATGGCGTTGCCGACAGCGGCGGTCGCGACGATCAGGTACGGCGCCACGCACTGCGGCAGAATGTGCAGCGCCATGATGCGCACCGGCGAGGCCCCCAGAGCACGTGCGGCCTCCACGAACTGCGCCTCCTTCACCGCCATGCCCGCCGAGCGGACCACGCGACTCGCCTGCGGGACGAGCACGATGGCAATCGCCAGCAGCACGTTGTTGACGGACGGTCCCAGCACGGAGGCGATGACCAGCGCCAGGATGAGAATGGGAAACGCCATGATGGAGTCAATAACGCGCTGCACCAGAACGTCGAACGCTCCGCCGACGTACGCGCTCACCAGCCCGATGAGCGCGCCCAGGGTCGTGCCCACGGCCACCGCGCCCATGCCGACGTACAGGGACACCTGCGCGCCCCACAGGATGCGGCTGAGCTGGTCGCGGCCCAGGTTATCGGTGCCGAGGATGTTCCCCGCCTGCGGCGGCAGGAACATCCTCCCGCGCAGGATGGCGATGGGGTCGTACGGCGAGATGACCGGCGCGAGCGCCGCCACCGCCACGAGCGTCACGATCGCCACCGCGCCGATGGCGCCCAGCGGCTTGGCGAGAATAAAGCGCCACAGGTTGCGCCAAACGCCGCCGCGCCGGGCGGGCGCGCGCAGAGGGAGGGCGTTCACGTCGGCTGAATGGCTTGTCATCACATGACCCATTCCGGGTTGGGCGCTGGCGCGCCTCGTACGGCTATCGAGAGAGTCCTCGCTTCGCCCTTCCCGAGAAGGACTTCGCCCGAAATGACAGCATACCTCACCCCTAGTCCCTCTCCGCATGCGGAGAGGGACGCTGCCCAAAAAAGCGCCGAGGGTGCAGGGGCGCAGCCCTTGCCGGGGGCTTGGGGGTGTTCCCCCAGATTCACATCCTCACCCCTTCTCCATCTGGAGAAGGGGCCGGGGGATGAGGTATACGTCACGACAGCACGCATAGCAGCCTACTGGTACCGGATGCGCGGGTCGAGCAGCCCGTACAGCAGGTCCACCAGCAGATTGATGGAAAGAAACGCCAGGGCGATGAGCACCACCGTGACCTGCACGAACGGGTAGTCCCGGTTCGACAGGCTCGTGATGAGTCCGCTGCCTATGCCCGGCAGCGTGAAGAGCCACTCCATGATCACCGTCCCGCCGAGCAGGTTGCCGAACTGGAAGGCGCTGACGGTGACGACGGGCAGCAGCGCGTTGCGCAGCGCGTGCCTGACCACGATGGCCCGCTCCCGCAGGCCCTTGGCCCACGCCGTGCGGACGTAGTCCTGCCGCAGCACCTCCAGCATCTGCGAGCGCGTCATCCGCGCCACCAGCGCCGCGTAGAAGTAGCCCATCGTCAGCGACGGGAACACGACGATCTGCGCGTTGCGCCACAGGTCTTCCCACGGGGCCGTCCAGCCCACGGGAGGCGTCCAGTGGAAGACGAGCACCAGCGCCAGGATAATAAGGCTGCCCGTCCAGAACGGCGGGAACGTCAGCCCTCCAATGCTCACCACCCGCAGGATGTAGTCCGGGGCCGAGTCCTGCCGCAGCGCCATCAGCACACCCAGCGGCAGCGCCACGATGAGCGACACGACCAGCGCGACAAGGGCCAACTCCACGGTGACGGGCGCCCGCTGGACCAGGTCCTCCGCCACCGGCACGTTGCTGTACAGCGACGTGCCCAAGTCAAGGCGGGCGAGCTGCAGCAGCCACTGGGAGTACTGGACGTGGAGCGGCTCGTTCAGCCCAAGCTCGGAGCGCACCCGCTCCAAGTCCTCCTGCGTGTAGTGCCCCTCGCCGCTTGGGCCTGCCAGGATGAGCACCGCCACGTCGCCGGGCAACACGCGCAGCAGACTGAACACGAGGAGCGAAACGAGCACGAGGGTCGGAACGAACAGAAGGAGCCTGCGAATGACGTACCGATGCATGCGGCGCCGCTCCGGAGAGAAACTTGATCAGGAGAGAGGGGGCCGCACGGCCCCCTCTCTCCCATAGCCTACTGCTTGAACCAGATGGTCTCCAGCATATAGTTGTCCCGAAGGACGCCCGGGTGCGTCCATCCCTGCACTTCGGGACGGAGCGCAAGGTAGTACTTGGCAATGGATATAGGAACGGAAGGCGCAAGCTCCCACAGGCGCAACTGCGCCTGGTCCATCAGCTTCTTCCGCTCCAACGGGTCGGTCAGGGAGCTCTGCTTGTCGTACAACTCGGCGATCTTGGCGTCCTCAAAGCCGGAGCGGTTCTCCAGCCCGCCCTTCATCCACGGGTCCAGCAGTGCGCTCGGGTCGTACATGGCGGCCACCGCCGCACTGTCCGACATGTCGAACTTGCCGTCGCGCAGCGCGGGGACGTACTCGCTGGGGTAGGCCGCAGTCTTTGTCGTTGACTTGATGCCGATCTTGCTCAACTGGTCGGACAGGACGGCGTGGCGGGACACGTACACGGGCCGGTCCCCGACCAGCCAGTTCACCGCCAGGCCGTTGCCGTAGCCCGCGTCCTTCATCAACGCCTTCGCCTCGGCGATGTCCTTGTCGTTGGGACCGCGGATGGCCGGTATCTTGTCCTGCTCCGCCTTGGGAAGCGCCCAAGCCAGAGTGATGTCGCCGGAGAAGTCGGACTGGAACCCGGCACCCTCCAGCGCGATCTCAATGACCTCCTTCTGGTTGACCGCTTTAGCGACGGCCTGTCGCACGCGCACGTCCTTGAACGGACCGCTCTTGTTGTTCATCCACAGGATCCAGATGGAGGTGCTGGAATACTCGCTGATATGCGCGTCCGGCATCTCTTTCTTCAGCGTCCTGATCTCGGAGACCTCCAGGCCGCGCGTGGCGAAGCCGGTGAAGTGCACGCGTCCGGTGCGGAACGCGGCGAACTGGGTGGACGCCTCCTTGATCTCGATCCACTTCACGCCGTCCAGATAGGGGTATGGCTTGTTCCAGTAGTTGTCGTTGCGCGTCCATTCCACGGAGACGCCCTTGCGCCAGTCCTTGAATGCGAAGGGGCCGGTGCCCAGGGGCTTGTTCTCAAGCGCCCTCTGGTCGGCGGCGACGATGTGCGCGGGCACAATGGATGCAGGGGGCTGCATGAGCACCTCGCCCAGCCACGGCGCGGGCTTGCTTGTTTTGATGACGACCGTGCGCGCGTCCGGCGTGTCCACGGCGGATATGACTTTCAAAACGCTTGTAAAGGTCGGCTTGATGCCGCCCGTGGGCTTCAGGATTCTGTCCAGAGTGGCCTTGACATCCGCGGACGAGAACGGCTTGCCGTCGCTCCAAGCAACGCCCTCGCGCAGCTTGAACGTCCACTCCGTGCCTCCCGCCTTGGCCTCCCAGCTCTGCGCCAGGTCGCCGATGAGCACGCGCTCCCTGGGCAGACGGCTGGCGTCAATGCGCGTCAGGCGATTGAAGGCGGAGGTGAAGACCGGCTGGTTGACGGCGCTGCTCTCCTGCGCGGGGTCCAGCGTGCGCCCCAGGTCCGTCGTGTACGCGACCATGACGCCGCCGCGACGGGCCGCCGAACTGGGAGTCGGCGTCGCGGGAGCGGCCGCCGGAGCGGGCGTCGGCGCGATGGGTACGGGGCGCAGGATGGCTGGCGTGGGCGTGGGCGCCGGTGCAGCGGTAGGCGCGGTGGGAGCGGCCGGGGCCGCCGGAGCCGGAGCGGGCGCCGCGGCGGGAGCGCAGGCGGCCAGTAGAAGCGTCATGGTTGCGATGGATGCGACAATCGGGGAGCGGGACAACTTGACGTGCATGGGCCGAACCTCCATGTTTTCTGCGTGCTGCGGACTGCCGACGGGAATACCCAAGGCATCACCTCCGGAGAGGCGCGGCAGTGTGCGTATCCTACGCGCACCGAAGGCCCTTGTCAATCTGCCCTCTCCTTTGCGTCGCGGTCACACAAGGCATATGATGAGCATATGAACATCACACTCAAACGGAGCGCGGCCCTGGCCGTCCTCTGCGCGTTCCTCCTCTCCGCGCTGCTGCCGACGGCGGCGCTCGCCCAGGGCTTCCCGAATCCAGTCGGTTATGTCAACGACTTCGCGAGCATACTCTCGCCGCAGGCCCGGCAAGCACTGGAACAGACGCTGCGGCAGATAGAGCAGGACACGACGGCGGAGGTCGTCGTGGTCACGGTGCCCTCGCTGGGCGGGACGACCGTGGACGACTACGCGGTGCGCCTCTTCGAGCAGTGGAAGATCGGCAAGAAGGGCAAGGACAACGGGGTCCTGCTGCTGGTCGCGCCCCAGGAGCGCGAGATGCGCATCGAGGTCGGCTACGGCCTGGAGCCGGTCATCACCGACGCCCGCGCCAGCCAGATCATCCGCAATCAGATTACGCCCCGCTTCCGGGAGGGCGACTACGACGGCGGCGTGACCGCGGCGGTGCAATCGCTGGAGGACTACGTCCGCACCGGCGAGCCGCCCGCGCCGCTGGAGGAGAACCCGGTCAAGAGCGGGCTTGGCGACTGGCTGTGGCTGTTCTGGCCCATCATGCTCATTACGGTGTACTTGGCGGGATTCATGGCCCGCAGCAAGAGCGTCTGGCTGGGCGCCATCTGGGGCGGGGCCGTCGGCGCGTTCATCGGGCTGCTCATCGGCGGCATCATAGCCGTGGCTGTGGCCGCCGTGGTCATCGCTCTCCTTGGCGCGGCCTTCGACTGGGTGCTCACCGCCGCCTACCAGTCGCAGACGAAAGCCGGGCATCGGACCGACTTCTGGGGCAGCCGGGGAGGACTGTGGGGCGGGCCGTGGATGGGAGGCGGCGGGGGTGGCCGTGGAGGCGGCGGGTTCGGGGGGTTCGGCGGGGGCGGCTCCGGAGGCGGCGGCGCCAGCGGCAGGTGGTAGAACTATTCGAACGATGTATTCGAATAGGCAGGGAGGAATACTATGTCGGAAGTATTCTGGGCCGCTTTCGGCGGGGGTGCCGCAGCAGGGATTTTCACGCTTTTAGCTGTAATAGTTGGGCAATGGTTTCAATGGTTCCTCGATAGACCCCTGCTCAAAATAGACACACGCGTTGCCTACATCTATGATAAGTCAGGCTTGCTCGCAAATCCAAAAGAAAAGCAGCTCATGTTTCATGCAAGTAATCCACATACAAAACCGGTAACCGTCACCAGTTTTGGAATATCCTTCAAAAGGAAAATAAATGGCATAGTAGTTATCCCCCAGCCCGGATACAATTTCCCCTACGAAATTACGGGAGGAAGATCTCTAGATCAATGGATTTCTGTAACTAAGGTGACTTCGTATCTAAGAGAGCAGAATGGCAAACCTTCGGATCTGAAAGAGATTTGGTTCCAGTCCGTGACTGGCAGAGTGTTCCGTGGTTCCATAAATGCGCGGACTTTGGAGGATCTGAACAAAGAGTTCACGTTACAAAAGAACACGTGATTCAAGCCGACGCACCAAACACACTTTGGGGGTTACTCCGCTTTCCTTCGCGCCCTTCCCACGCTACAATAGTCCTTTGTTATGCTTGTCAAAGACCGCATCGCCCAGCTGGTGCAGGCCGCCGCCGATGAGGCGGGCCGTCGCGGCACGCTGCCCGCCGTCTCTCTGCCGGACCCGCAGATTCAGCAGACGCAGAACCCGGAGCACGGCGACTACGCCACCAGTGTCGCGCTCAAGCTGGCGCGCGCCGCCCGCAAAAGCCCTCTGGAGATCGCGAGAACACTCGCAGACGCCATGCCCCACGCCGACGAGGTCGCGGAGGTCCGCGTGGCGCCGCCCGGCTTCATCAACTTCGTCCTCTCCGACACCTGGCTGAAGCGCCAGTTGGAGGATGTCCTCTCCGCGGGAGAGGCCTTCGGCGGCTCCACGACGGGGGCCGGCCAGAGCGTGCAGGTGGAGTTCGTCAGCGCCAACCCCACCGGCCCCATCCACGTGGGCCACGGGCGCGGCGCCGTCCTGGGCAGCACCCTGGCCAATATCCTGAGCGCCGTCGGGTACAACGTCCAGCGCGAGTACTACGTCAACGACGCGGGCAGCCAGATTGAGGCGTTCCGCCGCAGCCTGTGGACGCGCTACCAGCAGGCCCTGGGCGTCTCAGCCGAGATGCCCGCCGAGGGCTACATGGGCGCGTACATGACGGAGCTGGGCGAGCAGATGGCCAGGGAGCATGGCCGCCGCTTCCTGGAGATGCCCGAGGAGAAGGGCCGGGAGGCCCTGGGGGAAATTGGGCTTCAGAAGATGCTCGCAGACATCCGGGATGACCTGTCCCGCCTGAGCGTGGACTTCGACGTCTGGTTCAGCGAGAAGACGCTCTTCTCCGGCGGGCAGTACGACCGCGCGCTGGGCCTCCTGCGCGAGCGCAGCTTCGTGCGCGAGAAGGAGGGCGCCCTGTGGTTCGCCTCCACCGCGCTGGGCGAGGACAAGGACGCGGTGCTGGTGCGGAGCAGCGGCCTGCCCACCTACTTCGCATCCGACGTGGCGTACCACTACAACAAGTTCGTGGAGCGCAAGCTCCAGCGCGTCATCAACATATGGGGCGCCGACCACCAGGGCCACGTCCCGCGCATGAAGGCCGTCGTCAGCGCCCTGGGCGTCGAGCCGTCGCGCCTGGAGGTCCTCATCTCCCAGCTCGTGACGCTGAAGCGCGGCGATCAGGTCATCCGCGTCTCCAAGCGCACCGGCGACATCATCACCCTGCGCGAGGTGATGGACGAGGTCGGCGCGGACGCCTGCCGTTTCTTCTTCCTGACGCGCTCGGCGGACAGCCAGATGGACTTCGACTTGGAGCTGGCGAAGAAGCAGTCCCAGGACAACCCCGTGTACTACGTGCAGTACGCTCATGCCCGCATCCACAGCATCCTGCGCAACGCCGCGGAGCAGCGCATCGCCTACGCCAACGGCGACATGCAGCTCCTGCGCGACCCGGCGGAGATGGCGCTGGCCCGCAAGATGCTCCTGCTGCCGGAGCTGATCGAGGAGGCCGCGCTTTCTCTGGAGCCGCACCGCCTGCCGCACTACGCGCACGAGCTGGCGACCGTCTTCCACGGGTTCTATCAGAGCTGCCGCGTCATCTCGCCGGACCCTGCGCTGACGGCGGCGCGGCTGAAGCTGGTGGACGCCTGCCGCATCGTCCTGGCGCGCACGCTGAAGCTGATGGGCATGAGCGCGCCGGAGCGGATGTAGCAGGGGCCTCAACCACTTCCCGTGGGGACATGGGGAGCGGCAGTTTTCCAGTCCAGCGAAGTGACTTCAGCGCTAGCCAGCCGCCTCTGGCTCCACAAAGCGCCTGTACAGGTCGTCCAGGGCCTGCTCAAGACTCGGGCAGGCATACTTGCGGGGCGGCCCGATCTGGATGCTGGAGTACGGGCTGCCGAGCCGGGACAGCGCGTTCCGTTTGAGGCCTCCGCCCAGCATCCAGGAGCGCCTTGTGCGAGCGGGCCGGTCCGGGCCAGCAAGAGCCTTCTGCCACGTCTCCAGAAGCCGAACGTCCAGCGCCACGCCGGGCGTGACGGCATGCACGCGCTTCTGCAAATCCGACATCGGCAGAAATCGCGCCTCGACCCCCGCCTTCGTGACCACGACCACTCCAAAAGTGACCGGAACAGCCCGCTTCGGGTCCAGCGACAGAGTGAGAACGTGATAGTAGCACGTGTAGCTCATGTGACCGCCTGGAGACCCTTGAAGAATTTCCTCTCGATCAGGTCAACCGTCAGGGTCTTGCGCCTCACTAGTTCTCCAAGCCATTTTCTCTTGCGCCGGCCGGTAATCCGCCATTCGCGAGGCACCGCGCTGACGACGGACTCTATGTCATGGGCCTCAATGTCCCGGAGCCTGTTGAGGTAGGGGCTGAAGTTGGTCGGAGTGAGGTACGGAACGAAGGCCTCGTGGTAGATAGCCTGATCCCCCCAGAGCCACCGTCTCAGCGTTTCCCACAGCGACAGCCACCCGCTGCCTCCCAGGCACTGCTCATGGTCAATGGCGAGAACCCGCAGGCGCCCGTCGTCGCTCACGACGAGCAGGTTGGCCGGGTTCGCGCTCCGGTCCACGTTCCAGCACCACGTGTCCAGCACCACAACGCCCGCCAGCGCTCCAACATCCGGCACAAGTGACAGCAGCTTTGGAAGGTTCATGTCGGCAAGGTTGATCGCCTGCTCGTAGAAACGAGCGCCAAAGCACAGGCCCGCGCCCAGGTCTTGCAAGCTCTCTCGACCCTCAAGCAGCGCCGCGGGGACGTCAACGACGCCGGCGTCAGGCACGGGCGCGCCGATCTTGCGGGCGAGCCGATTCACAATAAGCTCGACGGCCAGCGCGGGCGGGCCGTACGGGTTGCCGGGGAACAACACGACGCGATTCACCCCGTCGTCGAATCCCAGCAGTTGCCTTCTCGTGGCCCCCTCCCCCATGCCTCTGATATAGGCCGTCGCACGGGGGTAGGGACACGTCGCGCCCGCCATTCGGGCCTCCATCCCTCATCCTGAGGCCCCTCAATTCTAATCGGAGACGCCCCGCGAGACAAAGAAGGAACTCCCCGTGAAAGGGACACGGCTGTCGCCGCCGCGGTATGAAGGAAGGGTTCCCGCAGGGGGCTACTTCGGCGCGGGCTCCGCCTGACCGCGGTACTCGCCGGTGAGCCGCTCAAACAGGTCCGTCATCTTGTCGGCGAAGTCTCCGTACTGCTGCGTCACGCCCCGCGCGTACGACGACATGGACTCCCTTGTCTGCTCCGCACGCTTGTAGTCGGGCGACTGCTGCTGAGACGTCATCTCCGACAGCAGCGCGTCATAGACGGACGAGAACTTGCCCGCCGTCTGACGCGCCATGCTGAGAGTGGAGTCGCTGCTGGTGGAGTGCTGGACATCGCGAACAGGAGCGGCGGGCTGAATGGGGAACTGCGCCAGCACGCTGTACAGGAACGTCAGCACGGTGCCCATGATTTCGAGCGGCGACATCGTATCCTACCCACGGGCCAAACAATCGAGTCGGGCGCAGCACGCATGCTGAGGCCCCCTCTGCGGATAGGTATAGCACGCCACGCGCGACACGGCGACGGCGCAGCCCCCAAATCATATGTCTGCTGACCCGACATTCTGTCTGGGGGCGCGCCGTCAGAGATTTTGCGGGACTGCGGACAGACGCCTACAGCCCAGCCTCCTTGAAGGCCTTGGCCCGCGCCATGTAGTTGCGCTCCACCCGCGCGATCATCGCTTTGTGCTTCTCGTTGACCGGCCCCTTGGGCTGCGCGGGCACGCCCATCATCACCGTGCCGGACGGCACCTTCGTGCCCCCAGGCACCACCGAGTTCGCGCCGATGACGCAGTACTCGCCGATCTCCACGTCCTCCAGCACCGTGGCGTTGTTGCCGATCAGCGTGTGCGCGCCGATGCTCTTGCAGTGGACGACGCAGCAGTGCCCGATCGCCACGCCGTCACCGATGTCCTGGGGAATGTCGGCGTGCAGCACGCTGTTGTCCTGTATGTTCACGTTCCTGCCGATGCGGATGGGGGCCGTGTCGCCGCGGATGACCGTGCCCGGCCAGACGCTGGACCCCTCCCCCAACACCACATCCCCAATCACGTACGCGACCTCGCTGACGAACGCCGTCGGTGCGACGACAGGCGTCTTGCCTTTTACGCTGCGTATCACTGCTCGCGTCCTCCTTGCGTGCAAACTGCGTGACCCTGATTATCCGCGCTCCGTGTCTTCAGCACCAGCCCTGAGCAAGAGCGTGCCTATGCTTCGACCGCCTCCGGCGCCGCCCTCTGCTCGCCGATGAACCACCCAGCGATCACCGCGCCCGTCAACCCCGTGGCCAGCGCCACCACCGCCAGCGCCGAGTAGCCCCCCAGGCCGATGACCAGCCCGCCCAGCGCGGCGCCCACCACGGTGCCCGTCTGGTTGCTCGCCGCGTACAGCCCCGTCATCGTGCCCCGCGACTCCGGGGCCGTGTCCACGAGCAGGCTCAGAATGGTCGGCCTGCCGATAGACATGAACAGCCCCAGCGCGAAGCTTATGGCAACCGAGATAAGGAACCCGGGCGACGTGCCGAACAGCACCATAGCCGTCACGCCCGTCAGCGCCTGCGCGGCCGCGCACACCTTCAGCCGGAAGCGCATTGTGGTCGCGGGGCCGCCGGTCACCGAGCCGATCAACATGCCGACAGCCACGACGGAAAGGGCCGGCGCCACTTCAGCCAGCGAAACATGGTACGTCTGGAGGAGAAAGGAGGCCAGGTACGTCGTGCCAATGGTGAGAGAGGTCCGTTCGGTGAAATTGGCCGCCAGAAGCATGAGCGGGCGCCGGTCCTTTCGCAGCGGCGCGAAGTGTTTCGCGTAGTCGAAGCGCGCCTGCCTCTTCCTCTCCGTTCCGGGGAAGAAGAGCAGGAAAAGCACGAAGGTCAGGGCCAGGGCGACGGCCAGCCCGAAGAAGGGCGTCCGCCAGCCGCCCAGAGCCGCGGCGAAGGTGACCGCCGGTATTCCGATAAGCGATGCCAGAGAGAACGTGCCAAGCATCATGCTTACCGCGTAGCCGCGCCGCTCCGCAGGCACGAAATCGCTCACCGCCGCCGTGCAGTTGGGCGGCACGAGGGCGGCGCCCAGCCCCGTGATGAAACGGAACGCCGCCAGCGACCAGTAGTCCCACGCCAGGCCGGACGCCAGGACAGCCAGGGTGGTGACAACCAGGCCGCCCAGAATCAGCGGCCGGCGACCGTAGCGGTCCGAGAAGGGGCCGGCAATCGGCGCGACGATGGCCCACGGCAGCGCCGTCATCGCCGCGAGCAGCCCCATGGCGGCGACGCTGGAGTTGAGGTCCCCGGCCAGCTCCACCAGCAGTGGGCCGAGGATGGCGTTGGCCAGCATGCAGAAGAAGAAGGCGGGCAGCGTCAGCGCCAGGAACAGCAGCAGCGGCATGGGGCGAGCAGCGGAAGCAGCGCCGGGCGTCGTCGGGGAGGGCATGGTCTGCGGCACGGGCTTGACAGTAGCACAGCCCTCTCTATAATGCAAGCCATCGCCCGATAGCAGGTTCGTACTCATGCCGTTGGCGCCTCGTCCCGTCCTTCTCGCGCCCTATCGAGCCCTTGACCTCACGGATGTCCAGGGCTATCTGTGCGGCCGCATTCTGGGCGACATGGGCTGCGACGTCATCAAGGTGGAGCCGCCCGGCGGCGACCCCGGCCGCATGCGCCCGCCCTTCTACCACGACACGCCGGACAACGAGCGCAGCCTCTACTGGATGACCTACAACGCGAACAAACGCGGCGTCACGCTGGACATAGAGAGGCCGGAGGGCCGCGCGCTGTTCAAGCGCCTGGTGGACGCCGCCGACTTCGTCATCGAGTCCTTCCCTCCGGGGCACATGGAGAAGCTGGGCCTGGGCTACTGGGACTTGCAGAAGGTCAACCCGGAGATCGTCCTCACCTCCGTCACGCCCTTCGGGCAGGACGGCCCCTACCGCGACTACAAGGCCACGGATATCGTGAACATGGCTCTGGGCGGCGTGCTGTACGTGACCGGCGACCGGGACCGCCCTCCCGTGCGGGTCAGCTTCGCCCAGTCCTACCTGCACGCAGGCGCGGAGGCCGCCGCCGCGAGCCTCTTCGCCCACTACTGGCGAGAGGTGACTGGCGAGGGCCAGCACGTGGACGTGTCCACCCAGGAGTGCATGGTCTGGACGCTCATGAACGTCCAGCAGGCGTGGGACATGAGCCGGAGCATCGTGCACCGCGAAGGCAGCGCGCGCTACCTGCCGGCCACGGGGGCCAAGTTGCAGCAGCAATGGCCCTGCGCCGACGGCTACGTGAGCTTTGTGGTCATGGGCGGCTCCGAGGCCGTCCACTCCACGCAGGCCATGGTGGCATGGCTGGACGAAGAGGGCCTTGCCACCGAGGATATGAAGTCGGTCTCCTGGGAGGAGATCGGCTTCGGCACCCAGCCGCAGGAGGTGCTGGACGCGTTGCACGGGCCTATCGGCAAGCTGTTCCTGCGCTACACCAAGAAAGAGCTGTACGCGCAGGCCGTGCGGCGCGGCGTCATCTTCGCGCCGATGAATACGACCAAGGACGTCATGGAGGACCCGCACCTGCAGGCGCGGGACTTCTGGCAACAGATGGAGCAGCCGGAGCTGGGCGGGCAAGCCACGTACCCCGGCCCGTTCATCAAGATGAGCGCCACCCCTCTTGGCATCTGGCGGCTCGCTCCGCGCGTCGGAGAGCACAATCGGGACGTGTACGAGCGCGAGCTTGGGCTGTCCCGCGACGAACTCGACGCGCTGCGCACGGCGGGGGTGGTCTAGCGATGACGCGACGCTTTGTCTTCGAAGGCCTGAAGGTCGCCGACTTCTCGTGGGTAGGCGTGGGACCTATCACGACCCGCTATCTGGCCGACCACGGCGCCACCGTCCTGCGCATTGAGTCCACAGGGAGGCCGGAGACCCTGCGGCGCGCCTCGCCCTTCCAAGACAACATCGAGGGAGTCAACCGAAGCGGCTATTTCAACAACTTCAACGCGAGCAAGTACAGCATCACCCTGAACATGGCCCACCCCCACGCGCGGGATGTGGCCCTGCGCATCTGCCGATGGGCGGACGTGCTCACGGAGAGCTTCAGGCCAGGGGTAATGGAGAAGTGGCGGCTCGACTATGAGAGCGTGCGAACGGTGAAGCCGGATATCATCTACTTCAGCACCTCCATGCAGGGACAGACAGGCCCGCGCGCGCACATGACCGGCTTCGGAGTGCAGGCCGCGTCCATGGCGGGCATCACCTACGTCACGGGCTGGCCGGACCGCGTGCCGGCGGGCCCGTACGGAGCCTACACGGACACCATTAATCCGCACCTGGCCGCGGCGGCGATTGCGGCGGCGCTGGACTACCGCCGCCGCACGGGGCAGGGCCAGCATCTGGACCTCTCCCAATACGAGGGGGCGTTGCTCTTCCTTGCGCCCCTGCTGATGCAGTACGCAGTGAACGGCACGGTGGCGGAACGCGCGGCCAACCGCTCGCCGTGCGCCGCGCCCCACGGCGCGTACCCGTGCGCCGGAGAGGACCGCTGGTGCGCCATCGCCGTCAGGACGGAGGAGGAGTGGAGCGCCTTCCGCCGCGTGCTCGGCGACCCGCCGTGGACGCGCGAGGAGCGCTTCGCCACGCCGCAAGCGCGCTTGCAACACACGGACGAGCTGGACACGCTGATAGGCGCGTGGACGAGCCAGCACCCCGTGCGAGAGGTCATGCGGCGCATGCAGGAGGCGGGCGTGCCCGCCGGCGCCGCGCTGGACGGACGGGACCTGCTGGAGGACCCGCAACTGGCGCACCGCAGGCACTTCGCGCGGCCGGAACACCCGGAAATCGGGCCGCACAGCATTGACGCTCTGGCGCACCGCATGTCCAAGTCGCCGCCGCGCGTGCGGATGCCCGCGCCCTGCCTCGGCGAGCACAACGCCACGGTGTACACCGGCATTCTGGGCTTCTCCGACGAGGAGTTCGCGGAGCTTGTGACGGAGGGCGTGATTGACTAGAGGCTGTTGCGCAACCCTCACCCCCTTGTGTCCCCCGCTCCCTTCGCGAAGGGAGCGGGGGAGAATGTGAATCTGGGGGATACCCCCAGACCCCCGCCGGAGGGAGTCGGTCCCTCTGGACACCCTTCAAACAGACTTCTGAAGTTGGCTCTGGAGACAAACGCAGGGGCGCCTGAATAGGTGGATGACGTGGCCTACGATAAGAAGCTGGCGCAACGCGTCCGCAAGATTCTCGCGGGCAGGGCCGGAGTCGTCGAAAAGGCGATGTTCGGGGGCGTCTGCTTCATGGTAAACGGGAACATGTGCTGCGGCGTAACGAACGACGACCTGATGGTCCGCGTCGGCCCGGACGCTTATGACAAAGCCCTGAAGCAGCCGCACGCCCGCCCGATGGACTTCACGGGCCACGCGCTCAAGAGCATGGTGTTTGTCGGGCCCGGCGGATGCCGGACGGACGACGACATCAGGGCATGGCTTGACCGGGGCATGGAGTTCGTCCTGGGCCTGCCCGGGAAGAAGTAACAGAGGTCTATGACATGGACCCGCTGACACGCCGCGCGCGTGCCGAGGCTATCGTGAAGCGGACGGCGGACCCGCGCAAGGCCGTCGAGGAGCTGCGCGGCCTGCTACGGGAGGCTGCCGCCGAACTTGAGCCGTTCCCCTACTTTCTCGGCTCCTTCGACGTGCGCGCTCTGGAGGCGGAGCCGCCGCCCGGCTCGGGCCCGGACAGGGGCTGCGTGGTGGTCTGCCCCGACGGCGAATTGTACGAGTACCAGGTCGGCATCATGGACGCCGGAGATATGGGTGGGGGACTGGACAGGCAGGAGAGGCTGGAGAAGCTTGAGCTGCCGTCGAAGGAGTACATTGCCTACGCCCTCGCGGCGCTGGACGCCGTGGAGCGGGCGCAACCGAAGAAAGGCCCCTAGCTCCCGCGGGCCAGGCCCAGGCTGAACCGCACGATTTTCGGCAGGCCACGGACAGCGCGCCACCACTCCGGGCCGATGCGCGCTCTGGCCGCCAGCGCCCGTATCTCCGCGCCCGCGCCCTTCTTCAGCGGCTCTCCGTGGGCGAAGCAGCACGCCTCCAGGTCAAGCGCCGCCAGCCGTCGCAGCGATTCCTCATATGCGGAGATGTCCGTGCTGGGCTTCGCCAGGGGCCGCACGACGCGCAGGCCGTCGCGCAGCAGCACGTCGCCGGGGAAGAGGATGCGCTCGCGCTCCAGAAGGTAACACACGCTGCCCTCCGTGTGGCCGGGCGTGTGGATGACGCGCACGCCGCCGAGCAACGGCAGCACGTCGCCATCGGCGAGGAAGCCGTCCACCGGAGCGGGGGCCGCCAATCGCAGGCGCATGGGTGTGCGCTTCTTGGACCAGGTGCTGACCACATGCGCCTTGCCGTTGATGTCGCGCGTCTCGGCTGCGTGCGCCAGGACGCGGGCGCCGGTCTGCCGCGCCAGCTCGCCGGCGCTGCCCGCATGGTCCAGGTGGCGGTGAGTCAGAAGGATGGAGGTCAGCTCTTCGGGCTTCCGTCCGATCTTCCGGATGTACCAGCAGAAGCGGTCAGCGTTGCCCGGAAAGCCTGTGTCTACCACGGCCAGGGTGCGGTCAACCAGGAGATATGCTTTGGCCCCGCGTACGCCATCCACGAGATGCACACCGGGGAGAATCTCCATCTCTGCTTTACGCACCCTCCTGTGAAAAAAGTAACCAGGGTTCAGTTTACACCGCTGTTACATCCGCCGCAATACCGTTCGCGCGATTCAAACGCGAATCGCGCGTCTGGCCGGAACGGTCAGCCGCACGACCCGTCCCACGTTGTCCTGCATATCCAATCGCGCCACGGCGTCCGCGATCGCTTCCACGCGCCGCGTGGGCAGCGCCATGCCCGCGTTATCGCGGAACTTGGCCTGGATGTCCTCCGCGCTCGCCGGGTTCTCCGGCGTCCCGCGCAGCGACTCGATGCGATGGGCGTGGGTCTGTCCATCGCGGGTGCGGATGGTGACGTGTCCCAGGCCATACAGAGAGACAGGCGCTTCCTCGTACTCCCGCGTCACTTTCTGCGCCAGCGCCAGAACAGTCGGGTCGCTCAGCGCCGCCGGGGAGAACTCGCGCAGGCCCACCCGCTCGCGCAGCAGCCGCGCCGCGACCAGATAGGGCATGCTGAAGCGGGCGGCGTACGCCGTGGGCGGGCGGTACTTGACGTCCGCCGGTTCGAAGTTGGAGCGATAGCGGAACGGGTTGACCCGGCAGCGCACCTCCTCGATGTCCTCGAGACGGATGCCGTGCGTCTTCTGCAAATAGAGCGCCGACTCCATGTAGTGGTGCGTCCCGTGGTCGGAGGGGTATAGCTTGAAGGCGATGTTCATCGTCTCCCAACGACGCCCCAGGTCGCGGAGCACGCCGTCCAGCGCGACGTCGCCGTGGCCCAAAAGCGCCTTGTAGAAGCCCAGGTCGCCCTCCAGCGCGCGGCGAGGGCCGGTGAATCCCCGCTGGGCGAGGCGCGCGCTGAGGATGCCGCCCTGCGCGGCCCATCCGGGATGGACGACCTTCACGTCGCTGCCGTCAATGATGCCCTGCAGGATGCCCCCGCCGGTGCTGCACGCGATGCCGAACGCCATGCTGGTCTGCCGCGCGTCGAGGCTCAGAAGCTTCGCGGCGATAACCGCCGAGCCGAGCGCGCCGAAATAGCCCGCCGTATGCAGGCCACGGCGGTAGAACTCGTTGCGGCTCGCCAGGCACAGGCGCGTCGCTGCCTCGTACCCGGCGGCTGCTGCGGTAACGACGTCGCGGCCCGTTGCGCCGACGGCCTCGCCCAGCGAGAGCGCCGTGCCGACGACGAAGCAACTGGAGTGGATGACCGCCTGCATGTGCGTGTCGTCGAAGTCCAGCGCGTGAATCCGGGCGGCGTTGACGAGCGCGGCGCCGCCAGCGGGCAGGCGCTCGCCGCTGCCGAAGAGCGTGGCCTCCCGCAGGCCGCCCTGCGTCGTGACCACGTCCACGACCGCTCGCGCTTCGCCCAGATTCGTGGCCGCGACGGCCAGCCCCAGGGCGTCCAGTACCAGGAGCTTGACCTTGTCCACCACCTCCGGCGGAATGTCCTCGTAGCGCAGGCCGCTCGACCAGGCGCAAAGCTGCTCGGAAACGGTGGGAGAGGAAGATGGGTTCGTCATAGAGCCTCCAGCAGGTCAAGGTGACGCCATTATAAGGCCTCTTGAGTGGCCTCACACTCTGGCACTGGCTCCCGCGACAGAGAAGAACGGAGCACGCATTGAGTACTGCTTGTCTCCGCCGGTGTGGTACCGGCGCACTTATGAGATGTGCTCTCACTGGTGTGTCGAGTACACCGCGCATCGAGAAAATATCGAAATTTCTATGCGTGCCATTAGTAGTACAAAAGGGTTATTTCTTGGCTTCCAAGGCTACGGTATAATGTGTTCGGCTGTTCCACGACCTGTTCGTCGTTTGTTCTCATGGGATGAAGGTGTACCGTGGGGAAGGAAGGACCTGAGCGACGAGAAGCCCCAGCCCTTTCGTCTTCAGGTGTGCGGGCCGCTGCTGCAGACCCCCTCTGTTTGCTGGCCAGCGTCAGTCCACGGGTTGTCTCAAGTCCCAATCTGCCCACCCTGCTTCAGACCGTGATCGACAGCGCGAGCGAGATAACCGGAGCGTGCTACGGCGCGCTGGCGGTCTTCGACCGCTCCGGCGACGTTTCGGCGTCCAGCGTGTCGGGCGGCGCAAGCAATGAAAAGGCGGTCCACGCGTTGCGGCGGGGAGATACTGCTCTGCTGGCATGGCTTCGGCACCATTCGAGGTCTCTCCGGCTGCGGCATGCGTCCGACCATCCCTGGGTTGCCGCTCTGTTTGGACGCAAAGGTCCCGCCGCGGCTCTCCTCGGGACACCCATCCGTTGCGGGAACGAAGAGCTGGGGGCCTTGTTCGTCATGGACAAGGCTCAGGGCGGCGAGTTCACGTCCACCGACGAGAATGCCCTTGTACTCCTGGCGTCGCAGGCAGCCCTGGCGATCCGCAACACGGAACACCGCCTGCGTGAAACGACCGCCCATGCGGAGGCCGAGGCCGCGCGACGGGCCCTGGTCGAAACGAGAGCGCGTATCCGCAAGTTTGTCGAAAGAGCTCCCGACCTCATGTTCCGTTACCGGCTAAAGCCTTCCCCTGCGTTCGCATACGTGAGTTCCTCCGCCACGACCATCACCGGGTACTCCCCCGACGAGTTTTGCAAGGACCCGGGCCTAGTCTCTCGATGCGTGCATCCGGACGACCGACCTCTCTTCGAGTCAGCACTCAAATCGGCGTCCTATCCGGGCGACTCCCTCCTCCTCCGCTGGACCCGCAAGGACGGAGCGCTGGTCTGGCTGGATATTCGTGGCGTCGTCATCCGCAACGAGGCAGGCAACCCGATTGAGATTGAGGGCGTCGTCCGCGACGCGACCGCCCGCAAGCGCACGGAACAGACGCTGGAGGAGGCGCGTCAACGTCTCCAGACGCTGGTGGAGATGTCGCCCGTGGGAGTCCTCGTCATAGACGCGGCTCAGCGGGTCGCCCTGGTGAACCGCGAGATGCAGCGCCTGACCAGGTCCCCCTGCGCGCCTGGCGATGCCGTGGAAACGTGCAGGCGCGGGATTACGTACCGCAGGCCTGACGGGAGCGCCTACGCCACCGACGAGTTGCCCGTCGAGCGGGCGTTGCACAGTGGAGAAAACATTCGCGCCGAAGAGGTGCGATTCGAGTTCGCGGATGGACACGGTGTCCCTACTCTCGTCAGCGCCGCACCCGTCTATTCCCCGGAGGGACAGATCAAGGCTGCTATCTCAATCGTTCAGGATGTCAGCCCGCTGGAAGATGTGGAGCGGCTGCGCAACGAGTTCCTGGGCATGGTGAGCCATGAGCTGAGGACTCCGCTGGCGGCCATCAAGGGCGCCGCGGCCACGGTCCTGGGCAGTCCGGAGCCTTTCAGCCCAGCCGAAACGCGCGAGCTGTTTTCCATCATCAATAACCAGGCGGACCGCCTCAGGGGCATGGTGGACAATCTGCTCCAGATGGCGAGCATAGAGTCCGGCTCCCTCTCCATAACTCCGTCGCAGGTTGACCTTGGGACGCTGCTTCAGGAGGCGACGGCGAGCTTCACTCGAGTGGAAGGAGGACGAGATATCCGGGTGCCGGACCTGCGCGACCTTCCGCCCGTGCAAGCGGACAGGGCCAGAATCCTGCAGGTGATGGCGAACTTGCTGAGTAACGCCGCCAAGTTCTCTCCGCCCGAGTCGCCCATCGCCATCAGCGTGGAGCGTGACGCCAGCCAGGTAACGGTGCGCGTGCGCGATCAGGGACGCGGCATCCCGAAAGAGAAGCTGCCGCACCTCTTCCGCAAGTTCTCCCGGATTCATGAGAACGGAGACAGCAGGCTCACCGGAAGCGGCCTGGGGCTCGCTATCAGCAAGGGCATTGTGGAAGCGCACGGCGGGCGCATCTGGGCGGAGACCCAGGGCGAAGGACAGGGCTCCACGTTTGGCTTCACCCTGCCGCTCGCAGTGCAGCAGCCCACCACCACAGCCTCTGGAGCCAGCCCCGCTTCGGCGGTCCCTCGCGGCGCAGAACGAGCGCAGGTGCTCGTCGTAGACGATGAAATCCCGACGTTGCGCTACGTCCAACGCCACCTGCAGCAAGCGGGATATCAGCCTCTTGCGGCGAGCGATGGGGCTGAAGCAATCAGCATCATCGAGAAAAAACAGCCCGCGGTCGCTCTTCTGGCTCTCAATACGCCCGGCATGAACGGCCTGGACCTCCTGCGACACATCCGGACGGTCTCTCACGCCCCAGTCATTTTCCTTGTCGCCAGCGATGACCGGGACGCGGCCGCGCAGGCGTTGAACGCGGGAGCGGACGACTATATCCTCAAGCCCTTCTCGTCGTCAGAGCTGCTCGCGCGCGTCAGAGCGACGCTCCGGCGCCGGACTGTCACGGAGGCCACCGAAGACCGACCACCGTTCACGATCGGCGACCTGACCGTCAACTTCGCGGAGCGGCGCGTGACCGTGGGCGGCCACGACGTCCATCTGACAGCTACGGAGTACAAGCTCCTCTGCGAACTCGCGGTGCACGCGGGGCAGGTCCTGACTCATGATCAGATCCTCCGTCGTGTATGGGGCCCCGAATACTCCCAAGAGCCGGAGCTTGTCCGCTCATTCATTCGCCACCTGCGGCAAAAGCTCGGGGAGGACGCGCGCCGTCCGCGCTATGTCCTGACGGAGCGACAGGTTGGCTATCACATGCCGAGGGTTTGAGCGCCCTCTCCGTGACTGCCTGCCATCCCGCTTGACCCTCGGCCCATCCCTGCTTCCCCAGTGCAAGGCTGAACCCTCTTTCGTTCTCATTACAAGTGGCGTGACGCGTGCTCCCTGTCTGCTACGGACCAGACCGGCTTTTTTCACACGATTGTCACGCGGCGTCGCATGATTGTCATCATGGATTCACACGCCGACCGTACCCTGATTGTGACACGGATAGCAGGAGGTGAATGCCATGACGATCGCGCAAAAGGAAAAGGAGAGCATTGCGGTGCGGCGGCGGCCGGAGCTTGCCAAGTGGCCGGAGGAGATTGAAAGCGTCTTCGACAGGGCCTTCAGGGGATTCGGGCTGTGGCCGCTGCGCCGCAGCTGGCTCCTCTCGCCCAGGACATGGCGCGCCGAGGCGTGGATGCCCGATATGGACGTCTTTGACAAAAACGGCGCCATGATGGTGCGTGTCGATCTGCCCGGAGTCGCGAAGGACAACATCGAAGTAGCCGTGGAAGGGGACATGCTGGTGGTCCGGGGCCAGCGCCGAGAGGAGAGGGAAATCAAAGAGGAGGCGTACCGCTGCGTGGAGCGGGCGTCCGGCGATTTCTACCGCGCCGTCAGTCTGCCGGAAGGGGCGCGCACGGAGGCCATCGAGGCGGCGTACCGCGACGGCGTGCTGGAGGTGACCATCCCCTGCGCCACGCCCAGGGCCGCTGTGAAGCGCAAGGTCGAGGTCAAGTAGGCTGCGCTGCCGACGCCAGCAGACGGGGATTTGGATCGGGGCAAATGCACGTAATGTCGCATGGGTCCGGCCAGGGCGTTCAGGAATGGCGCGTGCTGCTGGTGGACAGAGACGCGTGTCTGACGACCGTGCTCGAGATGCCGCTGAGAAAAGCAGGGTTCAGCGTCAGCACGGCCGGGACAGCAGGGGAAGCCGCCTACCTCTTCCAGCAGAGCACGCCGAACGCTGTTGTGCTGGACCCCTTCTTGCCGGATAGCAAAGCTAACGAGCTGTTCCCCAAGCTGGGCAGAGCCCTGCAGGCAGGACCGGCCAGACCCGTCCTGGTGCTTATGTCCAGCCTGGACGACCAGGACACGACACGCAGAAGCGGTCTCACGGGAGATCGCTTCCTTGCCAAACCCTTCGATCCATGGGACCTCGTCCGAACACTGAATGAACTTCTCGAGTCGACATGGGCCACATGGCAGGACGAACGCCCAAGCAGAACGCACTCCCCGGGCCGAGCACCTTCCAGGAGGAAAAAGCCGTGCTGCGATTCATGAGATGTCCACGCTGCAGGGAGAAGGAACTCTACCAGGCGGTTGACGTACACGGACTGTATGCGGTCTGTGTCCTCTGCGGGTTGGTCATGAGAGACCAGGCAACGCCGGTGAGGCACAGCGAGGGGCTGCACCCTCTGAGGTGCTGCGCGTGACGGGCATCTAAAGGCAGCCCCTCAAGAGTCCAGAGCACCACGGGCAAAACGACGGAAACGTGCAGTTGGAAAAGGAGGACGCAATGAAGCTCAAGGACATCATGTCCAAGAACGTGCTCACCCTGGGAGCGAACGAGAGCGTCACCACAGCGGCTAAGCGCATGAAGGCGTTGAACGTAGGGTGTCTGATCATCACGGGAAGCGGCGTGCAGGGCATCATCACTGATCGTGACCTCGCCGTCCGGTGCATCGCGGCGAAGCATGCCTCCAACGACTGCAAGGTGGGCGATCACATGACCAAGGCGGTCATCAGCGCTGAACCAGACATGGACGTTCTTGACGCGGCGCACTTGATGACGGAGAGACAGGTCAAGCGCATGCCCATAATGGACCACGGCAAGCTTGTCGGCATTGTGTCGCTATCGGACATAGCGATTGCCCTGGACAAACCCATGCATGACCTCCTGCTCGGCATGGGCGCGGCCCGTCGGGCAGCCTAGGCCTCCCGGTGCGATGTCACGCGCGTGCCGGGGAGTATGACGGTCTTTCGTGCGGTCAGCTCGTTCCATCGCCAATTCCTCTCGTGAAACATACAGAGGTCCGCCGCCTCCTAGGCGAATATCGAGCGGCATAGCGCTAGAAAGAAGTCCTCCATGCGCAAGAAGACCGGAGTGCTCGAGAAACCGACGCCTCTGGAGACTTGGCCTATTGAAGCAGTGCCTGAGGAAGAGGTAGAGGCGAAGGAAGCCGAAGTCGAGGAAATCGAGCCGGCCTGGGAAGAGGAAGAGCGCCCGGAAGAGCTTGGGGACGCGGTCAAAGAGTACCTGCAGAACATCGGCAAGTACCATCTGCTTACTCGCGGCCAGGAGGTGGAGCTGGGCATAGCCGTCGAGGCGGGCATGCAGCTCACGCTCGCCAAGCAGGAACATGAGGCCCGGCATGGTCGGCCCCCACGGCCCGCTGAGCTTGGAGCCGCCATCTACGCAAAACTGACGCCCCTGTACCCATGCCTGGGCGCTCTCACGGGCGCACTGCACGAGCACATCACCGGCGCCCCCAGCGGGAAACTCGCTTTTCTTCCACGCGTGCGAGGGGTTCTGGACAATCCGTTTCCTGTCTTCGTGAAAGAGGCCGTGGCCGCCAGTCTGGACATTCCGGACCAGGAGGTTGCGCTGCGGCTTTGCGCCCTGGCGAGCCTGTCGCGGCTTCTGCCGGAGGCCGTCATTGATGACCTAGACCGCCGCATCCACCCGAAGGGCTCACTGGGCGATGCGGATGTCCAGACCGCGGTCGCGCTCCTGCAGCCCCACGAGCATGTCGTCCAGCATCTGCATGACAAGGCCGAACGGCAATGGCGTGATGCAGCCGAGCGGCTGACCAATTCCAACCTTCGCCTGGTTGTGAGCATTGCCCGGAGGTACCTCAAACGCGGTCTGCCGATCCTGGACCTTATTCAGGACGGCAACATGGGCCTGATGCGCGCGGTGGAGAAGTTCGACCCGCATCGCGGCTACAAGTTCAGCACGTACGCCACATGGTGGGTCAGGCAGTCCGTCACCCGGTCGCTCGCGACTCATGGACGCACGATTCGGCTGCCGGTCCACGTGGTTGAACGTCTGCAGGTTCTGGGGGGCGCGGAGCGCGAATTGATTAAGCAACTTGGCAGAGAGCCAACCGCTCAGGAGGTGGCAGACGACCTGGGCTGGACGGTGGACACTGTACAGGAGTTGCGACAACAGCGGCGCGATACGATTTCACTGGAGGCCCCCATAGGAGACGAGGAGGAATCCACGCTCGGTGACTTCATCCAGGACAGGTCTCCCTGGTCACCGGAGGAACTTGCGGTGCGGGAGATCAGCCGAGAGAACATACGCCGCGTCCTGCGCGAGCTGCCTGACCGTCTGCGCGTCGTGCTGGAGTTGCGCTTCGGCTTCATAGATGGCAGGCCGCGCACTCTGGACGAGGTGGGCCAGGAGCTGGGCGTGACCCGGGAGCGCGCGCGGCAACTTGAGGTGCTGGCAATTCAGAAGCTCCGGCAGTCGAACCTCCTTACGGAAACGCTTGACCCGCCTGCGGCGAAACCCGTGCGCGCCCCTGAGCGCCGGCGGGCAAGATGGTCGGTCTCCGACATACCATCCGGAAGGCGCACATCCAAGCGCAAAGACTCACCCGCTTATTTCACCCAAAGGAGAAAGCTCCCATGACCACCCTGCAGTCCGTCAGCAGACAGGAGGCCGTCCGACGGCTGAGCAACGTGGAATCCACCGACGTCTTCTACTGTGTCAATGGTGATGTCTATCAGAATCTGGACCAGCTCTGCGCAGGACTGGAGCGAATCCGGGATGACCAGTTCTCGTTCCACGCTCAGTGGGAAACGAGTGACTTCAGTCGCTGGGTGCGTTCTGTCATAGGCGACGAGAACCTGGCGGAGGACCTGCGGCGCTGCGCTACACGCATGGATGCGCTGGAGCACGTGCGCAACCGGGTCAAGCTTCTTCGAAGGGCTTCCACCTCCGCGTCGCCCCGCCTGCTGACTGGAAAGCGACCTTTAGCGCTCGGGCCCGCCCGTCTTCAACATCGTTCCGGGCATGCCGCCAACGCAGCGTAAGGCAGGGAGGCCCAGCGGACTTCGAAAGGGAGAGCGAACGCCAGAGTGGCGCTCCAGGAGTGGGCGAAGAGTGCAGGAGAAGGAGGAGCCATGCCGACGTTCGTCATGTTCACACGTCTGTCCCCTGAAGCATTGACGAGCCCCGGGGCGGTGGAGCGGCTGGGGAACGAGGTGTCGCTGCGTCTGCGGGAGAAATGCCCAGAGGTCAAGTGGCTGTCCAGCTACTTCGTGCTGGGCCCCTATGATTACCTCGATATCTACGAGGCGCCCAACGAAGAGGCAGCCTCTAAAGTGGCCCTCATCGTTCGCTCCTTTGGCCATGCGACGACTGAAACGTGGGCGTTGACTCCCTGGAAACGCTACATGGAGTTGGCCAGGAGCCTGATGCCGGTCAGCGAGAAGCGACCGCGCGGGGCAAGCACGCGCAAGTAAGGTGGGCCAGTGGGCCGCCTTCGGACGTCAACGTGGCAAGGCAGCGACAAGGAGACACCATGACGTTAGAGACGGAGCGTCCGGAGATACAGGTTGCCATCAGGCATATCGGGCTTGAGCGGAAGGTCAAGGACTACGTACTGGACAAGCTGGGCAAGGTCATCTATTCAATTGACAGCTTGAAGTCAGCGTCTGTCGAGGTGGCGTTCGAGCACACGCGCCCCGCGGGAAAGCGGTACGTGGTACAGGCCACGCTCGCGGCGGACGGGACGCTGCTGCGGGCGGAAGACCGCGGGGTGAACGTGTACGCAACGGTGGACAGCGTCCATGACCTGCTGGAGCGCCGCATCCGCGACTGGAAGGGACGCGTCTACTTCCAGCGTCGGCGCGAGGCTGCGGCTTACGAGGAGGCCGAGGAGACGGAGGCCACCCGGCTGCGGCCTGAAGAACAGATGGGCCGCATTGTGCGCACGAAAAGCCATGAAATGAAGCCCATGTTCCCGGAAGACGCGATTGAGCAGATGGAGTTGCTCGGACACGAGTTTTTCTTCTTCCTCAACGCGGGGACCAACCAGTACAACGTGGTCTACAAGCGGAAGAGGGGCGGCTACGGCATCATCGAGCCGGCGTATGCGGGCCTTCCGCCGACAGAAGCTGTCGAAACCATACATGGGGTGACTGGTGGCACGAGACCGGACGTGGCTTCCAGCTAGGCGCTTCGATGAGCGAAGGTGTACGGGGGTGCAGCATGTCCAAGACTCCGACTCATGCGGAGCCGATCATCCGCACAATACCCTCAAGCGAGGTCTTCTTCGTGCGCAATGAAAGCCCTCTGGACACGATCGTGGTCATTCTGGGAGCGCGCACCGGACAGGTGCCCACCACCCGGGGTGGCATGAACGCCGCGACTTATGAAACAGAAGGATACCGCCTGGGGAACTGGCTCAAGGCATTCGCCTCCCCCGAGTTTCTCCAGGGGTTGAGCGCGAGCTGCAAATAAGACGTAGACTTGCTCTTTTCCCGTTCTTGCGCCGCGATGCGGAGGAGCGGTGGACGCGCGGTCTAGACCGGCTCCAGCTCGATGGTCCCACTCTTGCCGCCGCTCTTGCGGACGAGCCGCACGCTCTCGATGCGCATGCCCCTGTCCACCGCCTTGCACATGTCATAAACGGTCAGCGCGGCCACGGAGACGGCCACCAGCGCCTCCATTTCCACGCCCGTCTTGCCGACGGTGGTGGCCGTGGCCGTGATGTCCACGGCGGTGCGCAGCGCGTCCAGGCGAAAGTCCACCGACACGTCGGTCAGAAACAGCGGATGGCATAGTGGGATGAGCGCGGAGGTCTGCTTGGCCGCCATGACGCCGGCCACCCGCGCCACGGCCAGCACGTCGCCCTTCTCGGCCTTGCCCTCGCGGATGAGGGCCAGCGTGGCGGGCTGCATGACCACGGAACCTCTGGCGACGGCGATACGCTGCGTATCCGGCTTCTGTGTCACGTCCACCATGCGGGCGCGGCCCTGCGCGTCCAGATGACTGAGCCGGGGCGGGACTGGCGTGTCCGCGTCGTACGCGGGCTGCGGGCGGCGCAGCCCCGCGGCGGGCGGACGAGCGGCCTCGACGGGCGCTTCGGGAGACGGGCGAGGCGCCGCCTGCTGAGGCGCGCGCTTGTCGGCGGACATGGCGGCCAGGCGCATCTGCTCCTGCGCCAGAGCGTTGGCCTCCTCGTTCCACTGGTCGCCCGCGTGCCCCTGCACCCATTCCCAGCGGACGTCCCGCTCCGCGACAAGCTCGTCCAGCCGCGCCCACAGGTCTTTGTTGACGTTGCGCTTCCAGCCACGCGTCATGGTCTTGACCAGGTACTCGCTGTCGCTGTGGATGGTGACGTGCGCTCCGCCTGACGGAGTGCGCTCCAGGCCCTTGACGGCGGCGGTCATCTCCATGCGGTTGTTGGTCGTCGCCATGTCAAATCCCGCGATGCGCTGGACCTCGCCGTCGCGCAGGAGGATGACGGCCCAGCCGCCCGGGCCGGGATTGCCGAGACAGGCGCCGTCGGTGTAGATGGTGCAGGTGGTTGTCATGGCGCTGGACCATCCTTTTCAGGAGTATGGCTGACGCTTCCCTATTGTAGCGAGACGCAGGCGAGGATGGTATCCTCTGTCAAAAGTGAATCACAGGGCCCTCACACCCTGGTCCCCTCTTCCGAGGGGGATAGAAGCGGACACGTCCGTTATTGCGTGCGCGGGCGCAGGCGCGGCGGAAGGGCCGCGTGAGACCTGCTCCAGTACCAGCCGGTCGCTAGTGTTTGACGCCAGCGCGATGAGCGGACGACCAGACATCCAGGACGTTGTCCGTGTCCACAACGTCGAAGCGGGAGGCCATGATTTTGAGCGAGGCCTCATGCAACTCTCTCTTCGTGCTCTGGACGCAGTCGCGAAGCACGACAACATAGTAGTCGAGGAACGCCGCATCCCGCGCGGTGGACTCGACGCAACCGTGCGTGACCACCCCGCATACCACAACGGACTCGATGTGGTTGCTCCGCAAGACCAGGTCCAAATTGGTCCCGACGAACGCGCTGGCGCGCCACTTCCTGACGACGACGTCCCCGGCGGCAGGCGCCAGCTCGTCCACGATCTGATGCCCCCAGGTGCCTTCGAGCGTGACCGTGCCGCCCTCCGGAAACCCGCTCTTCTCCATGAAGCGCAGCCAGGAGCCGGACACGCTTTTGTGGCCCGGCAGCCATGTGTTCTGGATATAGACCACGAGCGCGCCGGCTTTTCGGGCAGCTTCAATGGTCCTCTTTGTCCGGAGGATGACGTCTCCGAAAACGTTGGATCCCGTCCTCCGCGCGCGGTCGCTGGCGCCGCCCTGCGAGATGTAGTCATTCTGCATGTCAACGACAAGCAGGGCCGTGTGCGCAGGCTCCGCGATCTCAGACAGCGTGGTATAAACGACGTGTCCGCCTATGGTCTTCACTGCGCCCTCCAGCGCCGCGGGACGTGCCCCGCGACTACGCAAGCGCCTTCTGGCGTACCAGCTCCTCGAAAGATGGCCTGTCAATGCCCAGGAGGTCCACAAGCACGTGCTCGTTGTGCTCTCCCATCTTCGGCGGACGGCTGGTGATGCTCCAGGGCGTTTGGGAGAACCTCCACGGCCCTCCTGTCATCACATAGGCCCCGCCGTTTTCGTCCTGCGTGTGGACAAACAGGCCGCGCTCCCATAGATGGGCGTCGCCCAGCAAGTCGCGGGCGTTGCAGCAGTCGGTGGCCGGGACTCCCCTGCGCTGCAGCGTCTCGGCCGCGGTTGCGGCGTCCTGTCGCCGCGCCCACTCCGACAGGAGGACGTCAAGGTCTTCCTTGTAGAGCCAGCGGGATGTCTGGTCGGCGAACCGGGGGTCTGCCAGCCAGTCCCGCCTTCCGGTGGCCTCGCACAGGGCCTCCCACTCGTCCTGGCAGCCCACCGCGATGCTGATCCAGCGGTCTTCCCCCGCGCAGCGATAGACGTTGTGCGGCGCCATGCTCGGTCGGTCGTTCCCCTGACGCCTCTGGTCCCGATGGTTGACCTCCGCGTCCATAAGGACCTCCCCAATCGTCGCGCTCATCACCTCGCGGCTGGCCCCGTCGATATAGAGGCCCTGGCCCCGCGTCTTCGCGTAGTACAACGCACTGAGCAAGGCAAAACAGAACACTGTGCCGGCGGCGAGGTCGGCGGAGAGCCGGAGCTCCACAGGCGGGCCGTCTTCATAGCCGGTGATGAAGCTTGCCCCGCCCATAGCGCCGAAGATGGCCGCCAGGCCCTTGCCGTTGCGTTCAGGGCCCGTGGCCCCATGCGCGGACAGGGAGGCGAGGACGATGGACGGGTTGCACTTGCGAAGCTCGGAGTAGCCAAGGCCCATCCGTGTCAGGACACCTGGGCTGAAGTTCTCGACGACCGCGTCACTGACGGCCACGAGCTGCTTTATGATGCCCAGGGCCTTGGGGTCCTTCAAGTTGAGGGTGACGCCGAGTTTGTTGACGTTCAACTCATGCAGGCGCGGCACACGCCGCATGAACTCCGAGCCGCGGGTCGCGCTCTCAATCTTGAGGCATTCCGCGCCCATGAGCGCGCACAGGAACGTACAGTAGGGCCCGACGCCCCACCACGTCATGTCGAGTATCCGGAAGCCGGACATGGGTTGCTGTTGCATGACCATGAAGAAGCCCTCGCGATCAGATGGCGCCGGTCTGCCGAAGGGACGTCAGGTCTCCTCGGCTTGCGCCGAGCAGCCCGCAGTACACGTCCTGATTGTGTTCACCCAGATGAGGCGCTCGTCGGCAGGCCTGCGCCGGAAGGGGCGCCACGAAGAACGGCAACGACGGGATGCTCTTTATCTCTGGTATCTCCGGATGAGCAAGCGGTTCAAAGAATCCCCGCAAGCGTTCATGTTCGGAGGCAATCACCTCGCGGGGTGAGTTGAAGGCGCCGACCGGCACTCCGTTGCGGAGGCCGCGCTCGTATATCTCTTGCCGCGTGTGCGCGCGGGTCCACGACTCTATGGTGGTCTGAATCTCCGCGGCCCTCTTGACGCGCGACTGCCGCACGGCCCACTCCGGATCACGCGCCCATTCCGGCCTCTCAATCATTTGCGTCAACCCTGCCCAGTGATGGTCTTCGTGGGCGAGAATCTCCACGTAGCCGTCGGCGCAGGGAAAGCAGCCTCCGTAAGGGAAGTCGCGGGTCAGGGGCGTCTCCAGGAGGTTCTGGTTTGCGTAAATGCTGATAGGCCCTCGCTCAAGGCTGAGAAGGGCGTCCTGACTTGAGAGGTCAATATGCTGTCCTTGTCCCATGCCGATGCGCGCAAACAGGCCGAACATCACCGCCGCCGCGCCCGTGAAGGCCACGAAGTACTCGCCGATGTGTCCGCCCATCATCAGCGGCTGCCTGTCGGGAAACAGGCGGCGCGAGAGGCCGGTGTGCGCCAGCCAGCCCATGCCACTTGCCTGCTCGACGGTCAGTCCATATCCCTTCCATATGCTTTTGGGGCCGTGCTGACCAAACGGGCTGATGGTCAATACAACTGTCCGAGGGTTTGCGTTGTGGATGTCTGTGTACTGGAGCGAGGCCTGGTCGAAGCATGAGCCGGGTCGCTCTTCCACGACCACGTCCGCAATCGTGCACAGCTTCGTCAGCAGTTGTTTTCCCTGACTCGTCGCCGCATCCAGCGTCACGCTCTGCTTATTGGCGTTCACGTATTGATGGAGCAGGCTGGTCTCTACGTTGCGGGTGTCTCCGGGGAAGGGGCCTTCCTGTCGCAGAGCGTCGCCGCCGTCAGGCCGTTCGACTTTTATCACGCACGCGCCCGCGTCCGCAAGCAGACGGCCGCAGTAGGCGCCAGCCACATGGCTGGCGCACTCAAGGACACGGATACCCGTCAGCGCGGGATACATTATCGCTACCTCTTATGCTCCGGCGCGGAACCTAACAGGCCGCCGCTGCCGCCTTGCCAACAGGCAAAAGCACTCCCTAGCGCTTTGCTTCAGGCAACGGGCCGCAAAGGCCGCGCGGGCGTCGGTCTTTCCACTCCGTGGCTATCGCGCGGCTTTGCTCCTCGGCGCGGCGCGCAGCGGCAGGCGGACGGTGGCCGTGCCCGTGCTGTGGACATCCCCTCGCTGCGTGACGCCCCAGAGGTCGAAGTCCACGAAGCCTCCGTGAGCATCCTTGTATTTCCGCGTGACGCGTCCGTGCAGCCACGTGGCGTCACCCACCAGGTTGGGGCGCGTGAGCCGAATCGCCAGCCGGGAGAGCCAGCCCTCGTCTCCCGCCCAGTTGGTGAGGAGTTGGGCGAACCACGAGATGCGCTGCGGCCCGATGTCATACGGCCCGGGAACACCCCCTCGCTGCGCCAGCTTCGGGTCCCAGTGAGCGGCTTCCGACAAGTCCGGCACGTTCGTGTCCGGGTCGAAGATAGCGGCGCCCGGGTGTTTCTTGTAGAAAAGCCACGCCACTTTGGTGGACTTGCAGAGCGGCGAGCCCCAGCCCATGAGCCACGTGATGATGTCCGTAACGGTCAGCGGCCCTTTGACGACGGCGGGTATCTCCGTGCCCTCCGCGGGCGCGTCCTCCCAGTAGAGGGTCTCCGGGCCGCGCCGGAACTCGTTCATGTATGCGGCGGATATCCGCTCAATCTCTTCGTCCGAGTAACGGTAGGGCTGCCACGGTGTGTACTTCTTATGCTCGCGGGTGGCTGGCCGTTCCGCCCGGATGCGCCGGCACGTCTTCTTGGCGATGACCGTGCCCTTATCGTCAAAAAAGCGGTTCTCGATAAACTGGTGGACGGCCTGCCCGCCCCACGCGCTGGGCTTCGTCTCCACCTTCACCAGCTCCTCGTCGGCGGTGTACGATTTGCCCTCGTACACGGGGTGATGGAACTCGAAGACGTCTTCGCTGAAGAGGCTGTAGATGCCGGGAAGCCCGCCGTGCGCGGGGCCGACTCCGTTGCTGCAGAAGGTGTAAACATAGGTGGGAGGAGCGATGACGCGCCCGTACTTCGTCTTTCCCGCGTACCCAGGGTCGCGGAACAGCGGATTGTCGTCGCCCATGCCGTCGGCGAAGTGGGTGATTGATTCCAGTGTCGCCAGCGTGTTCCAGGGACGGGCGGGATATACTTGTCCGATCCTGCCGCGCAGCTCCGCCATGGCCTCATCCGTGATTCTGGCGTCGCCCGTGTATTTGGTGGTCATGCGTGACTCCTTAGGGGGAAAGGGTCCAACAGTCGGTGTCTGTCTGGTCGGGTAGCTTATCATGGCGCTGCGGCATCGTCAAATAGGGAAACAACATGCTGCATATCGCTATTCAGGCGTCTCACGAGTGCTGAATGCAGATGTGAAAACGGCTAACGGCGCGACGGGTCAGGCAAGCGTTGGCGCGACGCGTGAAGTGGGACAAGAAATCAGACAGGGCGTTCGATACCAGCCGTGTTACATGCTATACTGTCGCCGTTTATTGACACTCCGTCCCTCGGACGCCGTGGTCGTGTAGATTGCGCTTGGAATGAGCTCGCATAGACGGCGACACGCAGAAGGGAGGCGCGCTATGGAACCTGCTCTCTCCCGGACTCTCGCAAAATTCATACTGGGACTCTCCTGGCCGGACGTGCCGGGACCGGTCCAGGACCGGGTCAGGGGGCGCGTGCTGCACGGGTTGGGCGCGGGCATGGCGGGATTCCGGACTCCCTTTGTTGAAAAAGGGCTGCGGGTAACCGGGAAGCTGCTGGGACAGGGGTCGGCCACCATCCTTGTTGACGGCGCCAAAGTCAGTCCTCTGGGCGCGGCCTTCGTCAACGCGCTGGCGTTCTCCATCCGCAACATGCACGATTCATACAAAGTCGTCATGCATCCGAGCACGGCGGTCATTCCGGCGGCGCTTGCCGCAGCGGAGACGGTCGATGCGTCCGGCAGGACCTTCGCGGAGGGCGTCACGGTCGGACTTGAGGTCGCTACGCGCATGGCGGGCGGATACGTGTGGCAGGCGCAGGACAGGGGCTTTCGCGCCAGCTCCGTATTCGATACCTTTGGCGCGGCGGCGGCGAGCTCCAAGATACTGGGCCTCACTGAGGACCAGACGGTCAGCGCCCTTGGAACGGCGGCCTCGCTGGCGTGCGGCACGTCCGAGGCGCAGCGCCTCGGCGGCGAGGAAGGCGGGACTCAGGAGGCGCTGGTTGCACAGAACGGACTGTACGCGGCCTTTCTGGCGCAGGATGGATTTCAGTCTCCAGAGAGCGCGCTGGACGGCGAGTCCGGCTTTTACACCGCCTTCGTGGGCGCGACGCCTCAAAACGACTCCGCTGTCGTGGAGGGCATGGGGACCCGCTGGGAGCTTATGCGCATCTGCTCCAAGTGGATATCCGCCATCGGCTTCAACCAGCTGCCCACGCTGCTCATGGTCAACCTGGTGAAGAAACACCGCTTTTCGGCAGAAGACGTCGCGTCCATCTCGGTGGAGATGAGTCGCCACGAGTTGATATACCCCAGCTACGTCATGCCCAGGCGACTTTCGGTCATCGGGGCGCCGGAGTACTTCGTTGCGATAGCGTGCGTGCTGGGCGATTTCCCGCGCAACGTCCCCGTCGGCCAGTTCCGTCCCACGGTGCTGGCGCAGTCGCCCCAGGCGGAGCTGCTGGACCTTCCAACCAGCGGCCGGGTGCTTCAGACCATGAAGAAGGTCTTCGTCACGTATGGCGCAAAGCGGGACGTGTACAGCCCGCGGGTGACCGTGCGACTGAACGACGGGCGCGTGTTGTCCGACGAGGCGACACCGGAGGCGTTGCAATGGGGGCTGGCCAAGGAAAAAGAAGTCCTGGCCCCCGTTGTTCCGATTATGGGCATCTCCCCGTCGCAGTGGAGCAGTCTTGCTAAAACAATAGGACGCCTGGAGAAGCTCGACTCCGTGGGGCCTTTGCTGTCGTTGACAGTGCAGGATAAAGGAAACAAGACCGCGTGACCTGTGAGGAGGTCTCCATGTCGCTGACGCTCAGCCAACGGCTGGCCCGCTATATCTGTGGGGCATCATATAGGGACTTACCCGGCCCCGTGGTTGACCGGGTCAAGGGACGACTGTTGCACGGCTTTGCAACCGCTCTGGCGGGATTTCAGGGGCCGAGCGTGCAGAAGGCGCTGAAGCTCGCGCGCGCCGTTGAAACAGCGCAGGGCGGAGCGACAGTCCTGCGCTCCGGCGACCGCGTCACGCCCCTGGGCGCGGCGTTCGTCAATAGCCTGTCGTTCGGGGCGCGCAATCAGAGCGATTCCTATCGCATTCTGACCCATCCCAGCGCGGTCGTGGTCCCTGCCGCGCTGGCCGCGGCGGAGACGGCAGCCTGCTCAGGACGGGATTTCCTGATGGCCGTGGCTGCGGGGCTGGAAGTGGAAACCCGAATGGCCAGCAGCGAGCAGAGTATCAAGGCCGTTCAGCACCGCGGATTCCGGGCCAGTTGCACGTACGGAGTTTTCGGCTCGGCGGCCGCCGCGGGCAAGCTGTTGGGGCTTTCCGAAGAGCAGATGGTGCACTGTCTGGGCCTGGCCGCGACCTTCGCGGGCGGGACCGCGGAGGGCCAGCGCTGGGGCACTGACGAGACGTCCATTCAGGACGCGCAGGCGTCGCGCAACGGCCTGTGGGCCGCGTTTCTGGCGAGAGAGGGCCTTCTGGCGACGGAGACCGCGCTCGACGGCGAGGTGGGATTCCTCCATGCGTTCACCGGCGGCGCCGTAAGCGACACGTCGCACGTGACGCAGGACATCGGCCAGCGGTTTGAACTGATGAGGATTACCTCGAAGTCGTTCCCGGCGGTCGGCTTCAATCAGCTTCCGGCCATGCTGATGACGTCCCTGGCCAGACGGCATAACATCCGGCCGGAGGCCGTCGGCTCCATCACCGTCGAAATGAGCCACGACGAGGTCTTTTATCCCTCCGCGGAGTTCGCCAAGCATTGGCCCGTCACCGGCCTCACGGAGTACTACGTCGCCACCGCGTGCGTGCTGGGCGAGTTCCCCCAGGTCCTTCCTGACTCCCAGATCCGCGCCAGCGCCGTACCCGGCGAAGGTGACGACGAACTCGCCGATGCGGCGACACAGGCCCGCATTCTGGAGATATCCAAGAAGGTGTTTGTCCGTTTCTCCAGGGAGCGGGAGATATATCACCCGCGCATGACCGTGCGTCTCAAGGACGGGCGCGTGGTGAGCGACGAGATGACGCCGGAGGCGCTGTACAAGGGACTGGACGCGGAAGTCGAGCTTCTCCGGCCCCTTGTCCCGCTCACCGGTCTGTCGCCGACGGGATGGAGGCGGCTGGTGACGGCAGTCGGGCGGGCAGAGGCGCTTTCCGATGTATCCCCGCTTGTCGCGGCCTGTGTTCCCGCGAAGAGCGGTGAAAAAGCTAAGCGGCCCGCAGCCGGGGGTCCAGCACGTCGCGGAGGGCGTCGCCCAGGACGTTGAACCCGAAAACGGAGAGGCTGATAGCCACTCCGGGGAAGAACGCCATCCACGGCGCTGTTTCCAGATAGGTGCGTGCGGGCCCGCTGATCATGAGCCCCCAGGACGGGTTGGGAGGCGGCACCCCGAAGCCGAGGAAGCTTACCGCGGACTCCAGCAGGATCGCGTTGCCCCAGACGAGCGTGCCAATGACGATGAGCGGCGCGAACGTGTTGGGCAACAGGTGCGTCAGCATGATGCGCAGCGAGGAACAGCCTACGGCCCTCGCCCCGTCCACGAACTGGAGCTCTTTCAAGTACAACACGGATGACCTGATGACACGGGAGTTGGACACGCCGGACACCAGGCCAATAGCTATTCCCACGTTTGTGACGGAGTTGCCCACAAGCATCAGAATAGTGACGACCAGGATGAGAAAAGGAAAGCTCATCACCGCGTCAACCATCCGCTGAATCACCGCGTCAACCGCGCCTCCGATGTAACCACTGACGATGCCAATCGCAGCCGCCATGACGACGGTGACCGCAACAGCCAGAGTGGCGGCGTAAAGCGAAATGCGCGCCCCCCAGATGACCCTGCTCAGGATGTCGCGCCCTTGGTCATCCGCGCCCATCAGATGGATGGCGCTGGGCGGGGCGAGGAAGTCCTTGCCGGAAGCCTGCAAGGGGTCATAGGGCGCCAGAAGGGGCGCGAGCGCGGCCACGACGATCAGCGCCAGCACGAGCACACCGGCCACAGCGCCAAAGGGTTTCTGCCGCCGAAAGGACTGGAGCGTCTGCCATACGGCGGCCCAGCCATGCGGGCGGCGCTCCGACGGCCATGTCAGGCGCGCGGCGTGCGTTTGCGGCGCTTGCAACGGCTCCATCAGGCGTACCTGATACGCGGATCAATGTAGGCCAGTGATACATCCACAAGCAGGTTCGCCACAAGGACAACGGTCGCAAGCAGAAGGTTGACGGCCTGAACGGAGGGGTAATCGCGCACGGCAATGACCTGGAAGATGTACTGCCCGAGACCCGGCAAGTTGAAAATCGATTCCATGATGACGGAGCCGCCTATGAGCAGGGCCACCTGAAGGCCCAGGATTGTCACCACGGGGATCAGGCTATTTCTAAAGGCGTGACGGACGAGGACTACGCGCTCGCGCAGGCCCTTCGACCAGGCCGTCCGGATGTAGTCCTGGCGGAGGACCTCCAGCAGCGCCGTTCGAGTCATGCGCAGGAGAACGGCGGCCAGATGAATGCCCAGGATGAACGCGGGGGCGAGAAACTGCTGAATATTCAGCCACGGGTTGTCAGCCAGGCTGGTGTAGCGTAACGGAGGAATCCAGTGCAGGCCCACGGACAGAAACAGAATCAGCATTGTCGCCAGCCAGAAGCCTGGAACGCTGAGCGCCAGAAACGCGACGGAGCGGGCAAGGTAGTCCGCCAGAGAGTCCTGACGCACCGCGGACAGAATGCCCAGGGGAATGCCGATGACAATGGAGAAGAACAGGGACAGGACACCCAGTTCGACGGTCACGGGTAGGCGGCGTTCGATATCGCGGGCCACCGGACGCTTGGACCAGAGGGACGTACCGAAATCGCCGCGGAGCATGCTGCCCATCCACACCACGTATTGCTCGTGAATCGGCTTTGTAAGCCCGAGTCGGTCGCGCTCTTTGTTTAGGTCTTGCTGAGAGACGCCGGATTCCGCAGTCAGTATGTCGAGCACGTCCCCCGGAAACATGCGCACGATCCCGAAGACCATCACGGATATGATGAAAACGGTGGGCGGCAGCAGGAGCAGTCGTTTTATCAGGTACTGGTGCATGGAATCACGAGTCCCGCCCACGTGTCTGAGCGGGGGCGCCTTTCATCGCTTGTGTCAGGGCAAAAGAGACCTCGTCCAGCGTGTTTGGGCGAGGTCTCTCTTGGTCCGTCAATAGGATGCCAGCCGTGATGCTGTTTACTTGTTGATCCAGATGTTCGAGGGCAGCCAGAAGGGGTCGTACTCCGTCTGCTCCAGTCCCCGGACCCAGGGCTGCCTGGGCATGTAGTTCACGGCGGTGTGAAGCCAGACCTGGGGGGCCAGTTCCATCAGCCGCACCTGGGCCTTTTTGACCAGGGCCTTTCGCTTCTCTATGTCCAGCTCCTGGCGTTGCGCGTCCAGCAGTTTGTCGAGATCGGGATCGTTGAGCTTCTGGTAATTGCGCCCGCCGGTGCTGTGGTGACGCGAGTAGAGCTGGTCGTCGGGGTCGCGCGACGCGGAGTAACCACGGGCGCGGAATCCAAAATCGCCCTTGGTGTCCTGCCCAAACCAGATCGCACCATCCACCAGCTTGATATTGACGGTGATGCCGGCCTTGGCCAGTTGGGACTTGGCGATCTCCATGTTCTTCAGGTTGATCTGGGGGAAGAGATTTGTGCCTTCCGCTTCAACCGTCAAGCCGTTCGAATATCCAGCCTCCGCGAGGAGGCGCTTGGCCTCGGCAATGTCCTGGTCCTTGGGCTGCCGGTACCCTGGCAGCTTCAGCAGCTCCTCGTCTGTCCACGCGGCCCAGCCGGGGAACATGCGCTGCGGCAGCGGTCCCGTGAGGTACCCGCCACCGCCCAGGTTCAGTTTAAGCGCCTCCTGGCGATCGATGGCGAGGAATATGGCCTTGCGGATGCGGATGTCCTGGAAGAGTTTATTGTTCAGATTGGGTACAAGGCCAAACCAGTTAGGCCGCGACCAATCGGTGTACTGGATCTCCGGGTTGGTCCGCTTGAGGTCATCCTTTTCGCTGAGCGCAAGATCGCCGTTGTCCTGCGTGCCGAAGTCAATCTTGCCCGTCCGGTACGCAGCTATCATCGTCGCACGGTCTGGGACAGACGTTATGGACACCCCATCGGCGTAGGGCCTGCCCTGCTCCCAGTAGCTGGGATTGCGCACGGCGGTGCCGCCTACTCCGGGGGTGAACTGCTGTATCTGGAACGGGCCTGTTCCCACGGCATGTTCGATGTCCGCCAGGTCGCCCCACTTCTGAATGCTTTCCGGGGCGATGATGATTTTGTTGCTGCTGACTGTCCCGGAGGCGATGTACGAAAGTATGGGCGCAAACGGGGACTTGAGCGTCATGCGCACAGTGTACTTGTCCACCGCCTCAATCTTGTCCACCCGTTCAAACTGGCTGGCCCAGATGAACTCCGCCCGGGGCGTGCGAATTCGGTTCAGGCTGAAGGCCACGTCCTCCGCAGTCAGTTCACGACCGTTGACCGGCGGCAGGTTGTGGAATTTCACACCTTCTCGAATCGTGAAAACAAGCGTCTGGGGGTTGTCGAATCTCCATTTCGTCGCCAACTCAGGGGTGGGATTGCCCTGATTGTCGTACCTTACAAGACTCTGCCCAAGAAAAGCCCACAGGGGCAGATTCCAGTTGGCCTTATGGATGTCCATGTGAGCGGGTTCGCCCACCGAGATGAGATTGATGGTGCCACCTCGCTTGGGCGCCGGGGCCGCCGTGGGTGCAGGAGCAGCGCTGGTAGCCGCCGGCGCTGCGGTGGCGGGAGCGGCCGGAGGGCTTCCGGGCGGGGCAGGCGCCTGAGTTGCACACGCCGTAAATAGAAGGGCAAAGAGGATGCATCCAACCGACCTTGCCGAGATGACATGTTTCCGAGCACGCATGTTACCCTCCTCCTTGCAGAGCTATGGTTGCCCTGCAGCACGTTGTAGCTACTGGTGTGCGGCGGTTTTGACGATATTAAGCGTATGGGAAATCTGTGATACCGTGGTAAATTGCAGTATCGCGCACGTTGCGGGCTAGTATAGTGTCATGTCCACCCTGTGTCAAACAACAGTTGTTGTGTTATGAGCCATGCTGCCCCGCCGGACAAAGCGCGGTGCACGTCGCTCCGGCTTCCCTGGCGAAGGCGATTGCTTGCCTGCGCATATGAGCGTTCCACCTTGCAGGTCAGCGCGGGCGCCATGCGGGCTTGGCGGCGCGCCGTGTCCAGTCATGGACTCCATGCACACGCATTCCGACCAAAAGTCCCGTGTTGCTTACGAAAGCGCGAGTCCTATTGACAAGGCAGTCCATCATGACTACTGTATAGACGCTTTGCTTCGGCAGCGGCGCGTCCTGTCTGCTGGCAGCCCCGTCACAGGCCGTCGAAAGATGGCATGGATGTATGCTCTGACCTCAAGGAGTTACACATGACCACCAAGTACACCGGCGACGCCAAAATCACGGATGAGGCCCTGGCCGAACTGCGAAGCAGGATGGGCAAGATTGAGCCTGCCCGCGCCTGGAACACTCTCGCCACGCTAGACGCTATCGTCCACTTCGCCAACGGCGTGGGCGACGACAACCCCCTGTTCCGCGATCCGGACTACGCGCGCAAGACCAAGTACGGACGGGTGATCGCGCCGCCCACCTTCGTGTACACCTTCTGCAGCGCGGGATTCGGGCCCGCGCACGGCGGCCTTCCCGGCATCTACAGCCTCTTCAGCGAGGACGTCTTCGAGTTCTACCATCCTGTTTACGAGGGCGGGCGCTACACCGCCGACGAGGAACTGGTGGGCGTGGAAGTGAAGGCCAGTGCGTGGGGTGGCCGCGCGGTGCACCAGTTTGTGCAGAACCGCTTCCGCGACCAGAACGGCACGATCGCCGCCAAGAAGACCGTCCGCCGCATCCGCGCTGAACGCCAGGCCACTCGCGAGCACAAGAAATACGCGCCCTGGGAGCCGTACCGCTACTCGGACGAGGAGATCCGCCAGATTGCCGCGGGCTACCTGAACGAGTTCCGGCGCGGCGCGGACGTGCTGTACTGGGAGGACGTGCCCGCGGAGGGAACGGAGATTCCCGTCGTCGTGAAGGGGCCTCTGACCATTACGGAGATGGTCACCTGGTGCATGGGCTGGGGCTCTCCCATGTGCAAGGCCAACAAGTTCACGTGGCTCTACTACGACAAACACCCGGAGGCCGCCATCTTCGACCCGGAGACGAACGTGCCTGACCTGGCGGAGGCGGCCCACTGGGACGCCAGGCGCGCGCAGCGCGGCGGCGTTCCGGGGCCCTACGACCTCGGGCCGCAGCGTGTCTCCTGGTACGCTCAAATGCTGACCAACTGGATCGGCGACGAGGGATGGCTCTCCCGTCTGGCGGTGCAGGTGCGTCGGCCCAATCTGGTGGGCGATACAACCTGGCTGCACGGGCGGATCACCCGGAAGCGCCGCGAAAATGGGAAGCATCTGGTGGAACTGGACGTGTGGGCGGTCAACCAGCGGGGCGAGCCCCACAGCAACGGCACCGCCATCGTCATCCTGCCGTCGCGCGCCCAGTAGGCGCTTTGCCCGGACCACACCCGAGGAGACGACGTCTCCGCCGGAAAGGAGGCCCATGACACCCGGCGTGCTGGAGGATGTGCGCGTCCTGGAGATAGGTCAGGGCATTTCGTCCTGCTTCTGCGGGAAGCTTTTCGCCGACATGGGCGCCGAGGTCATCAAGGTGGAGCCGCCGGATGCGGGCGACGAGCTGCGCGCTCACGGCCCCTTCCCCGGCGACGTTCCTCACCCCGAGCGCAGCGGCCTGTTCCTCTATCTGAACACCAGTAAGCTGGGCGTGACCCTGGACGTGACGGGCCCGACGGGACGCGGCATATTCCGGAAGCTCCTGGACAGCGCGGATGTCCTCGTGGAGAACCACGCGCCGGGCACTCTGGCGTCGTGGGGGCTCGACATCCCGGCCCTTCTGGATGCGTTCCCCCGTCTGGTCGTCACATCCGTCACTCCTTACGGCCAGAGCGGGCCCTGGCGTGACTACCGCGGGTATGACATCAACGTCTCCGCGCTCTCGGGTGTAGCCGCGGGCATCGGCTCGCCGGACCGGGAGCCTCTGGCGCTGCCCCTGGCGCAGACGGAGTACCAGGGAGCAATCGCCGGGGCTGTCGCCACACTATTCGCCCTCTTCGCGCGGGACATGACCGGGCGAGGCCAGCACGTGGACGTGTCCAGCGCGGACGTGATAGCGACGATGCACGTAGCTCACAGCAAGCTGCCTCCCGTGCTGTACCGCGGCGCGCGGCACGCGCGTACGGGACACCGCGACCCTGAAATGCCGTACCCTCAGACCACCCTTCCGTGCAAGGACGGCTATATGTGCCTGGGGGCGCCGCAAATCCAGCAGTGGGCGCGGTTCACCGAGGCTATCGGCAATCCGGACTGGGTGCAGAACCCGCGGTACCGCAAACGGCGCGCAATGGCCCAGGAGTACCCGGACGAGGTGGACGCCCTGCTGGCGCCCTGGCTCATGGCGCGCACCAAGGAAGAGATCTTCGCGCTCTGCCGCGAGCACCACGTGCCATTCGCCCCCATCAGGACGATGGACGAGGTCGCCAGCGACCCGCATCTGGCGGAACGGGGCTTCTTCGTCGCCGCGGACCATCCCGCGGCAGGCCCGCTTACGTACCCGGGCGCGCCGTTCAGGCTTTCGGCGGCAGGATGGGCCATCCGACGGCCCGCTCCGCTGCACGGGGAGCACAACGAAGAGGTGTACTGCAAGCGCCTGGGGTACTCCCGTGACGACCTCTGCGCCCTGCGCCGGGCCGAGGTCGTGTGAGCCTTGCCTGGAGAAGAGGTCGAAGTGTCCGACGATACAACCAGACCCGGGAACGACGCCTCCGTCCTGCCCCTGCGCGGGTACCGCGTCCTCGATTTCGGGTGGGCCGTGGCCGCCCCCACCGTCGGGCTGGCCCTGGCTGATATGGGCGCGGAGGTCTTGCGGGTCGAATCACGCGGGCGGCTGGACGGCCTCCGCCTGGGCGAGTCCATGGCCCGACAGGCCTCCATCGTGAATGACCCTTCCCCGGATATCGAGATGGAGATGCACCCCCTGTTCCACATCGTGAACCGGGCGAAGCTGGGCATCACGGTGAACATCCGCAAGCCGGAGGGCGTGGTCCTGGTCCGGCAGATGGCGCGGCTCTGCGACGTGGTGATTGAGAACTTCTCGCCCGGCGTCCTGGACCGGGTGGGCCTGGGCTACCGCGATTTGCGCCGGGAGCGGCCTGACGTGATCATGCTCTCCATGTCGTCCATGGGCCAGTCCGGGCCTCTGCGCGACGTCACCACGTACGCGCCGACCATCGCCAGCCTGGTTGGGCTGCATGGCCTTATAGGTTATCCCGATCGACTGCTGGGCATGGCCGCCGGCGGCTTCGCCGACGCCAACGCCGGCCTGATGGGCGTCTTCGCCGTGCTCGCCAGCCTGCGCCACCGCCAGCGCACCGGGCAGGGCCAGTATATTGACATGTCCCAGGGTGAGGCCACGGCGGTCCTGATGGGCGAGGCGCTGATGGACAACGCCATGAACAAACGCGTGCAGAGGCCCGTGGGGAATGCCCGTCCGGGGATGGCGCCCTACGGCGTCTATCCGTGCAAGGGAGACGACCAGTGGGTCTCCATCGCGGTCAAGACCCAGGCGGAGTGGGAGGCCCTCTGCCGCGCCGTGGGCAATCCTGAGTGGACGCGGGAGGATACTTTCGCGGACGCCTACAGTCGAAAGCGCAACAGCGACGCTTTGGACAAGCGCCTGGCGGAATGGACGCGCCAGCACACTCCGGAGGAGGCCACCGAGCGGCTTCAGTCGCACGGCGTGGCCGCGGCGCCGGTCCTGGACATAGGCCAGGTGTACCGCCACCCCCAGTTTCAAGCCAGGCAAGCCTTCGTGCACATCGAGCACCCCTACATCGGGAAAGAGGCGATGTACGGGACTGTCTGGCGGCTGTCCGGGACGCCCGGCGGGGTCTTCCGTCGCGCCCCCTTCCTGGGCGAGCACAACTCGTACGCATTCGGAGAGCTGCTGGGCCTCCCGCAGGACTCACTGGAGAGGCTGCAGGCGGATCAGGCGATTTCATAGGTCTGTCTTGGGATGACTATGACGGAGGGTGCGCTGCAGGGGCTTCGCGTCGTCGAGTACGCGCACATGGTGGCGGGGCCGTACTGCGCCAAGCTGCTCGCCGACCTGGGCGCCGACGTCATCAAAGTGGAGCCGCCAGGCCGCGGCGACCCCGCGCGGAGGCGCGGCCCCTTCACGGGCAAGGACCCGGCCCGCCAGCACAGCACGCTTTTTCTTTACCTGAACACCAGCAAACGCAGTGTGACCCTGGACATCGCCAAGGCCACCGGACAGGACATCTTCCGCAGGCTCGCTCAGTGGGCGGACGTCCTCATCGAAGACTCCACGCCGGGAGACATGGACGCGCTGGGCCTGGGAGCGGAGTCACTGCAGTCATTGAACCCGCGGCTCATCGTAACGTCAGTGACCCCCTTCGGCCAGACCGGCCCTTATCGTCACTACAAGGCATACTCCTTTCAGGTGTTCCACGCGGGCGGCGAGGGCTATCTGATGCCGGGCAAGCAAGGCGCGTTCTCCCGACGGGCGCCCGTGGCGGCGGGCAACCACGTGGCCGACTACGACGCCGCGCTCCACGCGGCGGTGGCGACCCTGGGCGCGTGGCACGCGCGCGAGCGCAGCGGCGTCGGGCATCACGTGGACGTGTCAGCGCAGGAGGCCTCCCTGAGCCTGAGCCGGCAGGAGATGGTCAGCTACCCCAACGAGGGTATGCTGGAACACCGGACGACGCGGACGCACCCGGCCATTGTCATCCGGTGCCGGGACGGGTACGCGGACATCTTCCTTCTCGACAACCGCTACTGGGACATCCTGCGGGAGATGATGGGCGATCCGGAGTGGGCCAGGGATGAACGCTTCAAGGACTTCCTGAGCAGAGAGGCGCACCGCGACGAGCTTGTGCGGCGAGTCGAGGAGTGGTCCGTCAACCAGTCCGCTGACGACATATACCGGCGGGGGCAGGCGCGGCAGGCGCCGTTCGGCGTCTACAGGACGCCTCCCGATCTTCTCCGATCGGAGCATCTTAAGGCGCGGCGCTTCTTCACGGAGATTGCGCATCCGGAAGCGGGCGCGTTACCCTATCCCTCCGCGCCCTACAAGCTCTCGCGCACGCCCTGGGAGGCGCGGCGGCCAGCCCCGTTGCTGGGCGAGCACAACCACGCGGTCTATTGCGGTCTGCTCGGCCTGACGCCCGTGGAGCTGGTCAAGCTCCACGAGGCGCGCGTGGTCTAGAGGAGGCTGCGACATGAAGGCGCTCTTGGACAACATCCGCGTCGCGGACTTCAGCTGGATAGCGGCGGGCCCCTACTGCACGGAGCTTTTGGGATTCATGGGCGCGGAAATCATCCGGTTCGAGAGCGCAGGGCGGCCCGACAACTACCGGAAGGGACTGCTGACGGGCGACCCCGACCCGGACAGGCAGCCCCAGTTCCATGAGGTGAACCTGAACAAGATGAGCGTTCGCCTGGACCTGGGCCAGCCGGGGGCGCTGGACCTGGCGAAGACAGTGGTAGCCGCAAGCGACCTGGTGGTGGAGAACTTCAGGCCCGGAGTCATTGACCGGCTGGGGCTGGGCTATCAGGCCCTGCGCCGCGTCCGGCCGGACATCGTCATGGTCTCTCTCTCCAGCACTGGCGCCACGGGGCCTGACCGCTTCAACGCAGGCGTCGCCAACACGTTCGCCGCCGAAGCCGGTCTGGGGCATATGACGGGCTATTCGGACGGGCCGCCGACCATGCTGCTGCGCGCCCTGGACCACAGGGCGGGGGCGACCGCTTGCTTCGCCGCGCTGGCCGCGTTGCGCCACCGCGAGCGGACCGGCGAGGGCCAGCACATAGACCTCTCCGCCTCGGAGGTGGCGACCTGCTCCATCGGCGAAACGGTCCTGGAGTTCGCGGCGACGGGTGTCGTGCCCATGCGCCACGCCAATCAGGACCGCATCATGGCGCCCCATGACTGCTACCCGTGCCGTGGCGAGGACACGTGGATAGCCATCGCCGTGGGCAGCGACGAGGAATGGCAGGGCCTGCGGGACGCCTTGGGCAGGCCTGCGTGGACGGACGACGCCCGGTTCGCCGACGGCTATCTCCGCTGGAAAAACAGGGCGGACATGGACGGATTCATCGCGGCCTGGACGCGGGAGCGGACGCCCGCCGAGGTGATGCGCCTGCTGCAGTCCCACGGCGTGGCGGCCGTCCCCTCGTACGACTCCCGCTCCCTCTCCAAAGACCCGCATGCCCGCGCGCGGGGCGTCTTCAGCGAGGTGGCGCATCCGAAAATGGGCAAACGGACCGTCGTGGGCGCTCCGTGGAAGCTGGCCGGAGTCCCGGACCGACCCCAGCGTCCGGCGCCGCTGCTGGGACAGCATACAGCCTATGTCATCGGAGAGTTGCTGGGCCTTGGGCAGGCGCGCGTGACGGCATTGACCGAGCAAAAGGTGCTGAACTAGCGCGGCTTTGAAAGTGCATGTGAACGCCAATGGGTGAGAAGACGTTATGACTGACAAGAGGATAGTCCCCGCACAGGGTCTCCCCATGTGTTTCCCCGGGGCCCCGGCTGCCGTGGCGAAAGGTGGGCTTCTGTACGTATCCACGGTGGCGGGCCTGGACCCGCGGGGGGGCCGTTCCGCCGGCGGCGCCCTGCCTGAGCAGGCGCGGCAGATGTACAGAAACCTCGGCGCCGTCCTGAAAGCGGCGGGCGGGACACCGGCTGACGTGGTCAAGACGTCGGAATTCGTGACCTCCGCGGAGAGCGATGAGGCCGCCATCGGCGCCCGGCGAAGTCTCCTCGGCGCCGGCTTCCCCAGCCCGGCCAGCGTCGCCATGCCGCAGGTTGCTGGCGCTGGAAGCCTGCTCTCGGCTGACGCCGTCTGCGTGATGCGGGACGGCTCCCGCAGGAAGGTCCTGCGTCCGGCGGGAGGCCCCTCGGGCGACGTCCTTTCCCCGTCCGGCGTCGCAAAAGGCGGATTCCTCTTCACATGCCGGACAACGGCGGCGCGTCGAGATGCCGGGACCGGCCAGGTGGTCTGCACGGGGACGCTCGCCCAGCAGATGGAGCAGATCTACGACAGTATGGGGCAGGTGCTGAAGGCCGCGAACGCCAGCTTCGACGACATCGTGATGACAACGGAGTTCGTCACGACCACGGAGGGCTATCGGGAGACGTCCGATGTGCGCAGGCGACTGTTCAAGAACGGGTTCCCCGCCGCTACCGGGGTCATCTGCAGCGGCCTCGGGCAGCCTGGGGCCATCATCGCCCTGGAGGCGGTCGCTGTCCTGGACAGGAACGCGACGCGCCAGATAGTAAACCCCGGGTGGCCGCACTACGAGCGCTACACATTCTGCCCCGGCATCCTGCGAGGCGACTACCTTTTCATCTCCGGAGCGACCGCCACGGAGACAGACGCCTCCGGCAAGGTGGTCGTCCGCGGCGACGTCGGCGCCCAGGCGCGACTCATCTACGACAGGGCCCGCGCCATTGTCGAAGCGGCGGGCGGCGCGATGAAGGACGTCATGCACGTCACCGAATACGTGACGTCGCTGCAGGCGTATGATGCCGTGGGCGCCGTGCGCGGGCAGGTGTTCGGCGATGCCCTCCCCGCGGTCTCGACCGTCGTCGTGAAGAGCCTGCTGCGGCCCGACGCCCTCATCGAGATTGACGCGGTCGCGGTGCTCGGGTAGGCAGGACAGGGACGGCATGACGAACGACGACCTGCTGGCGAGGCTGAAGGCCCTGGTGGGCAAAGAGTTCACCTTTGCCGCGCCGGAAGAGGTGGGACGCGCTTCTATTCGCCAGTTCGCCCTAGCGATAGGTGACCCTAACCCTCTGTACATGGACCACGTGTTGGCGGGGACCAGCCCGCACGGGGGCATTGTCGCGCCGCCAACGTTCATCTGCGAGACGAACCAGTACCTGCCCGGGCCCGTGGACGAGGAGCACGGGTCTCTCAACGCCACGGACATCCCCACGGGCGGAGTCATCCGCATGGGCAACGATTACCAGTTCTTCCGGCTGGTCCGTCCCTCGGACGTGGTGACGGCCCAGTGGACAGTAGCCGAGTGCTTTGAGCGGGAGGGACGGTCCGGACGCATGGCGCTCCTAGTCATGGACAAGACCTTCAGGAATCAGCGCGGAGAGCTGCTGGCCACTAACAGGGAAACCTACGCCTACCGGCTGTCCGGGGGCGGTCGGCCATGACGGCGCTGCGCTTCGAGGATGTACGGGAAGGGATGGAGCTGCCGCCCCTTACCAAGCGCGTGAGCCTGGTGCGCATGATGATGTACGGGGCGGCGACCTGGGACTACGTACCCCTCCACTACGACGCGGCGTACGCCCAGAAGCGCGGCTTCCCGGCGCCCGTCGCCGATGGACAGATGATGGGCGCCTATCTCTGCCAGTTGCTCACGGACTGGTCGGGCGACCCCGGCTCCGTGCGCGCCCTGAGCTTTCGCAATCAGGCCCCGGTCTTCCCCGGTGACACCCTTGTCTGCAAAGGCAAGGTGACACGCAGGCGCGCGAGCGGCAAGGACAGCCTGGTGGACTGCGATCTCTGGATTGAGAACCAGCGGGGCGAGCAGGTGGTGGGCCATGCATCCGCCACGCTCAGTCTGCCTTCCGGCGTGCGCGGACCCCGAACATGACCTTGGAGCGCGTCAGCCCCCTGATTCCGCGCCGGGAACTGTCTTAGAACTCAGACAGGAACCCTTTGGGCGGCATGATCTTCAGCCGGGGACGCATGCTCAGCTCCAGGGACAGGGCCATGGCCTTCGCAAGCGCAAGGCCGTCCGCGTTCTTGGACAGGAGCTTGTCGGCGAAGGCGCGGACCTCGGCCATGAGATGTTCCTTCGGCACCACGCGCGTCAGAATGCCGTAGCCCATAAGCTCCTGAGCGGTGTAGTGGTTGCACGTCATGACGAATTCCCGCGCGCGCATGACGCCGACGGCGCGGACGAGGCGCGCGTAGGCGGCCGCGTTGATGGGATTGCCCAGATCCAGCTCCGGCAACCAGAACTGCGCCTCCGGCGCCGCGAAGCGAAAGTCGCAGCACATAGCCATGTGCCATCCCCCTCCGATGGCGAAACCGTTGATGGCCGCGATGGTCACCTGCTCCAGCGTCTCCAGCTTGTTCAAAGCGTCGCGGAGTTTTGTCGTACGTTGTCCTCGCGTGGCGGTGAACGCCTTCTGGCGCTCCGCGGGGTCGGCGATCCCCTTGAGCCTGCTCAGGTCCGCCCCCGCGCAGAAGGCCGCGCCGCTGCCGGTCACGATCACCAGGCGGCACTCCGCCTCGTCTCGCAGCTTGTCCAGGATGTCGTGAAGCTCTCCGGTCATCGCTTCGTTGATGGGGTTGCGCTTTTCGGGCCGGTTCAGCTGCACCGTCGTCACCGGGCCCTCCCGCGTGACCTGAAAGTTCACGTACGTCGCCTGTTGCGTGCTTTGCACGAGCATTGCTCCTTTCGGGCTGGCTGGCGCCCGCTCTACTGTGGCGTGGCCACGACGATTATTCGGTGCCTCGCAGGCGGGGGTCCAGAGCGTCCCGCAAGGCGTCACCCAGCAGATTGAATCCAAACACGGCCAGGCTGATGGCCATGCCGGGGAAGATGACCATCCACGGAGCCGTCTCGCCGTACAGACGCGCCGCTCCGGACAGCATCCCGCCCCATGTCGGCGTGGGCGGCGGCGGCCCCGCCCCCAGGAAGCTGATGGATGCCTCCACCACGATGGCCCACCCGACCGCGATGCTGGCGAGCACGATGTAGGGGGCCATGCACTGAGGCAGGATGTGAATGAACATGATGCGCATCTGCCCGGCCCCGATCGCCTTCGCCGCGTCTATGTACGGGTTCTCCTTGATGGACAGCACCGTCGAGCGGATGACACGGGCCGCCTGGGGAAAGAGGATGACGCTGATGGCCGCCACCACGTTGTTTACGGAGGGGCCGAGCACCGCGACGATGGTCAGGGCGAGCACGAGGAGCGGGAACGCCATCACTGCGTCAATGAGCCGTTGCAGTGTCGTGTCCAACATCCCGCCGATGTAGCCGCTCACCAGTCCCGCCAGGGAACCCAGGGTGTTTCCCACCATGACGGCCATGAGGCCCACGTACAACGAGACGCGCCCGCCGTACAGGATTCTGCTCAAGATGTCCCGCCCTACGTTGTCCGTGCCCAACCAGAACCGCGCCCCCGGGGGAACAAACTCCTTGCCGTTCTGCAGTTCCAGAGGATCGAACGGGGACAGCACGGGCGCGAAGACTGCGGTGGCACAGGCTACCAGCACGAGAAGCAGCCCTACACCGCCCAAAGGCCGGTGCCGACTGAAACGGACCAGACCCGCCAGAATACTTCTGGCCGGTCCCCGTGCAAGACTTTCCGCCGCTCCGTGCCGGACGGCCTGTTCAATCGTCATCGCTGTTCGAAATGCCGCTCATGTTACCTGTACCGGATGCGCGGGTCCACGAGCCCGTACATCAGGTCAACCCCCAGGTTGACAAGGGAAAAGAATATGGCAATAAGAAGGATGATGGTCTGGACCATTGGGTAGTCCCGGAAAGTGATCCCGTCTATGAGGCCGCTCCCAAGTCCTGGTAGAGAGAAGAGGAACTCCATGATGACCGTCCCGCCGAGGAGCGTCCCGAACTGAAATCCGCTGATGGTGATTACGGGGAGCAGCGCGTTCTTCAAGGCGTGCCGCACGACCACCAGTCGCTCGGAGAGGCCCTTGGCCCACGCGGTGCGGACGTAGTCCTGCCGCAGGACCTCCAGCATAGTGGACCGGGTCATCCGGCTGACCACCGCCGCATAGAAGTACCCCAGGGCCAGAGCGGGAAATGCCAACTGCAGCAGGTTGGCGCCGGGGTCCTGCGTAAGAGGCACATATTCCATGGGAGGCAACCACCGGAACCCCAGGACCAAAAAAAGGATAATGAGACTCCCGACCCAGAAGGGGGGCATGGTAATCCCCCCGATGCTGACAACACGGATGATGTAGTCCAGCCACGTGTTCTGTCGCAGGGCGGAGACGATTCCCATGGGCAGCGCCAGGGCCAGAGAGACGAAGAGAGTGAGGACCGCCAACTCCAGTGTGAGGGGCAGTCGCCTGCCAATCTCCTCCATCACGGGGACTTTCTTGTAGAGCGACATCCCCGCGTCAAGGCGCGCCAGTCCCGTGATCCAGTCCACGTACTGCTGGACCAGGGGTCTATCGAGACCCAGTTGCTGCCTGACCTTTTCCAGGTCCTCCGGCGAGTACTTCCCCTCACCCTCCGGCCCCGCCACGACCAGAATGGCGACGTCGCCGGGAGCAATGCGCATCACCGTGAATATGATCAGGGAGACCAGCAGAAGCACTGGCACAAAAAGAAGCACGCGCCGGACCACATACTGCTGCATGGATCGGCTACCTTCCGCACCTCATGGCGACGCTTGCAGCAGGAACAGGCCACGCTGCTGGAACGCCAGCGCAGCCACGGACCAGAGGCATCCCCCGGCCAGACCGCAGCCGCGCCAGCGGATTATTGAGCAAGCCAGATATCTTCATACCGGAAGTTGTCCCGCAGGCGTCCGGGACCTTTCCAGCCCTTCACCACGGGAAGCGCCGCGTGCAAGTACATCACGTAGAACGCGGGGAAGTGGCCCCTCTGCTCCCAGACCTTAAGCTGGATCTGGTCAGCCAACTTCTTACGTTCGGCGAAGTCCACGGTTATCCCGACCTTCTGGTAGAGGGCATCCACTTCCGGGCTGGATTCGCCGGTATAGTTCTCGCTGTCCCCGGTGAGGGCATTTTTCATGTAGGCGTCCGGGTCGTATAGAGCCAACACCGTCGGCCCGATGCTGAGGTCGTAGTTGCCCTTCGTGACAAGTGGAATCCACTCCACCGGGTACTGGACGACGCGAATCTTGGTCTCAATGCCAGCCTTGCGAAGGTCCGCCGTGACCGTGAGCGTCATGGGTTCATACAGGTGCGGCTGGAGCATCTCCAGGGTCAGCCCTTGTGGGAAGCCCGCCTCCGCCAGGAGCTTCTTCGCTTCGTCCAGATCAGCCTGGGTGGGCCCGCGGTACGGAGGCATTTTGTTCAACTCGGCTTCCGGCAGGGACCATTCGCCGGGCGGAATGTATCCTCCCTTGAAGCCGGCGCCTTGGTAGGCGGTGTCAATGACATTCTGCTGGTTCAAGGCATTGAATATGGCCTTCCGTACCCGTATGTCGTCGAGGGGCTTTTTGCGCGTATTGAGCAGCAGGTACTGGACGGAGTCCGTGCTGTACCGGGAGATCTGGACGCCGGGGATGTCCTTTTGCAGGAGATCGGCCTCGCGCTTGCTCAGGCCGCGAGTGCCAAATCCCCCAAGGACGACGCGTCCTGTCCGCAGCGCGGCCACTTGCGTGGCAGGCTCCCGCAGCGTGATCCACCGGATACCGTCCAGGTACGGCAGTCCCTTCTTGAAATAGTTGGGGTTCCGGGCCAGCTCTATGCTCACGTTCTTGTTCCAGGCCTTGAACATGAAGGGGCCGCTGCCCAGCGACTTCTGCTCTAGGGCGTGCTGGTCCTTCTCCAGGATGTGCTTGGGCATTATGGACGCGGCCGGATGCGCCATCAGAATGGCAAAATAAGATACCGGTCGGCTCAGCAGAACGCGGACGGTCTGCGCGTCAGGCGTCTCCACCTTGGCAATAGCTTCAAACAGCTCCTTGAAGGGAGTCTTGATCTTGCCCGGGCCGCTCTTCATCCGATCGAGGGTGAAGGCCACGTCCGCCGAGGTGAGGGGCTTCCCATCGTGGAAGGTGACGCCGCTCTTGAGCGTGAACGTCCATGTCTTGCCGTCCTGGCTGGTATTCCATTTCTCCGCCAGGTCGCCGATGATGACGCGGTCAGGAAGCTTGGAGGGGTCCACCTCAAGGAGTCCGTTATAGACAGATGTCTGGTTCTGAAGGGTGTAGATGGTGGTCTCCTGGTTCCCGTCCAGAGAGGAGGGCTCGCTACTCTCATAGGCTGTCAGGATTCCACCGTAGCGGGGTTTCTCCACCGACGCGGGCGTGGGTGTCGCCGGGCTGGGCCGCGCGGCGGCAGGCGTGGGCGTCTCGACTCTGGGCAAGGCCTGAATAGGAGGCGTGGGCGTCGGGAGAGCCGCCGTCGCCGGTGGCTTGGCGGGCGCCGCGGCGGGTGCGCTGGGAGCAGCGCTGGGGGCGCATCCAGCGAGCACAAGGGCCACCACGATCGCCATGCTGAGGGAGCGAGCCGTTGTTTTCAAGTGAGTC
>Ga0082335_1000915_pt1 | contig 68366 bp, 72 predicted proteins | sample Subgrocontami58m_FD_72375 | JGI IMG/M metagenome (GOLD analysis project Ga0082335, IMG submission 72375) | Subsurface groundwater microbial communities from S. Glens Falls, New York, USA - GMW37 contaminated, 5.8 m (SPADES assembly) (version 2) ... | reverse complement strand
GGGTCCGGGTGGGGGGAATTCGGACGGAGCCTTCCAGCCGGTGCGGCGCGCGGGGGGGAACCTCGGCCCCGCCCGCGCCTGTGCCGAGGGGGCCTGTGCTGAGGGGGCCGGTATCGGGGCTCATCGGGACACTCCATGCGGGGCAAGGGTCGGGTGGCGGGCCGCGGCGCGCGACGGCAGGTCGCGCTCGCCGCGCCAGATGCCGGTCATCAGCCGGCGGCCGGGGAAGTGGATGGGCTCAAGCGCATTGAGGCCGGCGCTCTTCAGCCAGCCCTGGACCTGGTTGTCGGCGAAACCGAGATGGACATGGGCATGCTCGCGCTTCAGTTCGACCATGTCGTGCGGCGAGAAGTCGACGACCAGAACGGTGCCGCCCGGGCGTATGACGCGGGCCGCCTCGGCGAGCGCCGCCGCCGGATCGTCGGCGTAGTGCAGGACGTGATGGATGGTCACGACATCGAAGCTGTCGGCTTCGAACGGCAGCGCATACATGTCGCCCTGGCGGATTTCGACATTGTCGAGGCCGGCGCGGGCGAGGTTGGCGCGGGCCAGCGCCAGCATCTCGCGGCTCTGGTCGATGCCCACGGCCCGCTCGACCTTGGGCGCGAGCACTTCGAGCAGCCGGCCGGTGCCGGTGCCGATGTCGAGCAGCCGGCGTGCGCCCACCGGCAGGTGATGGGCAAGCGCGCGCTCGATCTCGCGGTCGGCGACGTGCAGCGCCCGGAGTTCGTCCCAGCGCTGGGCATTGTCGCGGAAGAAGCGCACAGCGGCGTTCTGGCGGCGTTGCTGAAGGGCGTCGAGGCGCGCGCGGTCGGCGGCGATGCGGGGATGCTTGGGATCGAGCCGGCGAACGAACTCGCGCACCAGGGCGGCGTCGTCGCCGGCGGTGACCAGGCGGAACCGTGTGAACTGGCCTTCGCGGAAACGCTCCAGCAGCCCCGCCTCGACCACCAGCTTCAGGTGGCGCGAGACCCTGGGCTGGCTCTGGCCCAGCACATGAACATAGTCGCTGACCGTCAGGTCCTCGCGCGCCGCCAGTGCCAGGATGCGCAGTCTGGTGTCTTCCGCCGCTGCCCTCAGGAGGGTGAGAAGGTGATCCATAAATGATTTAATATAAGCATATCTTTATGTTTGCAAGTGTAAAATTCGCATCATTCTCTGTGGCTGCCGGGCCACAGCCGGAGAGGTCTTCTGGCTATTCGCTTCAAACCGCTGCGGACGTGTGCGACACTGTTTTCGAATAGCGGCGGCCCAAGGCCGCTTCGTGCGTTTTGGCCCGGCGTATCCGGGCCGGCGGGATGGACCAGGGTTTGTGTTGATGGTGGAGAGTCTGTCTGGAACGATGATGCGGAAGGCGCGCCGTTCGCTCGTCGCAATGGTTGCCGCCGCCGCTCTGCTGGGAGGCTGTGCAACCGGCGATACCGGGGCGGCCGAGGTCTGGGATCCGATCGAGACGCCCAACCGGTTCCTGTTTTCCATCAACCGCGCCGTCGACATCATGGCGCTGCGGCCCGTCGCGGTCATGTATCGCGACTGGGTGCCGGAGCCGGCCCAGAAGAGCATCCGCAACCTGCTCGACAATCTCGGCGAGCCGGTGACGGCGATCAACGAGGTGGTCCAGGGCGATCCGAGCCGCGCCGCCACGACCATGGCGCGCTTTCTCGTCAATTCGACCATCGGCGTCGCCGGCCTGTTCGACGTTGCCGGCATGCTGGGCCTCGAGCGGACCAAGGAGGACGCCGGCAAGACCATCGGCCTCTACGCCGGAGTTGAGCCGGAGAACGGCGGCTTCTACCTCATGCTGCCGGTCATCGGGCCGTCCAACGCCCGCGACGGCACCGGCCTGATGATGGACTACCTGGTCGATCCCTTCCGCATCCTGACCTTCAACCTGGCCATCGACTGGACCGCCTACCAGGCGGCGCGCTACGGCATGAACGTGGTCGACTACCGCTCGCGCACCATCTTTGCGCTCGACGATCTCGAAAAGAACAGCGTCGACTATTACGCCGCCCTGCGCAGCGCCTATACCCAGAATCGTGCCGACCTGATCCGTCAGCGGCGCGAAAAGACCGATACGAAGAGCGAACTGGAACGTCGCGACAATCTCGCTCTGGTACGCTAAGAGTCCCCCCGTCCGAAGACCTTTTCAGGGAGCGAACAGTGTCGCTGCTCGCCTTTCGTCGTGTTGTACTGCGTCTGGCTGCGATCGTCGCCGCCACCTTCTTCGTCCTGCCCGCCGTCGCCCAGCCCGCGTCGGCGGCGGATGCGAGCAAGCTGATCGAGACCGTGGCCGCCCAGGTCATCGAGATCGTCAAGACCAAGACCGGCGCCGACCGCCAGGCCGCCATCCGCCAGGTCCTGCAGACCAGCTTCGATCTGCCGTTCATGGGGCGCTCGGCCCTGGGCAGGTACTGGAACGACGCCAGCGAGGCGCAGCGCAGCCGCTTCCTCGCGGCGGTGGAAACCGCCGAGGCCCGCGCCTACAGTGAGCGGTTCGGCCAGTACGCCGGCCAGACCGTGACCGTCGGCAAGGTGATGAATCGTCCCAACGGCGTCTCGATCGTCGACAGCCGCCTCAACCAGAGCGCCGGCCAGCCGATCAAGCTCGAATGGGAAGTGCGCAATGGCAGCCGGGGACCGCTCATCACCGACGTCAAGGTCGAGGGCGTCAGCATGGTCATGACTAGACGTTCGGATTTCAGTTCCTACATCCAAAATAATGGCGGCTCCGTCGAGCCGCTGATCCAGGAACTGGAAGCCCGCGCCGCCCGCTGACGACGACCGTCGAATCGCCCCCGTTCGAATTGCACGGGCAAGGCAATCGACGTAGACTTTTCGTTGGGAGGCGTATCGATCGGTCCAACGGATCCTGCAGGGCAGGCCGGTGGACCGGAGGAGAACGCCATGGATAGCGTACTGTTGAAGAACTCGGCCGAACCCAGATCTGCTGATTTGAGGGCGGTCGACCCCGTCTGGGCGCGGATCCGCGAAGCGGCCCAGGCTGCCGCCGCGGCCGAGCCCGTGCTGGCGGGGACGTTGCACGCCACTATTCTCAGCCAGCCGAAATTCGAGAGTGCCCTCAGCTACCATCTGGCCCGGCTTGCCGGCACCACCGAGGTGCCCGCCGCCCTGATCCGCCAGACCTTCGACGAGGCTTTCGCCGCCGACCCCGCCATCGCCCTGGCCGCCCGTGCCGATATCGTGGCGGTCGCCGACCGCGACCCCGCCTGCACCAGCCACCTCGATCCGCTGCTTTGGTTCAAGGGCTATCACGCGCTGCAGATCCATCGTGCCGCCCACTGGCTGTGGACGCAGGGCCGCCAGTCGCTCGCCCATTTCCTGCAGAGCCGCGCCAGCGCGCAGTTCGGCCTCGACATCCATCCCGGCGCCGTGATCGGCAAGGGCATCTTCATCGATCACGGCACCGGCGTGGTGATCGGCGAGACTGCCGTCGTGGAAGACGGCGTCTCGATGCTGCATGGCGTGACCTTGGGCGGCACCGGCAAGGAACGCGGCGACCGGCACCCCAAGGTGCGGCGCGGCGTGCTCCTGGGGGCGGGCGCCAAGGTGCTGGGCAATATCGAGATCGGCGCCTGCGCCAAGATCGCCGCCGGCAGCGTCGTGCTGGAGCCAGTCCCTGCCGGCTGCACCGCGGCCGGCGTGCCGGCCCGCATCATCGGCTGTGTCGACGTGCCGGAACCGGCGCTGGAGATGGATCAGCGGATCTAGTTGGCCGTGACGCACAAGTTCCGCGGTCTCGCGCTTCATACCTGGACGGTAGACTCCACGCCGCTCGACGGCGCGCTCGCAGCTGCCGAGGCCGGCCGCTTCGATGCGGTCGAGCTGCGCCGCGTCGACTTCGTGCGCCATCCGAACGCGCTTGATCTGGTGAAGAAGAGCAACCTGCCGGTCGCCTGCGTCGGCGTCGAGCCCGGCTGGATCTTTTCCGTCAAGGGCGAGGAGCAGGAGCGGCTGTTCGAGGTGTTCCGCGAAAGCTGTCAGGCCGCCGTCGCGCTCGACTGTCCGCTGCTGATGAGCGCCATCGGACCGGGTGCCGCCAGCGTCGACGAGGCGGTCGCCAACATCCGCCGCGCCGGCATCATTGCCGCCGAGTTCAGGTTGCGGCTCGCGCTCGAGTACCAGTTCCAGCATCCGGTCGTGAAGAGCCTCGACAACCTGCGTGACCTCATTGCCAGGGCTGGTCAGAGGAGCGTCGGCCTGCTGCTCGACGCCTATCACCTCCAGCGCGGCGGCCGGCCCGGCGCCGGCTTCTCCGACGTGCCCGAGGCGGAGATCTTCTACGTCCAGTACAGCGACGTGCCGGACGCGCCGCCCAACGGTCCGCCGCCGGTCGACCGGCTGCCGCCCGGCAAGGGCGTCGTGCATTGGACTGACCTGTTCCAGCTGCTCGCCGCCAAGAACTACGGCGGCTACATCAGCTACGAGGCGCCCAATCCCGCCCACTGGGAACGGAGCGCCGCCGATGTCGCGGGCGAAGGCGCGCAAGCCACCCGCCGGGCTCTCGCGCAAGCCTTCGACCGCTAGCCGCCCGCAAGGAATGACGGGATGCGCCGTCTGCGAACGTCCGTCCTGATCGTCGGTGGCGGGCCAGTGGGCTCGGTCCTGGCGCTCGACCTGGCGGGCCGCGGCATCGACGTGATCGTGGCCGAGCAGAACCCGCCGGGCACCCAACCGGGCGTCAAATGCAACCACGTCGCGGCACGGACGATGGAGATCTTCCGCCGCCTCGGCGTCGTCGACGTCGTGCGCAACACCGGCCTGCCGGCCGACCATGCCAACGACGTCGCCTTCCGCACGACTGCCGTGGGCACGGAGTTCGCGCGCATCCACATTCCCTGCCGGCGCGACCGATACACCGACAAGAGCGGCCCCGACGGTTGGTGGCCGACGCCCGAGCCGCCGCATCGCATCAACCAGATCTATCTCGATCCCCTGCTGGCGGCCGAAGCGGCGGCCCATCCGCGGGTGCGGTTCGTGAACCTGATGCGCGTGTCGGGTTTTGCGCAGGACGAGGCCGGCGTCACCGTCGAGGCCGAGGATCTCGCGAACGGCGGCAAGATCGCGATCGACTGCGCCTATCTGGTGGGCTGCGACGGGCCCACCTCGGAGGTCCGGCGGCAGATTGGCGCGCGGCTCAGCGGCGACGCCATGATCGGCCGCACCCAGTCGAGCTACATCCGTGTGCCCGGCCTCGCCGCGCGCATGCGGGCCGTACCCGCCTGGTCGACGCAGGTCATGAACCCGCGCCGCAGCGCCAACATGTTCGCCGTCGACGGACGCGAGACCTGGCTGGTCCACAATTACCTGCGCGCCGACGAAGCCGACTTCGAGGCGATCGACGCCGATGGCTGCCTGCGCGACATCCTGGGCGTCGAGCCGTCGTTCAACGTTGAACTCATCAGCCGCGAGAACTGGATCGGGCGCCGCCTGCTGGCCGACCGCTTCCGCGACCGTCGCGTCTTCATCTGTGGCGACGCCGCCCACATCTGGGCGCCCTTCGCCGGCTACGGCATGAACGCGGGCATCGCCGATGCGACCAACCTCGCCTGGATGCTGACGGGCGTGCTCGACGGCTGGGCCGATCCCGCGATCCTGGCGGCGCACGAGGCCGAGCGCTGGCCGATCACCGAGCAGGTTTCCAAATACGCCATGGGCACCGCGCTCGCGCTTGCCCGCGCCCGCGCCGAAGTGCCGGCCGATATCGAGGCGCCGGGTTCCGGGGGCGATGCGGTGCGCGCCGCCCTCGGCCGCCAGCTCCTCGACATGCACACGCCGCAATTCTGCTGCGGTGGCTTGAATTTCGGCTCGTTCTACGACCGTTCGCCGATCGTGGCCTATGACGGCGAAGCGGCGCCGGCCTACACGATGGACAACTTTACGCCCTCCACCGTGCCGGGCTGCCGCACGCCGCATGTCTGGCTGCCGGGCGTCGGATCGAAAGAGGGCCGTTCGCTCTACGATGCGATGGGGCCCGGCTTCACGCTGCTGCGCTTCGACCGCGCCGTAGAAGTGGCGAGTCTTGTCGAGGCGGCTGCGCTGCGCTGCGTGCCGCTGGTGGTGCTCGATCTCGCGCCGCAGGCGCCCTACCGCGAAAAGCTGGTGCTGTCCCGTCCGGACCAGCATGTCGCTTGGCGAGGCGACGTACTGCCTCGCGATCCTTTGCAGCTGATCGATCGGATTCGCGGCGCGCAGTAGACGAAGAGCGCCGGGCAGCCGATCATCGTTGCCAAGACAGAAAAGACGGAGGAGCGCGATGAGCGACGTGCGTATTCTGGCGACGGGTTTCGGCTTTCCCGAGGGCCCGGTGGCGATGCCCGACGGGTCGGTGATCCTGACCGAGATCCGCAACAACCGCTGCTCGCGCGTCTCGCCTGACGGCAAGGTGTCGCTCTTCTCGGCGACCGGCGGCGGACCCAACGGTCTCGCGGTCGGACCCGACGGTGCGCTCTATCTCTGCAACAACGGCGGCAGCCGCTACGTCGAAGGCCATTCGATGGGCGTGGCGCCGCATCCCGACTATAAGCACGGCTTCGTCCAGCGGCTCGACCGCACGACCGGCGCGCTCACCACGCTCTACATCGAGTGCGACGGCCACAAGCTGTCGGCGCCCAACGACCTGGTGTTCGACAAGGCGGGCGGCTTCTACTTCACCGATCTCGGCAAGCGCTACGCGCGTCACCGCGACCATGGCGGCCTCTACTACGCGCTGCCCGATGGCTCGAAGATCGTCTGCCTCGCCTATCCCATCCTGAGTCCCAACGGCTGCGGCCTGTCGCCCGATGGCAAGACGCTCTACGTCGCCGATACCGAAGGCTCGCGGCTTTTGGCCTTCGACGTCGAGGGCCCGGGAGTGATCGCCAAGCCCAAGGGCCATGCGCCGCACAGCGGCCGGGTCATCGGCGGCGTGCCCGGACCGGCGCGGTTCGACAGCCTGGCGGTGCTGGCAAACGGCAACATCGCGGTCGCGACGCTCACCACCGGCATGATCACCGAGTTCGCGCCGTCCGGGAAAATCGTGCGCGAGGTCAAGATGCCGGACATCTATCCGACCAATATCTGCTTCGGCGGTCCCGACATGCGCACGGCCTACATCACCCTGTCGGACAAGGGGCAGCTCGCGGCCGTGACGTGGCCGGAGCCGGGCCTGAAGCTCAATTTCAACTGAAGCGGCATGCTCGCCGCAGACCTTTAGGGAGACAGCCATGACCGAGATCCAGATCGCACCCAATCTTCCCAAGTGGATGAAGGACCATGTCGACCGCTACCTCTCGAGCGGCGGCAGCGACGGCCACATGTACAAGATCACCCTGCCCAACATGCCGGAACTCACGGTTCCGTCGCTGCTGCTGATCACCAAGGGACGCAAGTCGGGGCAGAAGTTCCTGTTCCCGCTGTTCTACGGCCGCGCCGGCAAGGGCTATTTCGTGATCGCCTCCAAGGGCGGCGCGCCGGAGCATCCCGGCTGGTACCGCAATCTCATGGCCAACCCCGACGTCGAAATCCAGGTCGGCACGGCGAAGATGAAGGCGCGGGCCCGGGTCGCGTCGGGCGAGGAGCGGGCGAAGCTGTGGAAGGAGGGCGTGGTCTTCTGGCCGCCCTATGCCGACTATCAGGTCAAGGCAGGCTCGCGCGAGATCCCGGTGGTCGTGCTCGATCCTGTCGCCTAGCTCGAGGGGGTCGACCATGCGCTTCGCCAACAAGGTCGCGGTGATCACCGCGGCGGCCAACGGCATCGGCCGCGCGACGGCCCAGATCATGGCGCGCGAAGGCGCGACCGTGATCGTCGTCGACAATCACCAGGGCCGCCTGGATGAGGCCGTACCGGCGCTGCGCAAGATCGCGGGCAAGGGACCGGGAAGGGTGGAGGGCAAGCTGGTCGACGCGCTGGACGCCGCCGAGGTCGACAGGCTGGTGGCCGACGTGGCGCGCGACCATAGCCGCATCGACATCCTGGTCAATGCGGTCGGCGGCAGCACGGTGATCGACAATCCGCAGGCGACGACCGAGCAGTTGGCCTTCGCCGACTGGCAGAAGCTGATCGCCTTCAACCTCGACGGCACCTTCCTGTTCACCCACGCGGTGATCCCGGTGATGAAGCGGCACCGCGGCGGCAAAATCGTCAACCTGGCCTCGATCGCCGGGCGCGGCCTCAGCATGAACAGTTCGAGCGCCTATGCGGCGGCCAAGGGCGGCATCATCGCCTTCACCCGCAAGCTCGCCCACGAGCTCGGCCCCGAGGGCATCAACGTCAATGCCATCGCGCCCAGCGTGACCTTGACCGAGCGCATCCGGCCGCACTGGGAGAAGCGCTCCCAGGCGTCGCAGGCCGAGGAGATCGAACGTACGCCGCTCCGCCGCGTCGCCGAGGCGGTCGACCAGGCGAACGTGATCTGTTTCCTGGCCTCATCCGATGCCGATTTCGTCACCGGCCTCACCATCGACGTGACGGGTGGCGTCTAGCTCCTGGGGAACAAGAGACGAGGGAGAACAAGATGGCGGGCAAGGTCGGATTCATCGGACTCGGCGCCATGGGCGGGCCGATGGCGCTCAACCTGGTGAAAGCCGGTTTCAAGCTGGTGGTGCACGACATCGACCAGACGAAAACCGCACCGCTCAGGGCAAAGGGCGCCGAACTCGCCGGCACGGCGGAAGCCGTGGCGGCTGAAGTGGAACGAACCATCGTCATCGTCGAGACCACCGAGCAGGCGGAATCAGTGATCGCGGGCGAGCGCGGCATCATCAAGAGCGCAAAGCCGGGCCACATCGTGCTGTGCATGGCGACCATCGATCCCTTTGCCGCGCGAACGCTCGCCGACCGATTGGCGGCGCGCGACATCGCCATGCTGGATGCGCCGGTGAGCGGCGGCACGGGCCGCGCGCAATCGGGTGAGCTGTCGGTGATCGTGGGTGGCGCCGCGGAGGTGGTCGCCAAGTGCGAGGATCTCTTCAAGGTGATGGGCAACCGCTCGTTCCATGTCGGGCCGCTGGGCAGCGGCCTCGCCATGAAGCTGGTCAACAACATGCTGGTTCAGGTCAACACCGTGGCGGTGGCCGAGGCCATGGTGCTGGGCGTCAAGGCGGGACTCGATCCGCAGATGATCTACGAGGTCGTGCGCGTCTCGACCGGCGCCAGTGCCGCGTGGGAGCTGCGTGTGCCGCGCATCCTCTCCGGCGATTTCGAACCGGGCGGCACGATCGACATCTCCTACAAGGACCAGGAACTGGAGACCGCCTTTGCCAAGCGACTGGGCGTGCCGCTGCTGCTGGCGAACGTGACGCAGCAGGTCTACCAGATGGCCCGCGCTCAAGGGCTGAACAAGCAGGATGGTTCCGCGATCGTAAAAGTCTTCGAGCAGATGGCGGGCGTCACCGTGAAGAAGGAGACTGGGCGATGATCACCTTCGTGCTGATCCATGGCGCCTACCAGGGCGGCTGGATCTGGAAGCCGGTCGCCGAGCGCCTGCGCGCGCAGGGCCATCTGGTGCTGACGCCGACGCTCGACGGCTGCGCCGAGCGCAAGGGCCAGCTCCGCGCCGGCATCGACACCGAGTCTCATGCGGCCGAAATCGCCGAGCTGCTGTTCTACCAGGACCTGAATGACGTCGTGCTGGCCGGCACCAGCACCGGCGGCATGGTGATGGCGCGAACCGCCGAGCTGGCGCGCGAGCGCGTGGCGCGGGTGGTGTTTGCCGATGCGCTGGCCTTGCTCGACGGCGAGGCGCTGCCCGACATCGTGAAGCGCCCGACCGCGGTGAACACGGTATTCGGCACCGGCCCGTCACGGCAGGATTTCGAGACGCGCCTGTTTGCCGATCTCGATCCCAAGACGCGTGCCTGGGCGCTGGAGCGCTGCACGCCGCATCCGATCGCCGCCATGCAGGCGCCGGTCAGGCTAGAAAGATTCTGGGACCAGGCGTGGAACGCTTCGGTGATCTGGTGCCGCAAGAGTTCGAATCCGCCGGTGGCACATCAGCGCCGTGCTGCCGAGCGGCTGAAGGCAAGGTGGCACGAGCTGGATACCGGCCATTATCCCATGTTGAGCGAGCCGGCCGCCCTGGCGCAGCTGATCGCCGAAGGATGACGGACATGACGGACGCGCAAGGCCCATCGTCGCTCGGCTCAATGTTCCAGGCGAGCCGCAAGCCTGGCGAACCGACGCGGTTCGGCCGCATCTTCAAGCCCGACGAGGCGTGGCTCGCCAAGGCGCCGAAGGAGCCGATCCTCGAGCCCGAGTTGCCGATCGTCGACACCCACCATCACCTGTGGGACTTCCCGGGCTATCGCTATCTGCTGGACGAGCTGCTGGCCGACCTTGGAACCGGCCACAATGTCGTGGCGACGGTGTTCGAGGAGTGCAGGTCGATGTACCGCGCCCACGGGCCCGAGGAGATGAAGCCGGTGGGAGAGGTCGAGTTCGTGGCCGGCGTCGCCGCCATGAGCGCAAGCGGCCGCTACGGCTCGACGAAGGTCGGCGCCGGCATCGTGGGTTTTGCCGACCTGACGCTGGGTGATCGCGTCGCGGCGGTTCTGGAGGCCGAGATCGCTGCGGGCGGCGGCCGTTTCCGCGGCGTGCGCCATTCGGCGGCCTGGGATGCCGCCCCGATCATCGGCAACAGCCACACCTACGACGGTCCGGGCCTCTATCTCACGTCAAATTTTCGCGCCGGCATAGCCCGGCTGGCGGTCCTCGGCCTGTCGCTCGATGCCTGGCTGTTCCATCCGCAGATTGGCGATGCGGTCGACCTCGCGCGTGCATTCCCGACGGCCAACATCGTCATGTGTCACATGGGCGGGCCGCTGGGCTACGGTCCCTATGCGGGCAAGAAGGACGAGGTGTTCGCGACCTGGAAGGCGGGGATGAAGGAGCTGGCCGCCTGTCCCAATGTCTCGGTGAAGCTGGGTGGTGTGATGATGCGGCTGGCCGCCTACGACTACATGAAGCTGCCGGCGCCACCTTCGTCCACGGAGCTCGCGGCCTATTGGGGGCCTTACGTCAAAACCTGCATCGAGCTGTTCGGCGCGGATCGCTGCATGGTCGAGAGCAACTACCCCGTCGACAAGATGGGCATCGGTCCCGCCGCCCTCTGGAATGCTTTCAAGCGCATGACCTCAGGCGCTTCCGCCGACGAGAAGAAGGCGATCTTCAGCGGTACGGCGAACCGCGTCTATCGCCTCGGCCTCGCAGAGGCATAGCTCTCGGATCGCGTCCAACGGCCGGCACCGTGCACGACGATGAGCGCGCAGGATGCGTGCGGTCCGGAAGATCATGAGTCTTCTGGACCGCACGCATCCTGCGCGCTCATGATCATGACGCGCTACTGGAGTGGCACGTCCCCAGCACTGATCAAGCCGCCTTCTTCGCCAGAGTCTCGATCTCGCCGAGACGCGCGGGGATTTTTTCGGGGCGCTGGCTGCCCAGCATCATCACCAGCCGGTCGACGCCCAGCTCGGCGTAGGCGTCGAGCGTCTCGGGGCCGGCCGTCATCGGCGGCGTGATGACGATCTCGAAATCCTTGCCGCGCTTGCGCCCGGCCTTGGCGAAGGCGTCGTCGAGCTTGGCCAGCATGCCCTTGGTGCGTTCCGGATCGAGGTTGAAGCCGTACCAGCCGGCGCCGAAGCGCACGGCGCGGCGGAAGGCGGCGTCGGCATAGCCGCCGACGATGATCGGCACGTGCGGCTTCTGGATCGGCTTGGGATCGAGCCGCATGGTCTCGAACTTCACCCACTTGCCGGCAAAGTCGACGACCGGCTCGGTCCACAGGCGCCGCATCACTTCCAGGAACTCGTCGCAGCGCGCGCCGCGGTCCTCCCAGCGGTAGCCGCAGGCCTCGACCTCTTCCTTGTTCCAGCCGACGCCGATGCCGAAATCGACGCGGCCGTCCGTCAGCCAGTCGAGCGTGCACATCTCCTTGGCGGTGTAGATCGGGTTGCGTTGCGGCACGAGGGCGACGCCGGTGCCGAGGCGCAGCTTGGTGGTCGCCGCCGCCAGGAAGCCGAAGGTCGCCGTGACGTCGAGCATGCCGCCGCCGTCGGGCACGGGAATGCGGCCGTCCTTGGCGCCGGGATAGCCGTAGGTGTTCTTGTCGAACAACGCCACGTGCTCGCCCATCCAGATCGAGTCGAGGCCTGCGCCCTCGGCGCGGCGGCCGAAGTCGCGGATCATCTGCGGCGTCGCGAGCGGCGACATGAAGGTGGCGAAGACTCCGATTTTCATGCTGGCTCTCCTCGTCGCGACGCGGGTGACGGCCCCATGGCGCGTGGGCCATGGTTAAACCGCGTAATCCCCCCGATCAACCGGGCCGCCACCGCCCCGCGGCATTGACTTGCGTCAATGACGCAAGCCGGCATGTGACCTTCGATGACAACTGGCGAACTGGCGTGAACAGGGGATATGATTATGAAGACGTCGATCGTGCTGACAGTTCTCGGCTTGGCCGGCCTGTCCGCGACGGCGGCCATGGCGCAGGTTCGGGGGCCGGCCCCGGAGATTCAGCGCGGGCAGGCGTTTGCCCAGGCCGAGTGCGCCTCGTGCCATGCCATCGGTCGGTCGGGCGAAAGCCCGTTGCGCACAGCGCCGCCCTTCCGCACGCTGCACCTCCGCTATCCGGTCGAGAACATCGCGGAATCGTTGGCCGAGGGCATCGTGACCGCGCATCCGGGGATGCCGCAGTTCCGGCTGGAAGCGGGCCAGATCGGCGACCTGATCGCCTATCTGAAGACCCTCGAGCGATGAGGTGGAACGCATGCGACGTCTGATCGCGATTGTCCTGGCGCTGGCCCCGCTGCCGGCGGCCGCGCAGGGTCCAGGAGACGGCCGCCCGCTGGCCGAGCGCTGGTGCATGGCGTGCCATGTCATCGAACGCGAGTCGCCCACGCTCACGCCCGATCGCGGGCCGAGCTTCCCGGTGATCGCGGCCCGGCCCGGCACGACGCCCGAGTCGCTGCGCCGCTACCTGTCGGTGGGCCACACGCACATGCCGGACTTCGCACTCAGCCGCTACGAGAGCGACGCCCTGATCGCCTACATCCTGAGCCTGCGCTAGCGGAGGTCGCCCGATGACGCTTCACAAGAAGATTCTCGAATGGCAGGCCACCCATCCGACCTTCACCTGGATCGCCTGGGGCATCGTCTGGCTCGTCGTCCTGGCGCTCCTGTTCAAGCCGACGAAGACATCGCTATTCTAGGAGCTTGTCGCAGGGGGTGACACGCTGGCCGGAATGGTCGTGACGTCCGGCGTGTGGCGGATCGTCCGGGCAAGGTCGACTATTACGAAATGGCTCGCTGAGCAGGAGGGCGCCTTCGTCGAGCCATACGTGCCGCGTGCCGGAAATTTTGGCGAAGCCCGATATGAGGAAGATCTTCGTCCCGGGCCAACGTCGGGGCACTTCGGCGGTCGGCAGTTCGCCGCTCGGAGGGCCGGGCATGACGACATCGCCGACCAGCAAGTCGTAGGGCGGCAATGCCGCTTCGAAGGTGGCGACGCCGAGTGTACCTGCGACAAGTTGCATTTTCAGTGTATATATCTAGACTTCTAGAATCCGAAAATGATGTTCGCGTTCGCCGGAACATCCATGACGGCAGGCGCCATCATACCGGGGTCTCGACCGGCGTTCATTGAGGGTCGCTGAAGCATGACCGTTGTTCCGAATTCGACCTTTCTCGACTCCTGGGGCAACAATCTCGCCACCGCGCAGCAAATCGCAACCCTGGCCGACCCGACCAACACCCTGGCGAACGCGCAGGCGATCCTGGGGGAGCTGTTCACCAGCACCTACGGCACGGGCACCGCGGCCACGGTCGAGGTCGCGGCGGATGGCACCACGGTGACCTTCGGACTGATGGTCGACAGGGCCAACAACAACGATCCCAGTGCGCTGCTGGCCAGTGACTGGAGCGTGCGGCAGGCGGCCCTGGCGGACCAGACGACCATCTGGAACACCTACGGCGCCGACCTGACGACCTACAATGCCGTGGTGGCCGCCGTGCAGGCGATCGTCGGAGCCGCCGCGCTTCAGGCGGCGACGGGTGCCGGCTATGTCTCCAACGTCCAGGACCGCATGATCTGGATGACCCTCGACAAGACGCAGTTCGAGGATCTGTTCGGCACGCCTCTCCTCAGCGTGCAGAGCGCGCCGGGCGACGCCCAGACCAACGCCAATATCGATCAGTATGTCCTCGCCTGGGGGGGCGATCTCAGCCTGCCGGACAGCATCGCCGGCAATATCGTGGGGCTGTGGTGCGAGCAGAACAGCACCTCGACGACAGTGGGCCCGGTGACCGGCCAGGACAACGTCAGCAACCCGCCGGTGTTGGATGCGACGGGCGTAACGCTTGCGGTGGGGCCGCTCGGCGTCGGCAATGCAGCGACCGACGCGAACAAGGTGCATGTGACGTCGATCGCGCTGGCGGAAAGCTACAACTTCCCGCTGGCCGGCAACATCCAGACCCCCACGGTCGCGCTCGTCGAGGCCAATGTGCCGGATCAGGCGCAGCTTCTGGCGAGCTACAACGACTACCGCACGGCGATCGGCCTTTCCGCCGTGACCGCGGCCGAGTTCAATGTCGTTTCGGGCACCGACGTTGCGGGCAGCAGTTCCGGCGAACTCACGATGGACATATCGGTCGTGGCCGGCGCCGCGCCCAACAGTACCCAGCTCCTTTATGCCGATCTCGGCGGCACGGCCTTCAACGCCTATCAGCAGGCGTTTTTCGACAGGATCAACCAGGCCGGGGTCCTGACCTCGTCCTTTGCGATCTACGGCCAGCCGACCGTCAACTCGCCCTTCCAGGCAGCCTTCGAGCAGCTCTTCGTCGACGGCGCCCTGAACAACGTCTCGGTCCACATCGCCGCGGGCGACTCGGGCTCCAGCGCCAACCTCAACAACGGCGTTGCCAACGTCCTGGGTTCCCTTTCCCCCGCGATGGCTCTGATCGTGGGTGGAAATTCGCTCGCCAACCTGAACACGGCGCAGTCGGATCCGACGCTTTCGAGCTACGTCACCCTGGCGCTGCAGAACGATGCCGCCACCCTCTTCCAGCTCGTGGCCTCGGGCCTCACGACGTTGCCGGCCAATCTTGCGAACGCGCCGTCGCCCGATCCTGCCACGACCCTGAGCCCGATGTTCCAGAGCGTCTGGAACGCCATCGCTGTTTCGCAGAAGAACCCCACCACGCTGTCGGCCGGACTCGGTGAACACTCCGTGGGGACCGGCGGCGTCGACATCAGCCAGGCCGTGCCTGCCTACCAGGCCGCCTTCGGCCTCGCGCCCCAAAGCACGAGCGGGACCGGCCGGGGGACGCCCGATGTTTCGGCGCTGTCGGCCGGCGATACCAGCTATGCCGTGCTGAACGCAGCCTATGTCGGTGACACGAGCCAGCCCCTGTTCTTCAACAATGGCGGCACCAGCGCCGCCGCGCCGCTCTGGGCATCGTTGACCGCGCAGTTCGACGCGGTCTTCGCCGACCAGAATCTGCCCAACCTGGGCTTCTACAACGACCTGCTCTACACCGCGGCGGCCATCGCACCCGCTTCGTTCAACGACATCACCCTCGGCAACAACACCACCAGCTACTCCACGACCGCGACGGACACCGGGTATTACAACTCCAACACCTTCACCAACATGGTGCCGACCGGCGATGGGTACGAAGCGGCGCCGGGCTACGATCTCGCCAGCGGCCTGGGCAGTCCCAATGGTCTCGTGCTCGCACGTACCCTGACGGCGGTTGCCCAGGCTCAGAGCCATTCCAATGCGCCGGCGGTGATGAACGCCGTCGATGCCTTGACCGGCACGAGCACGGTGGCGCAGACGCTGCTGGTGCAGAACAACCTCTCCCCGGGAAGCAGCGTCGTGGTGCAGGTCGAGGGCACGGATGCCGTGTCGATGGACGGCAACAGCGTGCTCGGCTGGACCAGCCGGTTGGCCGGGCAGGCGGTGCAGGGCAGCTATTTCGACGCCGACCTCATGCCCATATTCGACGGCGCGTCGAAGTCGGTCCCTTACGAGATTACGGTACAGGCGGGCGACACGTTGGGGGTCACGGCCGGCGGGACGGCGCTGGCGCTGTACCAGGAGTCGCTGACGACGGGTTACGGCTTCGTGCAGTTCGGGAATGCCGCCGACGGCACCATCGGCTTGGCGCGCCCGGTGGCGGTTGCGGAGACGGCGGGCGGCGCCTCGGACCAGAATGTAGTGGTGAGGATTCGCCAGAACGGCGGTGATTCTTCGCAGCTCGAGATCTACGAGGTCGACGACCTCATGGGCAGCATCGGGGGCCTGACACCCGGCCAGGCCGGCTATGCCGCGGCGGCGGCGGCGCGCGACTACCAGACCACGGCCGGTACGACGGTCATCGCCGGCCCGGGGCAGGGCAACTTCGAGCAGGTCCAGATCGTGGGAGTGGACCAGGGCGATATCCTGGCGATGAAGTTCACGGACGTCACGACCGCCGAAGTCTACTGGGCCTTCTCGCAGGCGAACGGCGGCACCAACGCCCTCTTCAACTACGGGTTCAACACCTGGGGTTGGGACGACCGGCCTGTCACCGGAGACCACGACTTCAACGACCTCGTTGTCCAGCTCGACTTCGTCAGCACTGGGGGAAGCGGGTGGCTCGTCTCGTGACCGCCTCGGGTGCCGATGAGGGGGCGAATAGGAAGGACTTGGCCTCAACAAAATTTGATAGGTTCAGCAGGATTCTGCTAAGAAAGAAGCTATCGTGATGGGACCCGACCCGCCATCCAGAGCCCGCCCGGCAAGCCGCCGAGCCGGGCTTTTTTGTGCCCGAAACATTGGAGTCTCCATGCCCAAACCCGCCAAAGCCCGGCGCTGGAGGCCACCGCCGGCACTCGGTCAGTTGGCGCAGCGCGCCACGATGGAAGTGGACGATTCCGGCGTCGAAAAAGCCGCCTTCACCCGGAGTCGATATCGCGTCCGAGCGATCGGCGGCTGCCGCCGCCCACATCGGTCGTAACTGGCCGCGCGTCGCGGGAATGGAGACCGCAAAGGCAGGCGGTCCGATTTGTGGGCACGATTTGTGGACACGCGGAAAGTGACAGTCCAGTGTCCTCTTTCATCGGTTCGCCGCCGGCCAGACGCGCTGGATCATCGCGAACAGGAAGGCGGTGGTGAGGCCGAACAGCAGCATGCCGTTCAGCGCCTCCAGCGCGCCCATCATCTGCCACTTCGGGTCGAGGAAGACGTTGGCGTGGCCGTAGGTGGTGAGCGCGCTCAGCGAATAGAGCATCGCCGATTTGTTGTCGGCGATGGCGCCGAGGAAGCGGTAGGCGGTTGCCCAGATGCCGGCCTCGATGACGTGCAGGCCGGTCACGAAAGTGACGGCGATGCCTATGACCAGGGCGAAGGTGAGCGCGAAGTGGCGGTGTTCGGTAAAGCGGGCGAGCAGCCGCTCGGTTCGGGCGGTGAACATGGCGAGGCAGAAGACGTGGATGACGACGTTGAGCGCGATCAGCGGCACGCCCCACGCCCAGTCGGGGCCCCACAGCATGTAGTGGAACGGGTTCACCGCCCGGTCCCTCAGGCGCGTACGAGCGGCTTGTACTTGAGGCGGTGCGGCTGGTCGGCGTCGGTGCCGAACCGGCGGTGCTTGTCGACCTCGTAGTCCTGGTAGTTGCCTTCGAACCATTCGACGTGGCTGTCACCCTCGAAGGCCAGCATATGGGTGGCAATGCGGTCGAGGAACCAGCGATCGTGGGAGATGACGACAGCGCAGCCGGCGAAATCGACCAGCGCCTCTTCCAGCGCGCGTAGCGTGTCGACGTCGAGGTCGTTGGTGGGCTCGTCGAGCAGCAGCACGTTGGCGCCCGATTTCAGCATCTTGGCGAGGTTGACGCGGTTGCGCTCGCCGCCCGAGAGCTGGCCCACCTTCTTCTGCTGGTCGGCGCCCTTGAAATTGAACGAGCCGCAGTACGCACGGCTGGAGACCTCGCGGTTGCCGAGCTTGATGATGTCGAGACCGCCCGAGAGTTCCTCCCACACCGACTTGTTGGGATCGAGCGTCTCGCGGCTCTGGTCGACGTAGCCCAGCTTCACCGTCGGGCCGACAGTGAAGGTGCCGGTGTCGGGCTTGTCCTGGCCGGTGATCATCTTGAACAGCGTGGTCTTGCCCGCGCCGTTGGGGCCGATCACGCCCACGATGCCGCCCGGCGGCAGGTTGAAGGAGAGGTTGTCGATCAGGAGGCGGTCGCCGAACGCCTTGGATATCCTGTCGGCGGTGATGACGTGGTCGCCCAGCCGCGGACCGGCGGGGATGACGATCTGCGCCTGGTCGAGCGTGGCCTGCTTCTCCTCTTCGACCATCTGCTGGTAGGCGGCGATGCGGGCCTTGCTCTTGGTGCGGCGGGCCTGGGCGCTCTGGCCCATCCACTCGAGCTCGCGCTGCATGGTGCGGCGGCGCGCGTCGGCGGCCTTTTCCTCGAGGGCGAGACGCTTGTCCTTCTGCTGCAGCCATGACGAGTAGTTGCCCTCCCAGGGAATGCCCTGGCCGCGGTCGAGTTCGAGGATCCAGCCCGCGACATTGTCGAGGAAGTAGCGGTCGTGGGTGACGGCCACGACGGTGCCGGGGAATTCGGCCAGGTGGCGTTCCAGCCAGGCCACCGACTCGGCGTCGAGATGGTTGGTAGGCTCGTCGAGCAGCAGCATGTCGGGCTTGGAGAGCAGCAGGCGACAGAGCGCCACGCGGCGGCGCTCGCCGCCCGAGAGCACGTCGACCTTGGCGTCGCCCGGCGGGCAGCGCAGCGCATCCATGGCGATCTCGACGGTGCGGCCGAGGTCCCAGCCATTGCCGGCGTCGATCTTCTCCTGCAACTCGGCCTGCTCGGCGATCAGCTTGTCCATGTCGGCGTCGGGGTCGGAGAAGGCGTTGGAGACCTCTTCGAAGCGGGCCAGCATCCGGGCCATGTCGCCGGCGCCGTCCATGACGTTGCCCAGAACGTCCTTGCTGCTGTCGAGCTTGGGTTCCTGCTCGAGGAAGCCCACCTTGACGCCCTCGGCCGCCCAGGCCTCGCCGGTGAAGCTGTCGTCCTGGCCCGCCATGATCCTGAGCAGGGTCGACTTGCCCGAGCCGTTGAGGCCCAGAACGCCGATCTTGGCGCCGGGCAGGAACGACAGCCAGATGTCCTTCAGGACCTGCTTGCCGCCGGGGAAGGTCTTGTTCAGACCCTTCATTACGTAGATGTACTGGTAGGAAGCCATGGCGAGCTTGTAGCGACCTGGCCGAACGGGTTCAATGACGACGGGAGAAACGCGCACGCATGCTGGCGGAACCAACCGTCCTGGCCCTGTCGCTGGCCTACCTCGGCCTGCTCTTTGCCGTGGCCTATTTCGGCGACCGCTACGCCCGGGACTGGTCGGCGAGTTCGGTGGCGCCGGCCGTCTATGGCCTGTCGCTGGCCATCTACTGCACCTCGTGGACTTTCTACGGCGGCGTCGGCCGGGCGGCCACCAGCGGCATCGACTTCATCTTCATCTACACCGGTCCGGCGCTGGTGGTGATCGCGGGCTACCCGTTGCTGCGCAAGATGGTGCGGGTGGCCAAGCAGCACAACGTGACGTCGATCGCGGACTTCCTGGCCTCGCGCTACGGCAAGAGCCGGGCCGTCGGCGTCACCGCCACGCTGTTCGCCACCGTGGGCGTGCTGCCCTACATCGCGCTGCAGCTCCAGGCGGTGTCGTCTTCCTTCCGCACCATCGCCGAACCGGTCCAGGGTGTCGCCGGCAACCCCGGCGTCGTGCACACCGACACCTCGCTGATCGTGGCCGCGCTGATGGCCGTGTTCACCATCCTGTTCGGCGTGCGCAACGTCCAGGCCTCGGAGCAGCACCGCGGCATGATGCTGGCGATCGCCTTCGAATCGGTGGTCAAGCTGCTGGCTCTGCTGACGGTGGGGCCGTTCGTGCTGTTCGTGCTGTTCGACGGCCCGGCCGACCTGCTGGCGCGGCTCGACCAGGCTCCGGCGGTCGCCGAGCGGATCACCCGCAGCGGCTCGCCACTCAGCTGGATCGTGATGTCGCTGCTCTCGGCGATGGCGTTCCTCTGCCTGCCGCGCCAGTTCCACGTCGCGGTGGTCGAGCACGGCCATCCGGCCAGCCTCAAGACGGCGCGCTGGCTGTTTCCGGTCTACCTCGTCCTGATCAATCTCCTCGTCGTGCCGATCGCCGCGGCGGGCCTGCTGCTGCTCGGTCCGCAGGCCAGTCCCGACCTCTACGTGCTGCAATTGCCGCTCGCCAGCGGCAAGGGCTGGCTTTCGGCCTTCGTCTTCATCGGCGGCCTGTCGGCGGCGACCTCGATGGTGATCGTGGCCTGCATGGCGCTGTCGGGCATGATCGGCAACGAGCTGGTCATGCCCTACGTGCTGCGGCGACAAAGCGGTTGGGGAGAGGCCGGCGTGGCGCGCGAGATGGGCCCGCTGGTGGTGCTGGTGCGCCGCGCCGCCGTCGTGCTCATCCTGATGGCGGGCTACGCCTACGAACGTATCATCTCGGGTTATCTGCCGCTGGCCTCGATCGGCTTGATCTCGTTCTGCGCCGTCGCCAATCTCGCGCCCGGCCTCGTGCTCGGCCTCTACTGGCGCGGCGCCCATCGCTACGGCGTCGTGGCCGGCCTGGCCGGCGGCTTCGTCGTCTGGCTCTACGCGCTCCTGCTGCCGACGTTGCACCAGAACACTGGCGGCGGCCAGGTGGCACCGCTCGCGCCCTACCTGCCGGCGCCCCTGTCCGAGCTCGATCCAGTCGGCCAGGGCTTCGTGGTCTGCATTCTCGTCAATGCGGCGCTCCTGGTCGGCGTCTCGCTGCTGGCGCGGCCGATCGCCCGCGACCGCGAGCAGGCCAGCTCTTTCGTGCTGGGCGCCGAGCCGAAACAGCCGGAGCAGCAGGCGCCGGCCGACGCCGCGCGCATCGAAGAGCTGCGCGAACTGCTGACGCGCTTCGTCGGCTCGGAGCGCGCGCTGCGCGCACTCTCCGGCGAACGGCTGTCGATCGAGGTGGCCCTGGCACGCGCCGAGCGCATGCTGTCGGGAACCCTGGGGTCGGCGTCGGCCCGCGTCATCATTGCCGCCTTCGGGCGCCGCGGCCGGCTGCTGCCGCGTAGCGCGCGCGCCATCATCGACGAGGCCTCGGAGGCGATCCGCTACAACTACGAGATCCTGCGCAACACGCTCGACCACGTCGGCATGGGCATCGCCGCCTTCGACCGCGAGGGCCGGCTGGAGATCTTCAACGACCGCTTCACGACCCTGCTGTCGCTCGACGACGACGCGGTCGCGGTCGGCGCCGCGCCCCAGCAGTTCGGCGCCACGCCCGACGTCGTGGCCCTGCTGCGCCGGCCGGAAGCGCCGCAGACGCACGAAATCGTCACCCGCGAGGGCCGCGTCATCGAGCTCAGGCTGGATCCGCTGCCCGGCGACGGCTTTGTTGCCACCTGCAACGACGTCACGGCACGCGTGCTGACCGCCCAGGCGCTGCGCGAGAGCGACCGCCAGTTGCGGCAATCGACGGAGACCCTCGAACAGCGCGTGATCGAACGCACTGCCGAGCTGGAAGCGAGCCGCGCCGAGGCCGAGGCCGCCAATCTCGGCAAGACGCGGTTCATCGCCGCCGCCAGCCACGATCTGCTGCAGCCGCTCCATGCCGCGCGTCTGTTCACCGCCGCCATGATCGACCGCGACCCCGGCAACGACCTCGGCGGCAAGATCGACGCCAGCCTGGGCGCCGTTGAATCGCTGCTCGACGCGCTGCTCGACATCTCCAAGCTCGACGCCGGCGCCTTCAAGCCCGAGAAGCGACCGTTCGCCCTGCAGCCGCTGTTCGAGTCGCTGGCCACCGCCTTCGCGCCGGTTGCCGCCCGTAACGGCGTCGAACTGGTCGTGGTGCCGACCCGGGCCTTTGTGTCGACCGATCCGGCGTTCCTGCGCCGTATCCTGCAGAACCTGCTCTCCAACGCGCTACGCTACGGCCGGGTCGAGGGCCGGCCGCCGCGCGTGCTGCTGGGCTGCCGCCGGGTCCCCCAGGAAGGAGGCAGTGAGGAATTGCGCGTCGAGGTCAAGGATAACGGCCCCGGCATCGCCCAGGACAAGCAGATCATCATCTTCGATGAATTCGTCCGGCTGCAGCCCGAGGACGAGGCGCCGCGCGAGGAGCGGGGCCTGGGCCTGGGCCTTGCCATCGTCGATCGCATCGCGCGCATGCTCGACTTGCCGGTTGGCCTCGCCTCGGCGCCGGGGCGAGGCTCGACCTTCTCGGTGATCGTGCCGCGCGTGCCGGCGGTGGTCGCCGCGGCCGTCACGCCACCGGCGCCGCAACCCGCACTGTCGATCGAGGCCGAGAGCTTCGTGCTCTGCATCGACAACGAGGGGCGTGTACGCGAGGCAATGGCGACCCTGCTCGGCGGCTGGGGATGCCGGGTGGCGATTGCCGCGACGCATGCCGAGGCGCTCGACCAGGTGGCGCGGATCGGCCGGCTGCCCGATCTTGTGCTGGCCGACTTGCATCTCGACGAGGGGCCCGACGGGCTGGAAGTCGTCGATGCCCTGCGCCGTACCTGGAGGCGCGCTGTGCCGGCGGCCCTCGTCACCGCCGATCGCGACCCGACGCTGCGCCTCAGGGCGCGGGCGCGGAATGTCGAATTGCTGCACAAGCCGGTGAAGCCGGCATCGCTGCGCGCGCTGCTGCGGCTGCGCGGACCGACCGCCGGACGGCTTACGGCCTGACCGGCTCGGCGACGGGAATTGCCAGGCTTCGTGCCTCGATGACGGCCTGGGTGCGCGAACGCACGCCCAACTTGCGCAGGATCACCGTGACGTGCGCCTTCACGGTCGCCTCGCCGACGCCGAGCTTGTGGGCGATCTGCTTGTTCTGGTCGCCCTGAACCATGAAGGCGAGCACGCGCCACTGCTGTGGCGTCAGCCGTGCCGCACGCTGGGCGAAGGAATCGGCCGGCTCGGCTTCCGGCGGGGCGAAGATTTCACCGTCCAGAACGGCGCTCACCGTGCCCACGATCTCCTCGAGCGGGGCCGACTTGTCGATATAGGCCGATGCGCCGAACTCGTAGGCGCGCCGTACGATCAGCGCTTCCCGAGCCGCCGATACCACGATGATCGGCACGATCGGATACTCGGAACGCAGAAGACCGACGCCGGTCAGTCCATCCATGCCGGGCATGTCGAGGTCGAGCAGCAGCGCGTCGGTCTCAGGTTCGCGCTCGAGCGCAGCCTGAACCTGCGCCAGCGTTGCCACCACGACGATCCGGGCGCCGCCGAACGCTTGGGCGAGGGCCGAGGCGAGCGCATCGCGCACCATGGGGTGGTCGTCGGCGATCAGGAAGGACGGAGCCTCCACCATTGACAAAGCTTGGACCTCGCGACCGCAGCCGGTCAAGACGCCGACGCGATCGGGCGGTTGCTGAGGGCCTCGTGCACGAGCTCCGGCATCTGCGCCGCCGTGGCAAGCGCTTCTCGCAATTGCGAAGACGCGCGCCGGCGGAGCCGCCTGGGATCGACCTTGTTGTCGGGTGCGCGGCCTGCGGCGGCGTCTTCCAGTTGTTGGCCGAGGATTGCGTCGACGATGACGGCACGGGCCTCGACCACCGACCGTGCGGCCTCTTCGGGAAACGCTCCCTTGGCAGCGACTTCGACGAGCCGCGTATCGGTTGCGGTCGCCGTCGATCCCCAGGCGAGCGCGACAGCCCGTGTACCGGCCACTATCGAGAAGAGTCCGTATCTTTTCAGGTCGATGCGGCCCTCGCGCGTGCGCAGACGACCCAGCAAGTCGGTGGCCCGGGGAACGTCGTCGCTTGCAGCGGCGAGTTGGTAGAGGAAGGTGGGGAAGCGGCCGGCGGCGCGGGTAGCGTGCTGGCGGAGGGCGCCGGCGAGGCGACGGGTCCCCAGCACTGCGGCGAAGTCATAGAAGATGTCGGCGCCCAGCAGAGATTCCGGTTGAGGCCGCGCGACCCACGCGTCGACCTGTGCCTGCCAGCCGGCGAGGGAATGGCGATACGCCGGGTTCTTCGCCATCACGCCGCCCGGGCAGTAGGGCACGCCGGCCTCGTCGAGCAGCCGATTGACGTGCTCGGCGAAGGCGGCGAACCAGGCATCGTCCTCGGGGCCACCCTCATGGATCAGCGCATTGTCCTGGTCAGGCGCCAGCAACGATTCTCCGCGGCCGGCCGACCCCAGCACCAGCAGGCACCAGGGGGCGGGCGGCTCGCCCTGTCCCGCCGACTTCATCTCGGCCAGCGCCAGTTCGCCGGCGCGCGCCGTGAGGTCGCGCGCAACGCCGGCGACGACGGAAGATGCCTGGGTCGCACTCACGTCCTCGCCGCGAAGGGCCCGGACCAGCGCCGGGAGGCGGTCGTGGATCGCGCGAAGCGAGCGCCCGTCGGGCGCCAGCGCGATTTCGTCGCCGAGCGTGAGGGCCAGCGAGGCGCGCAGCTTCAGCAGCGCTCCCGACGTCAGCATGCCGACCGGGCGATCGTGGTCGTCGACGACCGGCAGATGCCGCACGTTGAGGCGCGCCATGCGGGCAAGGGCCCGGTAGACCGGCGCATCGGCTTCGATGGCATGAACGGGTGTGGTCATCGCGGACGAAACTGGATCCGCAAGGCCGCCGGGTCCGGCTGCGATCAGGCGCAGCACGTCGCGTTCGGTCAGGATGCCGTGCAATCTCCCATCAGTATCGAGGACGATCACCGAGCTGATGCGTCGCTCGCTCATCAGGCGTGTCGCTTCGGCGACCGGCCGGTCTGGATCGATCGTGACAAGCGGCGCCGTCATCAGCTCTCCGACGTGATGTCGGTAGGGGAAGGAGTCGAGCCGCTCGAGGGCCGCCGTATCCATGGGGTTACCGGCGCGGTGCGCGATGGGTGGCGGCCACACCGCCATAGGTGCCGTGGCCCCGACCGATCAGGCGATGGGCCAGCGCGACGAACAGGTCGGCCGCCATGCGGGCGTCGCCGGCGGCGCTGTGGCGGTGCCCGGCGGGCTCGATGCCCAGGTGGCCGAGCAATTCGGCAAGGTCGAGGTGTGCCGACGGATGGCCCAGGGCCGCCGCCAGGTTCGCGGTGTCGAAATTCGGCGGCTCATGCCAGGGCAGGCCGGCGCGTGCCGCTTCGCGGCCAATGATGGCGAGATCGAAGTCGACGAAGTGACCGACCGCGACCGAGCCCTCGAGGCACGCGGCGATGCGTCCGAAGGCTTCGGCGAAGGAAGGCGCGCCCGCCAGCTGCCCGCGGTCGATGCCGTGGACGGCCGTGGCGCGGGCCGGGATGGCGACGCCGGGATCGATCAGGAGGTCGAGCGCGGGCTGGCCGGCGACGCGCAGGCCGTCGTCGATCCGGATCGCCGCAAAGGAAACGATGCGGTCGCGTCTGGGGTCGAGACCCGTCGTCTCGCAGTCGATCGCCACCAGCGGCAGGCGTTCGAGCGGCGTATGAGTAGGGCCGCTCCAGCGCCCGTGCGGCGCCGTGCGCCGCAGGTATCTGCCGAAGAGATCGGCGAAGGTCATTGCCTCGAAGCGACGAGTTCGTCGCGGATGGGCGCCACTACCAGCAGCCTTCTCAGCCGATCGTTGAAGGCGATCAATCCAAAGGCGAAGGCGTTCGAGAGCACCGTGCGGCTCTCGGCCGGATCGCGCGGCACGAAGGGAAGGGTGTCGAAAACCATGGAGCCAGTCGCCGTGGCGTCGGCCTGTGGATTGACGGGGCCGATCGGCCGCGTCGCCAGGCGCGTTTGCAGTGCAGCGACTTCGGTGGACCATCCTTGGGGACGATGATCGGGCGCCGGATGGCCGGCGAGGATGGCGGCATAGAGATCGCCGAGGCGGGCGTCGAGCGTTGCGCGCGGCACTCCGGCGGCGAGCAGGTGAGCATGCGCAAGGCCGACCATATCGGCCAATATGGCCGCGAATCCGTCCCAGCGGGAGACCGTGAGCTTGGCCTGGAAACGCGGGTCGTCGAAAGCTTGGGCGCTCAGGCTGCCGAGTTCGTTGCGCACGAAGTCGACTACCGAGCGTTGAGCAAGATAGGCCGCTTCGCCGTCGAGGAATTGCTGCAACGCAGCAACGCTGCGGATCCTGGGTTTGGGCAGGAACGCCTTGATGAAAGACAGCATCTTTAGGTCAGGCCTTCGACTTTGGTCTGATTGTGGCGCTCGTTGGGCAGACAGTACTCTATTCAAATCAAGAAGCTAAGAGCGTCGTGTCACGGCGCCCAGGGGAGGACAAGGCAGAGCATGTGCTGCAAGTCCACAAATTGCGCAACCGGGCTGGTCACTCCGGCGCGTTGGTGCATGTCCCCGCAACGCCACACAACGAACGATTGAGGAGGAGTAACGGGCATGGCTCAGAAACTCGATACCGCACAGATGCACAAGTACTGGACAAGGACCTCCGCGCTGATGTGGACCATCTTCGCCTTGTGGATCTTTTTCAGCTTCGTCGCGCCGCTGTTCGCGGTCCAGCTCAACTCCATCAGATTCCTGGGATTTCCGTTCGGCTTCTACATGGCGGCCCAGGGATCGTTGATCGCCTTCGTGGTGCTGTGCGTCTGGAATGCGGTCGCGCAGAACAAGATCGACGAAGAATTCGGCGTCCAGGAAGACTGACCCGGGGGAGATGAATCATGGCTGACTCCAAGGCCGCCGGCGGCGGCTTCTACGGCAACCTCGGGAAGATCTACGGCGGCTACGCCGGCGGCTTCGTCGTTTTCACCCTGATCCTCGCCGTCCTCGAGCAGATGGGCGTGCCGAACAAGGTCATCGGCTACTGCTTCGTGATCCTGACGATCGGCGTTTACGCCTACATCGGCATCCTGTCGCGAACGATGGATCTGTCAGAATACTACGTCGCCGGCCGTAAGGTGCCGGCGCTGTATAATGGCATGGCGACCGGCGCCGACTGGATGAGTGCCGCCTCCTTCATCTCGATGGCGGGCGGCATCTATCTCGGCGGTTTCAACGCGCTGGGCTACGTGCTGGGCTGGACCGGCGGCTACGTGCTGGTCGGTATCCTGCTCGCACCGTATCTGCGCAAGTTCGGCCAGTTCACCGTGCCCGACTTCCTCGGCACGCGCTACGAGGGCAACGGCGCACGGCTGTGCGGCGTCGTCGTGCTGTTCTGTGCGTCGTTCACCTATATCGTCGCGCAGTGTTTCGGCATCGGCATCATCACCTCGCGCTTCCTCGGCATCCCGTTCGAGATCGCGATTTTCGTCGGCCTGCTCGGCATCCTTGTCTGCTCGATGCTGGGCGGCATGCGGGCGGTAACCTGGACCCAGGTGGCCCAGTACATCATCCTGATCATCTCCTACCTCGTGCCGGTCGTCTGGCTGTCGACCAAGCTGTACGGCATCCCGATCCCCGAGCTGACCTACGGCCAGGCGCTGGACCAGATCGCCCAGCTCGAGACCAAGCTTGGTGTCGTGAAGCACTATGTCGACGCCTTCACCGACGCCAAGGGTCAGTTCAGTTGGGTCGAGTTCAACAACTTCTGGGCCCTGGTGCTCTGCCTGATGATCGGAACGGCCTCGCTGCCGCACATCCTGATGCGTTACTTCACGACGCCAAGCGTTCGTGAGGCGCGCACGTCAGTCGCCTGGTCGATCTTTTTCATCTTCCTCCTGTACTTCACGGCGCCGGCCTATGCCTCCTTCGCGAAGCTCGAGGTCTACCAGAACGTGATCGGCCAGCCGATCGCCAACCTCCCGGCATGGGTCCAGAACTGGTCCCAGGTCGGCGGCTTGCTGACCATCAAGGACGGCAACAGCGACGGCATCCTTCAGTTGTCGGAGTTCATCATCAACCAGGACATCATCGTGCTGTCGATGCCCGAAATCGCCGGCCTGCCGTACGTGGTGTCGGGCCTGGTGGCCGCTGGCGGCCTCGCCGCGGCGCTCTCCACCGCCGACGGCCTGCTGCTCGCCATCGCCAACGCGTTGAGCCACGACGTCTACTACAAGATGATCGACCCGAAGGCCTCGACGGCCCGCCGGCTGATCGTCGCGCGTGGGTTGCTGGTCGGCGTGGCGATCATCGCGGCGGCGGTTGCCGGCACGCGGCCTTCGGGCATCATCCAGATGGTGGCGTGGGCGTTCTCGCTGGCTGCGGCCGGCCTGTTCGCACCATTGGTCCTCGGCATCTGGTGGAAGCGCACGACCAAGATCGGTGCCATCAGCGGCATGATCAGCGGATTTGGCATCTGCCTCTTCTATCTGGTGATGACCCGCTACTGGCCGGCGGAGTTCAAGGCGATGTTCGGAACCGACCTCTGGTGGGGTATCCGCAACATCTCCTCGGCCGTGTTCGGCCTGCCGGTCGCGTTCGCCGTGACCTACGTGGTGAGTCTCATGACCCCCGAACCCTCGAAGGAGATGCAGGCCTTCGTGGACTCGATCCGCACGCCTGGTGGTGCGGTGGTCGCCCACGCCTAGTCGGGCGGAACATATCGATCCGGAGCAGGGCCCCTCGCGGGGTCCTGCTTTTTTTCGCGGTCCGCGCTAGACTGGGCAGGGAGGAGATGGCTGCGTGGGATCTCAGGACATCTGGTGGAGCTACTGGTATTTCCACATCCCCAATTATTTCCTGTCGCTGGTCTTCTACTGCCTGTTCGGCCGCTTCTTTCTGAGCTTCTTCCTGCCGCCGGACAGCTCGAACTATATCTACCGTTCGTTCCGCTGGCTCACCGAGTGGATCTACCGTCCGGTGGCCTATCTCACGCCGTCGGCCATACCGCCCGTCCTGGCCGCGCCGGTCGCGGCGTTCTGGGTCGCCGCGCTTCGCGTGGTGCTGTTCATGGTGCTGTACCAGTTCGGGTTGATGCCCCGGGCGCCGGCGGCAGGCTAGGCGCCATGGATCGCAATCTTCTCGTTTTTGCCGTAGTCGGAATCAGCATCCTGAATGGGTTGTTCTCACCCTTCCTTGCCATCGCGATGCCGATCGCGGCCGTGCTGATGCCGGAGGTCTTTCCGCGCTCGGTCGGCTGGGTGCTGTTCTTCAGCTCGCTATTGGTGTCGTCCGCGACACTGCTGGTTTCCGGCGTTCCCGCAGCGCTCTACGAACGGTTGGTCGACGGGGCGCGCGGCAGCACCGCGGCGATCGCCATCTGGCTGGTCGGAGCGGCCATACTCGCGCTGCCGGCGTTCCGTCACCTGCTGGGCTGAGGCGCCCCGTCTGGAGAATGACCTTCTAGAAGATCACCTTGAAGCTGCCATCGCTCTGCTTCTGGGCGATGCACTGGAACAGGGCCTTCTTGCCATCCAGTTCGTAGGGGATGTTGACGCGTATCTCCTCCTCGCCGGTGGACCCGGTGATCTTGGACTGTTCGAGGGTCGCGAAGGCAGCACCGCTGATCTTGGTGTCCTTCTTCGCCGAGGCCAAGCAGGCCTCGTAGGCGAGCTTGTCCTGGCTGCCCGATGACTTGCCGCAGGCGCCGAGCGCCAACCCTGCGAAGGCCAACACCGTGAAGCGGTACATGTGCAATTCCCCCGGATATTCGTGTAATTTGATGCCGGCACGCTAGAGCGATCGGCCGGTCGCGGCAACGCGACGTTGGTCGAAAGCGGCGTGCGCGCTATGGTCGCTGCATGACCTATGACGACATCAGGCGTTACGCCGAATTGTCGGTGCGGCGGGGTTGTGGCTTCGCCTTGATGGCAATTGTGACCGCCATGGTGGGCTTCTCCAGCGAGCCCTGGATCGCCGTCCGCTCCGGAGCGGTCTTCGTGCTGATCGCGGCATTAGTGCTGTTCTGGAGGGGCTGGACGGCGCGCAAGCGCAACTATCGCCGCACCGAGGTCTGGCTGATGATCGAAGACGCGCCGGCGCTGCCGCGCGAACGCCTGCAGACCATGATCGGTGGTGCGTTGGCCGACGTCTATTTCAGCCACGCCCGCGTTGCCGCCTACATGGCATTGGCGATGTGCGCCATCGGCTTCGCCCTGGGTGGCCCACGGTAGAGAAGATCTGATTCGAATGTTTGCGGCAACCCGATGCCGCCCGCTGCAAGAGTGGGGCGTTCGCGCCACGCGGAGCGTCTGACCGACCGGCGCTTCCGGGACACCCGTGGGTTCTGGCCTCCACTTGTCGTTCCCGTCGATTGCCCTATATCACCGCAGAAAATCCACGGCAGGAGAAGAACGACAATGAACGGGGACGGTGTGGCGACGCAGGGCAGCAATGAGAAGCACCAGTTCCAGGCCGAGGTGGCCGAACTGCTGAACCTGATGGTGCATTCGGTATATTCTGAAACCGACGTCTTCCTGCGGGAGCTGATCTCCAACGCCTCCGACGCCTGCGACAAGGTCCGCTACGAGGCGATCGCCAAGCCCGAGTTGCTGGCCGGCGACGAGAAGCTCGCCATTCGCCTCAAGCCAGACATGGCTGCCAAGACGCTCACCGTCGCCGACAACGGCATCGGCATGGACCGGCAGGAACTGATCGACAACCTCGGCACTCTGGCCCGGTCCGGAACCAAGGCTTTCCTGAAGGGGCTCAAGGACGCCAAGGAGGGATTGGGCCTGATCGGCCAGTTCGGCGTGGGCTTCTACGCTGCATTCATGGTGGCCGATCGCATCGAGGTGACGAGCCGGCGCGCCGGTTCAGCCGAGGCATGGGCCTGGACCGCCACGGATGGGGCAGGGTTCGAGGTCGCCCCGGCGGCCGAAGGGCAAGCCAAGCGCGTGATAAGAGGCACCGAGATTGTGCTGCATCTCAAGGAGGATGCGGTCCGCTATCTTCAGCCTTTCGAGTTGGAGCGCATTGTCCACATCTATTCCGACCACATTCTGTTTCCCATCGAGCTGATCGACGACAAGGGTGAGGTGCGACAGGTCAATGCGGCGAGCGCGCTGTGGCAGCGTTCGAAGTCTGACGTAAAAGCCGAGGACTACACGCAGGCCTACCGCTCGATCGCCATGGCATTCGACGAGCCGGCGCTCACCCTGCATTACAAGGTCGAGGGACGACAGGCCTATGCCGTGCTGCTGTTCGTACCGACCATGCCGCCGTTCGACCTCGCCGATCCCGGGCGCAAGGGACGGGTGAAGCTTTATGTGCGGAGAGTCTACATCACCGACGACGCGGACCTCCTTCCGGCGTACCTGCGCTTCGTGCGCGGTGTCGTCGATAGCGAGGACCTCCCGCTCAACCTCTCGCGCGAGATGCTGCAGAACAATCCGCAGGTCCGGCAGATCCGCACCGGGCTGGTCGGGCGCGTACTCGCGGAGCTGGAGGGTACGGCCGCGAAGGAAGCCGAGGCTTTCGGCAAGATCTGGAGCGCCTTTGGTCCTGTATTGAAGGAAGGCCTCTACGAAGACCACGAGCGGCGTACGCAGCTCCTCGCGCTGGCGCGCTTTGCCACGACTGCCGGCGAGACGCCGCGCTCGCTCAAGGACTATGTTGCCGACCTCAAGTCCAACCAGACGGAGATCTACTACCTGGTGGGCGAGAGCCTGGACCGACTGAAGTCCAATCCCAAACTCGAAGCGGCGAGGGCGCGTGGCATCGAGGTACTGCTGCTCGCCGATCCGATCGATGCCTTCTGGACGACCTTGCCGCAGGAGTTCGAGGGCAAGCCCTTGAAGTCGCTGAGCCAGGGCGACGTCGATTTCGGGCTGATCCCCCTGCTCGACAAGGGAGAGGACAAGGAAGGCGATAAGGCCGACGCCGGGGACGATGCGGCCGTCCTGCAGGCGGTGAAGGAGGCCCTGGGTGAGCAGGTCGCCGAGGTACGGGCATCGTCGCGGCTCACCGAAAGCGCCTCCTGCCTGGTGGCGGGCGCGCAGGGACGTGACCGGGAGCTGGAGCGGTTGCTGGCCCGCCAGAATCGCGGCGGCGGCGCCAAACCGATCCTCGAGCTCAACATGAAGCACGCGCTGGTCAGGCTGGTGTGTGCGGCAAAGAAGAACGGTCGTGAGCAGGATATCGGCGACCTCGCGGGCCTGCTGCTCGACCAGGCACGTATCCTGGACGGAGAACTCCCCGGTGATCCGGCGGCGTTCGTGAAGCGCTTGAATGACTTCGTGCTACGCGGCCCGCAGACCGGCCGATAGCCGCATTCGGGCGGATACGATCCGAACCGGAGCGACAAGACCAACCCTGCCCGGAGTCACATGCGCGAAAGGCAGGACTTGCTGAGGAGTAGCCGGAAATTGCCTGTCTCTGATGGTTCTGGGGCTCCGGAAGGAATTGCGTTACGCGACTCTGTCCAGATTGTCCCCGACACAACACCCTTGCCGTAGGTGGTTGGTAGGCCCGGCAGGATTTGAACCTGCGACATAACCGTTATGAGCGGCTCGTTCTGACCACTGAACTACGGGCCCCCAACCACCGACTGGCGCCGGGGTCGCCCTTTTACCCTATTCGGTGGGCGGCACGAACATATAGCCGACGCCGCGCACGGTGCGAATGACTGTCGGCTTTTCCGGAATGGGCTCGATTTTGCGCCGGATGCGGGTGATCCGCAGGTCGATGGCGCGGTCGAATGGGTCGCGGCTCCTGTGGCTGGTGGTCTCCAGAAGCCAGTCGCGGCTGAGCGGCCGGTTCGGGTTCTCGGCGAAGATCTTCAGCACGTCGAATTCGCCCGATGTCAGCGCCACGTCCTTGCCCGCGGCGTCGAGCAGCAGGCGCCGGGTGAGATCGAGGGTGTAATCGCCCATGCGAACCCGTTCGAGCCGCGACGGGGTGGACTTGTTGACGGACCGCCGCAGCACGCTCTTGCAGCGTGCCAGCAGTTCGCGCGGTTCATAGGGCTTGGCGACGTAGTCGTCGGCGCCGCTCTCCAGCCCCAGCACTTTGTCGACGGCGTCGCCGGCGGCGGTCAGCATGATGATGCCGACCCGGGTGTTGCTCTCGCGCAGCCAGCGGGCCAGCGCGAAGCCGTCCTCTTGGCCGGGGAGTTGCACGTCGAGCAGCACCAGATCGGGCATGGCCCGGGAAATCTGGCGGCGCATCTGCGCGCCATTCTCGACGGCGATGACGCGGAGGTCGTGATTTACGAGGTAGGTCTCGGCCGCCTTGCGCTGAAATGCGTCGTCCTCGACCAGCAGGATGGAGGGAAGCTGCATAATCAATGTTCCAAAAATGGATGACTTCTAATACATAGAAAATACCATTTATTTCCAATGAATTATAGCTCTATCTTGACATTCTTGATACAGTAATTGGGTCTGACCGCCACAGGCTAACCACATGTTGTTTGTACCTTTTCCCCAAGGAACCGGAACCGATCCCGGCCGCAGGTCCGCGGCAAGCGGATGTCTTGGGGACATGCGGCCGGGCAGCGGTCGTCTGTGGACAGCCGGGCGACTGCTCTTTGGGGCCGGGCGCCACCGCTTGGCGCATCGAGTGCCGGCGCGGATGAGGGACGATGTCGGTCGCCGCAGCTGATCCCGCCGCCGGGCAGGTGGAGGAGGTCGGTTCGGCCCGCCAGGAGGCCTTCGTCCGCGCCGAGCTCATCCGGCGCCTGTTCGAGGGCTCGGCGCAGTCGCGCTATTTTTCGTTCGTGCTCTGGCCGGTGATCGCGGCGATCTACTGGCGTCAGATCGACCTGCTCGAACTTGCCGGTCCCTTCGTGGCCCACGTCGCGGTCACCATCGGCTTCGATGTCCTGCGGCGCAATTTCACTCGTGCGCGTCCCGCCGACCAGGACGTGATCCGCTGGGGCTGGTGGTTCGCCTGCCTATCCTTCCTGGCCGGTGCCTGCTGGGGCGTGGCGGGCTTCATGCTCGCCGCCAAGGACTACGAGCTGCAGCGCATGCTGCTCGGCCTCGTGCTGCTCGCCACCATCACCACGGCGGTGCCGATCCGTTCGGCGCATCCGCCGACCTTCTACGCCTTCGCGGTCGCCACCACCGCGCCGCTCCTGCTCGTGCTGCTGACCTCGGTCGATCCCTTCTTCCAGCTGGTCGGCATAGCGGGTGGGGCCTATGTCGGCCATTTGATGGCCTATGTTCGCGACGTCCATCGATGGCAGTACGACAACATCGCGCTCGCCTTCCAGAAAGAGGACCTCGCCCGGCGCCTGCAGGTCGCCTACGACGAGGCACGGCTGGCGCGCGATGCGGCGTTGGCCGCGCAGCGCGAGGCGGAGAACGCCAACCAGGCCAAGTCGACCTTTCTTGCCACAGTCAGCCACGAGATCCGCACGCCGATGAACGGTGTGCTCGGCATGATCGACGTCCTCGAACGCACGTCGCTTTCGCTCGAGCAGCGCGAGTCGCTGGGCACTGTGCGCTACTCGGCGTCGTCGCTGCTGCGCATCATCGACGACATCCTCGACTTCTCCAAGATCGAAGCTGGACGCCTCGATCTGGAGACCCTCGAACTCTCGACCGTGGAGCTGATCGAGGGCGCGGCCGAGACGCTGGCGCCGCAGGCCGCAACCAAGGGCCTGAAGCTCGTGGCCTATGTTGCCCCCGGTGTGCCGGATCGGGTGATCGGCGACCCGCTCCGCCTGCAGCAGATCCTGTTCAACCTGCTGGGCAATGCCATCAAGTTCACCGAGACGGGCTCGATCCGGCTCACGCTGGAGCGCCTGCCCGACCGTGGCGGCGCCGAGGCGCCGGCCGACGAGGTCAGGCTGGGCATTCGCGTCGCCGATACCGGTATCGGCCTCACCGCCGAACAGCGCGAGCGGCTGTTCCAGCCATTCGTCCAGGCCGACAGCTCGACCACGCGCCGCTTCGGCGGCACCGGCCTCGGCCTGTCCATCGTGCGCCGTCTCGCCGAGGCCATGCGAGGCGATGTCGAGGTCGAGAGCGAAGTCGGCGTCGGCTCGACCTTTATCGTCTCGGTGGGACTGGCGGCGGCCAAGTCCGCCGCCGGCCCGGCCGCGGATCCGCTGTTGAAAGGCCTGCCGCTCGTTCTGGCGTTGCCCGATCCCGACGAGGCGCGTGCGATCGCCCGCTATCTCGGGGACGCCGGGGCGACGATCCGCGTCACGGCGCCGGAGGCTTCGTTCGTCGGGATCGAGATCGCCGATCCCGACGGAATCGGGCCGAGGATTTCCCTGCATGATGGGCCCGCGGCGGCAGATGGGGCGGTGGCCGGCCTGCCGCGCCCGTGGCGGCGCGACGTCCTGGTCCGCGCCGTGGCCCGCGCGACCGGGCGGGTGGCTGCCGCCCTGCCTTCCACTCCCGAAGCGTCGCGCAGCCTGGAGCGGCTGAAGGGCCGCGTCCTGGTGGTCGACGACAACTCGGTCAACCGCAAGATCCTGGCGCGCCAGCTCGAGCTGGCCGGCGCCTCGACCGATTCGGCGGCCGGCGGCGAGGAGGCCCTCGCGCTGTGGTACAAGGGCGGTTACGACCTCGTGCTTGCCGATCTCCAGATGCCGACCATGGACGGCTTCGAACTGGCGCAGCGTATCCGCGACAGCGAGGCCGCCAGCCGGCGCGCCCGCACGCCCATCCTGGCCGTCACGGCGAGCACGCTGGAAGAGCAGGAGCTGAAGAGCCGGGCGGTCGGCATGGACGGCTTCATCACCAAGCCCATCGGCATCGAGCAGCTCAAGGCGACCCTCGATGTCTGGCTGAAGGATGCCCGCAACGAGACCGGGGGAGAGCGGACGAAATGACCAGTGCATACGACCGGGACAAGCTCGTCGAACTGTTCGGCGACGACCCCCGCACCCTGGCCGAAGTCGAGCGCGAATTCCTCGATACCGCGCGCGGCGCCGAGCGCGAGATCATCGGCACCGACGACCTCGCCGCCATCGCGCGCGTGGCGCATCGCCTGAAGGGGGCGTCGGGCATGATCGGGGCGGCGGTGCTGCGCCACATTGCCGAGGCGGTCGAGCGCGCCGCCAAGGCCGAAGATCTGCCGAGCGTGCGGCGCCTGCACGGCATGTTCAGCCAGGAAGTGCAGCGCGTGGCCGAACAGGCCGGCGTCGACGAGGACTAGAGTCTGCGCGCCCGGGCGTGGCTGGGGAGGAGAAGAGCCGATCCGATTCTCGTCCGAAGGACGTCGGCCGATGCAGATCAGGCGCGGGGCCGCAACATCATCGTCGCCGAATAGGAGAGCAGGCCGCGGCCGTTCTGCTCGACCAGTCCGCGCAGGAAGGCGATCGACTTGCCGCGCCGCGGGATCTCGACCCGCGTCGTGAGCGGCGCGGTGGCGTCACCAGCCGACAGGAACTCGGCTGCGAAGGACACGGTCGACGGCGCCATCTCTGTCACCAGCGCGGCGGCGCGGGTGATCGCCGAGTCGGCGAAGCTCATCAAATAGCCACCGTGCAACGCGCCGCCGGAATTGCACATCCGGGGCAGGGTCGGTTGCACGACAGACGTACCTTCCGGCTCGGGCCTGACGTAGATCGGACCGATGTGGCGCGAATAGGCACTCGCCGTGGCGAACAACTCGAAGCCCGGCGGCACCGTCTGCTCGATCGCCGCGAGATGGCGCGGCGCGTTCTCCTCCTTGCGCGCCATCGCCTTGGCGCGTGCCACGTGACGGCACACGCCCGACCACAGCGCGATCGTCTTGCTTTCCTGAGTGAGGCTGCCACGCGCGAAGGCGAGCCTGCCGGTGACCTGCAGCGGCTCGCCGCGGGCTTCCAGTGGCGGCCCGACCCGTGCGCCGTCGAGGAACTCGGCGGCGAGGCTGACCGTCATGGCGAAGGAAGTGTTGGTGCCGCCGTCGGCGGCACGGCCGGCGACCAGGCAGAGCGCGTAGTCGGCGAACGTCAGCAAGGCGCCGCCGTGCACGCCGCCAGCATAGTTGCCGTGGGCGCCATGTGTCGGCAGCACGCAATGGACGCTGCCTGCCGAACGCGCGTCGCCAGCGACGTTGTAGTAGATTGGACCGATATGGTCCTCGAACGGATCGGGCGGAACGAAGACCGAGTAGCGGGCAAGGTCGATGCCCCAGCCGGCCAGATCGGGAAGGACAGCAGGAACGGTGTCGGGCACGGGATGAGGCCTTCCGGTTCGCTCTTGTGAAGGGTTGTTCGGCGGCTCTAATAGGGGAAATCCCTCGAAGACAAAAGAGCCACGGAGCGAAACGTCATGGCGGTAAGCGCCCACAAGGTCGACATCTCCTGGGACCGCCGGCCGGCAGGCGTGGTGGCGCATGTCGTGTTCGACAATGCACGCCGGCTGAACGTGCTCGATCCGCCCGCGCTCCTGGACCTCACCGAGGCATTCCGGTCGCTCGCCCGGGAGGACGATCTGCGTGTCGTCGTGTTCTCGGGCGCCGGCGGCAAGGCGTTCATCGGCGGCGCTGACATCAACCACATGGCGGCGATGCGGCACTCCGAGGATGGCCGTGCCTTTATCACCCTGGTGCACAAGCTCTGCCAGTCGATCCGCGACTGCCCCGTGCCGGTGATCTGCCGCCTCGAGGGCTATACGCTGGGCGCCGGACTCGAGGTCGCGGCGGCCTGCGACATGCGCATCGCGGCCGACGACGCCCATTTCGGCATGCCCGAGGTCAAGGTCGGCATTCCCTCGGTGGTCGAGGCGGCGCTGCTGCCGCGCCTGATCGGCTGGGGTCGCACTTCGTGGATGCTGCTGACGGCCGAGAACATCGGCGCCGCCAAAGCCGAGGCCTGGGGCCTCGTCGAGGAGGTCGTGCCGGCCTCGAAGATCACCGACGCGGTCGAGCGCTGCGTACAGTCGATCGTCGAGGCAACGCCGCTCGCGGTGCGGGCGCAGAAGCGTCTGATGCGACGCTGGGAGCGGCTGTCGCTCGACGAGGCGGTGCAGGCCGGCATCGACGCCTTCGCCCAGTCGGTGAGCGACGGCGAGCACATCGCGCCCATGACGGCATTCGTGAACAGAAAGAAGAAGTGATGTCCATGCTCAATCGACGCCACTTCCTGGGTTCGGCCGCCGCGCTGGCCTTGTCCGGCCCGGCGCGCGCACAGGCCTATCCTGGCAAGCAGGTGACGATCCTCGTGCCCTTCACCGCGGGCAGCGGCACCGACACCATGGCGCGTATTTTCGCCGAGCGCCTCGGCGCCGTCGGCGGCCAGCCGGTCGTGGTCGACAACAAGCCCGGCGCCAACGGCAGCCTGGCCGCCTCGGCCGTGGCCCGCGCCACACCCGACGGCCACACGCTGATGGTGACGACCAACAGCTCGCATGCCGCCAACCTCGCCCTGTTCAAGAGCCTGCCGTACGATCCGGTGAAGGATTTCGAGAGCGTGGCGCTGTTCGGACTGGCGCCGTTCCTGATCGTCGCCACTCCGAACGCGCCGTTCAACAACGTCAAGGAACTGATTGCCTATGCCAAGGCCAACCCGGGCAAGCTCTCCTACGGCGCCGGCACCAGCACTGCCACCGTCTCGGGCGAATCGTTCAACCGGATCGTCGGCATCGAGGTGTTGCGCGTGCCCTACAAGAGCGCGCCGCCTGCCCTGACCGACGTCATCTCCGGCACCATCCACTACACCTTCATCGATGTCGGCACCGGCCTGCCCCACATCCGCGGCGGGCGGCTGAAGCCGATCGTCTCGACCTCGAGCCAGCGCTCGCCAAACCTGCCCGACCTGCCGACCATGCGTGAGCAGGGCATCGAGTTCGACCTCGACGCCTGGTACGCGCTCTTCGCGCCGGCCAAGACACCCGAGGCGATCGTCAATCGTCTCAACGCCATCGTGCGCGAAGAGTATGCCAAGCCCGGAATGCAGGCCAAGATGCGCGACTTCAACGTCATGCTGAAGCTCGGCTCGCCGGCCGACCTCGCTTCCTTCCAGAAGGCCGAGATCGCCAAGTGGGCCCGCTTCGTGCGCGAGGCCGGCATTCAACCCGAATGAGGGAACGACCATGATGCAGAAGAAGACGGCCCGCGTCGGCTGTCACTCCGGCTTCTGGGGCGACACCGAGACTGCCGCCGTGCAGCTCGTGCGCCACGGCGACGTCGACTACCTGGTGAGCGACTATCTCGCCGAGGTCACGATGTCGATCATGGCGGCGCAGAAGCTGCGCAATCCGCAGGCGGGCTACGCAGTGGATTTCGTCACGGCGGTCATGGGCCCGCTCGCGCGCGAGATCGCCGAGAAGAAAATCAAGGTCATCACCAACGCCGGCGGCGTGAACCCGCAGGCCTGCCGCGACGCCGTGCTGAAAGCCTGCGAGGCGGCGGGCGTCAAGCTCAAGGTCGCCGTCGTGCTGGGCGATGACATCCTGCCGCGCGCGGACGAATTCCGTGCCGCCGGCATACGGGAGATGGATACCGGCGCAGAGCTGCCGGCGAAGATCGTGAGCATGAACGCGTACCTCGGCGGCTTCCCGATCGCCCGCGCGTTGGCAGAGGGCGCCGACGTCGTGATCGCCGGCCGCTGCGTCGATTCCGCGGTAACGCTCGGCGCGCTGATCCATGCCTTCTCGTGGACGCCAGAGGATCTCGACCGGCTCGCGGCCGGCACCTTGTGTGGCCACATCATCGAGTGTGGTGCGCAGTGCAACGGCGGCAACTTCACCGATTGGCGGCTGGTGCCGGATTACGACAACATGGGGTTTCCCATTGCCGAGGTATCGAGCGATGGGTCGTTCGTGTTGTCCAAGCCCGAGGGCACCGGTGGCTTGATCACCACGGCCACGGTGGCAGAGCAGATGCTCTACGAGATCGGTGACCCGCGCGCGTATATCGTGCCCGACGTGGTCTGCGACTTCACCGAGGCGCGCTACGAGCAGGTGGGCAGGGATCGCGTGCGCGTGTCGGGCGCCCGGGGGCGACCGCCGACCGACACCTACAAGGTCTCGACCACCTGGCCCGACGGCTACAAGTTGAGCTCGATCTTCATGCTGGGTGGCCGCGAGGCAGTGGCGAAGGGCCGCCACAGTGCCGAGTCGATCATCAAGAAGACGCGCCGCATGTTCGCCGACAAGAACATGGGCGACTACCGCGACGTCAGCATCGAAATCATCGGCAGCGAGGCGACCTATGGCCCGCATTCGCATGCCGCCGATGCCCGCGAGGTCGTCGTCAAGATTGCGGCCAAGCACGACCAGAAGGAAGCACTGGCCCTGCTCGGCCGCGAGATCGCGCCGATGTCGACCGGCGGTGTGGTCGGCATGGCCGGCAGCTTCGGCGCCGGCCGCGTCTCGCCCTCGCCGGTGATCCGCATGTTCTCCTGCCTGGTGTCGAAGAGCCAGGTTCCCGTCACCGTCGACGTCGACGGCCATCAGATCGCGATGCAGGAAGGCGCCCGCAGCGGCGACTTCGATCCGAAGTCGCTGCCGATCGAAACGCCGCCAGCGAGGCCGCTGACAGGGGCCACCGAAACGGTACCATTGGTAGCGTTGGCCTACGGCCGCTCAGGCGACAAGGGCGACAACGCCAATATCGGCATCTTTGCCAGGAAGCCCGAGTATCAGGCGATCCTCGATTCTGAGGTGACCGAGGAGGCGGTTGCGAAATACTTCGCCCACCGCATCGAAGGCAAAGTCACGCGCTGGCGGCTGCCGGGCATCAACGGATTCAACTTCCTGCTGCGCCAGGCGCTGGGCGGCGGCGGCATGGCCTCGCTCAAGGCCGATCCGCTCGCCAAAGCCTTCGCCCAGATGCTGCTCGACATGCCGGTGCGCGTGCCGGCGTCCGTGGCGAAGAGCCTTGCCGCCTGATGCTGCGTCATCGCTCGAGGGTGAAGACGACGTCGTAGAGGCCGGGATGGGCCTCTCCCAGGGGCTTGTTCCTTTGAAGGAAGCCCCCGTCGCGCAGCCGCTCGATGATCAGCTTCGCCGCCTCCGGGCTCTCACTCTGGGCATAGTTCACGACACGGGTTCCGTCCCGGCTGCGGTGCAGGCTCGCCGATAGCCATCCCGGAACGCCGCGCGCGAAGTGCGCGGATTCGACGAGAAGGTCGATGAGGGCCTGCTGGCCGCCGGGTGGTACGGTGAAGACGTTGATTTGGGTGATGATGCCCGCGTTGGCTTTGATGATCGGCATGGTGGTCTCCTGTGTGGAGGCAGGACCACGCGGCGGATCGACGTAAGCTGCCGGTTCGGACCAACTCGCGCCAAGCTGCCGGCATGATCACGCCGGTTGCTTGCCGCGGGTTCGCCCTCGAGAGGGCGATACGGAGCTCCCTGAACGGAAGGGATCGGGCTTACCGCGTGCCGATCCAGGTCCTTTTCGACGGGTCGATCCTAGGCGGTCCGCCGCCAAGTTGCCAGGACGACGATCAGGCCGGCGATCGCCGGATTGACGATCTGGATCAGGTCGAGCGCCACGGCGCCGATGCGGCCGTCGACGAAGGCGATCAGCGATCCCAGGAGGATGGCATGCAAGACGATGCCGGCCGCGACCGTGGCGATGACGGCGCGCCAACCCAGCCGATAGCGGGAGAGCGTTACGTGGAACGTCCACAGGGACAGTGGCAGGAAGAGCGCGATGGCCGTTGCTTCGCCGGGATTGTAGGCGCCCTTGGCCAGACTCGGGCCGACATGAGCGAACAGGTTGACGAAGGGGATGGAGAAGTAGCTGAGCGCGATCACCGGCCAGCGCCGCCCGAGCAGCGCCGCCGCTGGCCCTGCCAGCCACACCGCGGCGACATTCACCGACGTGATGAAGGAGTAGGGGACGAGGCAGGTCTTCGAATCGGCGAAGCCCAGGCTGGCGCACAGGAAACCGCGAAAGGCGTAGTGGCCGCCTTCGGCGTCGATACCGTGCTCCTCGAACTGGTGCACGAGATAGACCAGCGTGCCGGCCCAGGCGAGCCACGGCAGGTCCTGCCAGCGCGAGACGCTGCGGTCGCTGCGCAGGAGATCGGTCGCCAGCAGCAGCGCCAGCAGCAAGGCCGCGCCCAAGCCCATGTAGGGCCAGACGTAAGTGAAGGAGAGCATCGCCGGCAAGCTAGCGTTGCGGGGGTGGGGTCGTCGATGGGAGAATGGCTTCATGCCCGACATCCAGATGCCCAGCCTGCCCGTCGACGCCACCGCCGCCGAACGCTTCGGCGCCTACGCCGCCTCGGTGGCATGCGCCAATCTGCCGGCCGAGGTGATACACGCCGCCAAGCGTTGCGTCATCGACTGGTATGCGACGACGCTGCCGGGAGCGATCGAGGCACCGGCGACGATGCTAGAGAAGGCGCTCGGCGACGAACTCGACCACGGCGACGCGACCCTGATGCTGGGCCGGCGCGCGGCGGTGCGCACCGCCGCCCTGATCAACGGCACGGCGTCGCACACCGTCGAGTTCGACGACATCTACGCGCCCGCGATCTATCACCCCGGCAGTCCGACCATTGCCGCCGCCTTGGCGGTCGGCCAGGCCCGCCGCGCCTCGGGCGACAGCTTCCTGCGCGCGGTCATCGCGGGCTACGAGGTCTCAACCCGCATCGGCGCCGCCATGGGCCGCGCTCACTACAAATACTGGCACAACACCGGCACAATCGGTCCGTTCGGCGCCGCCGCCGCCGCGGGCCTGCTCGTCGGTCTCGATGCCCGCCAGCACACCCATGCGCTGGCTTCGGTGGCAACCTTCGCCGCCGGGCTGCAGCAGGCATTCCGTGGCGATTCGCTCTCCAAGCCGCTGCACGCCGGCCACGCCGCCGATGCCGGCGTGCTGGCCGCGCTATCGGCCGAGCACGGGCTGCAGGGGGCGCCGGCGATTCTCGACGCCCCGGGTGGCATGGGCGACGCGATGAGCAACGAGCCCGACTGGGCAACGGCGGCCGCCGATCTCGGCCGAGCCTACAACATCCAGCGCATCACCGTGAAGAACCACGGCTGCTGCGGCCATGCTTTCGCCGCCATCGACGGCGCCCAGGCGCTGCAGGCGGCGCACAAGTTCGCCCCTTCCGATATCGCCTCGATCCAGGTCGGCGGCTATTCGGCGACAGTCGACGTCACCGGCAACTATCTCCATGGCACGCCGGCCGCGGCCAAATTCTGCCTGCCGTTCTTGGTGGCGAGCGCCCTGATCCACGGCAGCATCCGACTCGACGCCTACACGCCGCAGCGCCTCGCCGACCCGGAGGTCGGCACGCTGATGAAAGGCATCAAGGTCGCTCTCGATCCCGAGATCGACAACCTTTTCCCCCGCCAGCGCGCCGCACGTCTCAGGATCGAATTGAGGGGCGGCAAGGTGCTGGAACATTTCCAGCCGCACCGCGTCGGCGACCCGGATCTGCCGTTGTCGGACGCGCAGCTCGAAGCCAAGTTCAATGAGCTTGCGATTCCGGTGATCGGGGAGGCGGGGGCAGCGAGGCTGCTGGCCAAGCTGTGGGCGTTGGAGGGCGAGCGAGATCTCGCCTTTACGCGGGCGCTCCGCGCTTAGGTCCACGGTTCGGTCTGGAGCGCGCGTCGCGGTGCGGCCGATGTGCTCGCGGGGGGCCAATGGTGTATCCTCCCCAACCATGAACGGCCCCTCCAAGCCCATCGATCCGCACCCGAAGGAAGGGGACCCGAAGGCCCTGCGGTTGGCGGCGGCTTTGCGTGAAAACCTCAAGCGGCGCAAGGCTCAGGCCCGCGCCAAGGAGAGGGGCGAGGCTGTCCCGGACAAGGAGTCCGGTTGAGCCGGAGGGCCCGCTCGTCTAGAAGCCCCTTCTACTCTCCGGAAACAATGAAATGACAATCCTCTCCGACCGCTGGATCCGCCGCATGGCGCAGGAGAAGGGTATGATCGAACCCTTCGTCGACGCCCAGAAGCGCGAAGGCGTCATCTCGTACGGGCTTTCGTCCTATGGCTACGACGCCCGAGTCGGCAACGATTTCAAGATATTCACCAACGTCAATTCGGCCGTGGTTGATCCCAAGAATTTCGACCAGAACAGCTTCGTCGACCGATCGACCGATATTTGCGTCATTCCTCCCAATTCCTTCGCGCTCGCGCGCACCGTGGAATATTTCCGCATTCCACGCGACGTGCTGGTGATTTGCGTCGGCAAGTCGACCTATGCGCGCTGTGGCATCATCGTGAACGTCACACCGCTGGAGCCGGAGTGGGAGGGCCACGTGACCCTGGAATTTTCCAACACCACACCGCTGCCCGCCCGTATCTACGCCAATGAGGGTGCCTGCCAGTTCCTGTTCCTGCAGGGCAACGAGCCGTGCGAAGTCTCTTATCGCGACAAGGCCGGCAAGTATCAGGGCCAACGCGGCGTCACCTTGCCCAAGATCTGAGCGGAGAAGACCATGGACCGTATCCGCATCAAGGGAGGCCGCCAGCTCAAGGGCGACATCCGCATCTCCGGCTCCAAGAATGCCACGTTGCCGCTGATGGTGACGGCACTGCTTAGCGACAAGAAGCTTGTGCTGCACAACGTGCCGCGGCTGGCCGACATCACCACCATGATCCAGCTGCTCGCGCAACACGGTGTTGAGATCGAGGCGGGGGCCGGCGAAAACGGCCACACGCACGGCACGACGCTCACGCTGCACACGCGGAAAATCTCCTCGACGACGGCGCCCTATGACATCGTGCGCAAGATGCGCGCGTCGGTCCTGGTACTGGGCCCGCTGCTGGCACGCGAAGGCGAGGCGCGCGTCTCGCTGCCCGGCGGCTGCGCCATCGGTGCGCGTCCCGTCGACCTGCACATTGCGGGCCTGAAGGCTATGGGCGCCGAGATCGACATCGATGGCGGCTACATGGTCGCGCGTGCGCCGAAGGGCCTCAGGGGCGCGCGCTACACGTTTCCCAAGGTGTCGGTCGGAGCGACCGAGAACCTGATGATGGCGGCGGCGCTGGCCAAGGGCACGACCGTGCTCGACAACGCCGCCCGCGAGCCCGAGATCGCCGACCTTGCAGAATGCCTCGCCAAGATGGGCGTCCCGGTCAGCGGCATCGGCACCGAGACCCTCACGATCGAAGGCGTGGAGCAGCTCAAGGCTGCGACGCACACGGTGATCCCCGACCGCATCGAGACCGGCACCTATGCGATGGCTGTAGCGATGACGGCCGGCGACGTCGAGCTGGTCGGCGCCCGTCTCGATTTGATGGAGGCCGCGGCCCAGAGCCTGCGCGCCGCTGGTGTGGTGCTCGAGAAGACCAACCGCGGCATCCACGTCAGCCGCGCCAATGGCCTGCATGGCGTCGACGTAATGACGGAGCCCTATCCCGGCTTCCCTACCGACCTGCAGGCTCAGATGATGGCGTTGATGACGCGCGCCGAAGGGGCGTCGATGATCACCGAGACGGTGTTCGAGAGCCGCTTCATGCACGTGCCGGAACTTTCGCGCATGGGCGCCAACGTCACCATCCATCACGAATCGGCACTGGTGCGCGGCGTGCCGAAGCTGCGCGGTGCCGACGTGATGGCAACCGACTTGCGTGCCTCCGTTTCACTTGCGATCGCGGCCCTCGCAGCCGAAGGCGATACGACATTGCATCGCGTCTACCACCTCGACCGCGGCTACGAGCGGCTCGAGGAGAAGCTTGCCGCCTGCGGCGCCGACATCGAACGGCTGAAGGGCTGAGCCGGTGTCGGGCAAGCTGAAGCTCTCGGCGCTGGACGCCGACGACCTAGGCGTGGTCTCCGCGGCGGTTCAGGACGCCCTCATGGCGGTGCGCGACTGTGCCTATTTCAAGGACGAGAAACGGTTCGTTCTTCTGGTCAACCGGTTCCGGTGGGAGGCCGACCCGAGCATCGATTCGGCCCATTCGCGAACCCATTCTGCCCTTGTTTTCAACGACGTGACGGGGGTCCGGCACCACGACATCCCGCTCGGTGAGCCCGACCGAATGCTTGAATTGCTGGCTGTCACCCTGGAGAGCGACGGGTCCGTAGCCCTGCGCTTTGCCACCGGGCGCGCCATCCGGCTGGAAATCGGCCGCCTTGCGTGCCATTTGGGGGATGTGGGCGAGCCTTGGCCCACCCCTTGGAAGCCCGCCCATCCGGTCGAATAGCCCTTCGTGGAGTCGACAAGAGGCGGGCATTCATTACCGGAGAACACGGTCGTGTCGAGCGAAGCCAACGAGAAGCTGATCCTGGCGATCCCCAAGGGCCGCATCCTCAAGGAGGCAGGCCCGGTATTTGCACGCGCCGGTATCGAGCCCGAGGCTGCCTTCGCCGATCCCGACGCACGGCAGCTTCGCTTCACGACCAATCATCCCGACCTCGATATCATCCGTGTCCGCTCGTTTGACGTCGCGACCTTCGTGGCGTTCGGAGCCGCCCAACTCGGCATTGCCGGTGCTGACGTACTGATGGAGTTCGACTATTCCGAGATCTATGCGCCGATCGATCTCGGCATCGGCAAGTGTCGCCTCGCCGTCGCCGAGCCGGTCGAGATGGCGGGTAACGACGATCCGCGACGGTGGAGCCATGTCCGCATCGCCACCAAGTATCCCGAGGTGACCCGCAAGCACTTCGCCGCCCGCGGCGTGCAGGCCGAGTGCGTAAAGCTCTCGGGCGCGATGGAGCTGGCGCCCTCCCTCGGCCTCAGTCACCGCATCGTCGACCTGGTCGATTCGGGCCGCACGCTCAAGGAAAACGGCCTAGTCGAGATCGAGCACATCGCCGACGTCACGTCGCGCTTCATCGTCAACCGGGCCGCGCTCAAGACGCAGCCGGAACGCGTCGGCCGCTGGATCGATCGCTTCCGCGAGGTCGCCCTTGCTGCCTAGCGGGGCGCTGCCCAAAGGACCGCCGCTCTGGCTCGACGCCTCGGCGCCGGACTTCGAGATGTATTTCTCAGCCTTCCTCGGGCGCAATCGGGATACCGACGAGGACGTCGACCGCATCGCGGCCGATATCGTGGCCGACGTGCGCGTCCGTGGCGATGCGGCATTGGTCGAGTACACAAGAAAGTTCGACCGATTCGAGACCGACGCCGCGGGCCTGCGCATCAGCGAGGCAGAACGCTCGGCCGCCGCCGCGAAGGTGCCTCCGGCAGAACGCGAGGCGCTGGAATTCGCCGCCCGGCGCATCGAAGCGTTCCACCGGGCTCTGATGCCCCGCGATGTCGACTTCACCGACGCCACCGGCACGCGGCTCGGCGCGCGCTACCGGCCGGTCGATGCCGCCGGCGTCTACGTGCCAGGCGGCACGGCGGCGTACCCCTCGTCGGTGCTGATGAACATCGTACCGGCCAAGGTGGCTGGCGTCCGGCGTATCGTCATGGTCGTGCCGACGCCGGGTGGCGTACTCAATTCACTGGTCATGCTGGCGGCTGGCATCGCCGGGGCCGACGAGATCTGGCGCATCGGCGGCGCCCAAGCCGTGGCGGCGCTCGCCTACGGCACCCAGTCGATCGAGCCGGTCGACAAGATCACTGGGCCGGGCAATGCCTATGTCGCCGCCGCCAAGCGCCGGGTCTTCGGCCAGGTCGGAATCGACCTGATCGCCGGCCCCTCGGAAATCCTGGTTGTGGCAGATGCGCAGAACGATCCGGCGTGGATCGCCGCCGACCTGCTGTCACAGGCCGAGCACGATCCCTCCTCGCAGTCGGTGCTGATCACCCAGGACCGCGCCTTCGCCGACGAAGTGGCCCGCGCCGTCGAAACCGAGCTCATGACGATGAAGCGGGCGGGGATCGCAGCGTCGAGTTGGCGCAACAATGGCGCCATCATTCTGGTGCCCGACCTCGCGCGCTGCGCGCCGATCGTCGATCGCATCGCCGCCGAGCATGTCGAGCTTGCGATGGAGATGCCGGCTGCCGAGGCGTTGTCGCGGGAGATCCGCCACGCCGGAGCGATCTTTCTCGGCCGCCATACGCCCGAGGCGATCGGCGACTATGTCGCCGGCACCAACCACGTGCTGCCGACGTCGCGCGCGGCGCGCTTCTCGGGGGGGCTCGGCGTTGCGGATTTTCTCAAGCGCACGTCGCTCGTGTCCTGCACGCCCGACGCCCTCGCTGCCCTCGGTCCGGCGGCCCTGGCGCTCGCCGGCGCCGAGGGGCTCGAGGCGCATGGCCGGTCGATCTCGATCCGGCTGAACCGTCGCGTCTGAGACCTGCGATGCCGAAGTCGCGCCGCATCGCCGACATCGTGCTGGACGAACAGTCCGTGGCGCGCCGCTCGCCCGAGGTCGAACACGAGCGCGCTGTTGCCCTGTTCGATCTCCTTGAGGAGAACGACTTCCATCTCGTTGGCGGCGCGCCCGGTCCCTACAGGCTCCGGGTCGGTATCTTCGAGCAGCGGCTCGTGTTCGACGTGCGCGACAGCGAGGACCGCAAGCTACGCGATATCGTCCTGTCGCTGACACCCTTCCGCAAGGTCGTGAAGGACTACTTCCTCGTCTGCGAGAGCTACTACGCCGCCATCAAGAAGCTGGGACCCTCTCAGATCGAGGCACTCGACATGGGGCGACGCGGTTTGCACAACGAGGGGTCCGAACTGCTGCGCGAGCGGCTCGCCGGCAAGATCGAGGTCGATCACGACACCGCCCGCCGGCTGTTCACCCTGATCTGCGCCCTTCACATCAAATCGTGAACGGCATGCTGGGGTCGAACGGATTGCCTGCCAGTCTTCTTTTCGCCTGCAGCGAGAATTCGGTGCGCTCGCCGATGGCCGAGGCGCTGACCAAACGTCTCTATGGCCAGGCGGTCTACGTCGAATCGGTCGGCGTACGGGCGCGTGACGTCGATGGTTTCGTCGTTGCCGCCCTGGACGAACTCGGGATAGACGTCCACCGGCACCACGCCCAGACGTTCGAGGACGTCGATCCGGCGTCGTTCGAGATGATCGTGACCCTGTCGCCGGAAGCGCATCATCGGGCGTTGGAGTTCACACGTGGCACGGCGACCGAGGTCGAATACTGGCCACTGCCCGATCCCAGTGCGGTCGAAGGCGTGCGCGAAGTGCAGCTGGAAGCCTATCGTCAGGCCCGTGACCTGATCCTTGCGCGCCTCAAGGCGCGGTTCGGGAGCCCTTCGGGCCCGTCGCCCTGATGCCCCGCTCCTCCCGGAATTAAGGGAGGAGCAGGGCGGAAGCGGACTCTAGTTCGCGGTGACGCGGCCGGCACGGTCGAGCGAGACGTCGACCTTGGCGTTGTTCTTCATTGCATGGGCGTGCCACGCGCCATCCGAGCTGCGTGTCAGGCCAGTGATGGAGTTGAAGCCGGCGCTCTGGATAGCCGATTTCGCGTAGCTTTGTTCGGCGCTCGGAGTCCAAGACGCCCCAATGCCTTGGGGGCTGCTCACGGGGTAGGGGGTCCGCGACTGCGCCTGGGCTCCGGCGGTGACGATGGCCGATGCGCCAAGCAGTGCGATCGCAAGAAGCGTACGGTTCATAAAACGACTCCTGTTACTCGGGGAACTGTCCCCGGCGCCATTGCCGCTCCGGATTGTGATGACAATATGGTTCATGCGATGCGCGAATTTGAAAAAGATCGTGACTCGATTTGATCGAATGTCATGACCCTTTCAGAACTGGGCGGTGCTTACTTCCCGCACGCGCAACGAATTAAGATGCGTTGAGAAACGCCGCAGCCGTCGGTGACTGAATTGTTTGCCGCGACGCTACTGCGCGCCGGCGTACCACGCGCTGCGATGCGAGGTCCGGCGCGCCATCGGCAGGTTGATGATGTCGAGGAAGACCGAGACCGCTCCATCGCCGCCGGCGAGGCTGCCTTCGATGACCTCGACGTCGAAGGTCAGCCGGTCACCTTCAAGCTTGGGCGACTTCAACACCATCACGGCATCGACCACCTCGCCCTTGGCCTTGTCGAGCACCGATACGGTGGCGTTGGGCGGGTCCTTGGCGAAACTGTCGGGCGCAGCGCTGCTCCACTCCTCCAGCAGGTGCTTCGTGAGCGCGTGGCCGGCCGAGCGGATCGGCCGGTCGGCGAAGACGATGGCGTTGGGCGAGATGCCCTCGAGAGTGAGTTTCTGCTCCATGAGCTTGGCGCCGCGGGCATTGAGCACGATCATCGACGGGACGATCTGCGGCTGCTGTGGCTGGCCGACGGTCTTGGCGGGCAGCGGCGCGCTCTGGGGCGCGGCAGTGGTCTGTGCATCTGCGACACCCGGCAGGCCGAGCAGAGTCGACGCCGCAAGAAGGACGGCAGCGAGACGAAGGGGATTCATGCAGCCTCCGATCCAGCTCAGTAGCAGGGCAGGAGAGGCGGTGCGCCGCAACGCTTCGGCCCGTAGCGCGGATCCAATTCCGGTGGCGGGGGCGCGCCGGCACCACCCTGCGGCTGGTTGGCGTAGTAGGGGCCGGTTGGCGCCGGATTGGACCACTGGCCGTTGCCGTAGGCGCTCGTGTCGTAGCGGCTGCCGACTGCCGGCGAGATGCCGCCGGTGGTCTGACTCTGGCCAAGATAGGTCAGGCCTTGCGAGCCGCCGATGCCGAACCAGACCGTGTCGATGAAGATCGAGGCCGGTCCGTCGGCGTTGGCGATGCTGCCCTCGAGTACCTGGACATCGAAGGTGAGCTTGTCGCCGTCGAGCTTGGGTGACTTGAGCACGGCCACGATATCGGAGACGCTGGAACCATCCTTCTGGAACACCGACACGGTGGCATTGGGCGGATCCTTGGCGAAGCTGCCGGTCGTCCAGATGTCGACCATGTCGGGGGTCAGCATGTGACCGACGCCGCGCGCCGGGCGGGTCGTGAACAGGACGGCGTTGGGCGCCACGCCCTCCAGGGTGAGCTTCTGGCCCTGCAGCTTGGCGCCGCGGGCGTTCACGACGATCAACGAGGAGGAGTATTTGCGCGTCGACGGTGTGCCGATGGTCTTCTGGGCTGGCGCGGTGATGGCGCTGGGTGCCGTCGCGGGTGCCGGCGTTTGAGCCGACGCCAAGCCGGGGACGAGGAATGCGGCGGCCAACAGGCCTGAGAGTTGTCGAATTTTCATTTTGACAGTCCTTCCTTCCCCGGGCATTTGCAGCCGCCGTACATATAGGCGACGGGCGAGCCCGTGAGAAGGGCAGGTTGCGTTTCCATCCCCTTGGGTCCATTGACTAAATCCCCGGTGCGGCCCATTTTCCGCCCGCTTCCTTCCACATTTCACTCCAGCCGGAGGCCGGATGGCCAAAGAAGATCTGATCGAGTTCAACGGTGTGGTGTCCGAGTTGCTGCCCAACGCCATGTTCCGGGTGAAACTCGACAACGATCACACAATTCTTGCCCACACCTCGGGCAAGATGCGCAAGAATCGCATCCGCGTGCTCGCGGGCGACCGGGTCACGGTTGAGATGACGCCGTACGACCTGACCAAGGGCCGCATCACCTTCCGCTTCAAGTAGGCGTTGCGCGCCTCGCCGATCCCCCCGCTCGTTCTGGCCTCCGCGTCACCGCGCCGGCTCGACCTGCTGCGACAGGTCGGACTCGAGCCCGATGAGATCGATCCTGCCGACCTCGACGAAACACCTGCTGCACGCGAACTGCCGCGCGCCTATGCATTGCGCATGGCGACGTCAAAGCTCGCCGTCGTGGCACCCCGTCATCCCGGGGCCGTGATCCTGGCCGCCGACAGCGTCGTGGTGTGTAGCCGGCGCATTCTGCCCAAGGCCGAGACCAAGGCCGAGGCACGGGCCTGTCTGGACCGTCTGTCGGGCCGGCGGCATCGCGTGCTGGGCGCTGTCGCCGTCGGCTTCCCCGACGGCACGGTGCGCACGCGGCTTGTCGAGACCATAGTGCGTTTCAAGCGGCTGGAACCAGCCGAGACCGACGACTATCTGCGAAGCGGCGAATGGCGCGGCAAGGCAGGCGGCTATGCCATCCAGGGCCGGGCCGCGCGCTTTGTCGACTTCCTCTCCGGCTCATACAGCAACGTCGTGGGGCTGCCGCTGTTCGAGACCGTGAAGCTGTTGAAAACGGCAACGCCGTGAGCACCGTCGACCGGCTGATCTGCCACGTGCTGCCGAAAGCGTTCCTGATGGCGCTGACTTCCGGCAGGCGTCTGGTGGAACTGAAGATCGTGCGGCGCGACCGGCCCGCGCATGCCGACAGTGTGTTCCTGGGCCGGCTCGAGCGGGTGATGCCTGATCTCGATGCGGCCTTCGTCGACATCGGCATCGGCCGCTCCGGATTCCTGCGCGCCGCTGATCGTGCCGGTATCGAGGATTGGCCGCCGCCCGGCGCGCCCCTCCTGGTCCAGGTTCGCAGCGATGGCGACGACGAAAATTCCAAGGGACCACGGCTGTCGATGGACCTTGCCGTGACCGGCCGCTATCTCGTCTACCATCCCGCCGGCACTGGCGTGAAATTTTCGCGCCGCATCGAAAGCGAGTCCGAGCGCGAGCGCCTGCGCTCCCATGTCGAGGACCTGCTGGAGGGCGGCATCGTGCTGCGCACCGCCGCTTCAGGCGCTTCGCTCGACGTGCTGCGCACCGACGCGGCCGGGATCATGGAACGCTGGGAGAAGATCCGTCGCCAGGCGTTCGACTCCCAGCCGCCTGCCGACCTGACGGCCCACATTCCCGGCGAGCGCGACCCGATCGCCCGTGCGTTGCGTGACCACGGCGCTACCCTCGATGAGGTGATCCTCGACGACCGTACAATGGCGCGCAGCCTGCAGGACGAGATGGACCGGACAGCCGAGAAGATCCGCGTGCGCTGGCACAACGGGCCAATGCCGGCCTTCGACATCGACGACGTGGCCGGCCAGATCGACACCGCGCTCGCCGAGCGCATCGCGCTGGGGAGCGGCGTCGAGGTGCTGTTCGAGCCGGGCGAGACGCTGTGCGCGATCGACGTCGACAGTGCCGCCGCCGGCGGCCGTCAGGGCCGTGCGCCGCGCCGGCCGATCGAGGTCAATCTCGAGGCGGCCCCGGCGATCGCCCAGCAGCTCCGGCTGCGCAACATCGCCGGTGCCGTGGTGATCGACTTCGTCACCATGCGCAGCGCCTACGATCGCGACAAAGTGCAGACCGCGCTGGCTGAGGCCCTGGCCGACGATCCCGTGCCGACCCAACTCTACGGCTTCACCCGGCTTGGCCACTTCGAGTTGACGCGCACGCGCCGCGGCGCGACGCTGAAAGCCCAGCTTGAGGCGCTTGAGAAGAGCGATGACTGACCGATCTCCCAACCCCCCGTTGCGCGCCGTCCGAATCATGAGCAAATGTCCGATCTGCGAAAAGGCCGGCGCCGTCGGGTACCAGCCTTTTTGCTCGAAGCGCTGCGCCAATATCGATCTCGGGCGGTGGCTGAAGGAGGGCTATCGCGTCGAGACGGACGAGGCTCCGGCCGAGGAAGAGGGCCGTGGAATGGAGCCGGGGTCAACTAGACAGACGGGCTAGCCCATCCTATAAGCCCGCGCCAACCGAAGTGGCGCGCCCAGGTAGCTCAGTTGGTAGAGCATGCGACTGAAAATCGCAGTGTCGGTGGTTCGATTCCGCCCCTGGGCACCATTCGCCAAACATACGCAGGCTGGAGCCAGAGGCCACTACCGTCGGTCGCCGGGCGGTCACTGAGAGGGTGTTTTTCCCCAAGGCGCGTCGTGGTGAAATTCTGCGGGATCAGGTCGTCAACCAGGTCGATGTTGATGAACTCTGCCACCTGCCCAATGGCCTCGCTGCCCTTGTCCATATCGAACCCGATCCGATCGACTCGGACAATCTTCGCGGGCGGCCGGTCGCCTATCGTCACTTCTTTCGGCTCGACGCCTTGAACACGCGCCTCGCACCCTTCGACCGCGCTGCATCTTCGAAATATGCAATGAAACCCTCTTTGCGGCGCGCTCGCAGATTGGGGCACACCCTCCCGACTTATCAGCTCTCCTCAATGCGTTACGCTACAAGCGACGCGACGGGCCGGGCCCTCGTGATCGGCGTCCGCCAAGTGAGACGGCAAGCGTGGTGTGCGATGGCACGTCTCAGGTGGAGTGCTAAGTTCAGCGACAGTAGCGCGGCAGGGAGATGCACAGGATGGCGTCCGGATCGAAAAAGGTTGCCCTTGTCACCGGCGCGGCGCGCGGCATCGGCCTTGCGGCGGCGATTCGCTTCCTGGAAGACGGCTGGCGCGTTGCGATGTTGGATATTCTGGGCGACACGCTGCGCTCCGCCGTCAATGCCTTGGACCGCGCAGATGCCACCTTGGCACTCGAGGCCGATGTCTCCGATCCAGCGGCGGTTCAGGTCGCTGTGCAGCAGGCCCAGCGGCAGTTCGGCCGCATCGATGCCCTGATCAACAATGCCGGTATCGCGGTGTTCAAGCCGATGCTGGACGTCACGCTGGAGGAATGGCAGCGCGTCATGGCGGTCAACCTCACCGGCCCCTTCCTGATGACCCAGGCGGTGGCGCCGATCATGCGGGACCAGGGTGGCGGCGCCATCGTCAACATCACCTCGATCTCGGGCCTGCGTGCCTCCACGCTCCGCGTCGCCTATGGGACCAGCAAAGCGGGGTTGGCGCATCTGACCAGGCAACAGGCGGCTGAACTCGGCGAGTATGGCATCCGCGCCAATGCCGTGGCGCCGGGGCCGGTGGATACCGCCATGGCCAAGGCCGTGCACACCCCGGAAATCCGGGCCGATTATCACGACCATATCCCGCTCAACCGCTATGGCCTGGAGTTGGAACTCGCCAATGCGATCTGTTTCCTGTGCGGTGACCAGGCGGGCTATATTACCGGCCAGGTGCTGGCAGTGGATGGCGGCTTCGACGCCGCAGGTGTCGGTTTGCCGACGTTGCGGGGCGAACGCCGGAATCAGTGAGCATGGTCATGTCCGGCGGCATTTTCGAGTTTTCTGCGAAGGCTTTCTCGCTTCTTCGGGCCACAGGGCCTTGGCCGCGGCCGTCGCCTGGAAGCGGTGACCCTTAGGCCAGCGCTGCATCGAAGTCGCATGCTCTTTCAGCCGGTGGATGATCGACTCGAGGATTGTTGAAAGAGTGGGACGCTGGTATTCAAAAGGCACAGAAAAGCTACGAGAAGCTCTGGTGCCCCACTTCATTGCAAGCGCTTGCTCTGGCTCACTTGCAACAGCCCGCCCTTGGGCACCATTTCTTCCAATCCGGTCCACCCCGGCCGCTCCACCCATTTGGCGATGACCAGGATCCGCCCGGTCGCCTTCGGCACGTCGTCGTGCACCCCACCTTTCTTCGCAGAGGAGAATACCGATGGCTGCCTTCCAGAGTTCCACGACGGTGCTGGACTCGATCCTGTTCCGCGACGCCTTTGGAACGCCACGCATGCGAGAGGTCTTCTCCGATACGGCCTTCATCGCGCGCTGCGTCGACGTCGAGGTGGCGCTGGCCAAAGCCGAGGCACGCTGCAGTGTCATTCCGGTAACCGCCGCGCAGGAGATCGCCCGGCTCAGCAATGCCCAGTCCCTGGACTTCGATCATCTACGCCGTGAGACCGATATCGTGGGCTATCCGATCCTGCCGCTGGTCCACCAGCTCGCCAAGCAGTGTGGTGAGGCCGGCCGCTTCGTTCATTGGGGTGCCACGACCCAGGACATCATGGACACCGCTGTCGTCCTCCAGGTGCGCGAGGGGCTGAGGATTGTGGCGGAAGACCTGGCGGCGCTGCGCGGTATCCTGGCCGGACTCGCCCGCAAGCATCGCGACACGCCGATGGCCGGTCGCACTCACCTGCAGCACGCGCTGCCCATCACCTTCGGCTACAAGGTGGCGATATGGCTCGCCATGTTCGATCGGCACGCCGAGCGCCTGGAACAATTGAGGCCACGCGTGCTGGTCGGCCAGTTCGCTGGCGCCGCCGGCACGCTGGCGTCGCTGGGCGACAAGGGGTTGCTCGTGCAGGCGGCCCTGTGTGCCGAACTCGACCTCGCCGAGCCGGCGTCGACCTGGCATGTCGCCCGTGACGGCCTGGCCGAGGCCGTCAACTTCCTCGCCCTCGTCACCGGCTCGTTGGGCAAGATTGCGCTCGACGTCATGATCATGGCATCGACGGAGTTCGCGGAGGTCTACGAGCCGTTCGTCACTGGCCGCGGCGCGTCCTCGACCATGCCGCAGAAGCGCAATCCGATTTCCTCCGAGCTCATGCTGGCCGCAAGCAAAGCTGTACGCCAACATGCCGGGCTGATGCTCGATGCCATGGTGCAGGATTTCGAACGCGCGACCGGCCCGTGGCATGCCGAGTGGATGGCGGTGCCCGAGAGCTTCGTGCTGACCGCCGGGGCACTCCATCAGGCGAAGATCGCGTTGGGCGGCCTGATCGTCGATGAGCGCCGTATGGCCGCCAACCTCGCCATGTCCAAGGGCCTGATCGTGGCCGAAGCCGTCATGATGGGGCTGGCGCCGTTCCTCGGCCGTCAGCAAGCGCACGATGTCGTCTATGCCGCCTGCCGGACGGTTGCAGAGCGCGATGGCGAACTCGCCGAGGCGCTCTCGAAGGTCCCCGAGGTTTCTGCCCATCTCGACCGGGCGGCGCTCGATCGCCTGACCGATCCCGCGAACTATCTGGGCGCGGCACCGCAGATGGTCGATCGGGTGCTCGAACGCTCCGCCCGCTGAGGTGTCAGCGGCCGACGCGCCAGCCGACCTCGGCCGCGAAGGCGTCGTAGAAATCGGTGTCGTAGGCACGCTCGGGTGACTGGCGCACCAGGCTGTCGAGACGTTCGGCGTCGTGGCCGACCAGGATGCGCCAGCGTTCGGCTTTGACGCCGTCGAGAATGATGCGCGCCGCTTCGGTGGCCGACGTCGGTGCTTCCTCGAGAAAGCGTTTGGCGCGGTCGGCCACGATCTTGCGGACGTCGTCGTCGGACAGTGCCGTTGCGTCCCGGCCCATTGAGGCGATGCGCGCCCGGGCCTGGGTGATTTCCTTGGCGGTCATGACGTCCGAGTCGTTGCCGCTCTGGACCTTGCGCGAGTTGGCGACGATAGAGGTGCCGATGTGGCCGGGCATCACCACCGAGCACTTGATGTGCGGGGCGTTGATGCGCAAGTCGGTGATCAGCGCTTCGGTGAAGCCCTTGACCGCGAACTTCGCCGCCGCATAGGCGGTCTGCGGAATGTCGGGCGCGATGAAAGCCCAGAAGCCGTTGACGCTGCTGGTGTTGACGATGTGGCCGGCGTCAGCCTTCTGCAGCAGCGGCAGGAAGGCGCGGGTACAGTTGTAGACGCCGCCCCAGCAGACGTTGAATACGCGCTCCCATTCGTCTTGCCCGTTGACGACGAGGCTGCCGCCGCCTCCGATGCCCGCGTTGTTGAACAGCAAGTGGATGCGGTCGGTATCCTGCTGCTGGGTGACGGCATCACGGAAGCCGCGTACTTGCACAGGGGCGGAGACATCGGCCACGTGTGTCGTGATGCGCTGCCCCTGCCGCAGCCCGTCGCCTTCGCAAAGGCGCCTGGTTTCGGTCATGGCGGCTGCCGACACGTCGCAGAGCGCGATGTTACAACCCTCGGCGATCAGCTGCCGGGCAAGCTCGCGGCCCATCCCGGTGCCGCCGCCTGTGATGACGGCGATCCGGCCGGCAAAGTCCTTCATATCGGCCGTCCCGGATGCCGCGGCAGGAATGCTGTCAGCAGCCCGAGCAGCAGCAGGAATGGCGTCACCTTGTAGACGGTGTCGATGCTGGTGAGGTCGGCGAGCTGGCCCAAGGCCGCGGCGCCGAGTCCGCCCAGGCCGAATGAGAAGCCGAAGAACATGCCGGCCACCAGGCCGACGCGACCGGGCAGCAACTCCTGGGCATAGACCAGGATGGCGGAGAAGGCCGAGGCCATGATCATCGCCACCGCGACGGCGAGCACGCCGGTCCAGAACAGGCTGGCGTAGGGCAGCATCAGGGCAAAGGGGAGCGCGCCCACGATCGAGAACCACATGACCGGGATGCGGCCGACCTTGTCGCCGACGATGCCGCCGGCAATGGTGCCGGCCACGATGCCGACCAGGAAGGCGAACAGGTAGAGCTGCGCCGTTTGCACTTCGACGCCGAACTTCTCGATCAGATAGAAGGTGAAGTAGCTGCCGAGGCTGGCGCTATAAACGTTCTTGGAGAACAGCAGCGCCACCAGGACCAGCACGGCCCCCGCGACACGACCGCGCGACAGGGTGGAGATGGTGGGCCCGGCGGTGCCGGCCTTGGCGCGCGCGGCGGGCTTCGACCCGGCTCTTTTCGGCTCGGCCCGCCGGCGGCTGTACCAGCCGCCGACCTGGAACAGCACGGCCATGGCGATGAAGGCGGCACCCGAAAACCACACGATGCTGTGCTGGCCTGCCGGAACGACGATGAAGGCCGCCAGCAGCGGACCCGCCGCCGAACCCATGTTGCCGCCGACCTGGAACAGCGACTGTGCCAGACCGTAGCGCCCGCCCGCGGCCATGCGCGCCATCCGCGAGGCCTCGGGATGGAACACCGAGGAGCCCATGCCGATCAGGGCGGCAGCGAGCAGGATCAGCGGATAGGTGTTCGCCTGGGACATCAGCAGCAGGCCGACCAAGGTGAAGCCCATGCCCACCATCAGGGAATAGGGTTGTGGATGCCTGTCGGTGTACATGCCCACCACCGGCTGCAACATCGAGGCGGTGCACTGGAAGGCGAGCGTGATCAGTCCGACCTGGCCGAAGCTCAGAGCGTATGAATCCTTGAGGATCGGATAGAGCGCCGGCACCAGCGATTGCATCATGTCGTTCAGCAGGTGGCAGAAGCTGAGCGAAATGATGACCGCGAAGGTCGTGCCGTTGGCCGAGGCTGGGGCAGGTGCCGCGGCGGGGGCGGCGTCTGCCGCCATAGTATTGTCGCTCATTTAACCATGATAGTCGTCGGGCCGGGCCGATGCCACCGTGCCTGCGGCAGGCCTGCGTTGCAGGGGTGAATGCCCCTCGCTGCCAGGCGTTACCTCCTCGATCAACATGGATATTCAACGCGCGACCCATACCGACGTACCGGCCCGCCTCGACCGGCTGCCGTGGAGCCGCTTCCACCGACTTGTCGTGGTTGCGTTCGGTATCACCTGGATTCTGGACGGCCTCGAGGTGACGCTCGCGGGCTCGGTGGCGGCCGCCCTGCAGACCAGCCCGCGCCTGCATCTGACGGCCGAACAGGTTGGCCTCACCGGCAGCGCCTATCTTGCCGGCGCGCCGTTCTGGGCGCTCTGTTTTTCGGGCATCTGACGGATAGGCTGGGCCGCAAGAGGCTTTTCAGCGTCACGCTCGGCGTCTATCTGGTCGCAACCGCCCTCACTGCCTTCTCGTGGGATTTCACGAGCTTCCTGTTCTTTCGCTTCCTCACTGGCGCGGGCATCGGCGGCGAGTACTCGGCGATCAACTCGGCGATCCAGGAGCTGATTCCGGCGCGGCTGCGCGGCCGTATCGATCTCGCCATCAATGGCAGCTTCTGGTTGGGTGCGGCGGGTGGGGCGTTGCTGTCGGTCTGGCTGCTCGACCCGGCCTTCCTCGCGCCCGGCATGGGCTGGCGGGTGGCGTTCGGCAGCGGCGCAGTTCTGGGGTTGGTGATTCTCCATCTGCGCCGTTTCCTGCCCGAAAGTCCGCGCTGGTTGATGATCCATGGACAACCGGAGGAAGCGGGAAAAGTCGTCGAGGACATCGAGGCGAGGGTCGTGGCGACAGAACGCGTGACACTGTCGCCGGTCACAACGACCCTGGCACTCGCCGGCTCGCACAGGACGACGCTGGTCTCCGTGGCGAGCACCCTGCTGCGTGACTATCGCGGCCGAACTGCGCTCGGTCTGGTGCTGATGGCGTCGCAGGCATTCATCTACAACGCCATCTTCTTCACTTACGCGTTGGTGCTGACGAGATTTTATGCCGTGTCCGCCGACAAGGTCGGCCTCTACATTCTGCCTTTCGCCGTCGGCAGTTTCCTCGGCCCTCTGCTGCTCGGCCCGCTGTTCGACATGCTCGGACGCAAGCCGATGATCGTGACGACTTACGGTCTTTCGGGCTTGTTGTTGGCGGGGACCGGCTGGCTTTTCGAAGCCGGTGTGCTCGACGCCGCCACGCAGACAACGATGTGGAGCGTCGTATTCTTCTTCGCGTCGGCCGCGGCGAGTGCAGCCTATCTCACCGTGGGCGAATGCTTCCCGCTTGAGATCCGCGCGTTTACCATCGCCCTGTTCTACGCCTTCGGTACGCTGCTGGGTGGAGTCGCCGGGCCATGGCTGTTCGGTGTCCTGATCGAAAGCGGCAGCCGCAGCGACATCGTCGCCGGCTACCTGCTGGGCGCCGGCATGATGGTCGCCGCCGCCCTGGTCACGACGAGGCTCGGTGTGGCGGCCGAATGCCGCCCGCTCGAAGAAGTGGCGCCGCCGCTGTCGAAGGCGCCCTAGATCCTATGCCGGCACCGGCCGGGCGCGCTGGTTGTACATCAGCTTGCGGATGCGCGCCTGTTCCTCCGGCGGCAGTTTGGTGTTGTCGATCGAAAGATCGGCACCGACGGCCATGCCTTTCTGAACGGCTGGACGGGCACCCAGCTCCTCGAACCAGCGCTTGAAGTACTTGAACTCCTCGATATCCTGGCCCTGGAATTTCCAGTTCACAGTCCACGGATAGCAGATCATGTCGGCAATCGTGTACTGATCGCCGGCGAGATACTTGTGCTTGTAGAGCCGGTTGTTGAGCACGCCGTAGAGGCGATTCACCTCATCGGTGAATCGGGTGATGGCGTAGGTCTGGTCGCCGTATTGCTTCTGGTCGACGCGCCGGAAGTGACCGCATTCGCCGGACTTCGGCCCCTGGTTCGCCATCTGCCAGATCAGCCACTGGTTCACCTCGTAGCGGGTCCTGACGTCCTGCGGATAGAATTTTCCGGCCTTTTCCGCGATGTACATCATGATGGCGCCTGATTCGAACACCACGATCGGCTTGCCGCCATCCCTGGGCTCGTGGTCGACCATCACCGGCATGCGGTGATTGGGATTCATTTCCAGGAATTCGTCCTTGAACTGGTCGCCGCGTCCGATGTTCACGGGCACGATCTTGTAGGGCATGCCCAGTTCCTCGAGCAGGATGGTGACCTTCTTGCCGTTGGGCGTCGGCCAATAATGCAGATCGATCATGGTTCCTCCGGTGGCTTGGATGGCGTGAGCCGTACCGGGCGAGCGTCGGACGGTCGCTCCGATCCGTCAATGGTGTATGCTCGCGCCAACAACGAGTCCGGGAGGATCGCATGTGGGTACGCAATGCGTGGTACGTCGCCGGCTGGTCGCACGAACTGGAGGCTGGCCGCATCCTGGCGCGCACTGTCATCGATCAGCCGCTGGCGATCTATCGCAAGACCGACGGCCAGATCGCAGTCCTGGAGGATCGGTGCTGCCATCGCTTCGCGCCGCTTTCCATAGGCCGGCTCGAGCAGGACGATCTGCGCTGCATGTATCACGGGCTCAAGTTTGCTCCGGACGGGCGCTGCATCGAGATTCCGGGGCAGAAGCTTATTCCCCAAAGCGCGTTCGTGCGACGCTATCCGGCCGCCGAGCGCGGCGGCTGGATGTGGATCTGGATGGGTGACGAGGCGCTGGCTGATCCGGCATCGATCCCCGACTCGATCAGGCTCGACGACCCCGGCTATCGCATGCAGAGCGGCCAGCTCGATTATGCCGCGCATTACCTGCTGATCGACGACAACCTGCTCGACCTTTCGCATCTCAGCTTCGCGCACGAGAGGACGCTGGGCCTCGATATGCCGCAATGGGCCGACGAGCGTCCGCGCATCCTACCGCTGGAGAGCGGCTTGCGCGTCCAGCGATGGCTGCGCAATCAGCCGTCACGCGGCTTCATGCGCAGGCTCGGCGACACGCTCGACCTGTGGAACAGCTACGACTTCCTGTTCCCCGGTATTTTCCTGTTGCGCACTGCCTTCTATCCCGCCGGCACTGCCGGGCGCTGCAAGCTCGGGCCACCATCCGAGCCACCGCTCTTCCTGCGCTACGACGACCAGGCGGTGACGCCGACGACGTCGCGGACCTCGCGCTACTTCTACGCGGCGGGCGCGCGCCGCACCGACATCGATCCTGACCGCCTCGGCCGGCTATTCGCCGTGGTCGAGGCGGCGTTCAGCGAGGACAAGGCAATCATCGAGGCGCAGCAGAAGCTGGTCGACCTCGATCCGGACCGGCGCATGCTGCCGACCAGCCTCGATGCCGGTCCGACGCAGTTCCGCCGTCTCGTGCAGACGCTGCTCGACCGCGACGGGCTGCCCGGGCCGGCGGCAAGCACTACCGCGCGGGCCGGCTAGATGGCGAACGGCAGCCGGGACGGGCGTTCGGTCCGACGCCTCGAGGATGCGCGATTTCTGCTGGGGCGCGGCCGTTATGTCGAGGACATTGATACGGGCGTTGCGCTGCACGGTTTCGTGCTGCGCTCACCGCACGCCCACGCGTTGATCAGGCGGATCGACATTGCGCCGGCCACAGCTCTGGCCGGCGTCCATCTGGTTGCCACCGCGGCCGATCTTGCGGCCGACGGCCTCGGCCCCTTGCCCTGCATGGCGGCGGTTAAGCCGCTGATCGTGCCGCCACGGCCCGCGCTGGCGGACGGACGCGTGCGGCACGTCGGCGATCCGGTGGCCTTCATCGTGGCCGACAACATCGCGGCTGTGCGCAATGCGGCCGAGCTGGTGGAGGTCGACTACGAGCCGCTGCCGGCCGTCGTCGACGGCGTCGCGGCGCTTGCCGACGGCGCACCGGCGCTTTGGGACCAGGCACCGGGAAACCTCGCCTTCCATCTTCAGAAGGGCGATCGCGATGCCGTGGCGGAGGCAATGAAGACCGCCGCCCACATCGTGGCGATCGAGGTGATGAACAACCGGGTCGTCGTGGTGCCGCTCGAGCCGCGCGCCGGCATTGCCCGCTACGACACCGCGACCGGCATAATGGACCTCGAACTTACCGGGCAGGGGCTGCATGGCATCCGCCGTCAGCTCGCGGCGTTCGTCTTCAAGGTACCGCTGGAGCAGATCCATCTCGGCGCGCCGGACGTAGGCGGCGGCTTCGGGATGAAGAACTTCCTCTACCCCGAATGGGTGCTGCTGCTGTGGGCGGCGCGCCGGCTCGGCCGCCCGGTTCGATGGATCGCCGACCGCGCCGAGGAGTTCGTGTCCGGCGCGCAGGGCCGCGACATCGCGGCCTCGGCCAGGCTCGCGGTCGATGCGTCGGGCCGCTTCTTGGCGCTCGACGTGGCGATGGTGGCCAACCTTGGCGCCTACCTTTCGGGCAACGGTCCCGGCGCGTCGGCCGTCGCCGCCTCGACGGCGCAGGGCGGCGTCTACGATATCCCGGCGATCGCCGTCGACGTGCGTGGCGCCTTCACGAACACGGTACCGGTCGACGCCTACCGCGGCGCTGGCAAACCCGAGGCCAACTACATCGTCGAACGCGCCATAGAGGCGGCCGCACGCCTTCTCGATCGCGACCCTGCCGACCTCAGGCGGCAAAACCTGATCGCCACGTTCCCGCACAAGACCGCCATGGGCATGGCGATCGATTCCGGCGACTTCGTCGCCAACCTTAGTGCCGCCGTGGTGCGCGCCGATATGAATGGATTCGAGGCACGGCGTGCGGCCGCGAAGGCGCGCGGCCGGCTGCGCGGCATCGGCGTCGGCTGTTTTCTCGAGACGTCGCGCGGAGCGCCCAACGAGGGGGCGGAAGTGCGTTTCGAACCGGACGGCACCGTGACGATCGCGCTGGGCACCGAATCTAACGGTCAGGGCCATGAGACTTCCTTTGCGCAGATCGCGTCCGAGCATCTCGGCCTGCCGATCGGTGCGTTCCGCTATGTGCAGGCCGACACGCGCCAGGTGAAAAGCGGCGCGGGTCACGGCGGTGCGCGGTCGATGCACATGGGCGGTGCGGCGCTCGTCAAGGCGATGGACGCAGCATTGGCGAAAGCGCGGCGGCTCGCGGCACATCTCTTGCAGGCGTCGGGGGATGATCTCGACTATCGCCAGGGCCGCTTCATCGTGCGCGGAAACGCCAATAATCCAGGGCGCGGCATCGATCTCGCGGCCCTGGCGCGCAGTGCCCAGGATGCTGCGAACCTGCCCGAAGGCATGGCGCCGGAAGTCGGCAAGGGACTGGGTGAGCACGTGCTGAACATCACCGATGTTTTCACTTTCCCCAGCGGCTGCCACGTTGCCGAGGTCGAGATCGATCCCGAGACCGGCGGTTGCACCCTGCTGCGCTACACCGCCGTCGACGACTATGGCCGCCTGATCAATCCGATGCTGACCGAGGGCCAGGTGCAGGGCGGTGTCGCGCAAGGCATCGGCCAGGCGATGATGGAACACACCGTCTATGATGCTGAATCCGGCCAGCTGCTCAGCGGCTCGCTGATGGACTACGCCCTGCCGCGCGCCGCCGATCTTCCATCGTTCGACATCGACCTCGTCGAGCGTCCGACCGCCGCCAATCCGCTGGGTGTCAAGGGCTCGGGGCAGGCGGGGTGCATCGCCGCCCCGCAGACCGTGATGGCCGCCGTGCTCGATGCGCTCAGCCCTGCCGGGGTGACGGCGCTCGACATGCCGGCGACGCCCGAACGCATATGGCGGGCCCTCCAAGCCACCAGGTGAGACAAAGCCATGCCCAGGATCAACGGTGAAAGGCTTCTTGCCGATCTGCGTCGCATCGCCGACTTCGGCCGCTATGAAACGGGCGTCCATCGCCCACACCTGTCGCCGCAGGATGTCGAGAGCCGGCGCTGGCTTGCCGGCCGCATGAAGGAAGCCGGGCTCGAGCCGGTGATCGACGGCATCGGTACCGTGATGGGCAAGAGCCCCAAGAGCGGCCCCCGGTTGCTGATGGGCTCGCATACCGACACACAGCCGCGCGGCGGCTGGCTCGACGGCGTGATGGGCGTGATCTATGGCCTCGAAGTGGCCCGCGCGCTCGCCGAGGATCCGGAAACGGCGCATCTTGCCGTCGACGTCGCCTCGTGGGCCGACGAGGAGGGCCATTGGGGCCAGATGGTCGGAAGCAGGTCGTTCATCGGCCGCTTCGGCGACGAGGACATCGACAAGGCGCGCCACCGCGACGAGGGCATGCCGATGCGCGAGGCGCTGAAGGCTGCCGGTCTCGAGGGAGTGCCGCGTGAAAAGATCGAGGAGGGCCGCTATCGCGCCTATCTCGAAGCGCATATCGAGCAGGGCGGTCTTCTCGAAGCGAGCGGCAAGCATATCGGGATCGTGACGGCGATCGTCGGCATCTTCGCCTTCCGCCTCACCTTCGCCGGCATCCAGAACCACGCCGGCACGACGCCGATGCCGCTCCGCAAGGACGCGGGCGTGGCCATGATGCGGCTCTACAACGAGGTGATGGGGAGCTTCCCCGCACTGGCCGGACTGCGCAGCGTGTGGACCGTGGGCAAGATGAGCGTCGAGCCCGGCGCTGCCGCCATCATCCCTGGCAAGGCCGAGATGATCCTGCAGTTCCGCGACGCCGACATCGCCGTGCTGGAGCGCTTCGAAGTGGCGCTCCTGGAGATCGTGGCGGCACACAACAAGCGCGGGCCCTGCACGGTCCAGTGCGTCAACCTTTCCCGCACCATGCCCAGCCTCATGGACGACCGACTGCTCGACGCGCTCGAGGAATCGGCGGCCACGCATGCGGCAGGCCAGCATGTGCGCATGCCCTCGGGCGCCGGCCATGACGCGCAAATCCTGGCGCTCAAGCTGCCCTCGGCCATGCTGTTCGTGCCCTCGATCGGCGGTATCTCGCACCACTTCACCGAGAACACCGACGATGCCGACATCGTGCTGGGCTGCCAGGTCTTCGCCGACGCCGCGGCGAAGATACTGAAGGGGAATTGACTTCAGTCCCCTCCTTGTTGTGTTGGTCAAGGAGTTGCATTTCGCGGGCCAGACCATTGGCTTCTCTGGCGCAGTCGGTGGCCGGCGGCGTCGCCGACTGGCTCGTCACCTTCAGATTTGCATTGCCGGGTTAATCGGAATGGCGACTAATGGAACATACGCTTGCGCCGGTTGACCGGGCGGAGGCCGTCGCCGATCGCGACGCATTCAACCGTGAACAGAGACGCCTCGGTTCCTTCACCAGGCCATCCGGCACGAAGTCCCATCCATAGGGTTCGCATGAAATCAGTGGTCATCTCGGGCGTTTCGACCGGCATCGGGTACGGCACCGCACGCGAACTGTGCCGGCGAGGTTACAAGGTCTTTGGCAGCGTTCGCGATGCTGACCAGGCCGAACGGCTTCAGCGCGACCTTGGAGAAGCCTTCACCGCGCTTCAGTTCGACGTCACCGACGCGGATGCAATTGTGAAGGCCGCGGCAAAGGTCGGAGATGCGACCGGAGACAGTGGTCTCTTCGGCTTGGTCAACAACGCCGGCATTTCGATACCCGGTCCATTGGTCGCGCTATCGCCGGATGTTCTGAGGCAGCACTTCGAGGTGAATGTGATCGGCGTCTTGCACATGGTGCAAGCATTTCTGCCGTTGCTGCGTCACCCAAAAGGAGAATTACCTGGCCGGATCGTCAACATCAGCTCGGTCAGCGGCCGGATTGCCTACCCCTTCATGGGACCTTACGCGGCTTCAAAGCACGCTTTGGAGGCGATGTCGGACTCGCTGCGGCGCGAACTGCTGATCTACGGCGTGGATGTAATCGTCATTCAGCCCGGGGCCATCGATACGCCGATCTGGGACAAGGCTGCGCATATTCGAACGGCCTTCAGCGAGACCGATTACGGCCCTGTCCTTCGGGGCATGAACTTGTCCCAGGAGCGGCGCACCGCATTGCCTGTTTCGGCAGTGACCCGCAGGATCATCGATGCGCTCACCCTCGGAAAACCGAAAGCACGCTACGTCATTCCCGACCGCTGGTTTCGATTTTGGCTGGCACCGCGCTATTTGCCGGACCGCTGGCTCGATCGGGCGATCGATAGGCTGTTGGATTTTCAAAGGATCCGAAACGATATCGAACGATCCTAGCGCCGGGTCGGCTTCCATTGCCGGTGCCGCGGGCGGCATCGGCATACTGCTACCCAGCGCACTGACTCCGCCTAGCGACAGGCCTCGGGTCCGCCCGCCAGGCATCTTGCGATCGCCTCGGCGGCCAGACGGTGACCGCGGGCGTTCCAGTGGCCATCGTTGGCGAAATGGAACGTGAGTGGCATGCTGTCGGCCTCGAATAGCGGTCGCAGGTCAAGCACCGCGATGCCGCGTTGAGCGAGCGCCGTCCTTAGCGCTTTGTGGATCCGGTCCTCGACGGTGCGATTCTCCCCGGTCCACAGGGCGCGCGACGGGATGAGCACCACCAGCAGGCGATACCGCCTCGACAGTTCCTGCAGCATGTCGGCCGAGGACTCGATCACGTCGGGCTCGTCACCGTTCTTTGGGAGGCCCTCGAGGTTGGGCACGATCGCACCGACGCCGACCGCGAGCGCGCGCAGCCCCGGCGCCTGGTGAACCGCCGTCGTCAGCAGCAGATAAGCCGCGGAACGCTCCGCCAGCCATTGCTTCCAATCGGCCGCTGGCGCCTGGTCTTGCGTGCGCTCATCCGCAGCGCCGTAGGAGCCCAGGTCGTTTTCCATGCATACCGCCACCACAACCTGCCCGATCCGCCCGCCGAGCGAATTGGCATAGTCCAGCAACGCCGCATAGCCGGCGAGGTCCGTGGGCGTGGCGAGATTGAAGGTACGCCGTCCGCTGAGTGTCTGCAGGTGATCCGAAAATCGGTCGGAAGCCTCGACACCCCAACCCCAGGCAAAGGAATCGCCCACGACTATGAGATCGTCGGCCGTGGCCTCGGCAATATCCTTGCTGTCGCGGAGGCCGTGTCGGTTGATGCTGACGGCTACGTCATAGTCGCCGGTGTTCTTGACTTGGCGTTGCGTTGTCCCGGGCTGTCCCAGCCCCAGCGGCCCCGCCTGGTGGCGAAATTCGAAACGCCCCGACGGAACGAACGCCGGGAAGAAAAGTCGGGTCAGGCCTTCCGCCAGGCCGAGCGCAACGCAGGTCGCCACGGCGATCGCGAGCGTTCCCAGGATGACGCGGCGGGCCGGCCTGGCGCGAGTCATGTCATTCACCGGCAAGACCTGTTCGTTGGAAATGCAGCGTACAAAAGAACGTGAACATGTGATAGCTCGCAATGAACAGGCGCTATGCTGTCGACCAACCTCATCGTCGACCGAAACTCCGGGAGCCCATGCCGATCCATCTTGATATCTCCGACCTCGATCGACTCGTGATTGCCGTCGTCCTCGGCGAAGTCACGCCCGACGACATCGCAGAAGTGGCGCGCGAGTTCCTGACGACGGGCCGGCAGCACTACGGCAAGATCATCGATACGACCGCCGGATCCTCGCCCATCGACGAAAATCGGATGACGGCCATCGCCGCCTTCATGCGCGCCGATCCCAGAGCGGGGGCCCGCGGCCCACTGGCCTTCGTCGTCGATTCGAAGCGGGGTGAGCAGGCCCAGAAGTTCGCCGAACTCACGGCCGACGAGCGGCCGGTGAAGGTCTTCAACAATCTTCGCGCTGCCCGCGCTTGGGTACGCGAGAACACGAAGATGGTGCTGTAGCTGGGGGCGCGCCACTCCAGTGGCGCGTCTTCTCATGATTCGGACCGCGGGCGTCCCGCCCGCCTCATGATCATGAGCGGGCGGGACGCCCGCGGTCCGGAAGAGCATGAG
>Ga0082335_1000914_pt1 | contig 68416 bp, 38 predicted proteins | sample Subgrocontami58m_FD_72375 | JGI IMG/M metagenome (GOLD analysis project Ga0082335, IMG submission 72375) | Subsurface groundwater microbial communities from S. Glens Falls, New York, USA - GMW37 contaminated, 5.8 m (SPADES assembly) (version 2) ... | reverse complement strand
TAAACTCATCGGGATAATGTCCTCTGTCATCACGAGGCCCTCCTTGGAGGGTCATGATAGCTTGTCTTTGACCGGACAATTCTATTTTGGTCAAAGAGGACATTATCATTTTGGTATTACAGCCCGGCAGGTCTGCGGTCGGGCGTCTAATTAAATGCGCCTTCGAGCTTCTTGCCCATCTTATCAGCGCTCTTCTTGAACTCCTTGGCCACGCGGTCCGCCCTGCGCTCCAGAAGGATCTGGTCTTTCTCCGCGGGCGACTTTCCGACCGTCGCTATCCAATCCCCGGCCTTATCCAGGACCGAGTCCTCGGCGTAAGCCGGAACCGCCGCAAATGCCGCCGCCAAGATCAACATTCCAAGGAAGAGCTTTTTCATACTATTTCTCCTATTATAGCTGCCTATTTACAACGCCGTTTGAAAAGTCATGTATATTATATGCATAGTGGCAAGTTTGTTAAAGGAAATATAACCAAGGAGGCCGTATGGCCGCACCCTCAGCTCTCGAACTTTCTATCCTCGCCCGCAAACGCCGTGTCAGGTCCCTGCACAAATGGTTCACGACCCTCGCGCGCAGTGTCAGCAAACCCATCCGGCCCTGAATTTTAAAGAAAAACCCCTGACCCGGTATTATAGATGTGCCAATAATCCAGCATCAATGGAGTCTTGAATTTTTCCTTTCTGTACAATATGCTCTCCCCTTGTCTGAGAGTCGCGGGATCGCGTACAGTTGCGGTTGAAAGTGAATTTTGAGGGGGAGCATAAGCGCTATACGACCACCTTACGTTATTACCTGAGTTGAAGGAATTAGGGGCATAGATCTGGTCGGCACCGGTATTATTCGAATTTGCGACATCGACGTAAGAGACTGAGACCGTCCCTTGAGGCTTGATACTCCACTGCTCAAGGCCTGCACCTCCTGACCTTCTTAAATTGATAAGATTTCCGGAAGCGCCGGTGATAGTTAGCGTGCCGGTGACTGTCTGAGTAGACCCGGATTCGAAATTCAATGTCTTACCGGCGGTTACACAATTAAAATCATAGAATGTATTAGAGCCGGATAGGGTGGATGAGCCTGCGCCGTCGAAGGTCACTGTCCCTGAACGCGCTGTAAATGTTCCGGAGTTAGCCCAGTCACCGCCTACGGTCAAACGATAGCTATTAGCAAGCGTGGTGTCCAACGTAGCATTGGCAGAAATGGTAAGGCTACCGGTAAAGACGGTATCCCCTAAGAGGCTATAAGTAGTGGCGCCTGTAGGCGTCAACGTCAGATTTACATAAGCAACATCCGCTATGTTGGTAGCAGTGGTAGTGCCTGTATACAGTACGGTTGAGCCCGAGCCTCCGTTGAAAGTACCGGATGCATTGGTGGTAAGCGGTGTGCCTGTTCCGGTAACGGTTAGTGTATAACTGCCTGCGCCTAAGTTAAAGGTGGTGCCGGCACCGATACTGAGAGAGGTGACCATCAGGTTATTGGTCATGGTGGTAGTGCCGGTGCCTTGGGTGACAACTACGCCTAAGTCATTGGCAGCGGCATTGGCATCTGAGATGTTGCCTGCGCCGGTCAAGGTCAAGGATGAGCTATTGCTTGATTTGGTGAATGTCGCGCCGCTTGATATAGAAAGGTTGCCTGAAACATTAATAGCGCTAGTGCCTTGCTGAAATGTGCCTGCTGCTATGTTAAGTTCAGCACAGGATAAAGCTCCCGGCAGTGTGAATGTCCCCGCTCCGTTGATCTTGACTGTGGCGCTGGTGTAGGTCCAGTTCTTGATGTCGCGGGTACCGGATGTAGCAGAGTATTCCACGATAGAGCCGGCGCTCAGAGTCGGGTTGACGGCGCCGATCGTTTCATCACCGGTCAGCTTTATGGTGGCGGAGTTGGTGAATGTGGCGCCGGTGGTGGTGAGATTTTTGCCGTTTAAATCAAATGTGCTGGCGGAGTTGACAAGGGCACTGGTTACAGTTAAGCCATTAGTGATGAGTTGCAAGATCCCGACTCCGGAGTGAGCCAACCCATAAAAACTTGAGCCGCCTGAATTTAAAGTCTGAGTACCAGATCCTGCATTAAAGGTGACTGTGCTTGAATTAGCAGTGAAAGTTCCGGAGTTGGACCAGTCACCCGCAACATTCAAATTGGTAGTTCCGGAGAGCTCTAAGGTCCCGGCTGAGATCGTAACATCACCGCTTATACTTGAGTTGTTGCCGGAGAGAACCAGCTTTGAAGTAGCGCTATTTTGAATAAGCCCTGTTACATTGCTTCCGATCACCGAGCTGATGGTCGTTGTGCCCGTGCCGCTGCCGGAATTAGTGATTGTGCCGGTGTTGTTGATGGAGGTGCTAGAGAGAGTTGTTGTTCCTCCGCTATTTCCTGTATTACTAATAGTTATATTGCCTGTTCCTGTAATGCCGCCAGTTATAGTTAAACTTTCGTTAGCTGGGTTAGCTATGATTAAATTGTTATTCAATGTAATTGCTCCACTCCATGTATTTCCCTGCGCGCCATGTTGCAAAGTTAACGTACCACTGCTTACCGCAGCGACTGTAATTGGATTAGCATAAGTAAGATAACCGCCAAAATTTAATGTTGCATCAGCATTTACTGTTCCATCACCGATTGTAATTGTTCCTGTGCCCGCTGCATTAGCGCTTGTACTTAAAGAGACTGTTCCTTGCTTAATTATTACCCCATTTGCGTAGTTAAGATTGTTTCCGGACAAGACCAAGGTAGAATTTGTTGCGTTCTCGATAATGCCTGTGACGCTAGAGCCGATAACGGCAGAAATGGCGGCTGAGGCGCCTCCTGTCCCCGCATTAGTAATTGTCCCGATCATATTTACTGTATTAGTTGAAATAGTAATCCCGTTTGCAACATTGTTAGCTATAGTCAGATTACCTGTGCCTGTAATACCCCCTGTTATAGTAAAGAAAGCGCCTGTCAAACTTAAATTATTGGTTAATGTTACAGCACCGCTAAAAGTCGAAGCTATATTACTAGTTCCTATACTTAATGTTCCGCTACTTCCAGACGCCACCGTAATAGGATTAGCATAAGTAATTGCGCTGCCGCCTTGCATCCTTGCGTCCGCCGTACCACTCGTATCTCCAATTGTGACCACCCCAGTTCCCGACCCACCAAACGCAGATGTGCTTGTTTGACCAAGAACCGTCCCTGCTTTGATCGTCAATCCACTTGTGAAAGTATTTGCTCCCGACAAAGTCAACTGCGACGTGGCGCTGTTTTGAATAACGCCAGTGACGTTGGTGCCTATGGTGCCAGATATGGTGGTGGTTCCTGTGCCAGCTCCCGAGTTGGTGATGGTGCCGGTGTGGTTAATGCCTCCGCCAGCTGTGTTGGAGAGAGTGATTGTATTTGTGCCGGCAGAGCTTAACGTAATGTTTCCAGTTCCTGTGATAGCTCCGCTTAATGTAACATTTCCGCTACTGTTTGTAATAGTTAAGTTATTATTAAGCGTTACAGCTCCGCTGAAAGTAGGTGAGCTCGCTGACGATCTAATGGTTAATGTGCCGCTGCTGCCAGAGGCAACAGTAATTGCGGTGGTAAAGGCTATGCCGCCAAAGCCTACAAGCGTTGCGTCAGCTGAGCCGCTGGTGTCGCCAAGTGTTATTGTGCCGGTTCCTCCTGCGCTGGCAACGTCGGCTAATGCAAGTCTGCCTGCTTTAATGGTTGCACCGTTAGCATAAGAACTGTTGTTGCCACCCAAGTAGAGCAGTGAGGTGCTGCTGTTCTGCACCACACCTGTGACATTGGCGCCAATGACCGAAGTGATGGTCATATTGGCTGTGCCAGCGCTTACGTTTGTAATCGTTCCAACGTTATTAACTGTTGCAGTGGAAAGCGTGAGGGTGAATGTGCTGCTTCCGTTGAGTGTTAGATTGTTTGTTCCTGTAACGCCGCCGCTAAATATACAACCCGTTGCAGAGGGTTGAATAGTAAGCGTCCCAGTTGTCCCAGTAGCAAGAACAATCGGATTGGCAAAAGTTAGACCAGTGCCTTGAAGCGTTGCGGCAGCTGAACCTGATGTGTCTCCAAGCGTTATTGTGCCTGTGCCTGCGGCATTGGCTGAGGTTTGCAGTTGAACTGTGCCTGCTTTGATGGTCAGCCCGCCGTCAAAGGTATTGTTGCCAGAGAGGGTTAATTGGCCTGCCCCTGTCTTAGTTAAACTGTAGCTTGAAGCTCCATCGCCGATTATTCCTGAGATTGTGAATGCTCCAGATGCTACGTCAACGGTCGTGTTGGCGCCCATCGTAAGCGGAGCGGAAATTCCTCCTCCGCTTCCGCCGGTGATCGTCTTGCCTGTGCCGGAAAATGTGACGGCCGTGGCACCGGAAATAGTCTTATTAACGGTCATGTTTCCGGTGACCGTAATTCCATTTGTGCTTGTAGCGATCGTAATATTGGTTGATGTTTCGTTAAGGTCAAGCACAGAGACGCCGGCTGAATTGATCGTTACGGTGCCCGTTCCCGAGTTTGAATCAAAGAATACGCTATCTCCCGCAACAGGAATATTTCCGGCGCCCGGCGAGCCCCCGGAAGTAGCTGCCCAATGGTTGGTAGCGTCAGACCAGCTGCCCGTGCCTCCTACCCAGTAGCGGTCAGCATCCCAGCCTGAGTTGGTATCACCGCTTATATTCGTATTATGCGCCGGAATCGGAACTACCGGGCCTAAGGCGTCGGAACCGTCTACGGTAATATAATTCAGATATGGATTACCCTGGGAATCACTTACAGCATTTATGTAGATATTGAATCTATTCTCTGTTCCGCTTGCAGAGGATTGCAGGACTACGTTGTTATTAGGAGCGCCTTCTATGGTAAGGGTATTAGCTATAGTGGTAAGCGACCCTGCCTCAAAAACTAGCATTGTTCCAGGCGTTACGCAGGTAAGGTTATAGAAAGTGGCGTTCCCTGAAATAAACTGATTTGTGCCGTTAAATGTAACGGTGTTATTTCCATGGTTAAAAGTGCCTGAATTTGACCAGTTTCCGGCTACATTTATGGCATATCCGGCCGCAGCAAGGGTGCCGTATGCGCCAATAGTAAGACTGCCAGGGCTTGTTACGGTACCGTCTGCATCGCTTAAGGTGAGGGCCCCTGCCAGAGTAAGCGTGGAAGTGCTAGTGCTCCCTATAGTAAGCTGGCCTATAGTAACGCCGACTCCTATATCCATCGTTACGACGGCATTAAGCTGGTCTATGGTGACATTATAGCCATTGGTATTGGGCACATTACCGCCACTCCAATTAGAACCGGTATTCCAGTTACCCGTACCGCCTATCCAGGAAACGGCTATTTCGTCATCAGGATTGTATATAAATCCTCCTTCTTTGGATATGACGGTGCCATACCTGATATCGATACTTTTACAGGTCCATAACGTTACGGTACCCTCCGGCGCGGAGAGGGTGCCATAAACGACTATATTTCCATTGTCTGCGGATAGAATAATGCTAGAAGCGGACACAACAGTACCGCCGGAAGACACTATATTCCCGGCGAGCGTTCTTAAAGTGAGACTTGCGGATTTTGGATAGATTATTTGGCCGAAGCCGCCATCCGGGGGACCGCGCAGCAGTATACTTGTGCCTATACCAAGACTTTCTCTGATATCTATATCACCATTTATCTTAACAAGAGTCAGGTTGAGCGTGTCCGTTATGACCGGGGTCTGGCCGGTCCCAAATCTTGAGGCGCCGAGTTTTAAGCTTTGGGCGGTCAATATAACTGCGGGATCGGTATCAAGCGCGTTATCGGAGCCAAACGTCACATCCGCAGATTTGAGATAGGTGACCCTTACTCCCTCCCCATCGACCGTAACGACATCATTATCGGTCCTTGAAGCGCTTATATACAGGTCGCCGAAGTTCTTATAGAACTCTACATAAGAGGCCTGTGTCTGCACTTCCATACTATTGGCTTTTATCTTGATACTGTCGGCTATTAAAGGCGTATTGGTGAAATCTTTTACGGCTCCTTGAGTGGCTTCCAGGCTTACACCCTGCCGGCTGTTATATCTAAGCACGTCTTGCCGGTCGGTCTTAAGCACCTTCGTGCCATTTTCATCGTATTTTTCAGTAATATTGATATCACCCTTACGATGGATATATTGCGGAAAACCCTCTATGCTGTCTGGCGCCTTCCAGGCGCCTATCTTAATAGCCCCGTATTCCGTAGCGATGATGCCGTTTAATGTCATTACTCCTGACCCGTCTATATAAACATCACCGCTGCCGGCGGCCTCGATCGTTCCCGAAACCTGGGTAAATGAGCCCACTCCGTCATTATCGTAATCAGCGTACAATTTAACAGCGCCGTCCGCGTTGTAAATGTCGGCATCGACCGTAATATCCTTGTCCGCCTTTATGTCGAGAGTTCCTTTAGCGTTAAGATTTGATTTTATTTCTATGGAAGTCTCTGAAGAGACATCGATTGACCCGCCGGGAGCCTCCATGGTGCCTGAGACCTTGACCCTGTTATCCGCCACTATCTTTATGACACCGTTAACCTCTGTCATCCCGGTTGCCTTTACCACGCCATTCTGGTTCACCGCGTTCTCGAAAATATCATTCGCGGTCTTGGCACTCATAATAACCTGGGCACCCTCTATCGTGCCGGAGTTGGCAATAGCGTCTTTGACCGCTACGCCGTTTTGGTCGTATACCTTTCCGCTGGTCTTTTCATTGATCTCAACACCAATGAATCCCCTCTGGTCAATGGCAACGGTTGTCTTGTCACCCGATGCGAGGTGCGCTATACCTGCCCTTGCTGTAATAATGCCTTTGTTGTCTACACTGCTGCCCATCAGCGCAATGCTTGTGCATACGATCGTACCCTCATTTAAGATTTGAGAATACGGCGCATCGTTGGCATGTTCAAAAACATAATTTTGATTAATGAAATTGTTTGTTGAGATATCAAGGGTTGAGGCGATAAGATTATTCACATTGACGTTCGCGGTCGGCCCAAACCATACCCCGTTTGGATTTACCAGGAACACCACCCCGTTCGCAGTAAGAGCGCCGTAAATCTCACTTGGATCAGGTCCGACGACCCTGTTCAAGACCGTTGATGCAGATGACAGCTGGATAAAATTTACCGCTTCATTCTGCATGATATTAAAAGTTTGGAAATTGATGACCGTATTATCAGCGGTGATAATATTCAGTGTATTTGGATCCGCCTGGCCGGTAATTGGATCGATGGGGTGTTCGAATATGGCGCTGCCGGACTCCACATTCCCATCCTGAGGCAAAGAAAATGCCAAAGGAGCGGGGTAGGTCATTATTGAGACGATCATTATTATCAGCAGGGTTTTTTTCATATCTTTCTAAACATATTTTTCAAGATTGGCAACCCCGCTACCCCATATGCATAATCCGGGCCGGAGGCTTTGTGCCCTAACATTACTGTTAGTTTACCTTTTATTAGGTATTGTAACTATACCATAAAACTACATAAAAGATTATGATCTATCATAAGGCCGTTTAACTGAATTTTTGAGATCTTAACTTATACCTCTGCTTGGAAAACAAGGTGGAATGTTGACAAGCCCGCTCCTGGCGTTGGCGCATCCCCTATGGGCTTGGCCCATTCCAGCCTTAGGTATATTTTGTCGTACAATCTTACCCTGACTCCGCCCCCGACTCCGATGAGCAGCTGGCTATCTTTTTCACCTTGCATCACATCACGAAGCCGGCCCCATCCCATGTCAAAGAAAGCAACCGGCTCTATCTGTCTTCTCAGGGGCGCATCCGATCTTGGGAGCTTCCATTCCGCCGGCATCAAATACATGGGGAATACCCAATCGACGTTTAAACTCGCGCCGATATCCGCAAGATAGTCGCCTTCCGGATATCCACGGACCGAATATAATCCGCCAAGCTGCATCTGTTCAGATGACGGCAGGGTATGGCTCGGAACTTGAAATTGAGAGTTCAGGATCATGTGACTTTCCAAAGGCATTCTCTGCAGGCGCTTCAAGGAGTGCTCATATTTAACATAAGACGCCTCAGTAGTGGCTCTGCCGGGCTTGGTGTTGTCACTTGACAGAAAGTCTAAAAAATCTTGATTTCCAAGGCTGAGTCTTGGGGCAAAAGTGGTCTGGCCACCAAAAGAATCCATCTTGGTAAAGCTACACCCTAAGTACGGGATGCGGGGCTGCTCATTTGAGGTGAGCGCTCCACCCGCCTCCCTTCTTATCGACTTTATTTCCATCCCGGCTTCTACGTCCGCCTGAAAATCAGACGATAGAACCATCTCCTGTGATAAGCGCAGAGTATATAACTGCGTGCTTCCTGTTATGTCTTCGTCTCTATATTCACGGCCTAATTTCATGCCGAAATTCATAAAGTCGAATCCCGCCTTAGCTCCATGAGTCCCCACCGGAATAGAGTAGCTTATGGACTCGCCGGCAGAATCGTCCGTGATGAGAGAACTGATGTAAATACTATCCCCCAAACCTGTCACGTCGGCGCTTCTGACATACGCGGAAGTCCTGTATTTACCCACGAGCCGCGTGCCAAGGCTGTCTTCTCCTGCTCCGGCATGCCACGGATACTTATCACTTATCTTCAGCGTTATATCGGACGTCTCCGGATCCTGACCTGCGGATATCACAGCCTTGACCTCAAGGTCCTGGTTCTGGTTCAGCCTTAGAACGTCTTCTTCGATTTCTTTGACGCTAAGGATCTCGCCCTTTTTTGTGTGAAAATATCTTTCTATAAAATTTGTCCTGACCCACTTATTCCCTTCCACGATCAGTCGCCCCATTTTTCCCTCTACGACACGGATCTCGACCTTACCCTCCCGTATATCCTGCTCAGGGATATAGACGGTAGATGTGAGACACCATCTGGATTTGTACTTTTCCTTGATGTTCATAGCGACTTGGTTAAGCTCATCGAACGATACCGGTTTGTGAAGATACTTCTCGTATGCGGGTAGAAGTTCTTTTTCAGAAAATACAGTGACACCGGATATATTCACCTCATTAAGCAGAAATGACGGGCCCGTCGGCAAAGGCTTCGATTTTTCTTCCGGACGCTCTATTTTCGGGGCTTTGATCGGTTTGGCTTCAGCGCGTTCTTTTTCGCGTTGCACACCGGTCTTGAACCGTGCGACCTGCGCTCCGGCATCATCGCTAAGAGGCGGAACCTGGGCGAGAATTGTCGATGGCATCACTAGTTGGAATGAAACTGCGGCTGCCACGATCATTATTCGACGTATATTCATTATATGAATACAGTTATAGCATAGTGAGGAGATACTGACAACTTGGCCCCCTTTCTGAAGACTCAAGGCGTCTATTTAATAAGAAACCCCCGCCCCTCTTTCGAGGGACGGGGGTTTTTATTACGTGTCTAGATTACGAGATCTTGACGACGTTGGCAGCCTGTTCGCCCTTGGGGCCGGAGACCACGTCGAAGGAAACGAGCTGTCCCTCGGCGAGTGTCTTGAAGCCGTCTCCACCGATCGCGGAGAAATGGACGAATACGTCCTTCGAGCCGCCTTCAGGGGTAACGAATCCGTAGCCTTTTTGGTCGCTGAACCACTTGATTGTGCCTTGTGCCATGAGTGTCCTACTTTCTTGATTTACTCGTTATGACAAAGTTTTTGGTCCTACAAAAATAAAAAAGGCCGCGAGTGAGTAAATTCCGCGGCTTCTGCAACTTATTCTTGGTAAGCTTCAAAAACGACATTTACTGTACTACGCGGGAAAGTATACCACATGATCCGCGCTTTACAAGAGATATCGCTCCCGAGAGCGGTAGCCGATATTTTGAGATTGACGCGGGTAAGCGAGTTCTTTAACCTGGACTTGGAGGTGTTTCTCATGCCGCATGACGCCCAATCTCCGGAGCTTTTGATCGTGCTCCTGGCCGCGACCGTGATCGCGCTCGTTTTTGAACGCCTGCGCCTGCAGGCCGTTCTGGGCTTCCTTCTGGCCGGAGCGCTCATCGGCCCTCATGGGCTGGGCATTTTGTCCGACCTCGAAAAGATCCATGAGCTTGCCGATATAGGCATGATCTTTCTGATGCTGACCATCGGGCTTGAATTTTCTTTCGCACGTCTGCACGGGCTCAAAAAGATCGCCATTCTCGGCGGTTCGGCGCAGATCGGGGTCTCCATCGGGCTTTCCATCCTTTTCGCGCGCTGGATGGGCTGGCCCGTCTACCAGGGATTTGTCCTGGGAAGCGTGATCTCGCTCAGTTCCACGGCCGTGGTGTTCCGCAATCTTCTGGACCGTGCGGAGCTGGAAAGCCAGCACGGCCGCATCGCGGTCGCATTCCTCCTGTTTCAAGACCTGGCGGTCGGGCCCCTCCTCATCTTCATCACCGCGTTCGGCCATCCGGCCGGTTCCATGGCCGCCTCGATCGCCTTATCGCTGGCGAAAGCGGGGCTTTTGTTGGGCGGGCTTTGGATCGTCTCCGTATACTGCCTTCCGAAGGTCATGCGATGGGTCGCGTTTGCTAAAAGCCGCGAGATCTTCCTTCTAGCCTCGGTCCTCCTCTGCTTCGGCGTTTCCTGGATCAGCGCCGAGCTGGGGCTCTCCGCCGCACTGGGCGCGTTTTTCGCAGGTCTCATGCTCGCCAATACGGACTACCATTATCAGATCTCGGGCGAGATCACGCCTTTCCGTCATATCTTCATCAGCATCTTTTTTGTCTCTATCGGCCTTCTCTTCGATCTTGGCTTTGCATGGAGTCATGCGGCGACGGTGTTCCCGATGGTAGGGATGGTGCTCTTTGTAAATTGCTTCGTCACCACGGCGGTCGTGCTCGCGTTCGGTTATCCCCCCCGTGTCGCCGTGATCACCGGCGTCATTTTGGCGCAGATCGGCGAATTTTCCTTCCTCCTTCTCAACACCGCCAACAACGCGTCCTTGATCAGCGGCCTATTTTATCAAACGGTGCTTTCCGCGGCGGTCATCACTATTTTTCTCACGCCTCCTCTGTTCAACCTGGTGCCCTTCCTCATGCGCCTGACGAGCAAGATCCCGTCCTTCGGCACCGTACCCGGCGCGGCAAACCACGATCAGGCCGAAAAAGTGCGACATTTCAAAGATCACATCGTTGTCTGCGGTTATGGAACACCCGGTCAGGATCTCGCCATGGCGCTCGTCGCGGAGAATATTCCGTGCGTCGTCGTGGACATGAATCCGCTCAACGTCCAAAAAGCGCGCTCCCACGGCCTGCACGTCATTTACGGCGACGCGATGAACGAACATGTGCTGAAAGAGCTCGCCATCAAGCGCGCAAAAGCCATCGTGATCAGCTTCGGCGATGCGTCGAGTATCGCCGGGATCGTCCGCACCGCTCAGCGAATGAGCCCTGAAACCATGATCGTGGTTCGCGCACGCTTTGAAAGGGATGTCGCCTGGTTGTACGAACTCGGCGCCGATGTGGTGGTGATGGAAGAGTTGGAGGTCAGCCTCGAATTAACGCATGCGATCCTGAACCAACTTGAGGTGGGACCCCAAACCCTGAAAACTCAACTGGACCGTATCCGCGCCCGCAAGGAATTCCTGGTCGAACAAAGCATTCTCAAAAAATTAACCTGAGCGAACCTGCGGACTTATTTTTCCAAATAGGCCCAGCGTTCGTACGCTTTCGCAAGCTCCACGGCGATGGCGGCGAGGCGTGCGTTGGCCTCGAAGATATTCCCGGGATCTTTCACATAAAATTGGGGGTCGGCCATGTTTTCGGCGATCTCGACCTGCTCGGCTTCCAGCTTTTCGATGAGCCCGGGAAGGCCTTTAAGTTCTTTCTGCTCTTTCGGCGTCAGTTTTTTGGGCGACGCGGGTTTTACTTCCTGTCTCGGCTTTTCCTCTTTCGGCTCCGGCTCCGTCTTTTCGGCTCCGGCCTTACGGCGGAGGAGCCAATCGTCGTAGCCGCCGGGGTGTTCGACGATCACGCCGCCGCCCTCGAGCGCGATCGTGGACGTCACGACGTTGTTCAAAAAAGCGCGGTCATGGCTGACCAGAAGCAGCGTGCCGGAATAATTGATAAGCAGTTCCTCCAAAAGTTCGAGCGTTTCCACATCCAGATCGTTGGTCGGCTCGTCCATGATGAGCACATTGGACGTCTTGGTGAAAAGGCGCGCCAATAAGAGACGGTTCCGTCCGCCGCCGGAGAGCACCTTGACCTGCGTGCGGGCGCGGTCCGGAGAAAAAAGGAACTCCTGCAGATACCCCATGATGTGGCGGGGCCGGCCGTCGACGGTCACCGTGTCGGTTTCGCCGCAGACATTCGCCGCCACCGTTTTATCCTCATCCAGCTGCTCACGAAGCTGGTCGTAGTAGGAAATTTCGAGATTGGTCCCCAGGGTCACCGTCCCCGACTGCGGGGGGATCTGCCCCAGGAGAGTGCGGATGAGCGTCGTCTTACCGCTGCCGTTGGGGCCGATGATGCCGATCTTGTCACCGCGCATGATCCGGATCGAGAGGTCCTTGATGATGCACTTATCGCCGAAGGAAAGGTGGACATGGTCGGCCCTCGTCACCACCTGACCCGAGCGGTCCGCCTCCTGCGCCTTCATGCGTACTTTTCCGATGATCTGCCGCTGCGCTTTTTTTTCTTCGCGGAGCTTTTCGAGCGCGCGGACGCGGCCCTCGTTGCGGGTGCGGCGCGCTTTGATCCCCTGGCGGATCCACACCTCTTCCTGGGCGAGTTTTTTGTCGAACTGCTCCCATTCCATCGCTTCGGCGTGCAGCGCCAATTTCTTGCGTTCCAAAAAAGTCGGGTAATCGCAGGACCAGCTATAGAGCTTGCCGCGGTCGAGCTCCACGATCTTGGTGGCCAGGCGCGTCATGAACATGCGGTCGTGCGTGACAAAAAAGAGGGTCCCCCGGTATTCCTTTAGAAAGCCTTCGAGCCACTCGATCGAATCGGTATCCAGATGGTTGGTCGGCTCATCCAGGAGCAGGATCTCGGGCTGGAGCACCAGCGCCTTGGCCAACAGCGCTTTTCTTTTCTGCCCTCCGGAAAGTTCTTCGAAATTACTTTCGGGATCCAATTTCATGCGCGCGAGAACGTCCTCGATATGGCGCTCGGTCTCCCAGCCGCCGGTGCGGTCCATTTCTTCGTGCAATTTGTCCAGCTGGCTCATGAGCTGAGGCGTGTTTTCCGTCTGGAGCCGGTGGTGCAAATGGTGGAAAGCGCCCAGGAGTTTCACGCGCTCGGGCAAACCCGACAGGACGATGTCAAACACATTGCCCGTGATGCCCACGGGTACTTCCTGAGGTAGATGCGTGACTTTGATCCCCTTCTGGTACCCGATCTCTCCTTTGTCCACCTTCATCTGGCCCGCGATGACTTTCATGAGCGTGGTCTTCCCCACGCCGTTGCGCCCGAGCAGCGCGACGCGCTCGCCGGACTCCACCTGCAGGCTGATATTGTCGAAAAGAAGCGGGCCGCCCAAAGCCAAAGAGATCTCTTGAATACTGATCAGCGCCATACTATTTTTCCATGGTGACCGATTAACGCGTTATATTGGAAGGGGTACAGGATACAACATAAGGAGCGACATTGCAGAAAAAAACGGTGGTCCTCGGCGTGATGCTTATGCTATCGGCAGTGTGGTGTCTCAACTGCGATGTGGCTAAAGCAGATTACCTCGGAAAATCCTGACGGAAACTCTGAAGCGCCTTGATGTACTGAGCGCGCTCGAACGCCGAGGCGTTCTCGCAGTGCACCTGGCTCATGCTCCCCTGCATCTCTTTCACCGATAGATATTCATGCTCCTTCATCCAGGTCGTCATATCCGACTCAATGACGCGGATATGCTCGATCCCTTTGCGGAGCAGGATCGAACAGAGCATGGCCGCATTGGCGCCCACCATGAGCATCTTGATGGCATCCGCCGCACCCTGGATCCCGCCGGTGGCTGCCAGATCACAGCCCACGCGCTTGTAGAGAATGCCGATCCACCGCAGGGGCAGACGCAGGGTCTGGGGAGAGCTCAAGAAAACATCGGACCGCACTTCCAGCTTTTCGATGTCGATGTCCGGCTGATAGAACCGGTTGAATAGAACCAACCCGTTCACTCCAGCCCCCTCCAAGCGCTTTGCGAAATGGGAAAGGCTCGTGAAATACGGCGCGAGCTTCACCGCCAGCGGGATTCCGATCTCCTTCTTCACCCGCATGACCACGTCCAGATAATCCTCTTCCACCTGGACGGCCGAGCGTGCCGGATCGGCCGCAACAGAGTAAAGGTTGAGTTCGATCGCGTCCGCGCCGGCGGATTCCATGTTCTTGGCGATGCGCACCCAGCCGCCGGGCGTCGTGCCGTTCAAGCTTGCGATCACGGGGATCTTGACGGTTTTCTTGGCTTTTTCCAGATGTGTTAAATATTCCTCCGGGCCCAGATTGAAATGCCCTGTATCCGGGAAAAAAGAAGAAGCTTCCGAAAACGCATCCACATTATTCGTCAGGTGATGTTGCAATTCCCTGGCATCGTTGCGCAACTGCTCCTCGAAAAGAGAGTGCAGGACCACCGCCGAAGCGCCGGCCTGTTCCAGACGCCGGATGTCGTCGATCTCCTCGGAAAGCGGCGAAGCGGACGCCACCAGCGGTGTCCGCAGCGCCAGCCCCAGATAATGCGTGGAGAGGTCCATTATTTCACCGCCAGAGGCTGCGCGGCGGGCACGGGCGCTTTTTCGTTCCCGCGCGATGCGAGATATTCGTACAGCGAACGCCGCACGTCGACATCCTTCTGAGCGGATTGCACGAGGCGCTTGGCTTCTTCGGGATTGCTCTTAAAGAGCATCTTGAAGCGGTTCTCCATGAGCACATACTCGCTCATGGGCAGATTGCGCGACGGCTTTTCAAGCTGAAGCGGGTTCAGATGGTCCATCGCGCGCGCCGGGTTGTAGCGGTAGAGCGGCCACCGCCCGGATTCAAACGCCGCTTTTTGGTTCTGCATGCCGGTGGTCATGTTGATGCCGTGGGCGATGCAGTGGCTGTACGCGATGATGAGCGAGGTCCCCGGATATGCCTCCGCCTCGATGAACGCTTTCAGCGTGTGCTCATCCTTGGCGCCCATGGCGACGCTCGCGACGTACACGTTGCCGTACGTCATGGCGATGAGGCCGAGGTCCTTTTTAGGAGCACCCTTTCCTCCGGCCGCGAATTTCGCGACCGCTCCGCGCGGAGTGGATTTTGATTTTTGTCCGCCCGTGTTGGAATAGACCTCCGTGTCGAGCACGAGGATGTTCACGTTGGCGCCCACCGACAGCACGTGGTCGAGTCCGCCGAAGCCGATATCGTACGCCCAGCCGTCGCCGCCGACGATCCACACGCTCTTTTTCACGAGCTTGTCCGCCAACTGGAGCAGGCGCACGCCTTCTTCAGTTTTGACGCCCTTCAACTTATTCTTGAGTTCTTCGACGCGCAGACGCTGCTCATAGATCTCCGCCTCGTCCGTCTGGACAGAGGCGAGAATGGCGTCAGCCAGGGACGTGCCGACGTCGGGCGCGAGCCGCTTTAAAAGTTCCTGGGCATATTCGGTCTGCTTGTCGATGGAAAGCCGCATGCCAAGGCCGAACTCCGCGTTGTCCTCGAAAAGCGAATTGCACCAAGCGGGCCCTCTGCCCTCGCTGTTGGCGGACCAGGGCGTGGTCGGCAGATTGCCGCCGTAAATGGACGAGCATCCGGTGGCGTTGGCGATCACCGAGCGGTCGCCGAAAAGCTGGGACAGGAGCTTAAGATACGGCGTCTCGCCGCAACCGGCGCATGCGCCGGAGAATTCGAAAAGCGGCTCCTGGATCTGCTGCTCGCGGATCTTGGAAAGATCGAGGCCTTTGGACGCAGGGATCGGCAGCTTAAGGAAGAAATCCCAGTTTGCTTTTTCACCCGCGAGGACCGGCGCCTGCGGACGCATGTTGATGGCTTTGATCTGGGTCTGTGATTTGGACTTGGCCGGACACACGTCCACGCAAATGCCGCATCCGGTGCAATCTTCGGGAGCGACCTGCAGCGTAAACTTCTTCCCCAGCCACGAAGGGTTGCGCGCCTCGACTGCCTTGAAGGTTTCGGGCTTACCGGACAACTCCGACGCGTCGTACGCTTTCATGCGGATGACGCTGTGAGGACAGACGAAAACGCATTTGGCGCATTGAATGCAGAGTTCGGATTCCCAGACCGGGATCTCGTGGGCGAGATTGCGCTTTTCGTATTTGGCCGTGCCTACCGGATAGGTGCCGTCGACGGGAAGCACGCTCACAGGGATCTGGTCGCCGCATCCAGAGAGGACCTTTCCGAGGACGTTCCGGACGAATGCCGGCGCATCTCCTTGGACAGCCTCGCGCAATACACGCGCGGAGGTCGCTTTGGCGGGGACCTTCACTTCGTGCAGCATCGACAATGTCTGATCGACCGCGCGGATATTCGTCTCGACGATCTCTCCGCCTTTCTTGCCGTACGTGTCCACGATGGCCTGCTTGATCTTTTGAATGGCCAGATCCCTCGGCAGCACACCCGAGATGGCGAAAAAGCACGACTGCATGACGGTGTTGATGCGTCCGACCATGCCGCACTCTTTGGCCACCGTGTAGGCGTCGATGGTGTAGAACTTGGCTTTCTTCTCGATAAGATGTTTCTGCGCGACCGCAGGAAGCGTGTCCCACACTTTTTCCGGTGAGGCCGGAGAATTGAGCAAAAAGACCCCGCCCGGCATCAGATCCGCCAGAAGATCGTAGCTGTCAAGAAAGAGAGGCTGGTGGCATCCGATGAAATCGGGACGGGTCACCAGGTACGGCGCATGGATCTCGCCCGGTCCGAAACGAAGATGCGAGATGGTGATGGCACCCGATTTTTTGGAATCGTAGACAAAATATCCCTGCGCCGAGTAATCGCTGTTTTCCCCGATGATCTTGATGGAGTTTTTGTTGGCGCTCACGGTGCCGTCGGCCCCGAGACCGTAAAAAAGGGCTTCGTGACGGCCGTTCTTCGGCAGACAAAAAGCCGCGTCCACGTCGAGGCTGGTGTGGCTTAAGTCGTCGTTGATGCCGACCGTAAACTGATTTTTCGGGCGTGCCTGGTCCAGGTGGTCGTACACGGCTTTGACCATCGCTGGAGTGAATTCCTTGGAAGAAAGCCCGTACCGTCCGCCGATGATGAGCGGCATGCTCTTGAGATGTCCCCACCCGTTCATGAGCGCCGAATAAAGAGCCTCCACGCAGTCGAGGTACAAAGGCTCTCCGCCCGCGCCCGGTTCTTTTACCCGGTCGAGGACCGCGATCTTCTTGACACTCGCGGGAATGGCCTCCGCCAAGCGCTTGGCGTCGAACGGCCTGTAGAGACGCACTTTGAGAAGGCCCGTCTTGGCGCCTTTGGAATTGAGCGCCTTCAAGGTTTCGCTCACCGTGTCGCAGGCCGAACCCATGACGACGATGATCTTCTCGGCGTCCGGCGCACCGTAGTACTCATACGGACGGTACGAACGGCCGGAAAGTTCGGCGAAGCGGTCCATCGCTTTTTCGACCATGCCTGGGCACGCCGCGTAGAACGGATTGACGGTCTCGCGGGATTGGAAGAAGACATCGGGATTCTGGGACGTGCCGCGGAGCACGGGCTTGTCCGGAGTCAGCGCGCGCGAACGGTGTTCGGCGATCTTTTTCTCGTCGATCATTTTTTTCATGACCGCTTCAGAGATGAGGTCGATCTTGGAGATCTCATGGGACGTGCGGAAACCGTCGAAGAAATGCAAAAACGGGACACGGCTTTCCAAAGTGGCGGCGTGCGCGATGAGAGCCAGGTCCTGCGCTTCCTGCACATTATTGGAAGCGAGGATGGCAAAACCCGTGCCGCGCGTGGCCATCACGTCGCTGTGGTCCCCAAAAATAGAGAGGGCTTGGGTCGCCAAGGCCCGGGCGGCGATATGGAATACGACGGGCGTGAGCTCTCCCGCGATCTTGTACATCGAGGGGATCATGAGAAGCAGGCCTTGCGAAGAAGTGAACGTGGTGGCAAGCGATCCTGTCTGCAACGCGCCGTGGATGGCACCTGCGGCGCCGCCTTCGCTCTGCATCTCGACGACTAAAGGGATGGTGCCCCAGAGATTGGCACCGGATTCACTCTGCCAGGCGTCGGCCCATTCGCTCATCGGCGAAGCCGGCGTGATCGGATAGATCGCGATCACTTCGTTCAGTTTATAGGCAACTCTTGCGACCGCTTCATTCCCGTCTAACGTTTTAAATGCCATGTGGCCTCCATAAATTCCACCTATTATACACAGTTTTGGCGGCGAGCCAACACGTCAATGCGAGGATCACGGACGGGACGTTCATAAAGTTTTGTCTCCGCGTTCAGGGTTCGCCCCGATCCGGGTGCGGCGAGCCAGATGACTCTCGAGGGTGGTGGCGACCATGGCGACCAGGATGGCCGCGCCGAAAAAGTAGATCCCCCGTTCGACCCTGGCGGCCGCCAAAACACCCAGCTTCATGGACACCATGATGACCGCGACCACGAACACGTCGAGCATGGACCACCGCCCCAGCACCTCGAGGCCGTAAAGGATCCATCGCCTCCGGCGGTCGGTCATCTTGACGAACCACAGGACGAGCAGCGTCGCCAGCTTCATGATGGGAAACACGATCGAGAAAAAATAGATCACGACCGCAAGCCCGCGGTTCTTTTCCACCCAGAGGTTCTCTATCCCGCCCATGATGGAAAATGTGTTCGTCTCCCACAGTTTCCGCACCGTCAGGACCGGCATCTGGAGCGCGACGAAAAACAGGGCCGCCGAAACGAAGATGAGCAGGACAATGTCCACTCTTTTGGGATAGATCTGCTGAAGAGACTTGGCCTGGCCGGTGCTCATGAGGTGGCTTTTTTAGGGAATAGCATATAGTCCCTATCTTCGGAACTCTTGAATGCCGACCGTAACACCGCCCCATTTTTTGTGAGCTGATAAAGATCGTACCACTCGGACAGGCCGAGGTTATTCATCTCATCTTCAAACATCCCGAGACATTCGACCAATATATCCGGCTTGGCAAACCGGATGATGGGCAGGAGGCTCTTGAGAATGGACGCCTCCGAGCCTTCCGCATCGATCTTAAGAAGCACGGAGCTGTGTTTTTCAAACAAGCCGGCCAAAAGCTCCCCCTGGACCGACAAAACTTTATGTTCCACAACATCCGGTGAAAATATTGAAGCAAAATCCTTGAGAAGAGACCCATTTTTTAAGTGGCCTCGAGGTTCATAAAAAGTGATGAAACCTGTGCTCTCGCCTACCGCCGTGTTAAAAGTGTGAACGTTTTTTGAAAAACCGTTGAGCTCGATATTTCTGAGCAGCCTCGAATAGGCCTCACGGGAAGGCTCGAACGCGTAAATCTGGCAATGCTCGTAAAATTTCGAGAAAAAGACCGTGTAGATGCCTACGTTGGCTCCAATTTCGATAATGGCTTCGTACTTATTGTTACTTTTATTAAGAAAAGAAAACACGCTTGGCTCATAGGTCATTTCACGCATCAGCAGCGACTCAAGATCGTCTTCTCCTAGATGAGGGAAAATACAGAAAGCGACTTTTTCTATCTCGATTTTTTGGGCCGGCAAATCGATCGGAGGCCAGTCGATCGACATGATGCTGTTGATCAAGCGTTTTTTGAAGCAGCCGTCAGGAAGGGGTTTTACAAAAACACTGAGCATATAAAAATACAGCTTGGAAATAAGCGGCGACATCGCGATGACTTTGTGGACCTTAAGACCGGCCGCCCTTAAATTGATCATGGGCTATTCCCTAAAACTCAAGATCTTCTGAATAATCGTCAGCAGTGTCACGTCCGGTGTCGACGCGCCCGACGTGATCCCGATCTGCTTCGCATCGGGCTTGAACCATCCCGTGTGCGTCTCGACCTTGCCCGTGACGGGATTGCGCGATCTGATCTCATCGGCGGAGAGGATATCGTCAGCGCCTTCAATATGGAATGAGGAGATGCGTCCGCCATCAGAAGCGTTAGCGGACGTCCGCTGATGCTCTGGTAGCGGACGTCCATGGGAGATCTCAGCTAGGTGGGTGGTGTTGGAGCTGTTGAAGCCGCCGACTATTAAAAGAAGGTCGAGGGGCTTTTCCAGCAGTTTGCGGACGGCATCTTGCCTGTCTTGCGTCGCGCCGCAGATCGTGTCGAAGCTGCGGAAACGATCGGCGGTAGCGGCGGCGCCGAAGCGTTCCTGGAATGCAGCGCGAAGCATGTTTTGGATCTCAAGCGACTCGCCTTTCAGCATCGTGGTCTGGTTGGCCATGCCCATCTTGCACGTCGCGGGGTCAAACGGGCCTGAGACAGCACCCGGATACCGGGCGGCGAACTCCTCGGGCGTCTCTTCGCCCTTGATCACGGCGACGAGCTCGCGGGCTTCGGCCATGTTTTCGATGGTGATGGTGGTACCGCCCTCTTTCACGGCCTGGGAGACGGTCGCACGGGTCTCTTCATGATTCCTTTTTCCGTGCATGATGGTGATAAATCCGTTTTTGGCGTAGCCTTCGACGCGTTTCCAGACGTTGATGATAGCGCCACAGGTCGAGTCGACGACCATGACCCCTTTGGCGCGGAGAGCGGCCATGTCGCGGAAATCTGTACCAAATGCCGACACGACGACGACGTCGCCGAGGGTGAGCTCTTCCGTGAGAAGGAGGTTCTGAGCGTCGCGCTTCAGATAATGGACGCCCTTTTCTTTCAGCTTTCCGTTGATATAAGGGTTGTGGATGAGCTGGTCGGTCATGAAGATGCGCTTGCCCTCTCCGCCGGAGGACGGATCCGCCGACGCATTGGTGGCGGAGAAGCGGGCGCACGTCTCGAAGACCATGTCGATGGCCTTGTCCACCCCGTAACAGAAACCAAAATGTTCAGGAAAGTGGAACGTGAGCGCCCCGAAATCCCACACGCCGCCCGTCTCGCGGATCCTGGAGATCGCGGAGGCTTCATAATTTTCATGATGATGTTTGAAACCCTCGCCGAATTCAGAGAGCTTCTTGATGACCTGGTTCACCCCACCACCTCCTTTGACACCAACACAGCGCCTGGTTCTGCCGTCTGCGGCAAACTCATTGGTTCTTCGAACCTAAAGAGAGGTGGTGGGGTCATAAGCCCTTCATTATAGCCCAAGAGCCCTTTCCTGAGGACCATTTTATAAGGGACTTGTGCCCCTGCTTTCGTGAGCGTATATTCTTAGGTTATGGCTAAAAATGTTCTTCTTGCCGCCCTTGTTCTTGCCGCCCTCGTCCGTGGGGGAACATTTTTCCTCGGCCATGCCGGCGGCGGAGACCAGTCTTACTACACTGCGGCGGCGATGAAGCTCGAAAAAACGGGCTTCAAGGGCTACACGCTCCGCGACACCGCGTTTGTGCCTCGCCCCGGCGGCTTTGTGGAATACACGCACGATACCGATCCCGCCCACAGCGCCGTTGAAGCCATGAAAAGCGCCGGGTTGCATTATTACGACACGCCTGTGCTTCATGTCCCTCCTCTTTTTTCAGCCGTGATCCGGTTTTCGCATGCGGTGTTCGGCCCCAAAGCGTATGTGCTCGAGGATAAAGCGTTTCCATTCCACAGGGGGTGGCATTTTCATCGCGCGGAATTTTACGCGACGGTCGTGCCGTTCACGGCGAGCCTCGCGACGCTGATGCTTCTGGCGTTTTTTGTACTCGGGCGCGCGGGAACGGCGGCCGCGGCGCTGGCCGTCTTTGCGCTGGCCGTCAGTCCCGTGGACATCCTCGCGGCCGACCGCGTGTGGGCGGACAGTCTCGTGACATTTTTCGTCTTTGCGGCGTTTATTTTGTATCTGGAGGCGGCCGACCGTCGAAGGATCTGGCCGGCCGCAGCTGCGGGGGTCTTTCTCGGGCTTGGTATACTGACGAAGGGCTCGGCGCTTTTCTTTTTACCGTTCGCCCTTCTTCATGATCTCCGGGTGGAGAAAAAACTGTCTCTTCGCTTCGTGGCGCTGGCAGGAGCGGCGCTTGTTATTTCCTTGCCTTGGTTTTGGCTGCTATATAAGACATACGGCAATCCCTTTTATTTTCCCGCGGCCCCGTTGCCGGGGAGCGGCCCGGATGCAAAGTGGTTTGAATTCGTGACAAACCGGCCCTGGTTCATGTATCCGGTGAACCTTTTCTTCCAAAATCCTCTTTTTCTTTTCGCGGCGGCGCCGCTGGCCGCCATCGCCCGGCGAAGATCCCTCCCGGAAGAAAACCTGATGATCGCTTGGGTCGTCTTTTTTATGGCCATCCTTCTGACCGTGTGGCCGTGGCGGGAAGAGCGCTACCTCCTTCCAGCCTACCCAGCCCTCGCCGCGCTTGCGGGTCTGGGTATGAGCCGGGTCCGGAAAGCCTTAGAGGCCCGCCGAAAAAACCTCGGTTCAGCCGCCTTGACGCTTGCGCTCACCGTGGCCATCCCATGGTCGCTCGAATTAGCCTATATGTACCTCTATATATGGCAGAACGACACTCTCCCTGTGCCTTTTTAAGCTTCTTTTGGACACCGGCACTTTTATGTTATACTGGCGTTTCTTCGAAAAGGAATTAAAACCATGTCTTCGCGCATTGAAGATATTCTAAAAGAGACAAAGATATACCAAATTCTCCGCCCCAAGCTCGTCATGGGTCTGCCGACCATGCCCTTGAAGGATGCGATCGCGCTGATGCACGCCGAAAAATCGGGTTATGTCGTGATCGCGGACATGCATTCCAAGGCGGTCGGCATGTTCACCGAGCGCGAAGTGCTCATGAAAGTGCTCCAACCGGGCGTCTCTCTGAGCGAGCCGGTCTCGAAGTACATGCGCACAGACGTCCACACGCTGTCGAAGTCGGACACCGTGGGCGCCGCGATCGACACCATGGATCAGTTCAGCATCCGCCACGTGCCTCTGGTGGACGAATATGGGCAGGTCAACGGCATCCTGTCGATCCGCACCATCGTCATCTTTTTATCCGAACTGTTTCCGACGGAAATCTTCAACCTTCCTCCCCAGGCCAACCAGACCCCTGAGACACAAGAAGGCGGTTAAGGAGCAACTTTGTCAGTCCAGACCCAGGAAAAAGAGCTTGAATCCGTAACGATCCGCTTTGCCGGCGACTCCGGCGACGGCATGCAGTTGACGGGCGATCAATTCACCGATACGTCCGCCATCATGGGCAACGACATCGCGACACTGCCCGACTTCCCTGCCGAGATCCGCGCCCCTCAGGGCACGCTCCCCGGCGTGTCGAGCTTCCAGATCCAATTTTCCAAGAACGAGATCTTCACCGCCGGCGACTCGCCCGACGTCCTGGTCGTGATGAACCCCGCGGCGCTCAAGGTCAACCTGCGCGACCTCCAAAAAGGCGGGCTTGTCGTCATCAATTCAGATTCGTTCACCGAGGACAACCTGAAAAAAGCGGGCTGGAAATCGAATCCGCTCGAAGACGCGTCGCTGAAGGACTATTCGGTCCTCAAAGTCCCCTTCTCGGCGCTCACGCGCAACGCTCTCGCCGAATCCAAGATCAAGGGCTCGGAAGTCGACCGCTGCAAGAACTTCTTCGCGCTCGGCCTTATGTTCTGGATGTACAGCCGCTCTCTCGACCACACGCTCCGGTGGATCACCGAGAAATTTTCCAAAAAACCGGAGATCGCTGAAGCCAACGTCATGGCTTTGAAGGCCGGCTATAATTACGGCGACATCACCGAGACGGCCCCTTCGCGTTACATCGTCAAAAAAGCGGTCATCGCACCGGGGTCGTACCGCAAGATCACGGGCAACGAAGCCGCCGCCATGGGCCTCATCGCCGCCGCTTACCTTTCTGACAAAGAGATCCTTTTCGGCACATACCCCATCACGCCCGCCTCGAACATCCTGCACGAGTTGTCCAAGAGGAAAAACTTCAGGATCAAGACGCTTCAGGCCGAAGATGAGATCGCAGCCTGCGGCGCGGCCCTCGGCGCATCGTTCGGCGGCCAGCTCGGCGTGACGGCGACGAGCGGTCCCGGCGTGTGCTTGAAATCGGAGATGATCAACCTCGCCGTCATGGTCGAGCTCCCCCTTCTGGTCATCAACGTCCAGCGCGGCGGTCCCTCGACCGGTCTTCCCACGAAAACTGAGCAGTCGGACCTCCTGCAGTGCATGTACGGCCGCAACGGCGATTCTCCCGTGGCGATCGTCGCGGCGTCGACGCCGGCCAACTGTTTCGATTACGTCATCGAGGCCACTCGCATCGCAATGAAACACATGTGCCCCGTGTTCTTCCTTTCGGACGGTTACATCGCCAACGGCGCCGAACCCTGGAAACTCCCCGAACTCGACAAGCTCCCCAAGATCAACATCACGCACCCCGGCGCCGCCGCGCCCCCGTTCCTGCCCTTCGTGCGCGATGAAAAAACACTCGCGCGCCCCTGGGCCGTCCCCGGTACGCCGGGTCTCGAACACCGCATCGGCGGCATCGAAAAGGCCGACAAGACGGGCGGCGTGAGCTACGACGCGGACAACCACCATAAGATGTCAGAGCTTCGCCGCGACAAGATCCGCCGCATCGCCGACGACATCCCGCCGGTCGATGTGTTCGGCGAAAAAAAGGGCAAGCTCCTGGTGCTTGGCTGGGGCGGCACGTTCGGCACGCTTCATGCGGCCGTCGATGAGCTGCGCAAAGAAGGTAAAAAAGTTTCGGCGTGCCACTTGAATTACATCAACCCGTTCCCTAAAAACCTCGGCGAGGTGCTGGCCGGTTTTGAGAAGGTCCTGATCCCCGAGATCAACATGGGGCAACTCATCGTCCTCATCCGTAACGAGTTCCCGGGCGTCAAAACCGTCGGCTATAACCGCGTGACGGGACAACCCTTCAAGATCCGCGAGATCCGCCTGGAGATCGAGAAACACCTATGACCCCCAAATACATCAAAGACGACTTCGTCTCCGGGCAGGACGTCCGCTGGTGTCCCGGCTGCGGGGACTACGCCATCCTTTCGGTGATGCAGAAGATGCTCGCCGACACGACGACGACCGCCCGTGAGAACCACGTGTTCATCTCGGGGATCGGCTGTTCGAGCCGCTTCCCTTATTACATGAACACGTACGGCTTCCACACCGTGCACGGTCGCGCGCCTTCGATCGCGACCGGCCTTAAGTGCGCGCGTCCGGATCTCACCGTCTGGGTCATCACCGGCGACGGCGACGGCCTTTCTATCGGCGGCAACCACCTCATCCACTGCCTGCGCCGCAACGTCGATCTCAATATCATCCTCGTCAACAACCGCATCTACGGGCTCACGAAGGGCCAGTATTCGCCGACGTCTGAAAAAGGCAAGCTTACAAAATCTTCGCCCTACGGGTCGATCGATTACCCCATCAACCCGCTCTGTCTGGCCATCGCGTCGGAGGCGACGTTCGTCGCGCGGACCGTCGACCAGGACCCGCGCCACATGAGCCAGATGCTCGCCCGGGCGCACCAACACAAGGGCGTCTCGTTCGTCGAGATCTATCAGAACTGCATCATCTTCAACAAGGACACGTTCCAGACGGTGACCGGACGCGACGTCCGCGACGACCGCGCGCTGTACCTTGAACACGGCAAACCTCTCGTCTTCGGTAAAGCCAAGGAAAAGGGTATCCGCATGAACGGCCTGAAACCTGAGATCGTGGAGTTGAAAGACATCAAAGATCCGATGAAGGAGCTTCTCATCCACGATGAAAATGCGGCAGACCCTACCTACGCTTACCTTTTGACGCAGATGAACTACCCGGAGATGCCTGTTCCGTTCGGCGTGCTTCGCTGCATCCAAAAACCGACGTACGACGACATGATGAACGAGCAGGTCAAGTCCGTCATCGACAAAAAGGGCAAGGGTAAGCTCGAAGACCTTCTTTTCACCGAAGACGTCTGGAACGTCGCTAACCAGGGGAGCTGCTGACATGGCTAAGGTCAAATGCCCGTATTGCGGTCACGAAAACATCCTCGGTATGGACCACTGCGACAAGTGCCTGCATTCGTTCACGCAGAAGGACGGCCATCAACCGGGCAAAGAAGCGCTCCAGAAAAAGATCATGATGGAGCATGTTAAGGACTTCATCCAAAAAGAGCCCATCCTCGTAGACCCCGAGACGTCCATCCACGAAGTGATCGAGGAAATGCACCGGCATCCGACAAAGGGCTGTGTGCTCGTCTGCAACGCCCAAAAAAGTCTTCTCGGCATCGTCTCCATCCGCGACATCCTTCTCAAAGTGGCGGGGAAGATGAACGAAAAAGAACGGAAAACCTGCGCGGTCAGGACCATCATGACGTCCAAACCCGAATGCCTCGAGAAGAACGCGCCCCTGTCGTTCGCGCTGCACAAAATGTACATCGGAAAGTTCCGCCACGTGCCGGTCATCGACAACGGCGTGCCCATCGGCGTCGTTTCGACCCGCGACCTCATCGAATACCTTTCAACAAAACGTAAAAAATAGTCCCCTGAAGAATATGATCAAACCGGCCGAAGGCTCAGAACGTTCTTTTCCTGCTTCCAAAAAAATTTATGTGGCGGGCTCACTCTATCCGGACATCCGTGTCCCGATGCGAGAGGTGACGCTTTCCCCCACACTCTCGCACGGGCCGGGCGGCGCAAAGGAAGAGCCGAACGCGCCGGTCCATGTTTACGACACGAGCGGGCCGTACACCGACCCTGCCGTCTCGATCGACCTGAAGAAAGGTCTTCCCGCGCTTCGCGCTTCCTGGATCGCCAAACGCGGCGACTGCGACGCGCTGCCCGCGCAGACCTCGGAATACGGCCGTAAGCGTCTGGCCGACAAAAGCCTCGATGCGCTCCGCTTCCGGCGCCCCCGCACGCCTTTGAAAGCGAAGGCCGGCCGCAACGTCTCCCAAATGCATTACGCGAAGAAGGGCATCGTGACCGCGGAGATGGAATTTATCGCCATCCGCGAGGATCTCTTGCGTGAGAAAGCGGGCATGGCGGGCGCGTTTCAGCATGCCGGCGACTCTTTCGGCACGTCGATCCCTTCGCGCATCACCCCGGAATTCGTCCGCGACGAAGTGGCTCGCGGCCGCGCGATCATTCCGGCCAACGTGAACCACCCTGAACTCGAACCGATGATCATCGGCCGCAACTTCCTCGTCAAGATCAACGCCAACATCGGCAACTCCGCCGTCGCCTCTTCCATTGAAGAAGAAGTCGAGAAGATGCGCTGGGCGACGCACTGGGGCGGCGACACCGTGATGGACCTGTCGACCGGAAAGAACATCCACGAAACGCGCGAGTGGATCCTCCGCAACTCCCCCGTCCCCATCGGCACCGTGCCCATTTACCAGGCGCTCGAGAAAGTCGACGGCAAGGCCGAGGAGCTCACGTGGGAACTCTACCGCGACACGCTCATCGAGCAGGCCGAGCAGGGTGTCAGCTATTTCACGATCCACGCGGGGGTGCTTCTGCGCTACGTGCCCATGACCGCCTCGCGCGTCACGGGCATCGTCTCGCGCGGAGGTTCCATTCACGCCAAATGGTGCCTCGCCCATCACAAAGAGAATTTTACATACACACATTTCGATGAGATCTGCCAGATCATGAAAGCGTACGACGTGTCGTTCTCGCTAGGCGACGGCCTTCGTCCCGGTTCCATCGCCGATGCCAACGACCAGGCACAGTTTGCTGAGCTCGAAACGCTTGGCGAGCTGACCAAGATCGCCTGGAAACACGACGTACAGACGATGATCGAAGGCCCCGGTCATGTGCCCATGCAGATGATCAAGATCAATATGGAAAAGCAGCTCGCAGAATGCGGCGAAGCCCCCTTCTATACGCTCGGGCCGCTCACGACGGACATCGCCCCCGGGTACGACCACATCACCTCGGGGATCGGCGCCGCCATGATCGGCTGGTATGGGTGCGCGATGCTTTGTTACGTGACCCCAAAAGAGCACCTTGGACTTCCGAACCGTGATGACGTGAAATCAGGCGTCATCACATACAAGATCGCCGCCCATGCCGCCGACCTCGCGAAAGGGCACCCGGGCGCGCAAACACGCGACAACGCAGTTTCGAAAGCGCGTTTTGAATTCCGCTGGAAGGACCAGTTCAACCTTTCCCTCGACCCGGCCACCGCCCTTTCGTTCCACGACGAAACGCTTCCGCAGGATTCCGCGAAAGTGGCGCACTTCTGTTCCATGTGTGGGCCGCATTTCTGCTCGATGAAAGTCACGCAGGACGTGCGCGATTACGCGGAGAAATTGAAGTTGGACGAGAAGAAAGCGCTTGAGGCGGGAATGAAAGAAAAGTCTGAGGAATTCAAGAAGAAGGGTTCAGAGATCTACCAGTAAGCTCCCTCCCCGCACGTTCCTTTCTAGTGGTAATGAAATCCGAACTTGATCTCGAGCTCGTCCTTGCCGATAAGCGCCAGGATCTCAGGCGGCAGGGGTCCAAACGGAGACGCCTCTTGCACGGCTTTGAGGCAGAACGATGCGAAGACCGTGCTCCCCTGGCTCTCCACGACCCTGACCAGCGCCACGCGTCCATCGCGGTCCAGCGTGATGCTCAACACAGCATCAGCGGTCTTAAAATCAGTCGGGTACTTGAACGCGATGTACGGAAACCACGAAAGCCAGATCTTCTCTTTCAGATTTTTCATGTACTCACCCATCCCCGAACCCGTCGCTTCGAACGAGGTCATTCCGAAAAGCGCCGCGCCGTGAGAATCCGTGCGTGTCATCTCCTCTGTCGTGATGCGGTCATGCCCGGGAACGCCTTGCTTTGAAGCTTCACTGGGCGGCGCAGCCGGACGGGCCTCGCTTTTTTCCTGGGGCGGAGGCGCCGGCAACTGGTCAGGAATGGGCATCTCCTTGAGCGCCAGAGGATCCGGCGGCGGCGGGAGTTCCGGTGTCTGGGGGGTCGGCGGCACCGCCCGCTTCTCTTCCTTGGGTGTCTCGATCTTTGGCGGAGGAGGCGCAGAAGGAGCCGCCGCGCGCGTCTGCGCCAGCTGATCGGCGATGCCTTTTTGCTCCACCGCGGGTCCGGCCGCAGGATCATTCGTGGGGGCCTTGGAAGCGTCCTGGTTCAGCGCATCGCGCGCGGCGATCTTGACGGTGTCTTTAGGCTCACGGGGGTTCGTCTTGGGAGGCGCCTCGACGAATTCAAAACGAAGCATATCCTCGTCCTTCTGCTGGCGGGCGCGCATGGCGGCCTGCGTCATGGCGGGAGTGCCTATCCCCTGAAAAAGTGCCGTATGGTCCACGGCAACCATCGCGGTGGCATTGACGACGATCGAGAGCGCGAGCGAGCCCGCGCCCGCCAGGAAGTCGCCGCGATTCACCCCACCACCTCTTTGGTCGCATAGCGACCGATTGCCCCGCAATCGCTGTAAAGAGATGGTGGGGTCACGGCAGAGGAGGCGTCTTGTTGGGACGCGGTTCCTTGGCGCGGGCCGGGATGTCAACGGTCACTTCCCCGCCGAGTATCTCGGCCTGGCAGCCGAGCCGGAATGGCGGTTTTAGATCAAACGCTTCGAGGACCTGGGTCTCGGCGGATCCGATCGGTGAAAGATGTTCGGCGCCGCTCATAATAAGCACGCGGCACGTGCTGCACGAAGCGTTGCCGCCGCACGTGTGATACATGGATAGACCGTTGTCGAGCGCGGCGTCGAGCACCGACGTCCCGCGGGCCACGTTGACTTTCCGTTTGGCATGCTTAAAGACGATCGACGGCATGATCTTCAGTCCTTTGCGAGAAACTCCAGGATCTCAGCGGTGTGCTCGGCCGGCTTCACCTTTTCATAGACCTTTTCGATCTTTCCGTCCTTGCCGATGAGGAACGTCGTGCGCGCCACGCCCATGTATTCCCTGCCGTACATGCTCTTTTTGACCCACACACCGTACTTCTTACAGAGTTCCTTTTCGGTATCGGCCAGAAGGATGAAGGGTAGCTTGAACTTATCAGCGAACTTCGCGTGTGACTTCCCGTCGTCGGGACTCACGCCGATCACGACCGCGCCTTTTTTCTTAAACACCGCGTATTCATCACGGAAACCGCACGCCTCGACCGTACAACCCGGCGTGTCGTCCTTGGGATAAAAATAAAGGATCACGCGGTTCTTGCCGGCGTAATCTTTGAGAGAGACTTCCTTGCCTGAATTATCTTTAACTTTAAAATCCGGAGCCTTTGATCCCTCTTTCGGTACGGACATGCCCATTCTCCTTTTTGTGGGGCCAGGGGTCCTGCCGCTGCGGACTCCATTCAATCCTCGGCAGTCCCAAGGGCTGCCTGCGGGTGAATGGAGGCCTCCCTTCGCGTCACCCCTGGCTCAATACTCGATCAGTGCTCTAAAAACTATGCTGCGATTTCCAATGCAGGATCATGCTTGATATAAATTTAAGTATGGGGAATAGCCGCGGGTGGCGCGGAGGGTCCCCTGTTCGCTCGCAGGCTGCTGAAAGACGCCGAGAACGAACAGGGTCCCCGCAGCGACAGGCCCCGCGGCCCCATAAAAAAAATATCCTTCAATCCTCTAGCGGCCACGAAGTTATTTCCAATTTGTTCCCATCCGGATCCAAAAAATAGACGGACCACGATTTTTCGCGCTTCTTCTGGAACGTGATCGTCACGCCGTGGGCTTTCAGTGATTCTACAGCCGCGTCGAATTCCTGGGTCTTCACCCGGAAGGAGACGTGGTTGCCGCCGAGGCCGGCATCCTGAAGCAGGTGCTTTTCCCCGTTGGGGTCGCCCTGGATGAGGCCGATGAGGGATGTGCCGCAATCAAGAAAGTATTCACTGCCGGGCTTCTGGTGTTCACGGGGACTGATCTTGAGGCCGAGCACCTCGGTATAGAATTTCAAGGAGGCATCGAGGTTTTTGACGTTCAGCGCGGCATGATCCATGCCCACGACTTTGATCACCCCACCACCTGATTCGCCCGCTCGCAGGCCGATCGCTTCGCGATCGTTGAAATCAGGTGGTGGGGTCACAGCTTCTCTGTCCGCTCCACTTTGCGCGCGCGGAACACGCGGTATTCTGTATAACCGGCGGCGTGCGCTAGAGCGGCGGCCTTGTCGTAATCGCGTCCCACATCCCCCGGCTCGTGCGAGTCCGACGAAAACGTGATGGGCACGCCGGCTTCTTGATAGATCTTGAGCGCTTCGAGCGAAGGATAGATCTCATGCACGGGCTTCCGGAGGCCGGATGTGTTGATCTCGACGGTGACGCCGGTATCTTTGAAAACTTTCGCAGTCGCTTTGATCTCGGGGGTCATGTCGGCGTTGGCGCGGTGGCCGAATTTCTTCACCAGGTCCACGTGGCCCATGATGTCAAAGAGGCCTGACGCCGCGGACCTGCGGAGCAGCTCGTAATAATCGCGGTAAATGGAGTCGATGTCCCTGTCTTTCCATTTCACGTTCTGGTCGGCGTCATCGAACGCCCAGCTGTCGATGAAATGGACGGAGCCGATCACGAAGTCGTACGGATACGCTTCGAGGATGGCGCGCGTCTTGTCCTCAAATCCGGGAATATAATCGGCCTCGATGCCGACTTTGATGGTGAATTTCGGGAACTGCCTGCGGACCTCGCTCATCAAGCCGTGATAATCCGGCAGCTGTGCGTGGCGCATCGTGTAACGCGGGTCTTCGTAAGCGACCAGCGGCGCATGGTCCGAAAAGCCGACCTCCGTCAGACCCGTCTTGATGGCCTGCTCCACGTAGGCGCGCGGCTGGCCGGTCGCATGACCGCAAAGCGGCGTGTGCATGTGGTAATCGACTTTAGGCAGCGGCACGGGAGGTCTTTTTTTTGACAGCGTAACGCGCGGGTGAGAGCGCTTTCACGATGAACGGATTCACGCGGCGCCCGAGCACCAAGTCGGCGATGAGGCGCCCGATGGAAAAACTCGTCGTCACACCGTGGCCGCCGAGAGCGGCGACCCAGTAAAACCCCTTCACCGCAGGATCTTCGCCGAGCACGAAACGCCCGTCGGCAGTCATCGTGCGCAGCCCGAAGTGAGCCCCTTCCAAGTGCACATCCGAAAACTTGGGGGCGAATTTGGCGAGTTTCTTTTTGAGCGCGGCGGCCATGCCCGGGTCGACGGCTTCCGTCTTTGTATTGCGTTCGAGAGAAAACAACTCTTTGTCACAGGGGCTCATGAGAAGCCCTTCCTTGACCGGCCGGAAATAAAGATCATGCGAAAGGTCCCAGACAAAAGGCCATTTCTTGGACGCTCCCACGGCGGGGTTCACGTAGAGATGGCGGCGATAGGCTTTGAGCGGGATCGTCGTGGCGCCCGCTTTTTTCCCGACTTCGCCCGCCCAGGCGCCGGCCGCGTTGACGATACGCGGAGCAATGAATTTTTTACCGCCGGCCGTCACGATGAAATTGTTTCCGGAGCGTTCGATGGACTCGAGCGGACTGTTGTAAAAGACCGGCACACCGCGCTTTTTGAGCTCAGATAGGAACGCTTTAAGAAATGCCGGGATCGAAACATGCCCGTCCGTCGGAGAGTAAAGCGCCTTTGAAAAAGCGGCCCCCTTCAGAAGCGGCACGATGCGCGCGGCCTCGTCGGGTGTCAGCCAGCGGCACGGCACGCTCTCGCGTGAAACCGCATCGGCGATGACACGCAGCTTGTCCTCGTCCCATGCCTGCGAGACCAGGAGCGACCCTTCGGAACGAAAATCGATCTTCCAGCCGTCAGACTGCGCCGCAGCGATCGCGTCGCGGCCCAAACGGGCCAGATGCACCAGGATGGGGTCGGACACGGCCTGACGGATCATGCCTGCATTGTTGCCCGAGGCGTGCCGGCCTGCGACAGCTTCGCGCTCAATGACGATGACGCCCGGTTCGCGGGCTTGAGAGAGATGATAAGCGGAGGACAACCCCGCCAGACCCGCGCCGATCACGATGGTGCCTGTTTCGTGGACTGGGCTCGTCTTGATGCTCATGTGGCTAAGAGGATCTCGAGCTCTTTCAGGAGCTCTTGCTTCTCACTCTCGAGGCTTTTAATACTGCATCCGGCCGAATTATGGTGGCCTCCTCCTCCGAAATGGCGGGCAACCAGGGCCACGTTGACGCCGTGCTTCGACCGCAGTGAGACCCGAAAACGGCCGCTGTCGGTCTCGCGAAAAACGGCGGCGATGCTCACACCCTCGATCGAACGCAGATCGTCGGCCACCGCGTCAACATCGGACAGCTTGGCGCCGAAACGCTTAAAGTCGTTCTGATAAACCGTCGACCAGGCAATGTGGCCATCCTCCGAAAAATGACTGTCCACAACGCAGTGGCCGGAAAGACGCGCCATCGCACGCGTTTTTTTCCAATAGGACTCCTCGATCAAGCGCTGGAGATCGACGCCCTTCTTCACGAGCGCACCGCAAATATCGAACGTCTTGGCGCGGATGTTTGAGAAACGGAATGCGCCGGTATCGACGACGATCGACGTAAGCAGGCATGAGGCCATCGAGGATGTGACCTCCACTTTCAGCGCACAGATGAGCTCGTAGACGATCTCCCCCACCGCCGAGGCTTCTTCTTCAAGCACCTGGATCTTCCCGAAACTTTCGCCGAAGTCATGATGGTCGATCTGGATGGTGGTTTTGGCTTTGAAGAAGACCTTCTCAAGCGCGCCCAGCTGCTGTGTATCGCCGCAATCCACGGCGATAGAAACGTCGAACGGGCCCGTGCATGCGGTTTGGATGAGCTCACTGCCCGGCAGAAATTGAAAACGCGTCGGGCATCCGTCGGCGTTGCCGAACGTGACTTTTTTGTCGAGGTGTATGAGCGCCAAGCCCAACGCCAACTGGCAGCCAAGCGTATCGCCATCCGGATTGATATGGGAAACGATGAGGATCCGTTTTGCCTTGCGGATCGCGCGGACAGCCGAAACGACACCCTGGCTTACTTTGACAGCCATCAATCGCCTTTCAGTATGAACGCGGAGCTTCGGGGCTTGCCCGGTGTGCAGTCGAGGAATCTATGCCCCGCGGCACGGCACCACGCCATGAGATCCGGCTTTGCGCCGGGGTCGGTAAAAATAATTTCGAGCACTTCTCCCCGTTTCATTTCAGCGACCTTTTCTTCGGTCATGATGATGGGTACCGGACAGAGGTGGCCCGAGCAATCAAGATGATGGTCCGCTTGGATCGGATTATCCATAAGTCATTCTATTTAAAAGAGTTAAGTTATTATGGACAAAACTCCCGAACCCACATCGGACAGTCCTACAAGGTTACCAAATGGCGGAGGTTAAATCAAGCCGGGTTACGTCTTTTCGAAGCGCCCGCAGATCTTGCGGAAGTTGCAATAATCGCAGAGTCGGACATTTTCAGTGTACTGGAACGTTTCGACCGGGAGGGGGATGTTCTTCTTCGGGTCGGCAAGGAGCGTGCGCATGCCGGCCATGCTCTCCATCATCGTCTTTTTCGTCTCGACCAGGAGCTTCTCAGTGAGCGGCTGCAGCGAGGCGGCCGGCGAGGCGACGCTCAGATTAAAAAGATAGGCACGGAGTGACCCCAGGGGCACGCTCCACTTTTGCATCGCGTAAAGCGCATAGGTCCCCATCTGGACGCTCGCGGCAGTGGAATCGTCCTTCCCTGTTTTCCAGTCATAGATCTCGATGAGCCCGTCTTTTCTCCGCGCGAAATCGAGTTTGACATAAACTTTGGCGCCGTCGAATTTAAAATCTTCGAGATCTTCGATCGCCAGCCAATCGGTCTTATCCTCCGAACGGAGTTCGGCAAAAAGCGCCGAAGCGTAGAACGCGCGCAGACATGCGGCGGAACTGTCGTGAAATTCCTTCCAGACCGCGTCGGTGACAGGGCGGTCGTACTCATGTTCGAAGAGACCGAGGCTCCGTTTGGGGTCTTCCATATACTGCTTGGTCTTGGAAGAGCGGTAATTTTTGCGCATCGTGTCCGTGAGCCGCTGAAGAGACGTCTCGAGAGAGACATCCTGGCCGGCCCGCATCTCCTTCAACACGTTCTCGATCTCGTGATGGACCGTCTCCCCTTTCCAGGCCCAGCGGTTCTTCAGGTTCTTGAGGATATAGGCCATCCGCGCCGGTTCCGGCGCCGAGCGGTCCCACCCGCCCCACGAGGCATATTTGTCGTAGAAATATTTACGCTGACATTCGCGGAATTGTTCGTCGCGGGATTTGGACCAGGAGAAAACGTTTTCGAGCATGGCCATCAGATCTTGGCGATCGTCTTTTCGAGAATATCGGCGGCCACATCCTCGCCGACGAGGAGACGGACAAGCTCGAGAGAAAATTCCAGGCTGGTGCCGGGGCCCCGGCTGGTCACGACGTTGCCGTCGACGACCACCCGCGCATCACTGAACGTGATGCGGGAACTAAAGTTCTTTTCATAGCCGGGATAGCAGGTCGCTTTCTTACCGTCCAGAAAACCCTGCCTTGCCAGGACCATTGCCGGAGAGGCGCAGATCGCGGCGATAAGCTTCTTGGCATCGCGCATGCGCGTAAGCAGCGCTTTCACGGCGGCGGACTCGCCCAAATTGGATGCTCCGAGAGCGCCGCCCGGGAGCACGACCGCATCGGGAAGACCCGTGAAGGACTCAAGGGTCATATCGGCATGCAGCGTGATGCCGTTGGCGCCCTTGATCTGGGTCTTGCCGAGACCGGCGAGGGTGACGGTCAGGCCGGCTCTTCGAAGGATATCGACGGGCGTGACCGCTTCGATCTCCTCAAAACCTTCGGCAAGAACCACCACAGCTGTTTTTTTCATGGGAACCTCAGACGATGTCGGTCTCAAGCCATTGGTAGCCGCCGTCGAGCATTTTGCGGCCCACTTTGTAGCTCAGCTTGTCGTTGTTGCGGCGCTGGGACGAGAATTCGCGCTGGATGCGGATCCTGGCTTCCAGACAAAAAAGATCGGCAAGCTCCTCCGCGCCGTGATCGCCGGACACGCCGGCGGATGGCGCCGAAGCGGCCGCGCAGGTTGCGGACATCGCAAAAAGCTCCGTGCCGATGTTGACGAATCGCGCCAGGATCTGCTGGTGCTTCTCGAGACCCTGCTGTTGAACGGCCATCGCATGGAAAAGATCGCGCGCCAAACGGCGGCTCGTGCGTTGAATGAACTTGAGATGACCCTTGAGTTTCGGAGAAGCCCCCGCAGGCACGCCAAATGACGGGAACCAGAGTCGCGGATACCAAAGCGCATAGTAAGCGCCGGTTTCCAGCGCGGCTTTGAGACTCGCCTTCCCGCTCATCAGCGCCAGGATACGGCGCAGGTGCGGATCCATCGCCTCGCGGGCGATGAAAAGACGCATGATCTCGCTCGTGCCCTCGATGATCATGTTGATGCGGGCATCCCGCATCACGCGCTCAGCGGGGATCGCTTCTTCCCCGCGCCCTTTGAGCGAATCGGCCGTCTCATAGCCGCGGCCGCCGCGGATCTGGACGGTGTCGTCGGCGATACGCCATGAGGTTTCGGTGCAAAAGAGCTTCGCCATCGCGGCCTCCAGGCGCACGTCGGTCTTTGCCTGGTCGACCATCGCGGACGACAAACGCGTGACGCTGTCCATCGCGAACGTGTTGGCGGTCATGAGCGAGAGCTTGGCTGTGACCACCTCGTGCCGGCCGATCGCCTGGCCCCACTGCACGCGCTTGTTGCACCAATCGCGCACGAAAATAAGCGACTTTTTGCCCATCGCGGTGCACGCGGCGGGGACCGTGATACGTCCCGTGTTGAGCGTCACCAGCGCCAGCTTGAGGCCCAGGCCCTCGCCCCAGATGATGTTTTCCTTCGGCACTTTCACGTTCTTAAATTCGATCAGGCCGTTCTGGATACCGTGCAGGCCCATGAAGCTGCAGCGGTGGATGACGTTGAATCCGGGCATCCCCTTTTCCACGATGAAGGCCGTGATCTGCGTTTTTTCCTTCCCCTTGACCATCTTGGGCGGCGTTTTCGCCATGACGACGAGAACGTCAGCGATATTGCCGTTGGTGCACCAAAGTTTCTGGCCGTTGATCAGATACGCATTACCCCCATCCACAGGCGTGGCGATCGTCGACATTTTTGCTGGATCAGAACCCACTTCGGGCTCCGTGAGCGCAAATGCCGACACCGCGCCCTTGGCAAAAAGCGGGAGATACTTCTTCTTTTGTTCGGGCGTTCCAAAAAGCTTGAGCGGCTGGGGCACGCCGATCGACTGATGCGCGGACAAAAGAACGGCGGTGGAGCCGCAGTGGCTGGCGACCATGCCGATCGCGCGGTTGTAATTAACCTGTGAAAGACCGAGCCCGCCGTATTCCTTGGGGATCTTGAGGCCGAAGCAGCCGAGCTCGGCGAGACCCTTCATCACGTCGTCGGGGATCTGATACGTGCGGTCGATGGCGTCGGCGTCGACTTTTTCCTTCAAAAACTTTCCGAGCTTTGCCAGAAATTCGTCACCGATCTTGCGGTCTTCCTCGCTCTGCGCGGGAAATGGAAAAAGCAGGTCCCACTGCATGCGGCCCATGAATAGCTGACCCACAAAACTCGGATGTTTCCAGACATTTTCGCGCGCTTCTTCGGCCACATCGAGTGATTTGGCTTTCTCGGCGTTCTCTTTGCCTTTCAAGAGTTCCATGGGGGCCCCTTTTTTAATAACATTGCTAGCTATTGCTTAATATTAATAAATATTATATCACAAGCAAACCGATTTTCAATGAAGCTTTTTTAGACAGCCGGAGGAAGATCAACCAGGAATAGTGAGCCGTGGCCGGGCGTACTGCTTGCGTGGATGCGGCCGCCGTGACGGGTCACGATACGCTTGCAGATCGCCAGACCCATGCCGCTGCCCTCGTACTCATCACGGCCATGCAAGCGCTCGAACGGGGCGAATATCTTCTCGGTATATTTTTCGTCGAAACCAATGCCGTTGTCGCGGACCGAAATACGGACCAGACCATCGTGCACGCCCTCCCCCGCGATGTGCACGACCGGCCGCTCGTTCGCACGATGGAACTTGAGCGCATTGGCGATGAGGTTCTGAAATAGCTGGCGCATCTGAAAGCGGTCGCCCAGGATCAGCGGAAGCGTCTTCACCTGCACGTCCGCCGAAAGCCGGGAGACGTTGAGATCAAGGTCGGCGAGCACTTCTTGCACGACAAGATCCAGACGCACAGGTTCGAAATCTTCGGTCTTCGCGGCTACGCGCGAAAACTCTACGATATCAATGAGATACCGGCTCATGCGGTCGACGGCCGCTTCCATGCGCTCGAGATACTCGCGGCCCTTTTCGGTCAACGCATCCTTCACTTCGGAGCGCAGACGCCCGGAAAACGTCGTGATCTTTCTGAGCGGCTCCTGAAGGTCATGCGAGGCGACGAACGAGAATAATTCGAGTTGCCCGAGCTCGGCGCGCGAACGCTCAAGCTCCAGACTTTTCTCCAAAAATGCACGGTCGGATTTCTTGCGCTCGGTCACATCGTGCGCGACCAGGACGTACGCAACCGGTCTTTTCCATTCATCGGTCATGACCGAAGCGGAAAAACTAAGCGTGCGGCGCACACCCGCCGCATCCGCGAAAATCTCTTCGTGATCACGCAGCGTTTCACCGGAGCGGAGGCGGCGCAGGAGCGGATCGAAACGGCCGTCCTCGGGCCCGAACAATCCGGCGGCGGTGCGGTTCATGAACTGGATCAGGCCTTCTGCGTCGAGCACGACGAGCGCGTCGGTCATGGTGTCGACAATTTGTTCTGCGGCAAAAGCAGGTGTGATGTCGATCAGGCGGTAATGTTTGATCGTGAACCCCGAGATCACTAAAAAGCCCAATACCGGTATATACCCGAATGGATAGACAGCCAACCCGAATACCGCCAGGAAATCCACCGCGGCAAAATACCCGACAATAAACGCAAGCATAAACCACTCCATCCGCCTCTTGCGGCGCGGCGACGTCGACCGGCGGTATTCAGACCATAGCGTTTCCAGGCTCGCTGTGAGCACCATAAAAAAATAAACAAAGAAAGCGGGGCCCAGCGGCCCGAACGTTGCGTAATAACCCCACGGATACTTCTGGACACCCGAGACCACGTTATCGGTCGTCGCCACGGACAGCATGAAAAAGACCGCCAGACCAAGACTGACCCACGCAAACCAGCGGTAACGGTCAAGCCGTTGTACAAGCGACTGGCTAAAAACATACGCCGCAGTCGGGATCAGCGTGACGATCGCGATCTCAACGTGGACCCACTGCAGCGCGACCGCGCTGTTGGCTGAACAGTAAACGCCTACATAACTTAAGAGCCACAGCATGAGGAGCGAGGTCGTTCCAAAGAAGACGGAACTCGCCAGCGAACGTCGTTCGAGCATGAAACCCGAGATGCCGATGATGCCGACCAGCACGCCTACGATGAGCGGCGGGAGAAGATACGGATTGAAGACGTAACTTGTCAGGTGAAACATATTACCGTCCTTCCTTGCGGATGAGGAGTACGGCCGTTTCGACGTGTTTGGTTCTCGGGAACATATCGAACGGCACGGCTTCGGAAAGCGTGTAGCGGCCGCCGCCGAGGATCAATTTCAAGTCTCGCGCGAGTGTCGCCGGATCGCATGAGACGTACACGACCTGATCGATGCCGGTCTGAGCCGTGATGAAACGGGCGAGGTGCGCGTCCAAGCCCGCCCGCGGCGGGTCCAAACAGATCATCACGCCTCCATTCTTGGCGCGGGGCAAGACGATCGGGAACGCTTTTTCGACGCGGCCCTCGATGATCTCGAGTCCCTGCGGACGTCTTTCATCGCGGTTCATGCGCAGCGCGGCCAGACTTGCCGCACTTTCTTCGATGCAGAAAATATTGGGCACCTCCCCTGCCGAGAGGAATGTGAACGTGCCCACACCCGCATAGAGATCGAAGAAATTGGCGGGACGGAAGCGGTGGACCCACAGGGCGATCTGCTCGACAAGAAGGCCTGTCACGGCGAGATTGTTCTGAAAAAATCCGCGCGAACCCGCCACGAGCGCTTCGCCGCCTATTTTGATGCGCGGGTACGCTTCCTCTTTGTCTGAAACGACGGCCCCTTCCCGGGTAAGACGGAACGTCATGCGGTCTTTGCCTTTGGGTAGTAACTGTTCTGCGCGGAACACGCCTTCAAGACGGGGATCCGCTAAAAGACAGCGGTCGACCGCAAGCATGGTCTTGTTGTCGCGCGACACGAATCCGAGACGCTGGGGGCGGCGGTCGTCGGGCCGCGTGCGGTGAAGGGTGACACTGTTGCGGGTGCCGTATTCCCCCGGCGAGCGGCGGATCGGCCGGACCACGGAGCCTTCGGCGCCGAGCGAACGCTCGAAGAAATCCCGCAGCTGCGTTTCTTTCAAACGGAGCTCCTCTTCGTAGGACACATGCTGATATTGGCAACCGCCGCAGCGCTCGACGTACGGGCACGGCGGCACGACGCGGCTTTTTGAGGGCACCAGCACCTTCACCACATGAGCGCGCAGATAAGTCTTCTTATCCTGGAGAACCTTCGCGATCACGGTTTCGCCGGGAAGCGCCCCCTCGACAAAACACGTCTTTCCGTCGAGCGTGCCGATACCGTCGCCCCCGAACGCGGACCGGATGATCTCGATCTCGACGTTGGTCAAGCCGACTCCACAACTTTGAGAACGTATCGGCCCATGAGCTCAAGAAAAGACGGATGCCCGAAGACGGTCTGAGCCCGCGCATACACAAGCCCCCGCGCTTCCGCCGCAGTACGCGCTTCGATGTCGAGGTCAACCATGATCTCAACATTCTGACAAAGAAAAGAGGCCGGCACAAGCACCACGACATCGAAGCGCGTGGCATCGAGGCTCTTGATCGCCTCACACACATCCGGCGAAAGCCACGGGTCTTCGGGCCGGCCGCTGCGGCTTTGATAGGCGATCCCCCATGGAACACCGCCAAGCCGGGCCGCGACGAGCGAAGAAACCTCGGCGAACTGCAACTCGTACCCGCTCTGGTCGGACATGGACCGGGGGATGGAGTGCGCGGTAAAGAGAACGTATGGCCGTTTTCCAGGAAGCGCCGCAATCGCCTCCGCCGCGTGATCAGCCAGCGCACCGATAAAAAGAGGGTCGTTGTAAAAAGATTCCGTGTACCGGACATGCACTCCGGCGGCGCCCGCTTCCAGGCGGCCTTTCTCGGCTCGTTCCAGGTATTTCTCGAAACTCGAATACGATCTGAGCGCTGAGAGGACAAAACCCGTGACTTCCGTCACCCCGGACGCGGCGAGGCCTGAAAACGCGTCTTTGAGTGAGGGCGTGGAGTGACGGAATCCCACGCGCACGGGGATCGCGTGCCCATGAGCGGCGAGCCACGCTTCAAGCTGAGCGGCTTGACGCATCGTGAGTGTGTTGTAGGGCGAGACACCGCCGACGAGCTCATAGTGATGTAAGACCGCGTCGAAACGCGCGGGCGGAATGCGGATGCCTTCGAGCACGCTTTCGAGGAACGGCCGCACCTCAACCGAAGACGCCGGACCGCCGAACCCCACGAGAAGAACGGCCTTTTTCATCGGCGGCTTAAAAGATGCACCGCCCGGACCAGTGCAATGACGTTATCCACCGGCGTCTCCGGCGTGACGCCGTGGCCGACGTTGAAAATGTGCCCGGGCCGGCCGGCCGCCTGCTCCAGCACCGTCTGTGCGTGGCGAGCGACGTTTTCGACCGACGAACGAAGAACAAGCGGATCGAGATTGCCCTGGATCGCCTTGTCGTATCCGATACGGCGCCAAGCCTCGTCGAGCGGAATGCGGTGATCCACGCCGACGATGGAAGCCCCGGCTTTCGCGAAAATTTCCAGGAACGGGCCCGTCCCTGTGCCGAAGTGGATCACGGGCACCCCCGGACGCACGCCGGCGATCACCGCGCTCGAATGAGGCAGGACGTACTCTTCGTATTCCGCCGGTTCGAGCGTACCGGCCCAGCTGTCGAAAAGCTGGACCACTTGCACGCCGGCATCGATCTGGCCGTTCAGATATTTCACGGTGCCCCGCACGATCTTTTGCATGAATGTGCGCCAGCGGACGTCGTCGGCATACATGAATTTCTTCGTCTCCTCGAAATCCTTCGAGGATCCGCCCTGGATCATGTAGGACGCGACCGTGAACGGCGCGCCGGCGAAACCGATGAGAGGGATATTTTTTTTGAGCGCGGCGCGCGACTTGCGGACACCTTGGTAAACATAAGAGAGGCCTTCGGGGTCGGACTCGCGCAAAGCATCGACATCGGCGGCGGTCCGTACCGGGCGCTTTATCGAGGGGCCGTCGCCTTTCAGATACGCGAGCTTCAAACCGAATGTTTCCACAATAAGAAGAATATCAGCGAAGAGGATCGCTGCGTCGGTGCCCAGACGCTCACGCGCCGTGACGGTGACCTCCGCAACCAGATCGGGGTTCTTACAAATATCCAGGAACGGCACCTTGTCGCGTATGTCGCGGTATTCCTTCATATAACGGCCCGCCTGGCGCATGAGCCACACAGGCGTGTACGGCACGCTCTGGCGGCGGCAAGCTTTCATGAATACGCTCTCGTGCAGCAGATCTTCGGCGGCCATCACCCCACCACCTGATTTCAACGATCGCGAAGCGATCGGTCCGTTCCCGACGGGCAAATCATGTGGTGGGGTCATGCCCGGCGCCGCTCCACGGACTTCGACCGCGCAGTCCGGCGGATTTTTGCTCTTCAAGATCAAGAGCGCTTTCTCGGCGGTTTCGGCGACAAGGGGGCCCATTTTTGGGGACAAGGGCTCCACGTCGGGCTCCAGACCGAACGCGCGAAGCGCCATTGAACAATCGGGACCGACCGAACCGATGACCATCCGGCCGAGGGCCTTGCGGAGTCTCTCTTCGGCGTTGAGTTTTACGGCGATGCGAAAAACATGGTCCACTTGAATACCGGTCGTAAAGAGCGCGACGTCCACTTCCCCGTCCGCCATGCGGCCGATCGCACTTTCCAGGGGCCGCGTATCATCCGGCAGCGCCCAACGATAGACGGGCACGCGCAGAACATGCGCCTTTCTTTTTTCGAGACCCTCGAGAAGCTCCGGGTTAGTGACACCGTATTCCTGGACCGCGACGGTACGGCTTGCCAGCGGCACCTCTTTTGCATGGCGATCGAGCTCCTGCAAAAGCTCTTTCCAGGTGTTGGGCTCAGGCACCGTAAACGCGTAAGGAAGGCCGAGCTCGTTCAACACACGGACAGGTTTGGGCCCGCGCGGGATGATCAGAGTCTTTTTAAACGCGGCGAGAATTTCCTCGCGGGCATAGCATGTTTCCAACACGGTCAGGAGCGCGCGCATGCCGACGCCGGTAAGAAGGACAACAGCATCGATCCGGCCTTTCATCAGAAGCTGTCCGAAATCGAGCGCGGCGTTGTTTTGCTCGATGGGGACCTCTTTCATGGAAGGCGCAACGATGGGCACGCCGCCGTGAAGCGCCACAAGATCGGAGAGCGTCTTGGAAAGGCGCGACTCGAATGAGACGACGCGGAGACCTCCGAATTTTCCGGTCATCGGCGGGCCTCTTCGAGCGTTTCGCGATAGACCGCTTCAAGGCCATCGAGCATCGCCTTGGGAGAAGCGATTTCGTCGGCATAGGAGCGGCCTTTTTGAGCGAGCGCCAACGTCTCAGACGGGTGCAAAACGAGAAAACGAACGGCCCCGGCGAGAGCCTCGGCGCTCTTGGGCGCAACCACGAGGCCGTTCACGCGGTCGGTGATGATCGAATTGACGGCAGGGATATCCGTGACGATCACGGGCTTTCCCGCGACCATGGCTTCGGCGAGAGACAACCCGAATCCCTCGCGGTGCGTGGCCGGATGGACGAAAACATCCGCGGCGGCAAGGATGGGGGCGACATCGGGAACCGCGGGCAGCAGTTTTACGCAGCCTTCCAGGCCCGCCCGGCGGATCCGCTCTTCGAGCGGGGCGCGTTCTCGGCCGTTTCCGAGGATAAGAAGTCCCAGATCCGGCATCTCTTTTTTTAATAAAGCGATCGCGTCGATAAGAACCGCATGGCCCTTGTCTTCGACCAGGCGCGACACCGAGACGAGCACGAGCGAACGCTCGTTAAAACCCCAGGCGCGGCGCGCAGCCTCACGATCACAGACCGAAAGACGGCGGCGCAGGTCCTCCCCGTCCACGGCGTTAGGCACGATACGGATGCGTGCGGGATCGACGCCATGCGCGTCACGCAGGGCGCCCGCGACCAGAGGGCTCACCGCGATCACGCGGCGCCCCCAACAACCCAACCACCGGCGGGAGAGCCGGTTTTTATAATAACCGTGAGCCGTCGTGACATAAGGCACGCCGTCCAGACGCGAGAGAATTGCAGCGATGAGCTGCGTCACGCGCGTGTGCGCGTGGAGGACGTCGAAGCGCTCCCGGCGCACGAGCGCGGACAACCCCGGCAGCGACGCGTACAGCGCCGGGTGCAGCTCGCTTTTGACGCGGATCGGAAAACGGAATGCCCGCACCCCTTTGGCCTCGAATAAAGGCGCCGTTGCGCCGCCGCCGGAAGCGACGGCAACCGAATGACCGCGGAGGGCCAGACCGGGCGCGGCCGTCAGGAGCCAGCTGGTGATACCCCCGATGTCGATGTGGGTCGTGAGGTGAAGGATCTTGGTGTTCTTCAAAGTCAATCCAGGTTGGCGATCTCGGGAGAATACGGCGTCGTGATGCCGTAACGTTTGGAAAGTTCCCGTATCTCGCGCTCGAGGGCGGGATTGTCGGGTTCAGCGTTGAGACGGCTGATCAGGTGGTAGACCCGGTTGAAAGCATAACCCTTCTCGATATCCGCGGTACCCTTGGGCGCTTCCTTGAGCGACCGGCCAAAAACGAGTTCCTTGGTATCGCCCTGCACATCGCCGAGAAGCTGCATCGAAAATTGATCCTCGCCTGAATACCGGCCAAAAATAGTGAATTCCGCGTTCTTGTAGAAATCGGGCAGCGACTTGGGATAGACATCGGCCTCGTCGACACCGTTCAAACGATAGCGGAGATTGAGAAAGATCGGGTCTTTTATTTTATCGTAAAAGGCAGCGAGGCCTTTGTGGATATCGGACGACTTTTTGATGTACTGCGCCCAGGCCCGGTTCTGATAGGCCGCAAAATCAAGCAGGTACCGGTTCACGCGGCGGCCGCCGCTGAACGCAAAGATCGGGCGGACCTTGGCGTTGATGCGGCTGATGGAGGAAAGAAGTTTGCGGTCATCGATGACGCCGTGCGTCGGACGCCCGTCGGAGATCAACAGTATGTTGGACGGACGACGGACCGGCGGACGCTTCACGATACCCTCGAAAGCTCCGTACATGTCGGTCCGCTGGTTGGAGGTGAGCCCGGCGATGAACTTTTCGGCGCGCGCGATGACCTCCGGCGTAGCCGCAATGGACTGCGGCACAAAGAACTCGGGCGTATCGCGGAATGCGACCACATTGAAAACGTCCTCCGGATTTAAATTCTTAAGACAGTAGAGGATGCCTTTTTTGAATTCCTCAAGCCGGTCGGGTGAGATGCTCAGCGAACAGTCGATCGTGAAGATCATTTCCTTGGGCATCACCTTGAACGACTTCACATCCTTCTTGGGGAAGATCTTGATCATAAAATATTTCTGCCGGTCCGCGGGATCCTCGTACGTCACGACATGGATGTCGAGGAACTCGTCGAGCGCCTGGTAACTCGTCACCTCGCCGCGCGCCTCGCCAAGCTGGGCATCGGGATCGCCTCCGGGACTGCCGGGGCCCGTTCCACCGCCTCCGCCCCCGCCTGAACCGGTCGGCGTGAAACCGGGCATGCCTTCATCCGGATCGATGCCCATGTTGGCGGGAGTGCCCAGATCAAGCCCTGACAAGGGCCCCCCGAGCGACTGCACCAGGTGCGCCGAAGTCGGACGCCTGTCTTGCGTGAGGACCTTGTCGAGCGATACCGTTGTGGATTGGCTGCTGGACTGTATCTTTTCTTTAAGTTGGCGCTCATCGGTCTTTGTGAGGATGGTCTTGAAGTCCCGGCTCGAGACAAGGGACGCATTTTGGAGTTCGGTCCTTTTCGGGGTCATCTCGGGCTCACTCTGCGGAAGCGGCTCGGTCGGCGTCAGAGAATCGCGCACCGAAACGTCCTGTGCGCGCACAGGCGCTGTTTTGCCCTCTTTAAGGAAACGCATGCGCGACGAGGCCGCCTTCCCGCCGCCGGACTCACCCGGTATCGAAGGAAGATCTTTGACGCCCTTGACGCGAAACGGCTTCGTCACATGGTCCAGCGGCTGCATATTTTCCAAACGGATAAAAAAGAACGTAGCCAGGAGAGCCGCGTGGAATATCACGGATAGGACGAGCGGTTTGAGCCACCGGCGATCCTCAAACATGATCGGCGCTCACTTTTTTGAGGAGCTCCTTGGTGAGCGGATGATCCGGATATCGCTCAACGAGTTCTTCCTGCGCCTTTTGAGCCTCGTCGATCTTCTCGAGCTTCATATAGCACTCCCCGGCCTTGGAAAGCGCCATGGGAGTATATTTTGGATCGTCATACAAGATGGCCACGAGCATGTACGCTTTGGCGGCCTCCGCCAGATCCCCCGCCCGTAACCGCAGGCCCGCGATCTCAAAACGCGCGCGCATCGCCACTTGCGTTTCGGCGTCGAAACGAAGCGTATCCAAAAAATACTTTTCGGCGCCGGCCACGTCGCCTTGAGCGGCCAGCGCCACGCCGATCCCGAGCGTCGCGTGCGCAGCGTACGTGCCTTCCGGATTGAGCTCCAGAGCCTTTTTATAACTGTCCACGGCGCGCGGGAAATCTTTGGCGCCCATCGCGGTCTCGCCCAGAAAGAACTGCGTCTCGTGAGCGTAAGTCCCTGCGGGGAAACGTGTTGCAAGCGCTTCCAAAACTTTTCGAAGCGTGCCGTAACCTTGCTGCTCCAAAAGGTGGCGCGCCAACCAGAAAACACCGTCTGCGTTGACCGGATAATCGGGACGGTTAAAAAGAATATCCTGATAAAATGCGCTCACCTTGGCGTAATCGCCGGTGCGGATGTAAAGATAGCCGAGACGGGAGGCGGCTTCTTTCGCGAGCGGACTTTCCGGATGAGAAGTGATCACGCGTTCGTAATACGGGATGGCCTCTTTAAGTCTTCCGGCACCCTCAAAGCTGGCCGCCACCCCGTAAACCGCTTCAGGATGCAGCTTGGAAGCGGGATATTCCTCGGTAATTTTCTTGAACGCATCCGCCGCCTCGGGATACGCCTGCAAACCGGTCAAAGCCACGCCGAGTTTGTAATACGCGATGTCTTTGAGCGGATTATTGTCGTACTGGCGCAAAAAACGCTTGCTGCTCTCTGCAGCCGCCGCGAAGTCCCCCGCTTCGAGATCGATCTGCACGGCCTCCAGAAGCGCCTTGCCGGAGTTGGCGTGCCCGGGATACGTTTCGACGTGTTCGAGAAAACGGCTGCGCGCCACGGCCGCGTGGCCGCGCTTGGATTCGAGCGAGGCCAGACGGTAAAGCGAGGCAGGCGCGTATTCGCTCTTAGGAGCGTCGGCGGTGACGCGCGTATATTCAGCGGCAGCTTCGTCGTGGCGGGAAAGCAATTCGAGTGTCTGCGCGCGCTCGAAGCGGGCGCGAGGGACATTGGCCGACACGCGCGAAAGCACTTCATTGAGCTCTTTGAGCGCAAGCTCCCGCTGGCCCTGCTCGGTCAGCATCGCCGATTTCTTGAATCGCGCTTTGTCGTTCAATTCGGCATCGGTGTGCGGGTCAGCGAGGACCCGGTCGAGGAACACGAGCGCCGAAGACGCCTCTTTCTTGTCGGCGTAGATCAGGGCCATCAGATACTGGATCTGGGGACGCTGATCGCTTTTGTCAACGAGGGCTTCGTTTTCGGCGAACCGCTTTTTTGCGGATCCAAGGTTTCCTTGATAATAATCGCAGTAAAAGAGGCCCAGAAGAGCTTTGCACTTGAGCGACGTCTCGGCCGCCGAGGTCGCGGCGATCTCTCCGAAAAGTCCTTCGTAATACTTTTCAGACGAGGCGTAGTCTTTCTTGAGGAAAAAGATCTCGGCCGTCTTGAAACGCGCCGTGCGGGCCAACTCCGTCGGACGGTTGTTGTCGATGGCGGTCTTGTACGCCGTGATGGCGTCGTCGTAACGCCCGGCGTCCAGATGCGCATCGCCGAGCGCCACGGCGGCGTAGGACGCGTATTCGCTGGAGGGATATTCCTTCAAGAGTTTCCGGTAGAGAGCCAGCGCGTTCTCGGGGTGTTTGGCCGCCTCGAGCGTTTTGCCGATATAAAAAAGAGCGGCGCTTCTCAGGTTCGGGTCGGAGGCGCCCTTCGAGATCGGTTCGAGAAGCCGCAAAGCAGCCGGCGTGTCCCCCAGATAATACAGCGACGCGCCCAAACGCAGCCGCGCCATCGGCACACGCTTGTCTGCCGGGTAGTCCTTCACGAACGACTTGAAATAAAAAACGGCCGACTGATAGTTTTTTATGAAATAAAAGGAGTCCGCATAGCGAAACCGCGCCGATGCGACTTCGGGCGAGGAGGGGTTGGCCTGGATGAATTTCTCGTATTCGCTGATCGCGGGGCCGTACATTTTACGGCTATAGAGCCCGTTGGCGAACTCGAGCGTCGTCGAAGCGCCGCTGGGCGCCGCGGAGGGCGCCGCGCCCGTTTGATTGCTCTCGGCCCGCGCGGCGGACGCCAGAAAAAAAACCGCGGCGGCGACCAGAAGCGCGCGGCGGGATCCCATGGAAATCTCAGCCCTCACGCGTCGTCGCGAACGAGATATTCCAGATCTTCGCCTTCGCGCAGGTATCGAGCACCCGGACCACGTGTCCGTGAAACGTTTTCTGATCCGCGCGGAGAACGACGGGCTGACCCGGATAAAGTTCGGCGGTCTTGGCCAACAGCGCTGCCAGCTCGTCCACCGTCACGCGCTTCTGATTCACGATCACGGCTCCGTCTCGAAGGATATTGATTACGATCTCTTCGGGCGCCATGCGCGCATCGGCGGAGGACACCGCCTGCGGCACGGAGATATTGAGTTCCGACTCGAGGTTGAAGTGCAGCGACAGCGCCATAAAGAACGCGAGCGTCACGAACAGGATATCGATGAGCGGGATCATCTGGATCGCGGGCAGCGGCCGGACGTATTCGGCCTGCCGGAAGTTGATCTTGCTGCGAGCCATTTAGGAGCGCTCCCGTGTCATGATATGCGTGATGTCGATAGCGATCGACTCAGCCTTGGAAGTGATCGATGTCAGGCGGCCGCGAAAGAAAGCATAAAATCCGAGCGCCGGCACCGCGATGATGAGACCCCCGGCGGTGTTGACCATCGCTTTTGCAAGACCCTGCGTGAGCACGCCCGGGTTGATGCTGCCCGCTTTGAAATAACTAAACGCGTCGATCATGCCGATGATCGTCCCGAGAAGCCCCACCAGCGGCGCGATGACGGCGAGGTCGCCGAGGTACGTCAAGTTCTGCCACAGGCGCTCGATGTGCGCCTTGCCTTCCTGTTGAACCGCGTCCTCGAGGACGGTGAGGCCCTTAGGCGCCTTCTCGATGGCTTTGAGGGCGACCGCGGAAACAAGATTCGGCTGCTGCAGGCAAACGGCCTTGGCCTTGTCGTACTCTTTGCGTTCGAGGAGCGACAGCACGTTCTCCGTCAGGTCTTGCGGGACGATCTTTTCGGCGCGCACATACATGAAGTGATAGAGCGCCAGCGCGATCGTGGCCACGGACATGAGTCCGAGAAAGATCATGCAGACGCCGCCGCCGGAGACGAGCTTCCACAACGTCTCACCCTTGGTGACCGGAACTTGAGGCACAGCGGCCGCGTAAGCGGAGAGAGTGGATAGAACGGTGAGAATACCGGACAAAAAGACTGAGCGAAAACGCATAGACATTATGCTCCTTTTTAGGGCTGTGATGGAAGGAGGGCTTGGGACGAGGGTATTATATCAAAAAATCGGAAGGAATTGAATAAAACCGAGCGAAACAATTAGGCGGCTTGAGCGACCTGATGTTCAGTGACGTAGAATTCTTTCAAACGTCTCATGTAATCGATGGGAAGCGCGGGGAAGAACACGAAAACACCGTCGACCAGCGACAGACCGTGAATACGGATATCCCCGAGCTTGCCGCCGGTAGCGAGGATCCGGGCGACGACCTTGTCGAGCGTGAGCGCGTAAGGACCCTCCAGGAGAAGAAGCCCGAGGTCTTTTGCGGCGGTGTCTTTACGAAGAATGGGCTTTTCTTTGTTGTCGACAAAAAGGACATGGTTCCGGTCATATTGACCGCCAAGACCGTCGAAAACAGACCGTATTGTCTCCCCTTCCTTTAATACGACCACTCGATCTCCAAAGCGGCGCATAAAATCTACATATCCACGGTCGCCTAACTTATCCAGAACAAGGTCGTTGAGGGCATCGCTCTCGGCTTGAGTGACCACGATGTAGTCATCGATGAACGCCCGGCCATCAGCCCGATGCGCCTTGGCATCGCGATCCTTGAGGACACGAATAAGAAGCGGGTCCTTGAGAACCGAGGCCAGCGTCCACACGGCGGCATATGAAGAGGATTCGTCGAAATCCGAGGCCGGCAATTCGGTCCCGAAGCTGGGATGGGAAAGACGAAGCTTGAGTTCCTCCAGCGCCTCCTCGGGTGAAAGTTCCGATACCGCGGCCTCGTCGAGAGACTTCGGCGCAATGACGGGAAGTAAAGATACGATCGTCGCATAGATCGCGTCGCGCTCGGTGGAGCTGTAATCGGAAAAACGCTTCCCCCCATCCAGAAGATCGTGGAATGCCTGTCTCTGGCGGATGTCGACCATGTTGAGCCGGCGTATGAATTCAAGCTTGGCGGCGCGGTTCGCGTCCTCATCTTCAAAGAAGAATGTTTCGGCAGCGCCGAGTCTCGTTGCTTGCCTATCAAATTCTGCGAGCGCCGCTTCAACGCCAAGCCCGGCGGGAACCAACACCACGCGGACGTCGCGGCCGAGCCGCGGGCCGACCGACTCCGAGACCACAAGGCGCGCGTTGTCCGACCGCACACCGACAACAATGAGCGGCGCCGCCAGACGGGTACCCTGCTGAGACGGGATCGTGATGCCGGCCTGTTGCAAAACTTGGCGCAAGCTTTTGTCTGCCCTGCCCTCGATCCATGTGCGGATCGTCCGATGCCGCTTGTCGTCGGGTTCAAACAATGCAGTCAGCGACGCGATCGTATTTGCGTAGTTCCGGTCATCCTTCTGCGCCAATAGCTTCGCGAACGCATTCTCCGCGAGCGCGCGTGTCTTCTGCTTATCAGACCCGGTGGCGCCCAGGCTGGCTACCAACGCGTCCATCAGCGTGTCGATGTGTTCACGGTCCAGAAGGACCTCCTCCCAGAACCGTGTCACCTGATCATAGCTGTCGGAAATGGAGCCCCCTTGGACTCTTTTTGAAATTCTCTGTACGCGGGCCTCAAGCCCCTGTTTGAACGCGGCGCGGATCTCGGGCTCAAGCGCGCCGTTGCGGGCGGCAAGCCCGAGCAAGAGCGCCTGGAATTCAGCCCAAAAAACGGGACCAAATTTATCAAAGTGGTCTTTCAGGACCTCAAGGAGCACAGCCAACTGGTCAATTTCTCCTTGTTTACCCGCATAAAAGCCCTTTCCAAACGCGTTCTCCAGATCCCAATCGATCATGAGAAAATCAAGCCCATGTGCGGCGTCGAGTATATACATATGCGTCGGCGCATTGTCAAACCTGTGCAGCACGGTATCCGGCCGTTTCGGATCGATCATCCGGTACATTTTTACCGCCAGGTTCTCAGCCAAAAATGCGCGCGCCTGCGGGCTGCTGAATTCTTCCGGCTGCACCGCTCCTATCACGCGGTCATCGGGCAGATAATCCTCGACGATCACATTTTTGGAGAGGTCTTCTTCGACCACCCGGTTATGCTGGATCCTCGGGAAAATGACATGAGGGCCCAGATTGAGCTCGGAGGCTCTTACGGAACGCTGAGCGGCAGAGGGACGGTGCGGCTCTTTGACGACATAACGTTTGATCACAGTCCGTTGCTCGTCCTCCCAGAATATCGTCAGCACATCGCCGTTTTCGCGGTTTCGCATCCCCGGTAGGGTGCTTTCGCTTATTCCGATATGGCCCACCTCCATGACCTTGAGATAATTCATGAACGCCTCGGCAAGCGGGCCTGAGTTGACGCCCAGATCGCGAGCTTCCAAAACCCGTTGAACCGGCTCCAACACGGCGTAAGGGTCCACAATCAGCTGATCCGGCACAATGAAGTTTTCCAGATCCGCCAGGATGAGCGGGACCCGTCCGCTGTTCACGCCGTGGCTGTTCAGAAATACGGCCAGGTTATGGAGCACTTGCCGCCCGGTCAGGTTCAACCGTTCGCCCACGTAACCACGGTCGAAAAGATCCTGGACGATCGCCTGCGCCACCTCAGAGGTGACCATCCCGTAATACTGGCGGCGGATCAAAAGCTCCACGGACCGCCTGCCCTGGATGGTCATTTGAATGGATTCTTCGACCAACTCCCGGGAAACGGACTCCCCGTTGCTTTCGGGTGTCTTGACGGATACCGTCTTCTGTGTGACCGCTCCGACTCTCGTTTCACCGAGCGCATGCCATTGGTCGACCGCCGCATAAAACCCGACCCACGAAACCGTGTCCGTCCCTTGATTGTTCCCGGTGGCCAACCGCCGGCGGAGTTTCGTCAAAAGTCCGCTCTCTCGCGATGAATAAATTTTATCCTCCCCTTCCAGCTCAGCAAGGCGGACTTCAAAATTTTTCCACGCGGAGACGTTGTTCCTGGGCTTTCGCAGGTAGGTTTTGACCAGAAAAACGAACTCTTCGAGAGTTTTAAGCCGGAAATTATCGTCAATAGCCTGGCGTCCCGTAAAGGACCTGCTCCAATCCACGAAGCGAATTTCAAAATCATGTTCGTCAGGAGAGTCCAACAGGAACGTGTGCGTCTGGAGCGACTGACCGGAATAAAGGTAGCTTCCCCCCATGATCATCCGGTGGAAGGCATCGGCCAGTTTCCTGCCGAACTTGGCCGATTCTTCCGGGGACAACAGCAATCCGCGGCTGGCCAGATCATAGCCGGGAGGAAGCGGGGCTTCGATGATCACTTCTTCGGAGGCGTAGAAGACTGCGGGGCCCACCTTCTCTGCCGACGCGAACAGCGCGGCCTGATGCTCTGAAGCGTTCCTAGCCCGCTTCACGACGAACTCGGCTTTCTCCCCAGGCTTTTCATCCGAAATGACGGTGAGCACGCCGATCAATTGGCCGCTCCGGATCTGCGCGGGGGTAGGATCGAAAGAAGCCCGATATTGGCCGGCGGGGTATTGCCGTAAGAGTTCGTCCCCAAATTGAATATGGAACCCGAACGTCTGATTCAGCTGGTCCTGGACCTCCTGCAAAGACGCCAGCCGGGCGCCGGAGATCTGCGTCGACGCGAGGCTTTCCGCGATGGCGCTCAGATGCTCGACGTCTCTGGCGTGCACGGCGGTGCCCTTGCTGGCGCCGGCGACGGAGCTGAAACTTGAATTCACATAATTTTTAAGATAGGGCCTTTCTGATTCAAGAGCCGCCATCTCAGGTGTCGAGAGGACACTCAAAATGCGGTCGATCATCGACAGTTGGATCTCGATGAGATCTTTTTCAGGGTACAAGGCGAAGCTGCCTTCTGTCGTCGGCGGCATCTCGTTTAGCAGCTCCATCAGACGTTCCGCCAGGATTTTGAGATTGGCCGCGGATTCGTAGAGGACGTAATCCCTTTGCGGTTGGATGTCCCCATTGACGTTCCTGCCGCTCATGAACGCATAAAGATGCGCCCAGAGCTTCATTTGTTTGAGGATACCCAGGGCGTCGGAATAATCGTCGCTTGCGGGGGCGTCCTTGCCCGCTTCGTAGCCATAATGCAGGCTGAGGAGCTTGCCCACGTTGAGCAGAGCGTGGTTCAAGTTTGCAGGCGAGGGAAGACGGGTGCCTGAGGGACCAAGATCGGCAAGAAGACCGGCGATCAACGATTGGGGCCGATAAATACCGACCATGACGTTTCGGCCTTTTCTCTGAACCGTGTACTGACGGCTCGCGGGATCGCCGGGCGCCCTCCGGATACCGCGCATGACCTCTCCGCTCAAAGGGCGATCCGGCTTGCCATTCAATATTTTTACGTAGCCGATTCCGAGGCCTTCAAATTTTGCGTCGATTTCCTTCTGAGTGGGATTGGCGGCGATTATTTCTTCGGTGGCGACATCAATGGCGTTTTCCAATAATTGGTCGAAACCGAATGGACCTTTCACGGGACCGTCCGTGAGGCGGGTGCCGGCGGGGAAAAACTGCGGCGCGTACCGCGTGAGCGCGTTTTCTTCGGGGACCAGCGAATTTGCGTTGTCGTCGTGGCGGATGCCGATCAAAAGGCCTTCCGGCGACAATTCTTTCGAGGCGCCGTCATCACCGATGATCTGGATCCGGAATTTGTGGGCGCCGGGAGCATCGGCGGCCAAGCTGATCGTCCACTTGGAAACGCCCTCGGGCAGGCCAGCCTCCACTTCAAGAGGCTTTAGCGGGATGCTGAAAACGGCTTCGCCTTTCCCGTTGACAAGATTGACACCCTTCACCTTTCCGCGCGTGTAGGCCTGCACAAGGAACGGCGCTTTAAGAGGCCCATCGACCTGCCGTATCTGGACAATGCCGCTGGCCGCGTCAGGGTTCACGCCCAGAAGCGACCGGCTGTTGTCAGCCGGATGCGCCTTGAGGCGCAGGGCCGTCAGGCGGCCGAGGAGCGCCACCGCCGCCGTCGCCTCGGGGTTGGACGTATCCCCTCGAACCGCACGGAGCAGTGCTTCGACGGTGGGGTTGAGCGGTTTGTCCCAGTTGCCGCCCACGGTGCCGGGCTGGTTCAGTCTTCTCGGGTCCTTGAGAAGATCGCGCATCGTCGGGATGGCCATCAGAGACTTGGAAATGAACACGATCTCCATGAGCTTCTCGTGGACCGCGTCGGAAAGATGCGCCATTTCATCGTCGATCTGCCCCGGAAGCATGCCAGGAAAAAATTCTTTCAGCACCGCACGCTTTTCGTCGTCCGACAACCCGCCGTTGTCAGGACCGGCTTCCCAGCGCCCGCGCGCGGTCACCGAGTCGTGCAGGCCGAACGTGACAAGCGCGTTGAGAGCATGCGTGGACACATGAAAGTCGCTGCCCGGGGCGAGGCCCCATATGACGGGAATGTAGTTGTAGCCGGACAGATGCGCCACCGAGCTCGCGATGACCGCCGGCACGGTGCCCAGCGTCTCAAAGATCACGACAGTCCCCTTTTCCTGCGCCAAGCGCAAAAATTCGGACAGCGCCTTCTCTCCCGGCGCCGGCTTGAAATAGCCGAGCCGCAAGCTGTCGTCTTTCCGCGGGCCGTCTCCGTCGAAGAGGAAATGCTCCATGAACCCGCCGTCTTTGGCCGACTCGTCGGCCGTCAGGCGCAGGAAATCCCAGACAGGCTCGTTTTTATGCACTTTCTTTTCCACGACGTCCATGCGCTGCCACGGAGCGGACGCTTTTTTGCCGTGATCCTCGAAGTTCACGCGGCGCGCGGCCATCACCATCGCGTTGGGCGATAAATCTCCATTCTTGCCGAACAGATGCTTGACTGCATCGGAGGGAATTCCCAATTTTTCCGCGTCGCCGGTTTTAACCGCGTATTCAACCGCTTTCCACGCCCAATTTGCATATTTTTTCTTTATTTCCCCCGTTTCCCCGGGCTTCGCGGCGATTTCCGCAAGCGCTCGATCCCGCAAGTCTGTCATATGCGTATGGAGGCCCGCTTTTTCCAACGTAAAATTGGCGTCGACGTCTTCGGTAAAAAGGTACGTGCGGTAAAATCCGAGCACGTGGTCCATGCGCACGGTGGTCGCGCGTTTCTGATAAAATTCAAAAAGCTTTAAAAGATACGTCATGGTCTCGGGCTTCGACCAGTCGTAGGGATAAAATTGCCAGTACTGGCCGTTTGGATAAACCGGCTCCGGCGGCACCCCCTGTGTCACCTTCCTCTTGTAGCCATCCTCCTTGGACAGACCAAAAACCGTCTCCGCGTCCACCCAGACGTCCGCGCCGTCGCGCGCGAAGGGCATATCGACGGCCAGCTCGACTGGCTTGGCTCCCGAACGACGTCCGTAGGCGATCAACCCCTTGAGCTGACGGTCGGCGGTAAACTGCGCGAATGCGTAATAGTCGAGCTCGGCACGGCGCTTTTCTTTGGCTCTCTCCAATACTGCGGGATCGCGGCCGGTGAGGCCTTTTTCGCCCGGCTCGGCCAGATCGTCCCACGTCCGCCAATCCCATCCGGTCCCGGGGTTCTTACGCATGTTCTCTTCTTTCAGGATCATGTACAGCATGTGGTCGTCGAGCCAATCCTCGTTTTCAGCGCGGAAATTTTTGAAATCGGTTTGCAGGTCCGACGTCGCGGAGGCGGTACGTGACGCTTGGTATGCCTTCCAGAGAAGCCGCATCGCCTGATCCTTGAGCTTGATCACGGCCTCGTGATCCAGGTCTTTGGCGGTCCGCAGTTTCTCCAATTCCACGGCATGGTCGGCAAGGAATGCGCGCGTTTCGGAAAGATCGATGCCGCCGATCTTTTCAAATTCGTCCATCAAGAGCTCGACGCTGATGAAACGAGGATCGATCGCGCGCGAGCTGGCCTCCGAATACGGCGAACTGAACGCTCCCGACCAGGCGAACGGCAGGAACTGTAATACCTCGAGGCTTTTCTTCCGGCAAAAATCCACGACCGTCCTCGCGGTGCCGAAATCGCCGATAGCCATCCCCTTTTCAGAACGCTGGTCGTGGAACGGGTAAAATAGCCCTGCCACCGGCACGCGTGCCTCGACCGGTGACGCAAACGCGTTCTTGGCGGGTCCGTTCACGACGGCCAGTCGGGTACCCGCAGGGGTCCCGGCCGCGGACACCGGGAAGCCCGCAACCAGTCTCTTGATGACAGCCGTTTTTTCTGCGGGTTCTTGGTAATGTCCCGCCATCGCATAAAATAATGTCTTCATATACTCGGCGTCGACGTCATAATCCAGGACAAGATCCTTGACAGCGGAAAAGCTGGCGTCCAATGCGGCCTCGCCGGGTACGGTCTGCCCGGCCTCTAAATGAACTTCGTACTCACGCAAGGACTCGTTCATCGAGCCAGCCAGCGACACAGCGCGGTCATACGTCATTCCGAGCATTTCAAGGAGCATGTAAAGCGATGTTTTGCGGATGTTTATAAACACGACTCCCCCGGTGACAAATTTTAATTCTCCGGGGATCAAAAGAGACAAAAGCGTGCGGCGGGCCTCTTCCTCATGTCCCGCATTTGGTTCTTTTTCGGCCATGCGATGATAAATGAGGGCCGTATTCCTTAGCGTCGTGGTCGGAAGGATCCCGCCCTCCGCCGTCGATAAACTAAAATGGTGCGCCGCGCTGGCAAAATAGGTCATGGCGCTGACCAGATCCTTTTCATCGAACAGATACATGGACGCGAGCATAAATTCTTTCCGGCCCAGATTGATCAGGTCGGCCTGAACGTTCGACAGGGCTCCGGCCGGTTCTCTGGCCGCCTCGGCCAGCGCCACCAGCTCCCCGACTCTCTTTGAATCTTCCGCAACCAAGGCTTCGACGCGGGGGATATCCTCGCTGAAATCCGCCTGGTTTTCCCGTAAAGCCCACTCGATCCACTCCCGGACAAACGGCTCCGCCTGAGTGGGGTCGAAATAAGCTTTCTTGAGATACTCCACGGCTTCCGGACCTCCCAAACGCCCTAACGCCCTGGCGGAATTAGCGCGCACGCGATAAGACTCTGCCTTTAAAAGAAGTTCCTCGCCCAACAGAGAAACGATCTTTTTTCTTTCCCCGTTTTGAAGAAGATCGGGAGGAATACTGCCCAGGCGATAAGCGGCCGCCCTCCTCAACAATTCATCCACGGACAAAAGGTCCTTCTTCAGATTCTCGATGTCTCTCAGATAGAACTCGCCGGTGGAGTATTCAAATATCGTGATCTTGCCGGCAAGCGCCTCGCCCGCGTTTCTTGAAATAAGATAGTGGCGGCGGTTTTGCATCGCGGCCGTAAATGCGCCCTTTAGAAGCTCTCTCATGTGCGCGGACTCGTCGTGATTCACCTGAAAAACGACGTCTGAGAAATCGGAAATATCCCGTTGTTCGTCCTGGAGCCTTTCGAAAACCTCCACCAGGTTGGAGATGGTTCTTTGGGTCACCTGGCTTCTCACCTGGGATTGGCCGACCTGGGAGGGCTGGACACCTAAAATAGCGTTCATGACCTCCTGGCGTGCCAGCGTGGCGCGGGCGATGTTGACCGTCGAATAAGGGATGAAAAGGATCCGCTCCCGTTTCATGCGGTCGATCGCGTCCGGAGTGGCCGCGTTCGGCGCGGCCTCCATCACGACCTCTCCGCGGAATCGATCGACATCCTCCGGACCAAAAGAACGAGGGGCCGAGTCCAGGATCAAAATGTTGGCGCCCTGAAGCTTCGTGGATAACTTGAGCTTTTGGCTGACAGGCAGGCGCCTGACCTCCGCGCCACGGGGAGTATTGGTTAACACAATACGGTCGAAGCTGGCTCCGTTCAAAAGTTTTGCGTTCAGCGCTCTCATAAAAGGCCATGAAAGTTGTTTCTGGTCGTCCAGGACAGTGCCGGCCTCCTGAATACCGTGGATCTCTATGCCCGTATCCGACGCATGCGTGTCCATCAAGCTGGTCGTGGTGGCGATGCTTTTGGCGGTGTACCCGAAAAAAGCCACGTGAAGCCGATTGCCGCCGGCAAACAGTTTGCCCTCTCCGCGGAGATAGGGGTTTCTTGCCAAAAACACGATCGCTGCGGAAGTGCCGTCGCCGATGCTCCCCATGTCGCGTGCGATGCCCCCATGACGCTCGGAAACTCCCACCACCGGAGGCACGGCGCTCCGGGCACGGCCTCGTATGGCCACGCTTCGGATCGTATCCATATCCGCCGTGTCCATGCCTTCTCCGGGTCCCACGATCAAATGCCGGCCCAAAATGCCGTGCCTGCGCAACGCTTCCGTCCAGGCCCTCAGCGCACGCGCCTTGTCGGCGCCCGGGTGCGCGACGATCTGCATCGCGGCTCCATCCAGAAAACTGGCGCCCTTTCTCAGATCATCGGCGGCTTGAGCAGTCAGGGGCACCGTGGTCAAACCGGACCGGCGGGACTCGAACTCGGCCGCAGTCTTAGCCTCTAAATATTCAAGCTGTCCGTCGGCGATGACTAGATCAGGTGATGCGCCGTCGCCGTAGATCGCCACGAGGGATTCGAAACCGCTCTCGTGGCCCGCATCTTTAGCGGATTGAACGATATAATAAATTTTCCACGGCAGATCGGCCGGCCGGCGGTCCGCCGGCAGAGACTTCACGAATTCTGCGGGATCAAGCGATACCGATGAGACCCCGCCCGGCTTTCTTGAAAATTGCGATTCGCTCCCGATCACCAATTTCCGGAGATCGGCTCCCGGAAGCAGTCCGCTGAGGGAGGAATTGACGGCCAGCCGCGTGCCCGCCGGCGAAAACCGTGTTTCGAGCGAACGCATCGCAGCCAGCGCGCGCGTCAGATGGCCGTTCCTGGATACGAGCGCCTCGCGTATGTCGGGATCGACGTGGACGTCTCCCGAAACGAGGTCACCGCGGACGCGCTCGACGCTCTGGATGAATAATCTGAGCCACACTGTCTGACCCGGGCCTTCTTTGAAGCGCGGATCATGTTCCAATTGCTGCAGAACGCCCAGATATTCATAGCTCCGCGGTCCGGAGGACTGGTCATAAAGGTCATCGCCGTAACGCGACGACCAATCCAGGCGGTCCTCATCCATCCGCACGCCGCCCAAATATTTTTCGGCGCGGAAGAGCCGCTGCCAGGCAAAGAAGCCCTCGGTGTGCTCTGAGCGCAAGAGGGAGATCAACAGGCCGTCGTCACCGGTGTGGCTGTCCTCACGCTCGGAAGCGTAGATGTAATCGTGATAGCGTCCGCCTGAGTGGCTCAAAAGAAAATATGAAAGCTCACGACCGTACGTTCCCTCGCCATCAAGAAGATGCCGGGCCTCTTTAAGCTCCCGCACCGCCATGCGCACATCGGCGATCTGGCCCCAGGGACTGCGTGAAGCGTAATCAACAAAACGCGTGATCATTTCGTCCTCTCCGGAGAAATCTTCTGTCAAGCCATGCGTCCGGAGGAAACCCTCGATCTTATCCCACTGCGTCCTGAAATTTTCGACCTCGTCCCAGACGACGCCGGCGTGTTGGCGGCCCGCATCGAGACGGAACGGAAATGCGAGCAGCAGCTGCTTGAAAACCATCAATGCGTCTTCGATCTTGTCCTGCTGTTCGACCGGATAGGCGGAACCGGCCATCGGGATGACCCGGTCGGTAAGACGCTCGACGGCCTCGGCGGCGGTCCTTTGATAAGGGTTATAAACGCGGCCCGGCACGGACGTCATCTCGACGAAACCGCGCAGGATCTCCTCGGCATGTGTCGCAATAGTCAGGAGCCGTCTGCGGTCTGAAACCATCGGGCGCGTCGAAGGACGGTCACGTGATTCATCGTAAAGCAGAAGAGCCTCGCGCAGCACGCCGGCGATCGCTTCGTAGGCACGCAAAGCGTCCTCGAACGGCATCTTGTCCGACGGCACGACGAGGAGCCTCCTGGCAAGCAACTGCTGGCGTTCCATGGCGAGAGACCCGCTTGAAAAATAGGGGCCGAGGCGGCGGCGCGCCAGTGTGATCGCCGTATGATGACGTGCATAGAGGTCACGGAGGTCGATCGGCAGTGACAGCCGCGTCCCCGAGACATCGGGACCCGCCTGGAGCGCGTCCCTCAGCTCCTGCGATACGGCGGGCGTTCGCTGACCGCGCACCTCCATGACGCCTCCGTCCTCGCTGAAATCCACGCGGTAAGACGTGCTGTCTATCCCGCGCCTGGCCTCAAACTGCTTCCACCAGGCCCTTGCGGCGGTTTGCTGGCCGGCTGCGAACACGACGACAAGCTTGCCCTCGGCGCCGGGGACAAGCAGGCGCGCCACGCGCTTGGTCACAGGCGTCTGGCCGCGGTCGTCCACGACCTCCACCGTGCCCGTGAGCGCCTGGAGCTCGGGATCGTCGTACATGGCGTCGATCGCCGGGTCCGTCTCGCCGTGCATGAGCCTGAAGCAATAACTGTCTTTCACAGACTCGTCGATGAACTCTTCCTCGGGAGAGCGCCCGAGCTCCTTAAGACCGAGCTCACCATTGAGGAGTTTCATTACTTTTTCGGCGCGTTCTTGGGCCGCGATCATTTTCGTCAAGAACCGGCGGTCGCGCGAAAAGAAAAGACTGCGCAGACGCGTGAGCACACGCCGCGCCTCGTGGGTGCCCCCCACATGGAAGGGAACGGCCGACCCGCGCGCATAGGCGAACAGACGCTCCGCCGTCGAGCCCTCGCCCGAAAGGATGTTGATGTCCGGCTTCTCGAGCCCGGTAAGCCTCATCACCTTGAGCCCCGGAAATAGAGCCCCCCATCCGTCCTGCAGTCCGCCTCCGATGCCGAGTTCCTGCTCGATGCCCATCACTTTGTAGAAGATCGCGATAAAATCGTCTTCGCCGGGCCGGTCCATGACGGGTGTGAATGCCGACAATAGACCCCAAAGCGTCAACGCCGCCACGATCTGACTGCCGCCGAGACCGGAACGGACCGGGGAAATGTTGTTCACGCGGATCTCAATACCGCCGTTCTGCAGTTCGAAGAACTGTTCGAGGCCAGGGCCCTCCACCGTAGAGAAGGTGGTGAATCCGGCTGCCTCAAGCACGGCCTGGATCACGCGGTAATGGTTTCCCGGCACAGCGATATCCTTCATCAACGAAGCCTCATCACGTATGATCAGGGGCGGCTGTGAAGGATCCAGCACGATACGGATCTCTTTTTCGGCGACAGGCGTGATCGTCACGGACATGGACGCGTCTGCGGTGCTGTCTTCAGGCACGACGAGTGAGGATGCGTTGATCATGGGGTGTCCGGCCAGCACCGGCCAGAAAAGATACTGGAGGTCCGGCGCGAACTGTTTCACGAAATCCAAGCGCACGGGGCTTTGCCAGGTGATGGCCTCTGTGAGCCGGCGCGTCGGGTGGACACCTTCCAGCTTGGCCGCATGCCGGGCGGAAAGAAGCCGTGCGATGCGGCGCGTCGTTTCAAGGATTTTAAATTCGTGCGACTGGACGGTTGCACCGTCAGGCGCCAGGTCAACAAGCATCTGCTGGGCAACGGCGATGCGGGTCAAGATCGACACCCGGCGCTCAAATCGCGGGCCGTACTCACCGGCGATCGGTCCACGGTCGTCTATGACATCAATTTCGACGTACTTTCCTTCGTACTTTCCGATCGCCGCTTCGAGAGCATAAGCAACGGACGCGAGCTCTGCGGGTGAACGCCCCGAAAATAAAACCTTGTTCTCGATGACACCGTTCAGATCCATGCGCCCGTCGGCGGCCGGTTTGAGCAGAGTGTCGATATCGACCTGACGAAGGACTTCCTGTTCCCACTCTTTCGTCGGCAAACTGCCTATCGTTTCGGGAGTCGCCTTGCTGAGACGGGTGCCTCTGCGCGCCGCCAAAGCCCGCTCGATGTCCGAAGCCACTTCCTCGAACGACTCATAGTATGTGTCACGCTCGAACGCGAGTTTGTGAACAAGATCGCGGTACGGCTCAGGCACCCGCTCATATCCGTCGAACGGGCGGGCGCCGCAATAGACCAGCGGACTCACCAAGGTCCCCCGATTCAAATAAAAGGACTGCAGCGCTTTTTCAAAGTCTCGCGTGGGATCCAGGCCGAATGTGTCGAAAACGATCAACGCAAAGCTCGTGATCTCGTTGTATTTGTCGGCGATGTTCCACTCGGCGACCGGGAGCGAGGATGGCGCGTAAACCGTCGCCCTGTCCAGATCGAAGAGTCTCCCGGAGCCGCTTTCGTCGACGACAATGTTCACTCTGTCAACGTCGTTATGAAATACGCGGGCCTGGGTTTCAAACGTGTGCAGCTGTCGCGCCATCCCGGCAAGCACGCGCATGCGTTCGTCAATAGATTCGATCTTATCGATGCGCCGGCCTGTCAACAGCTCGCTCTCCATGGCCCAGTAGCGCGGATACACGGCACGCACCTCCGAAAAAAGCCTTCTTACTCCCGGGTCCTTGACGCGTGCCGCTGCGCGCTTCCAACGCAGCATCCTGCCAAAAACCCGTACGGGCACCAGCTCCGGATCGATGAACTTGAGGGCGGTTTCCTCTCGACTCTCGTTTCCTGCAGCATAGATCCGTCTCACGGCGAAAACATTGTCATCCTCTTCTTTACCCAGAGCCCTGATGACATGGTAGCGAACACGCCCAAGACGGATTTCAGCGTACCCCCCTGCTTCCAAAGCCTCGACCACCGCCGGACCAATGTAGGGGTTTGGCCCCGGCTCGGCCCAAACGATCGATCCGGGAAGGCGCGTGCCTTGCGCACGCGGGATCTCCTGAATGACGAAATGTTTTCTCGACGGCACGTAGACGACACGAAAATCGTTTTCGGCGACGCTCCTGAAGGCGAGCGCTGCGAGGATCAGGCGCCCCCATACAGAGATGCTCCTGAGCGTCTCATCCCAACCCCCGGTGCCGTCCAAGTCCCCGTCCCATGGTTCAGACTCGCGATAGACCCTGACATCCGCCGGCTCGGGGTCACGCCACCTTTCGGCGCCTTCCTCCTGACCGGTCCTCCGGACAGCCCTCTGGACCCGCACGAAGAGACGCTCGAGCGTGTCGAGACGCTGTTGCAGACTGATCTGTACGGGTTGATTGAGCGCACCGGGTTGGGCGTCGGAGAGATAAACCGTCGCGCGGCGGACGTGCGGCAAACCCTTCGAAAACGCAAGATACGGCGACACACGATGGGCACGGATGAGACGCTCTCCCACGGGCAAATAATCGCGCGTGAGCGTTTCCCACGTATCGCTTTCTCTAAACAACGTTTCAAAACCGAAAGCCGGCGGATGTTCGGGGAATATCGCCCTCACATCCGATTTCAGGGCCGACAACCGCCTCCAGAGAGAGAATATCCGCCATGCCCCCGCCAGATGGAAATTCGCCTCCCGGGCATGGTTCAAGATCCATAAGAGAGACCCCTCCTCGGCGGTGATCTCCCCAACCAGCGTTTTGAAGAAGCCCGACAACCGCGCGCCGGATGAAGGCGCGCTCACAAGCTCTCCTAATTCCTCGACCCCGAAAGCGTCCGGTGTTCCTTCCGGACGGCTGGCTCGCAAGAGAGCGAGCATCCTGGCGTTGGGATCCTCAGGATCCAACAGCCCCCTCACGCGTCGGGCGATTTGGCGATCGAAAAGCGGGTATTTGTCTTCGTACAGCATCTTGAAGATCGAGAATGTTTTGGCGAGCGTCTGCCGCTCGATGTTCCGCATGGAAAGCCGCTCGGGGTTGTTCCCGTTCTCGAACACATCGGAAAAAATGAAAATTTCAAGCAGCGTTTTGAGAGCCGCCGCAGGCACGCCGGTCCGGACGGACGCCTCCTCGAATAGGGCCATGGTTTCGGGATAAAATTGGTGGTACGCGATGAGAAAATGTTCCGTCGGCGGGCATTCGATACCGGCTCCGCGCAGGCGCGCGACGGAATAAAGCTCGTGGCTTGTTTCTGAAAGAAGGGTGTCGAACTGTTCGGCGGTCAGAGGGCGCTTTTCTTCCTCGTAGAGCTTGGCAAGGATACGCGCGAGCTTGACGAAGAATTCTTCGCCGGGTCGTTCCAGATCACTCCGGTCCGGGCGCTTCAGTAAAAATGCCTCGATCTCTTTTTTAGAAATCTTCGGATTAGCCTTTATCGAAAGACCGGACCGCTTAGCGAACGCGTCGAATTCATCTCTCTCTTTGACCTTCGCTTTCGCCCCCGCCGCATCGACGTTCCATCCTCCCAGGTCGTGTATGACGCAGGCGCGCTCAAGCGTCGCAACGAGTGGTGCGTCGAGACCAAATTGTCTCGCCAGGGTGACCGCGTAACGGGCCACGCGGGAATTGTGCATCTTTTGGAGGTTTTCGGGGAAGATCGCGCGAAGCTCGTTGGCTGAAAAATTTGAGAGCGGCCGCGTGTGCTTTAAGAACTCAGCGTCCGTTTCGGGAGTGCGCTCCACGGAGGAGATCGTGATCTCGAGCTGCGGCGGGCTCTGTACGTCTTTTTTTACCCACTTGAACGAATAGTGCGGCCATGAAAGGACACCGAGAGCAGGAATGTGGGTGATCGCCTGCTTTCTCAATTCGAGGGCAAGACGGGGCAAGTCCGCGCGCGCCATATGCAGCTCGACGCCGGTCCCCGCGATCACAACGTCGACCGACTCGCCTTCGCGCACCTCATTTGAAAGATCCGAGACAAGACCATCCGCGTCGGACCCTGCGAGCCCGACGAAAATCCGGTCCGCAATGGCGCTCTCGCCCGTCGAGCCAACACGGCCCTCGACACTCACGATCCCGTCCGGATTCTCTCTAAAAATGCCGGTGGGGCGATAGATCACCCGTCCGTCGTCGGAAACCCTTTCCACGAGAAGCCGGCGGCGCCATACACTGCCACCGCTTGCAAGAGACCTCTCCACGATCACCTGGCGGCCTTGAAACGCCCTTAAAGCATCGAGTGATGTTATTTCTTCTTCGGCGGGCGCTAAAGGTGAAATAACTGAAAATCGCGTGCCCTTTACGATGGCAGGCGCCATCTTCTGTGCGAACGCGTCCATACGCTGCCGGATCTCGTCCTGCCTCAGAAGGAACGTCGCTGCCTGACAACCGGGAATGAACGTTCTGAACACCGCATTCTGAGGGCGGAGGATCAATCGAAGCGGGTTGTTGTCGTGCGCAGGTCCCCAATAGTCGAACAGCATGTTGAACTGCACGTAGAATATGAATTGGTTCAAGAGGCGGTATTTCCACATGTCGCTGCGGCCGGTCAAAACGATACCGACGGTCTTTCCGCCCCAGTTTCGTGAAAGCACCTTGCCCTCCGGGTCCAGCGTCACGAGGAGATGTCTCATTTTCTGGAAAAATATCTGGAGCAGCACCGACGGGGCAAAATTCTTGTTCGGCGTGCCGATCAGGATCACGTCGCTTTCAAAGAACGCCTTGGCGGCCGCTTCAAGTCCGGCAAGGTCTTTGATCGTCAAGGGTGTCGGCACGTCACGAATCAGGTCGGCCAAAACGACCTCTTGGACGGAAAATTCTACCGCCCCCGCGACATGACGTTTGAGGCCAGCAACAAGCTCGTCTAAAGCGAACGCGCTATGGCTTTTTTCGCGCGTCTCACTAGTCTTGAGAACGAGTACGGACTTTTGGTCTCCTGCAAGCCGAGTCCCGTCAAGCGGCGCGAAAACCCGGTCTACGACGGCACGGCCTTCCTGCGGGCCCATGTAGCCAAAAACTTCCGCGGCTCCGCTCAAGTGGTGACCAGGACCATTGGCCGGACGGTAGACCACGCGCCCGTCGTCGAAAACACGCTCGACGAGGAATTCGCGGCGCCACATCCTCTCGCCGCCGGCAAGAGACCTCTCCAGGGTGACCGTGCGGCCTTCAAACGCCTTCAAACCGTCGACCGACTTGATCTCTTCGCTGAAAGCCTCGACCGGCAAAATATCGAACCCGTCCTGTTCGGGGGTCGTCATTTCCTCGTAGACTTCTCTCTGCGCGTCAACCCAAGGGTCAACGACCCGGTGCCATTGGCCCGAACGATATTCCCGGTCCCATGCATCCTCGAGTCTCCGGTAGTCCTCGTGGCGGAGTGTCAAAGCCATTTCCGATGTCCCGGGCCGCTCGTACGAAGCCGTGATGCGCTCGAGACTCCGGAGTCCCGCCTGTGTAAAATTGCTGCGGCCGCCGAACGGACGGTAAACAGCCTCACCCTTGCCGAAGCGCTGTTTTTTTCCATGAAATGCGTAATAGCGCTCGCCGTCCTTTTCGAGGACGACGGCAACAGCCGTGCCGTAAACAAACTCGACCCAGTCGTTCGCGGCGGCGTTTTGTAAAATATTTGAAGGATCGATCGTTTCGGACCCACTCTTGCCCACGACGAATGCGCTCTTGGAGGTAAGGTACGCGCCGCGCTCTTCTTCTTGAGGGAGAAGCGCTTTGGCTTCTTTTTCCGGCATCAACAATATGGGAGGCGGCATGGCCCGGAGCGCTGCGCCGAGACGCTTGACGTTTCGAGCTTCCTCACCGACCGGGCGGCCTTTTCTGATCCAGTCCCTGCGGGCGGCACGAAACTCGAGTTTCAAAGCGTCCCACGTCCGGCTTTTGGCCTCGAACTCGGCTTGCGTTTTAGCGGCGATTTCCCACAAGATATCGCCGTATTCGCGATTTAAAGCCAGTTCAAACAACGACCACCGGCGCACGCGGATGACCTCCTCAGGCGCAGGCAGGTAATTCAGCCAGAGCCCTTTTCGCACGACTTTCCGGACGAGCGTGACCACGCCCTTCGAAGAGAACGTCCCGCAAGGCAGCGCAGCCAGCCGCGTACCCGCCTTAACCGCGGGACCTTTCGCGGGGCCGGCGGGCGGATTGTAAACGACCGGCACGATCTCTCCGGAGGCTTTCACATCGTTGAGCGCGTCCGCAAGCGCCCCGGCCTGTGCGGCCACATCAGCCGGAATTTCCACGGGGATGGCCCACGCCCGGAACGCCTCCGGGATCGACGCCAAACGCTGCATTTCCATGTTCGCGATGTTTGCCACGTAGAGAAGCGCCTCGCGGTTGCCGGCCGGCGCATCCGGGATGAACGGCGCGTAGGAGCGGATCTGGCCGAAACGCGATTCGATCGTTGGATAAAAAGTGTGCAGGACTCCCAGAAGGATGTTGTGCCCGCGCCTCTGCATGAACGGATTGTGGTTTATCACTACAACGGACGGATCCAAGCGCGTGTCGCCGTCACGCACGAGGCGCGCAAGTTCATGCACCTGCTCGATCGTCGTCGAGGATTGCGCGCGCAGAAGAATGTCCGGGGCCGGCACGCCGGACTCGATCAGGATGGCCTCGTAGACCATCGCTTCGGGGATCTTCGTGCTGCGCCGTGTGGAAGGGTCCATCAGGCGCCTCAGCACGCGCTCTTCGATGGCGAGTCCCCTCTCCGCTTCGCTGAACTCGACGTCCCTGAAAAATTCTTCCCACCGCTTGATCCACGGTTCGGAGGGCTTCGCCGCGTCGTAGCCCCGGCGCAGGCCGTACCGACGCTCGACCGCATCCCAAAACGCGGTCTTATCTGCGGTTTTGTCGGCATCCCACAGCCCTCGCAGACCCTCGAGAATTTCGTCGGTGCGCGTCAGCATACGTGCGGTGAAACCCGGATCGTCCAGGTCGTTCCGCCCGGCGAGCTGATCGAGTGTTCGAGAACCGCCGCCGAGACCGGCCAGGACCAGGATCGGAGCGCGCTCGCTGCGCCAAAGAGCGGCCGTTTCGCGGGCCGC